>VFQM010001730.1_pt1 | contig 18216 bp, 16 predicted proteins | sample 3512391 | NCBI WGS metagenome assembly VFQM01 (sample SAMN10412369, study PRJNA504923) | tailings metagenome | isolation source: Replicate 1 from Balatoc abandoned mine | place: Philippines | reverse complement strand
GTTTTTCGATAGTTGGCGATAGTCCCTGAAGGACCTGATTTCACTCCCACTCGATCGTCGCCGGCGGCTTGGAGCTCACGTCGTAGGTCACGCGGTTGATGCCGCGGACCTCGTTGATGATGCGGCTGCTGACCTTCTTGAGCAGGCTGTAAGGCAGCTCGGCCCAGTCGGCGGTCATGAAGTCGCTGGTCTGCACGGCGCGCAGGGCCACCACGTAGTCGTAGGTGCGGCCGTCGCCCATCACGCCCACGCTCTTGACCGGCAGGAACACGGTGAAGGCCTGGCTGGTGAGGTCGTACCAGCTCTTGCCGCTGTGGGGCTCGATGGTGGAGCGCAGCTCCTCGATGAAGATGGCGTCGGCGCGGCGCAGCAGGTCGGCGTAGTCCTTCTTCACCTCACCGAGGATGCGCACGCCCAGGCCCGGGCCCGGGAACGGGTGACGGTAGACCATGTCGTGCGGCAGGCCCAAGGCGACGCCGAGTTCGCGCACCTCGTCCTTGAACAGGTCACGCAGCGGCTCTAGCAACTTCAGGCCCAGTTGCTCGGGCAGGCCACCCACGTTGTGGTGGCTCTTGATGGTGACGGCCTTCTTGCTCTTGGCGCCGCCCGATTCAATGACATCCGGGTAAATAGTGCCTTGTGCCAACCACTTGGCGCCTTTTGTTGATGCACCACTTGAAATCAGTTTGGCGGCTTCGGCCTTGAAGACGTCAACGAACAGGCCGCCGATGATCTTGCGCTTGGCCTCCGGGTCGCTCACGCCGGCGAGCTTGCCGAGGAACAGGTCGGCCGCGTCCACCCGCACCACCTTCGCGTGCAACTGGCCGGCGAACATGTCCATCACCATGTCGCCCTCATTCAGGCGCAGCAGGCCGTGGTCCACGAACACGCAGGTGAGCTGGTCGCCGATGGCGCGGTGGATGAGCGCGGCGGCCACCGAGGAATCGACCCCGCCCGACAGGCCCAGGATGACCTCCTCGCCGCCCACCTGTTCACGGATCTTCTCCACCGCTTCGGCGATGTGGTCGCGCATCACCCAGTCGGGGTTGGTGCCGCAGATCTGCAGCACGAAGCGCTCCAGCATGGCGCGGCCCTGCACGGTGTGGGTGACCTCGGGGTGGAACTGCACCGCGTAGAAGCGGCGCGCCTCGTCGGCCATGCCGGCGATGGGGCAGCTGTCGGTGCTGGCCATGAGCTTGAAGCCTGGCGGCAGCTCGGTCACCTTGTCGCCGTGGCTCATCCACACCTTGAGCATGCCGTGGCCTTCGGGCGTGTGGAAATCGGCGATGTCTTTCAGCAGCGCGGTGTGGCCGCGCGCGCGCACCTCGGCGTAGCCGAACTCGCGCGTGTGCGAGCCCTCCACCTTGCCGCCCAACTGCTGCGCCATGGTCTGCATGCCGTAGCAGATGCCCAGCACCGGGATGCCCAGCTCGTACACCGCGTCGGGCGCCTTGTCGTCCACCTCGTACACGCTGGCGTGGCTGCCCGAGAGCACGATGCCTTTCAGGCGCCCGTCGGCCGCAAATTCACGCACCCACTCGCTGCTCACGTCGCACGGGTGCACCTCGCAATACACATGCGCCTCGCGAATGCGGCGCGCAATGAGCTGGGTGACCTGGGAGCCGAAATCGAGGATGAGGATCTTGTCGTGCTGCATGGTGGTCGGTGAACTTCAAAAAAGACACGGGCCGCCTCGAAGGACGACCCGTTGAGCAAGAGGCCACCCCATCCAGGGCACCGCGGAACTGGCTTGGCCAGGCCGCAGGTGCCGCCCCCTGGGGGGTGACGCCGCAGGCGGCGCGGGGGGAATCAATCAGCCCTGTAGTTCGGGGCTTCCTTGGTGATCTGCACGTCGTGCACGTGGCTCTCGCGCATGCCGGCGGCGGTGATCTGCACGAACTCGGCACGCTCCTTCATCTTCTGGATGGTGGCGCAGCCGCAATAGCCCATGCTGGCGCGCACGCCACCCGCGAGCTGGAACAGGATCGACACCACCGAGCCCTTGTAGGGCACGCGGCCTTCGATGCCTTCAGGCACGAGCTTGTCGGCGTTGGGGTTGCCGGTGCTGCTTTCCTGGAAGTAGCGGTCGGCGCTGCCCTGCTGCATGGCGCCGATGGAGCCCATGCCGCGGTAGCTCTTGTAGCTGCGGCCCTGGTAGAGGATGACCTCGCCCGGCGCCTCTTCGGTGCCGGCGAACATGCCACCCATCATCACGGTGCTGGCGCCGGCCGCGATGGCCTTGGCGATGTCGCCGCTGTAGCGGATGCCGCCGTCGGCGATCAGCGGAATGCCGGAGCCTTGCAGCGCGGTGGCCACGTTGTCCACCGCCATGATCTGCGGCACGCCCACACCGGCCACGATGCGCGTGGTGCAGATGGAGCCCGGGCCGATGCCGACCTTGACCGCATCCGCGCCGGCCTCGGCCAGCGCCAGTGCGGCAGCGCCGGTGGCGATGTTGCCGCCGACCACGTCGACCTGCGGATAGTTCTGCTTGACCCAGCGCACGCGCTCGATCACCCCGCGGCTGTGGCCGTGCGCGGTGTCGACCACGATGGCGTCCACCCCGGCCTTGACCAGGGCCTCGACGCGCTCTTCGGTGCCCTCGCCCACGCCCACCGCAGCGCCCACGCGCAGGCGGCCGGCGGCGTCGCGCGCGGCGTTGGGGAAGTTGAGCTGCTTGGTGATGTCCTTCACCGTGATCAGGCCCTTGAGCTCGAAGGCATCGTTCACAAGCAGCAGGCGCTCGAGCTTGTGCTTGTTGAGCAGGGCCTTGGCTTCTTCGGGGGTGGTGCCTTCGGGCACGGTGATCAGGCGCTCGCGCGGCGTCATGATCTCGCGCACGGGCAGCTCGTAGCGGGTCTCGAAGCGCAGATCGCGCCCGGTGACGATGCCGACCACCTTGCCCGCGTCCACCACCGGAAAGCCGGAGACGCCGAGCTCGTCGGAGAGCTTCATGACCTGGCGCACCGTGGTGTCGGAGGTGATCACCACCGGGTCGCGCAGCACGCCACTTTCGTAGCGCTTGACCTTGGCCACGTGCGCGGCCTGTTCGGCGGCGCTCAGGTTCTTGTGGATGATGCCCATGCCGCCCTCTTGCGCGATGGCGATCGCGAGGCGGGCCTCGGTGACGGTGTCCATCGCGGCGGACACGAGAGGCAGGTTGAGCTGGATGTTGCGGGAGAAACGGGTGGCCAGCGAGGTGTCCTTGGGCAGGACCTGGGAGTACGCGGGCACCAGCAAAACGTCGTCAAAGGTGAGCGCGTTGCCGAGGAGGCGCATGGGGGGGATCTCCAAAAACGGCATTGTACCCGCGGCCCTAAGTGCTACTTGGGAGGGGGGAAACGCCGTCCGTTGCGCCACGGCTGCGCTTTGGCGGCGCGCTCTGGCCCGCGCGCGAGGGCCGGCACTACACTGCGCGGATGCTGAAAAAGACCTCTCCCCGCCCCCTTCGCCTCGCGGCCCGCGCAACGCTCACCCTGGCTTTTGCCTTGATGCTGCCCGCCGCCTGGGCCCAGTGGGGCTGGGTCGACAACAGCGGTCGCAAGGTCTTCAGCGACGTTGCCCCGCCGGCCAGCATCCCCGACAAGAACATCATCAAGCGCCCGGGCAACAGCACCCTGGCCCCGGCCCCTGCCGCCGAGGCCGTACCCAACGGCAGCACCACCGCCGCGGCCGCACCGGCAGCCCCCGCCACGCCCAAGGTGGCCGACAAGGACCCGGAGCTCGAAGCGCGCAAGAAGCAGGCTGAAGCCGCGGAAGAAGCCAAACGCAAGGCCGAGGAGGAGCGCATCGCCCGAGCCAAGGCCGACAACTGCGAACGCGCCCGCAAGAGCAAGGGCACGCTGGAATCGGGGGTTCGCATCGCCACGACCAACGCCAAGGGCGAGCGCGAGTTCATGGACGACAAGACCCGCGCGGCCGAAATGCAGCGCATCGAAGCCGCCATCCGCAGCGATTGCTCCTGACGGCCGCCGGCAAGGCGCGGCAGGCCTGTGGCAGCCTGCCCGCGTTGCACCACCCGTGGCTCAGTAGCCGGCCTTTGAATTCGGCCGCCGCCTGGCAAACAAGCCCGCCGAGCGCGCCCCCTGCCCCGTGAAACGCTCGCGCCGTGCCACCTTCGGGTCCACGCGCAGCGGGCGCAGCAATTCCAGCCGGTCGCCATCGCGCAGCACCTGCGACGGCACGCAGCGCCGGCCCCATACGGACAGGCTCAGGCCCTCCACGTCCTTGAAGCGCTCCAGCCAGCCGCTGATCCTCAGCGCGTCGGCCGCCGTGGTGCCCTCGGGCAGTTCGAGTTCGGCCTCATGCACTTCGCGCGCGGCAGGGGAGAACACCAGAACGACCTTCATGCTCAACCCGCCCCGTACACCTCGTCCGCGCGCTTGACGAAGGCGTCCACCAGGCTGCCCGCGATGCGGTCGAACACGGGGCCCACCACCGCGCCGAGCGCGTTGCTGGCAAAACCGTAGCGCAGCGTGAACTCCACCTTGCAGGCGCGCTGGCTGCCGTCGCCCAGCGGGGTGAACTTCCAGTGGCCATCGAGCGCGGAGAACGGACCGTCGACCAGTTCCATGAAAACCTCGCGGTCCTCCACATGGCGGTTACGGGTGGTGAAGCTCTGCTGCAGGCCGGCAATCGCCATGCCAACGCGCGCCACCATGCCCTGCTCGCTGCGCTCGAGCACGTCACCCCGGTCGCACCAGGGCAGAAACTGCGGGTAATGCTGCACGTCGGTCACGAGCGCGAACATCTCGTGTGCGCTGTGCCACAACAGCACGGACTTGTGAATGGTTTTCATACAATCGCCGGTCCCTGCGCGGTGCGCCGCACCGTTGCCGGGGGCACACGCAAGGCCACGTTGATTCTAGGTGGCCTCGTGCACCAGGCCATGTCGCCCCATGAATGGCCCCACCTGCAAGTCCATGGCCACCTCCCAGAAATCCAAGTCCACCACCGGCGACAGCCGCATCGCCGACAACAAGAAGGCGTTGTTCAACTACGCCATCGAAGAACGCTTCGAGGCGGGCATGGTGCTGCAAGGCTGGGAGGTGAAGGCGCTGCGCGAAGGCAAGGTGCAACTCACCGACGGCTACGTCGTCATCCGCGACGGCGAACTGTTCCTCATCGGCTGCCAGATCAACCCCCTGCACACCGCCAGCACCCACGTCACCGCCGATTCGGTGCGCACAAAGAAGCTGTTGCTGCACAAGGAACAGATCCAGCGCCTCATCGGCAAGGTGGAGCAAAAAGGCTTCACCCTGGTGCCGCTGAACCTGCACTGGAAAGGCGGCCACGTGAAATGCGAGATCGCCCTGGCCAAGGGCAAGGGCGAGCACGACAAACGCGACACCATCAAGGAGCGCGAGGGCAAGCGCGAGGTGGAGCGGGCGATGAAGAGCCGGCACCGCTGAGGGCGCGGGCTCAACTCGCCGGGATCAGCCCAGGTGCGCCAACGGGTGCGCGTGCGCTGGCCAGGGCGGCTCGAAGAACGCGGCCACTTCAGCGGGCGTCACGTCTTCGATGCGGGCCGGGTTCCACTTCGGCGTGTGGTCTTTGTCCACCGCCAGGGCGCGGATGCCTTCGACGGTTTCGCTGGTGGCGCCGGGGCGCAGGTGGAAGCAGCGGCGCACCAGGCCGCGTTCCATGCGCAGGTCGTCGGCCAGGCCGAGCTTGCGGGCACGGCGGATCTGCTCCAGCACCACGTGCAGCATCAGCGGTGAGCGTTGGCGCAACACCTTGGCGGTGGCTTGCGCCCAGTCGCTGTCGGTGCCCTCCAGGGTGGCCACGATTTCGCGCACCTTGGTCTGGGTGAAGATGCGGTCGATCTCGGCTGCGGGCCAGGGGGCCTTTGGCGCGGTGGTCTGCAGGTGGTTGGTCACCCAGCGTTGCACGGCCTCGCCGGTCTCGAAGGGTGTGGCGCTGAGGGTGGTCCACAAGCCCACCAGCCGGCCCGATTCGATGAAACCGTCGGCCAGGCCGGCGGCCATGGCGTCCTTGCCCTGCAGCATGTGGCCGGTGAGGGCCAGGTACTCGCCCAGGCGGCCGGCGCAGCGGCTCAGGAAGTAGCCGCCGCCCACATCGGGGAACAGGCCGATGTTGGTTTCGGGCATGGCGAGCTTGCTGCGCTCGGTGACCACGCGCAGGCTCGCGCCCTGGCTGATGCCCATGCCGCCGCCCATGCAGATGCCGTCCATGAAGGCGATGTAGGGCTTGGGGTAGGTGTGGATGAGGTGGTTGAGCGCGTATTCCTCGGTGAAGAAGTCCTCGAGCTCGGGGTTGCCGGCGAGTGCGGCCTGGTGGAAGAAGCGGATGTCGCCGCCCGCGCAAAAGGCACCGAACGGGCCTTCCTTGCCGTTGCCGCGGATGGCCACCGCGATGACGCCCGGGTCTTCCCGCCAGGCCAGCAGCGTGGTGCTGAGCGTGCGGATCATCTCCAGCGAGAGCGCGTTGAGCGCTTTGGGCCGGTTGAGGGTGATGAGGCCGACGCGGCCTTGCACTTCGACGATGACGGTGGGCTCGGGCGACGACATGATCACTTCTCCTCGGGATAACTCAGTCTGCACGCTGGGTGGCGTCCAGCGTCTGGATGCGTGGGGTGCCGCCGCGCGAGCGCCAGCCCAGCAATTCATTGATGAACAGCGCACCGATGACGACGGTGCCACCGATCAGCACCGCGGTGCCAGGGGCCTCGCCAGCGCCGACCCACGCCAGCAGGATGCCGAAGATCACTTCGAGCAGCGCGAGCAGCGAGACCTCGGGCGCCTTGAGCGAGCGCGCGCAGACCACCGCCAGCGCGCACGGAATGGCCAGTTGCACCAGGCCCAGCAGGGCGAGCCAGGCCACATCGGCACCGGTGGCAGCAAACGGCATGGCCAGCGGCAGGGTAGCCAGCGACGAGATCACGCCGCCCAGCAACACCGAGGGCACCAGATCAATCTTTTCGCCGTGGGTCTGGCCGCGCTGAACGACCGTCCAGTTGATGGCGGCGGCGATGGGCACGCACAGCGCGGTGAGCGAGCCAATCACCAGATCGGCGGTATCGATCGCGGGATCGGCAAAGGCCTGCAGGAACTGGCTGCCGTACATGTAGACGATGCCCGCGCCCGCGGCCACGATGGCGGCCCAGGTGCGCGGCGCCAGCCGCTGCCCGATGGTGAAGCGCGCCACCAGCGCGGTGAACAGCGGCCCCACCGACATGACGATGAGCACGTTGGCCACGCTGGTGAAGGTCAGCGCCAGCATGAAGGCGGTGAACATCACGCTCCAGCACACGCCGCTGACCCAGAAGGCGCGCGAGCGTGGCAACACGCCCCAATGGCGTTGCAGCATGCCCTGCCCCGCTTCGTCGGCCAGCACGCCGTTCGCGCGATCGGCCGTACGCCACAGCGGCAGGATGATGAGCAGCGACAGCGCGGTAAACGCGCTGCGCCAGAAGGTCACCTCGAAGCGCGCCGCCGATTCGAGCTGGCGCGAGACCACGCCCGCGATGGACCACATCAGGGTCACCGCGACCATCAGGAACACCGCCTGCGTGTGCGTCAGGCGGCTCAGCGCGCGAAACGGCATGGTGGGTCGATCAGGCTTCGCGGCTGGCGCGCTTGCGCTCGTGCTCTTTCAGGAAGCGCTTGCGCAGGCGGATGCTCTTGGGCGTGATCTCGACCAGTTCGTCGTCCTCGATGAACTCGACGCCGTACTCCAGGGTGAGCTGGATCGGCGGCGTGATCTTGATCGCGTCTTCCTTGCCGCTGACGCGGAAGTTGGTGAGCTGCTTGGTGCGTGTGGCGTTGACCACGAGGTCGTTGTCGCGGCTGTGGATGCCGACGATCATGCCCTCGTACACCGGGTCGTTCGCCTTCACGAACATGCGGCCGCGGTCGTCGAGTTTGCCCAGCGCGTAGTTGAAGATCTCGCCGTCGTCCATGCTGATGAGCACGCCGTTCTTGCGTGCGGCCACCTCGCCCTTGTGCGGCTCGTAGCCGTCGAAGATGTTGGAGATCAGGCCCGAGCCGCGCGTGAGGTTGAGGAACTCGTTGGTGAAGCCGATCAGGCCGCGCGCCGGAATGCGGTATTCCAGGCGCACGCGGCCGCGGCCATCGGGCTCCATGTTCACCAGCTCGCCCTTGCGCTCGCCCAGCGCCTGCATCACGCCGCCCTGGTGCTGCTCTTCCACGTCGGCCGTCACCAGCTCGATCGGCTCGTGGCGTTCGCCATTGATCTCCTTGAACACCACGCGCGGCTTGCTCACGGCCAGCTCGTAGCCTTCGCGGCGCATGTTCTCCAGCAGGATGGTCAGGTGCAGCTCGCCGCGGCCCGAGACCTCGAAGATGCCGTCCTCGCCCGACTCCTTCACGCGCAGCGCGACGTTGCTCTGCAGTTCCTTCTGCAGGCGGTCCCAGATCTGGCGGCTGGTGACGAACTTGCCCTCGCGTCCGGCCAGCGGGCTGGTGTTGACGCAGAAGTTCATCGTCAGCGTCGGCTCGTCCACCTTCAGCATGGGCAGCGGCATCGGGTTGTCGAGGTCGGTCACCGTCACGCCGATGCCGATGTCCGTGATGCCGTTGATGAGCACGATGTCGCCCGGGCCGGCCTCGGTGGCCTGCACGCGGTCCAGGCCCTGGAAGGTCAGCACCTGGTTGATGCGGCCCTTGAAGGATTTGCCGTCCGGGCCTTCGGCCACCAGCACGTCCATGCCGGGTCGGATGGTGCCGTTGCTGATGCGGCCGACGCCGATGCGGCCCACGAAGGTGGAGAAATCCAGCGCCGAGATCTGCAGTTGCAGCGGCGCGTTCGGGTCACCCTTCTGGGCCGGCACGTGCTTGAGCACGGTGTCGAACAGGGCCGACATGTCCGGCCCCCACTGCTCGCCCGCCGGGCCTTCCACCAGCGACGACCAGCCGTTGATGCCCGAGGCGTAGACCACGGGGAAGTCGAGCTGCTCGTCGTTCGCGCCGAGTTTGTCGAACAGATCGAAGGCGGCGTTGACGACCTTGTCGCAGTTGGCGCCGGGCTTGTCGACCTTGTTCACCACCACGATGGGCTTCAGGCCCAGGGCCAGCGCCTTCTTGGTCACGAAGCGCGTCTGCGGCATCGGGCCTTCCTGCGCGTCGATCAGCAGCACCACGCCGTCCACCATGGACAGTGCGCGCTCCACCTCGCCACCGAAGTCCGCGTGGCCGGGGGTGTCGACGATGTTGATGTGCGTGCCCTTCCAGCTCACGGCGCAGTTCTTGGCCAGGATGGTGATGCCGCGCTCGCGCTCGATGGCGTTGTTGTCCATCACGGTGTCGACCACCTTCTCGTGCTCGGCAAAGGTGCCGGACTGGCGCAGGAGCTGGTCGACCATGGTGGTCTTGCCGTGGTCGACGTGGGCGATGATGGCGATGTTTCGGATGGCTCTGGTCATGATGCGTGTGCCTCGGTGAGGTCTGCGATTTGCTGGATGTCGGTCGGGCTCAACAAGCGGCCCGGGATGAGTTCGCCCGCCTTCGTGTGGGCACTGCCCAGCAGAACGGGGTGGGAATCGGGGAGCGGCGGCGGGCCGAAGACGGCCACGCGCTCGCGGTCGGGCCAGTCGCCGCGGCGGCGTACGCCACTCAGGAAGCGGCCCGCATGCTCGGCGTCGAGCGTGATGCGCTCGTGACCCGTGAGCAGGTCTTCCACGGGCAGCAAGGCGTCCAGGCGCTCGGCTTCACTCATGGCCTCCAGCGCGTCGAGCGTGACGGCGTCGGCCACATCGAACGGCCCGGTGGCCACGCGGCGCAGCGCGATCAGGTGGCCACCGCAACCCAGCGCTTCACCGATGTCCTCGCCCAGGGTGCGGATGTAGGTGCCTTTGCTGCAGACCACACGCAGGCGCAGTTGCGGGGCATCGCCGCCGAGTTGCATGTCGATCAGCTCGATCTCGTGGATGGTGACCCTGCGCGCTTCGCGCTCCACGGTTTCGCCGTCGCGGGCGTACTCGTACAGCGCCTTGCCGTCCTTCTTGAGTGCGCTGTGCATGGGCGGCACCTGATCGATCTCGCCCATGAAGCGGTCGAGCACCTCGACCACCTGCCCCGGGGTGCAGGTCACGGCCCGGGTGTCGATGACGTCGCCCTCGGCATCGGCTGTGGTGGTGCGCAGGCCCAGTCGAACGGTGGTTTCGTAGGTCTTGTCGGCGTCCAGGTGCAACTGACTGAACTTGGTGGCCGCGCCAAAGCACAGCGGCAGCACGCCACTGGCCAGCGGGTCCAGTGTGCCGGTGTGGCCGGCTTTCTCGGCGCGCAGCAACCACTTGGCCTTTTGCAAGGCCTGGTTGCTGGAAAGCCCCAGCGGTTTGTCGAGCAGCAGCACCCCGTGCACGGGGCGCCGTTGCACCCTCGTGCGTTGGCGCTCCATGCTCAATCCTCGTTCTTGGAACGCGAAGCCACCGCCTTGGAGATCAAGGCGTTCATGTCGGCCGCACGCTCGGTGGTGCGGTCGAACACGAAGTGCAGCGTGGGCACGGTGTGGATGTGCAGGCGCTTGAACAGTGCGTTGCGCAGGAAGCCCGCCGCGGCGTTGAGGCCCTCGGTGGTTTCCTCGGGGTTGCCGGTGAGCAGGCTGAAGAAGACCTTGGCGTGCGCGTAGTCGGGCGTGACCTCGACCGCGTTGAGCGTGACCATGCCCACGCGCGGGTCCTTCAACTCGCGCGCGATCAGCTCGGCCAGATCGCGCTGGATCTGGTCGGCCACGCGGTAGCCGCGGTTGGGTACGGACGACGCCTTGCGGGGCATGGGCCTTCTCCGGTGCGCGCGCCTTACAGCGTGCGCGCCACTTCCTTGACTTCAAAGAACTCGAGCTGATCGCCCTCTTTGATGTCGTTGTAGTTGCGCAGCTTGATACCGCACTCGAAGCCTTCCTTGACTTCGCGCACGTCGTCCTTGAGGCGCTTGAGCGATTCGAGCTCGCCGGTCTGCACCACGACGTTGTCGCGCAGCAGGCGGTAGTGCGCCGAACGCGTGACCATGCCGGAGGTGACCATGCAACCCGCCACCGTGCCGATCTTGGACGCCACGAACACCGTGCGGATCTCGGCCATGCCGATGATCTCTTCGCGCTTCTCGGGCGCCAGCATGCCGGACATCGCCGCCTTCAGCTCGTCCACCGCGTCGTAGATGATGTTGTAGTAGCGCAGGTCGATTTCGTTGCCTTCGGCCAGCTTGCGCGCGCCGGCATCGGCACGCACGTTGAAGCCGATGACCACGGCACCCGAGGCGATCGCGAGGTTGATGTCGCTTTCGCTGATGCCACCGACGCCGGCGTACACCATCTGCACACGCACCTCTTCGGTCGAGAGCTTGAGCAGCGCGGCGGCCAGCGCCTCCTGCGAGCCCTGCACGTCGGCCTTGAGGATGATGGGCAGCGTCTTGACCTCGCCGGCGGCCATGTCGGAGAACATGTTCTCCAGCTTGGCGGCCTGCTGCTTGGCCAGCTTGGTGCTGCGGTACTTGCCCGCACGGTACGTGGCAATCTCGCGCGCACGGCGCTCGTCGGCCATCACCATGAACTCGTCGCCGGCCTGCGGCACTTCGGCCAGACCCTGGATTTCCACCGGAATGGACGGGCCGGCTTCCTTGGCGTTGCGGCCGTTCTCGTCGAGCATGGCGCGCACGCGGCCCGAAGTCTGGCCCGCCAGCACGACGTCGCCCACGCGCAGCGTGCCACTTTGCACCAGCACGGTGGCCACGGCGCCGCGGCCCTTGTCCAGGCGCGCCTCGATCACCAGACCCTTGGCCATGGCTTCCACCGGGGCCTTGAGTTCCAGCACTTCGGCTTGCAGCAACACCTGCTCGAGCAGATCGTCGATACCCATGCCGGTCTTGGCCGACACCGCCACGAAGGGCGACTCACCGCCGAACTCTTCGGGCACCACCTGCTCACCCACCAGCTCGGACTTGACGCGCTCGATGTTGGCTTCGGGCTTGTCGGCCTTGGTCATGGCGACGACGATGGGCACACCCGCCGCCTTGGCGTGCTTGATGGCCTCTTTCGTCTGCGGCATGACGCCGTCGTCGGCTGCACAGACCAGGATGACGATGTCGGTGGCCTGGGCACCACGGGCGCGCATGGCCGTGAAGGCCTCGTGACCGGGGGTGTCGAGGAAGGTCACCATGCCGCGCGGTGTGTCCACGTGGTAGGCGCCAATGTGCTGCGTGATGCCGCCGGCTTCGCCCGCGGCCACTTTGGCGCGGCGGATGTAGTCGAGCAGCGAGGTCTTGCCGTGGTCCACGTGGCCCATGACGGTGACGACCGGAGCGCGCGGCAGCGCATCGGCCTGCTGGCCCTGCACTTCCTCTTCGGTGAAGGCCTCGGGATCGTCCAGCGCGGCCTGCACGGCCTTGTGGCCCAGTTCCTCCACCACGATCATCGCGGTGTCCTGGTCGAGCGACTGGTTGATCGTGACCATCTGGCCCAGTTTCATGAGCTGCTTGATCACCTCGGAGGACTTCACGGCCATCTTGTGCGCGAGCTCCGACACCGTGATGGTTTCGGGCACGTGCACCTCGAGCTGCTTGAACTCGGCCGGTGCCTGGAAGCCGCCCTGGCCGTCGCGCGAGTCGCCGCGGTCGCCACGACGACCACCACCGCCACGCGGACCACTGCGCCAGTTGCTGCGCCCCGAACTGGTGTCGCCGCGGGTCTTGATTTCCTTCTTCTTGGCGGCGTCGTCCTTCCAGGTCGACGAGAGGTTCTCGGACTTGACCTCTTTCTTGCCGCCGGCTGCAGCCGCACCTGCGGTGGCCGTGCCCGGCGCCTTGGTCGGGGTGCCTGCGGGCTTGTGGAGCGTGCCCTTGAGGCCCGCTTTCGCATCGGGTGCGGGCTCGGGCTTCTTCGCCACCAGCGTTCTGGCGGGCGCGGCCATCATGGCGCGGATGTTGGCGGCCTCGGCCTCGGCCTTGCGGCGACGCTCCTGCAGCTCGGCAGCGCGTACTTCTTCGGCTTTCTTGTCTTCGGCGGCCTTTTCGGCAGCGGCCTTGGCGGCGGCTTCCTTGTCGGGCCCTTTGACCTTGACGGCCTTGCTGGCGGGCGCGGGGGCGGCGGCTTCTGCCGCAGGTGCCTCGGCCGTCACCTTGGCCGCCGCGGCGGCGGCAGCAGCCTCGGCAGCGGCCGCTTCGGCGGCAGCCACGCGGGCCTCCTCGGCCTCGCGCGCAGCGCGCTTGGCCGCGAGCTCTTCCTCCTGGCGGCGGATCAGCTCTGCCTGGCGACGGGCCTCTTCCTCACGGCGCGCGAGCTCGGCGCTGTCGATCACCGGTGCGGCCGGCTCGGCCGCTTCGGCTTCAACTGCCGGCGCAGCGACGGGTTCGTCGTCGCGCTTGATGAAGGTCCGCTTCTTGCGCACTTCCACCTGGATGGTGCGCGCACGGCCCATGGCATCGGCCTGCTTGATCTCGGAGGTGGACTTCTTCACCAGCGTGATCTTCTTGCGCTCGCCCCCGGCCGTGCCGTGGGAGGCTTTCAGGTGGCCGAGCAGGCGCTGCTTGTCCGATTCGGTGATCGGATCGGATGCGGCGGACTTGCTCACACCGGCTGCGGAGAGCTGCTCCAGCAGGACGGCGGCGGGTTTGTTCAATTCGGCGGCGAATTCGGCGACGGTGGTACTGGTCATGTGTGCTGTGCTCCGTGGGCCTCCGTGATCAGGATTGCGACTGCGCTTCGTCACCGGTGAACCAGTGCGCGCGGGCTTTCATGATCAGGTCGGTGGCTTCCGTTTCCGACTGGCCGGTGATCTCGGTCAGCTCATCGGTGGCGAGATCGGCCAGATCGTCGCGCGTGTGCACGCCGGCCTCGGCCAGCTTGGCAATGAGCTCGGGCGTGATGCCCTCGAGGTCCTTGAGGTTCTGCGAGACCTCTTCGACGTTTTCCTCGCGCACGATTTCCATCGTGAGCAGGGCGTCCTTGGCGCGTGTGCGCAACTCGTTGACGGTCTCTTCGTCGAAGGATTCGATCTCCAGCATCTCCTGCAGCGGCACATAGGCCACCTCTTCGAGGCTGGTGAAACCCTCTTCGATCAGGATGTCGGCGATCTCCTGGTCCACGTCGAGCTTGGACATGAACAGTTCGCGGATGCCGCTGGCCTCTTCGGCCTGCTTCTGCGCGGACTCGTCGGCCGTCATGATGTTGATGCGCCAGCCGGTGAGTTCGCTGGCCAGACGCACGTTCTGGCCGCCGCGGCCGATGGCGATGGCGAGGTTTTCCTCGTCCACCACCACGTCCATCGCGTGACGCTCTTCGTCCACGACGATGGAGACCACGTTGGCCGGTGCCAGTGCGCCGATGACGAATTGCGCCGGGTCTTCCGACCACAGCACGATGTCCACGCGCTCGCCGGCGAGTTCGTTGGTGACCGCGTTGACGCGCGAGCCGCGCACGCCGACGCAGGTGCCGATCGGGTCGATGCGGCGGTCGTTGGTGTGCACGGCGATCTTGGCGCGCGAGCCCGGGTCGCGGGCGCATTTCTTGATCTCGAGCAGGCCTTGCTCGATCTCGGGCACTTCCTGGCGGAAGAGCTCGATCATGAATTCAGGTGCCGAGCGCGACAGCAGGATGGGCGCGCCGCGAAGCGTGAGGTCGACTTCCATGATCATGGCGCGCACGCGGTCGCCGGTACGGAAGTTTTCCTTCGGGATCATCTCGCCGCGCTTCAGGCGGCCTTCGACACGGCCGCTCTCGACGATCAGGTCGCCCTTGTCGAGGCGCTTGACGGTGCCGACGAAGATCTTGTCGCCGCGCGACATGAAGTCGTTGAGCAGCATCTCGCGCTCGGCGTCGCGGATCTTTTGCAGGATGACCTGCTTGGCGGCCATGGCGCCGATACGCCCGATCGGCACGCTTTCCACCGGTTTTTCGATGTAGTCGCCTTCTTCGATGTCGGCGATCTCGTCGCGGGCGTCGCTCAGCAGCTCTTCGGCGTCGGGGTTCTGCAGGCCGGCCTCGTCGGGCACCACCAGCCAGCGGCGGAAGGTTTCGTAGGCGCCCGTGTCCGGGTCCATGGCCACGCGGATGTCGACCTCACCCTTGTAGAGCTTCTTGGTCGCCGAGGCCAGGGCCTGCTCGACCGCGCTCATCACCACGTCGCGCTCGACGTTCTTCTCGCGCGAGATGGCATCGATCAGCATCAACATTTCGCGGTTCATCGTTCAGCCCACCTTTCCAGTTCGATCCTTGGTCTTGTTCCGTCGGCGCTTCAGGCGCCCGGGGCGGCACGCCCCTTGAAATTCACGATCGGCGCCAGCCGCGCCTGCGCAATCTCGTCCAGCGTGAAGGCCAGGGCCTGCAGCGGCGCTGGCTCGCGCTTCTTGCTCACGCGCTGGCCCGGCTTGGTGGGTGGCTCATCGCTCCAGACGATCTGCCACTGCCCTGCGCCATCCTGCGCGCCTTCGACACGCTCCAGCGTGCCGCGGAATTTCTTGCGGCTGGCCGACACCGCCGTGTTGGCACCCAGCGGCGCCTTGAGCGTGATGTCGACCACCTGGCCTTCGAAGCGGCGGAAATCGTTCTCGCTGCGCAGCGGGCGGTCGATGCCCGGAGAACCCACTTCGAGACGGCGGTATTCCATGCCCTCGACTTCCAGCGCGTACTGCAGTTGCCGCGTGATGCGCTCGCAGTCCTCGACGGTTACATACTGCTCGGGGGGCAAGGGCTGGCCCTCGGCCGGCGGCGTCCAGGGCCAGTCGATGGTCACGCGCAGCAAGCCGCCGGCGGACCGTTCGAGGTCCACCAGATCGAAGCCGAGTCCGGCCACGGTTTGTGCGACAGTGTCTTGCCAGCCCATGTAGATAAACGCGTCAAGCCGGCATCGGTTTCCCGCCCGGCCAAAAAAAATGGGCCGGTAGTAACCCGCCCATTTGGTCGTGAAGCGCGCATTGTAGCCGCCAAACTGCGTTCAAACAAGTTGCGAGCCAGCTTTGTTCAGATGCCCAGCAGCCACTGGATGAGGTTCTTGGCCAGAAACCCGAGCATGCCGAAGGACAGCACCATGAAGAGCACGAAAGTACCAAAGCGCCCGGCCTTGGATTCCCGTGCCAGGTTGAACACGATGAACAGCATGTAGAGGATGAAGGCGCCGACGCCGAAGGTCAGGCCGAACTGGGCGATCTGTGCCTCGGTGTAGCCCCACAGGGTGCCGGATTGCATGGCTCAGCGACCCGCGAGGTCCCGGTAGGCGTGCCAGCTCGCGTGGGCCAGCCAGGGGATGACCACCACCAGACCCACCAGGGCAAACAGCATGGCCAGGGCGGTGATGACCGCCAGCAGCAGCGCCCAGAGCACCAGCACCGCCGGGTGGTTGGCCACGGCACGCCAACTGGCCCCCACCGCCACGTGCACGGGCACCGGTTGATCCACCAGCATGGGCAGGGCCACCACGGTGCTGGCAAACACCGGCGCGGCCAGCAGCGCGCCCTGCAGCAGCCAGACCTCGAACAGCCCGGCCTCGGGCGCGAGCACCACCACGCGCAGGAAATCGACCGGTTTTTCCACCGGCGCGGGCGCCGCGAGGGTGATCAGGCCTGCCGAGGTGAGCACCCAACCGGTGCCGGCCAGCGCCAGCAGCAGCCCGAAGCGCACCAGGCGCGGGTCGCGCGAGCGCCACACACCCAGCACTTCGCGCAGCGGCAGGCGCCGGCCCACGGCCAGCGCGCGGCTCACGGCATAGAGTCCGGTCGCCAGGATGGGTGCCACGATGAGGAACCCCGAGAACGCACCGGCCAGCAGCCAGAAGCGCTCGTGCGCGAGCAGCATGAGCACGGCCCCGAACAGCGCGATCAGCGCGCCGTGCAGCAGGCCGGGCCAGGGGTGCGCGCGCAGATCCCGCCAGCCGAGCGAGAGCCAGCGCAGGGGCGACGACAGGGTGATCGGTGCGGAATCGGACATGGGCTCACGGTGTGAGGCCGCCATTGTGGACCGGCTGCGGCGCGCCCGGGCTGACCTGGGTCAAGCCGAAGCCTGCACCAGCAACTGCGTGTAGGGGTGGCTTGGCGCGTGCAGCACGGCCAGCGCGGGGCCGCGCTCGACGATGGCGCCGTCCTTCATGACGATGACCTCGTGCGCCATGGCGCGGATCACGTCCACATCGTGGGTGATCAGCAGGTAGCTCAGGCCGCGGTCGCGCTGCAGGCGCTGCAGCAGGCCCAGCACCTGCTTCTGCACGGTGACGTCGAGCGCGCTGGTGGGCTCGTCGAGCACCAGCAGTTGCGGCTCGACGATGAGCGCGCGCGCAATGGCCATCCGCTGGCGCTGGCCGCCCGAGAACTCGTGCGGGTAGCGCGGCAGCAGCACGGCCGCGGCGTCCGGCGTCTCGGCCAGCCCCACCTCGACCAGCAGCGCGCAGACGCGCTCGCGGCGCTGCGCGGGTGCGATGTCGCTCCGGTGCACGTGCAGGCCCTCGCCCACGATCTGCTCGATCGTCAGGCGCGGCGAGAGCGATGAGAACGGGTCCTGGAACACGACCTGCACGCGCTGGCGCAGCGCGCGCAGGCCCTTGGCGCGGCGGGCTTCGTCCCAGCCGGTGCCGGCCACGGCCAGCCGGCCCTCGAAGGGCAGCAAGCCCAGTGCGGCCAGCGCCAGCGTGCTCTTGCCCGAGCCCGACTCGCCCACCACGCCAAGCGTGCGCCCCGGCGGCACGGACAGGTCGGCGCCCTGCACCGCGACGAAGCGGCCGCGCTTGAACCAGCCCTTGAAACCCGGCAGCGGCACGGGGTAACTCACACGCAGGCCTTCGGCGCGCATCACGGGCGAAGCCCCGGTGGCGGGTGCCTCGTCCACTGCACGGTCGGGTTTGCTGGCGAGCAGTTTGCGCGTGTAGCTGTGCTGCGGGTCCTCGAACACCGTGGTCACGGCGCCCTGCTCCACCAGTTGGCCGTTTTCCATCACGGCCACGCGGTCGGCGAAGCGGCGCACCAGGTTGAGATCGTGCGTGATCATCAGCACCGCCATGCCGTGCTGGCGCTGCAAGTTGGACAGCAGGTCGAGGATCTGGCCGCGCAAACTCACGTCGAGCGCGGTGGTGGGCTCGTCGGCGATCAGCAGCTTCGGGCGGCTGGCCAGCGCCATGGCGATCATGGCGCGCTGGCGCTGGCCACCGCTGAGCTGGTGCGGGAACGCGCCAGCCCGGCGCTGCGGCTCGGGTATGCCGGTGGAGGCCAGCAGCTCCACCACGCCCGCCTGGGCCTGTGCCGCCGTGAGGCCGCGCTTGAG
>VFQM010001727.1_pt1 | contig 18243 bp, 15 predicted proteins | sample 3512391 | NCBI WGS metagenome assembly VFQM01 (sample SAMN10412369, study PRJNA504923) | tailings metagenome | isolation source: Replicate 1 from Balatoc abandoned mine | place: Philippines | reverse complement strand
GGCCACGTAGTTCTCGTCCACGTCCTTCTTGAGCGGGAAGGCGACCGTGGCGGGCTCCAGATACGCCCCCTTGCAGATGCGCACGCGGCACTGCTTGCTGACGCTCCAGTCGACGTCCTGCAGCGTGCGGCGCAGCGCGCTCTGCAGCACGACGCCCACCGTGTCGGGGAAGTCGGGGTAGAGCCGCTGCTCGAAGAAGTCGATCGTGCGCTGCGTGTAGGGCGAGCCTTCCATATCGAGCCGCACGAAGCCGCCGTAGCCCTTCACCTTGGTGAGGATGGCGCGAATGTTCTCCTCGCAGAGCGCGTCGTTGATGTCCTGCCCCAGCGCGGTGAGCTTCACCGAGACGTTCACCTCGAGGCCGCGGCGCTGCATCTCGTCCACGAGCTCGAGATACTGCCGTGCCGTCTCGCGGGCCTCGGCTTCGTTGGTCACGGACTCACCGAGCAAGTCGAGCGAGGCGGTGATGCCCTTGGCCTTGAGTTCGGCGACGGCGTCACAGGCGCTGGCGATCGTCTCACCGGCGACGAAGCGCGAGGCGAACTTCTTCGCGAGCCCGTTGTTGCGGACGAAGCGGAAGATCTGCGGCTGGTGCGAGAGGTACAGCAGTGTCTTGCGGAGCATCGGTGGGGAATCGGGGAGTATGGCTCAGCGCAGCGCGCGCGGCAGCGCTCCGGTGATGCGAACCACCGGATGCGCGGCGCCGACCTGCAGCTTGGCGTCGAGGAAGTTCCACGTGGTGAGCCCGTCGTCGCTCTCGGGCTCGAGGAGGATCGCGGCGAGCAAGGCCTGACGCGGCGTGGCCCGCACCAAGTAGAAACGCCCGCGCAGGTCGAGTCGTGCCGGCTGCCAGCGCCCGACGAGCCGCACTTCCTGATGGCCCTGGAAGGCCCGCGGCGCGCGGACGATCGAATCGATGGTGAAGCGCTCGACGTTCACCGTGCCGGCGCTGCGGCCGTTCACACCGATCTCCGTAAGCTCGAGCCCGTGCATCGCGAGGCGCAGCACGAAGGCCGAGTCGTCGACGGGCACCAACCAAGCGGTCGGCAGGCCGCGCGTGAGCGTCGGCTCGAAGCGGTCGTAGACCGGCATCGGCACCGGCGTGAACACGTTCGAGCGCCGGAAGCCGCGACGCAGGCCGGGCTCGTAGCGGATCGAATCGCCGGTCGCGATCAGCGCCTCGACGAGCACCGGCGCCGTGAACGGCTTCGTAGTCATTTGCGAGCGGAGCGCCACCGCCGCGCTGCTCGGCAGCGCCGCCGGCGTCGCCGTGCGCGCGAGAATCACGTCACGATGCTCGGCCACCGCACGCAGCGTCTCGTGCACGTAGTGGTAGGTGGCGAGTACGCGGCGCTCGAAGGGATCGTGCGAGTAGGCCTCGCTGAGGATCGAGACGCGGTTGCGCAGGCCGTAGTAGTTGGTGCCGAAGCGCGGGACGTGCTCGTAGGTCTCCCAGGCGGCCTTCTGCGTGCTGGTCACGTCGTCGCGACCGCGGAAGTTGCCGTAGTCGAAGGTCTCGAGCTTGTGGCGGCAGCGCATCCGCTCGCGGATGAGTGGCAGCAGCGTGTCGCGCGTCCACGGGCCCGCGGGCGCCAGCGCCGCGTCCATCGCCGCGGGATGCAGCGAGGGCGAATAGGTGAGCGCGTAGCCGTGGTAGGAGCCGTTCGTCGTGTGCAGGTCCATAAAGACGTGCGGATCGAAGCGGCGGAACATCTCCAGCGACGCCCGCGTCTCCGGCGCCTCGGCCTTGATGTAGTCGCGATTCAGGTCGAGGCTCGCGGCGTTCGGCCGATTGCCCACGAGCTGCGGCCCGTTCTGCGCGCCGCGCAGCCGCTCCTGCGGCCCGAAGGCATCGTTGCCGTCGGCGTTGTAGATCGGCACCGCGATAAGGACGATGGAGTCGAGCACGTTGGGCTGCGGCGCCTTGAGCAGGTCGCGCAGCAAGGCGAGCAGCGCTTCTTTACCCTCGACCTCACCACCGTGGATGTTGCCCTGCACATAGACCACCGGCTTCCCGCTGCGCCGCGCCTCGGCCGCATCCCGCACCAGCGGACGCGACACCAAGAGGTACGGCAGCACACGCCCCTGCCCCGACGTGCCGATCTGCCCGCGCACGAAGCTGCCCGGGAAGGCCTTCTCGAGCGAATCCACGAACGCGATCACGTCGGCGTGAGTCGAAGTCGCGGTGTACGCGCTGAGCTCGGCGCGGGTTTGTTGGGCGGACAGTGGACGGAAGACTGAAGACGGAAGGAGTGCGAGGGCTGCCGTCAGTGCGGTGAGCGAGAGTCTGTGCATTGCGTTGCTGTGTGTGATCGAAGCGAGTGAGCCAATCCCGCGCGGAAATGCAGGCCGTTGCAGTGGCAGTTGCGGTTGCTGTTGCTGTTGCAGTTGCCGTTCCTTCCGTCTTCAGTCTTCCGTCCGATTTCTCAAACCGGCTTCCCAACGCTCGGATAAAACGTCCGCCCTTCCCGCGCCATCTCCACCAACATCCGCGCCGGCGCAAAGCGCCCCGGATACTTGGCATTGAGCGCCTCGAGCTGCTTCACCACCTCGGCCACGCCCAGCGCATCGATGTGGCGGAACGGACCGCCGCGGAAGGGCGGGAACCCGATGCCAAACACCGCGCCGATGTCGCCGTCGCGCGCCGAGCGGATGATGCCTTCTTCGAGGCAGCGGGCGGCCTCGTTCACCATCGCGAGGCTGAGGCGACGCTGGATCTCCGCCTTGTCCACCTGCGTGCGCTTCGTGCCGCCGGGATACAGCTGGTACACGCTCTCGTCGACGTCGCCGCGCTTGCCCTTCTCGTCGTAGGTGTAGAAGCCGCTGTTGCCCTTGCGTCCGAGGCGGCCGGCGCCGAGCACGCGTTGCAGCGCCGTGCTCGGCGTCATCCGCCCACCGAAGGCCTCGGCCATAATCGCGCCGCTCTTGCCGGCGATGTCGAGGCCGACTTCGTCGATGAGGTTGATCGGCCCCACGGGGAATCCGAACTGGCTCATCGCCTTGTCGATTGCGTCCACCGCGACGCCTTCGTCGAGCAGCAGGCCCGCCTCGTTCACGTAGGGCGCGAGGATTCGGTTCACGTAGAAGCCCGGCGCGTCGTTGACGATGATCACCGTCTTGCCGATGCGACGCCCGAACTCCACCACCGTCGCCGTCACCTCGGGCGCCGTGCGCGGTGTCACGATGACCTCGAGCAACGGCATCTTGTGCACCGGCGAGAAGAAGTGCATCCCGATGACCTGCTCGGGGCGCTTGCTGCCGGCGGCGATCTTGGCGATCGGGATCGTGCTGGTGTTCGTCGCAAAGATCGCATCCTGCGGCAGCACCGTCTCCGCCTCGGCGATCACCTTGTGCTTCACGCCGAGTTCCTCGAACACCGCTTCGATCACGAGCGGCAGGCGTCCGAAGCCCGTGTACTCCGTGGTCCCCGACACCAGCGACATCTGGTCGTCGAACTGCTGCTTGGTGATCTGCCGCTTGGTGAGGCGGTCCTTGAGCACGTCCTTCACCGCCGCGACACCCTTGGCCACCTGCGCCGGCGCGGTGTCCTTGAAGCGCACCGGCACGTTCTGCTGCACCGTGATGCTCGCGATGCCCGCACCCATAAAGCCCGTGCCGAGCACGCCGATGCGATCCACCGCGCGCGGCTTCACGTCGGCGTTCACGCCGCTGTCCTTCTTGAGCGCCGTCGTCGCGTAGAACAGGAACATCAGCTGCTTGCAGACTGGCGTCATCGCCATCTCGCCGAACAAGCGCGCTTCCTCGGCGAAGCCCTGGGCCTCGGAGCCCGAGTAGCTGGCCTGCACCGCGTCGATCGCCGCGAAGAGCGCCGGGTAGTGGCCCTTGGACTTCTTCTGCGTGGTCTCGCGCGCCTGGCGGAAGACCACCGCGCGGCCGATCGCGTTGTCGTCGAGCAGGATCTCCTTGGCGCCGTGCTTGCGCACATCCTGATTGCGCTCGAGTGTGCCGGCCGCGAGTTCCTTCGCGCGCTGCACGGCGATTTGCTTGAGGATGCTCGGATGCACCAGCTCGTCCACGAGACCCGTCTGCAGCGCCTTCATGGCGCGGACGTTCTTGCCCGTGAGGATCATATCCAGCGCGACCTGCAGCCCGACGCGCCGCGGCAGCCGCTGCGTGCCGCCCGCACCGGGAATCAGCCCGAGCTGCACTTCCGGCAGCGCGAGTACCGTCTTGGGCGTGTCGGCGGCGATGCGATAGGCACAGGCCAGCGAGAACTCGAGGCCGCCACCCAGGCAGGCGCCTTCGATGGCCGCCACCACCGGCACGCGGCCCTTCTCGATGCGCGTCATCATCGCGTGGCCGAAGGCGCTGGCCTTGCGCGCGTCCTCGGCCGTCTTGAACTCGAGGAACTGATCGATGTCCGCGCCGGCGATGAACGTGCCCGGCTTGCCCGAGATGAGCACGGCGCCCTTCACCGCGCTGTCCTTCTCGAGGCGGTCGATCATCGCCGTGAACTCGTCGATTACGGCCGGCGAGAACTTGTTGATGCTCTCGCCCTTGAGGTCGAAGGTGATGACGGCGATGCCGTCCACCATCTCCAGCGTGAGTGCGTTGCTCATCAGGCGCGCTCCACCACCATCGCGTGGCCGAGCCCACCGGCCGCGCAGACGGTCATCAGGCCGAACTGCCCGCCGCGGCGCGACAGCTCGTTGGTGAGCGTCGTGAGGATGCGCGCGCCCGTGGCGCCGAAGGGATGCCCGATGCTCACCGAGCCGCCCATCACGTTGAGCTTGGCGCGGTCCACTTCGCCCGTGGGCTCGCTGAAGCCGGCGCGCTGCGCCCATTCCTTGCTCGCGAGGCCCTTGATGTTGCTCAGCACCTGCGCGGCGAAGGCCTCGTGCATCTCGATCAGGTCCATATCCTTGAGCGTGAGCCCGGCGCGCTTGAGCGCCTTGGGCGCGGCGAGCACCGGCGCCTGCAGCAGCTGCTCGCCGGGATCCACCGCCGCGTAGGCATACGAGCGGATGTAGGCCTTGGGCGTGTAGCCCAGCGCCTTCGCCACGTCCTCGCGCATCAGCAGCACCGCGGCCGCGCCGTCGGTGAGCGGTGAGGCGTTGCCGGCGGTGATCGTGCCGTAGCGCTTGTCGAACACGGGCTTGAGGCCCGCCAGCGCTTCCATCGTCGTGTCCGCGCGGACGATGTTGTCCTCCGTCACGGCCTCGTACTTGGGGCCGGCGATCACCGTCGCGACCTCCGCCGTGAGGCGGCCGTCCTTGATGCCCGCCGCCGCATTGAGATGCGAGGCCAGCGCGAGCTTGTCCTGCTCCTCGCGCGTGATGCCGTTGATCTTCGCCATCTTCTCGGCGCTCTGGCCCATCGTCTCGCCCGTGGTGGGCTCGGCGATGGCCGGCGTGATCGGGATGAAGTCCTTGCCGCGGATCTTCGAGAAGGCCTGCACGCGCTGGCCGATCGTCTTGGCCTTGCTGGCCGCGACCAGGGCGTCGGAGAAGCCGCGTGAATGCAGGATCGGCACGTTCGACAAGCTCTCCGCGCCGCCGGCGATCGCCACGTCCACGTGGCCCAGCGCGAGCTGGTCGGCGGCGTCGGTGATCGCCTGGTTGGCCGAGGCGCAGGCGCGCGAAACGCTCGAGGCGTCCACGCCCTTGGCCAGCAGCGGCATCAGCGCGACTTCGCGCGCGATGTTCGGCGCCGTGACGTTGGGAATGACCGTGCCGAACACCAGCAGGTCGAGGGTCTTGGGGTCCAGCTCGGTCCGATGCACCAATTCGCTGACGGCGATCTTGCCAAGCTCGATCGCGCTAAGCGCCCTGAGGGTGGTGCCGGCCTTGGCGAATGGGGTCCGCACGCCCGCGATGATCGCGATGCGCCGCCCCGGCTCATAGATAGGCATCCTATAAAGGTAGGGGAGCCGAGGCGGCGGTGCAGCGCGCCACCGCTCTGCGCGGCTATCGTCCGGCGGCCGGACCGGGTATCGTCCTATGATGTCCACCCCCCGACCCCCGCGGCGCGCACACCGCCTGCAGGCGCTCGCCGCCGAGCGCTTCGACGTGGTCGTCATCGGGGGCGGCATCACGGGGGCCGGCGTGGCGCGCGATGCGGCGCGGCGCGGCCTGCGCGTCGCGCTGGTCGAGGCCGAGGATTTCGCCGCCGGCACCTCCAGCCGCTCGTCGCGGCTCATCCACGGCGGCGTGCGCTATCTCGAGCACGGCTACCTGCACCTAGTGTGGGAGTCGAGCCGCGAGCGCCGGCGACTGCTGCAGCACGCGCCGCATCTCGTGCGCCCGCTGCAGTTCACCTGGCCGGTGTACCGCGGCGCGCGTGTGAAGCGCTGGCAGCTCGCAGCCGCGCTCACGATGTACGACGCGCTCGCGATGTTCCGCAACGTCGGGCGGCATCGCCGGCTCGGCGCCACGGGCGTCCTCGAGCACGAGCCCTCACTCGCGCGCGAAGGCCTGCTCGGCGGCGCCACCTATTGGGACGCCGCCACCGACGACTCCCGCCTCACGCTGGCCAACGTGCTCGACGCCGCCGCGAACGGGGCCGTCGTGATGAACCACGCGCCCGTGCGTAGCCTCAGCTACGCCTCGCCCAACGGCCCTGCCGACGGTGTGATCCTGCAGGACCTGCTCGGCGGCGCCAGCGTGCACGTGCGTGCGCGACTCGTCATCAGCTGCGTCGGACCGTGGACGGACGAGATCGCGCGCCTCGAAGATTCCGCGGCCGGCCCGGCCGTGCGTGGCACCAAGGGCGTACACATCGCCGTGCCCGCCTCGCGCGTCGGCAACGTCGCCGCCGTCACGATGACCTCGCCCGACGACGGCCGCGTGATGTTCACGCTGCCGGCCAGCGGCGGAATGACGATCATCGGGACCACCGACACGGCCACCGACGAACATCCGGCCAGCGTGCGCGCCTCGCGCGCCGACGTGCGCTATCTGCTCTCGGCCTGCAATCGCTTCTTCCCCGAGGCGCGGCTCACCGAAGGAGACGTCGTCTCCGCTTGGGCGGGCATCCGCCCGCTCGTCGCCAAGGGCAACACGGGCGATCCCTCCAGCGCCTCGCGCGAACACGCCGTGCGGCTCAGCGCGCGCGGCGTGCTGACGGCCACCGGCGGCAAGCTCACGACCTATCGCGCGCAGGCGCAGCAGATCGTGGACGCCGCGCTCAAGCAGCTTGGCATCAGCGCCCGCGCCTGCGACACCGCCACCGCCCCGCTGCCCGCCGCGCGGCCCGAGCAGAAGGGCAGCGACGTGCGTCTCGTGGCTGAATTGGGTTGGCGCGAGTCCGACGTCGACCAAGCGGTCACGCAGGAGTTCGCCGAGTCGCTGGCGGACGTGATGATCCGCCGTACCTTCTTGGCATTCGAGCTCAAGGACCAAGGCCGCGCCATCGCCACGCGCATCGCACGGCGAATGGCACCGCATCTCGGCTGGACGGACGCCGGCATCACGCAGGCGGTCCGCGAGTATCACGCTGCACTCGATCGCATCTTCACCATCACGCCCTGATATGCGCCCCCCCGTCATCCTCGCCGCACTCGCACTCCTCGTCGCCGGCTGCAGCGCCGAGCGGCCGCATCGCTACACGCTCGCCGAGGCCAGCGTGCCGGCGGGCCCCACGGCCGCCGAGCCCAATCTCTTCACCGCCGCCGATGGCCGCGTGGTGATGAGCTGGATCGAGCGCGTAGACAGCACGACGCACGCGCTGCGCATCGCGATCCGTGGCACGGATGGCAGCTGGAGCGAGCCGCGCGACGTGGCGCGGCGCAACGACTTCTGGCTCAACTGGGCGGACTTCCCCTCCGTCGCGATGCTCGCCGACGGACGGCTCGTCGCGCATTGGCCGCAGCGCAACGGCGCGGGCCGCTACGCCTACGAGGTGCGGATGGCCGAGTCAAAGGACGAAGGCCGCACCTGGAGCGAGAGCCTCACGCCGCATCAACCGGGCATCGAGGCCGAGCACGGCTTCGTGAGCATCCTCCCCACCGACAGCGGTGCGATGGTCGTCTTCCTCGACGGCGGCAACAACATCGATCCCAACGCGCATCAGCACGGCGATGAAGAGCACGGCGTGCCGATGACGCTGTCGTCGAATGTGTGGGGCGCCGCCGCACTCTCGCCGGCGACCAAGCGCGTCATCGACTCCCGCGTCTGCGACTGCTGCCAGACCAGCGCCGCGATGTCGGCGCGCGGCCCGGTGGTCGTGTTCCGCGATCGCACGGACACGAAGCCCGAAGTGCGCGACATCGCCATCACGCGCCTCGTGGACGGACAGTGGACGGCGGCCACGCCCGTGCACGCGGACAACTGGGAAGTCGACTTCTGCCCCGTGAACGGCCCGATGGTGCAGGCCTACGGCGACACGGTGGTCGTCGCTTGGTTCACCGGCGCGCGCGACACGGCGAAGGTGCAGGTGGCGTTCTCCTACGATGCGGGCGCGAGCTTTGGTGCGCCGGTGCGCGTGGACGACGGCTCGCCCGCCGGTCGTGTTGGCCTGCAGCTCTTCGACGGCGCCGCGTACGTCAGCTGGCTCGAGCGCGGCAGCGCCGACTCCGCCTTCGTGAAGCTGCGGCGGGTGAATCGCGACGGCACGCGCGATGCGTCCATCGTCGTGAGCCCGTCGAGCGGCGCGCGGTCCAGCGGATTCCCGCGGATGACGCGGCTTGCCGATGGCTTGCTGCTCGCGTGGACGATTCCTGGCCAGCCGAGTGTGGTGAAGGCGGCGACCTACCGGCGGAGCGAGTGATGCGCGCTGTGGAGACAGTCGCGGCTCGCGCCGCGCGTCGGGCGCTGCCAGCGCTGCTGCTGGCGTCGGCGGTGCTGGCCTGCGGCGAGACTGCGGCGGGCACGGCGCGCAGCACGCTGGCGGTGGGTGCGCCGGCACCAGCCTATGCCGCCACCGCGCTGGACGGCACGTCCCGATCGCTCGAGCAGCTCAAAGGCGAGGTCGTGATGCTCAACGTCTGGGCGACCTGGTGCAAGCCCTGCCGCGAGGAGATTCCCGCCCTCGACTCGCTGCAGCGCGAGTTCGGGCCGCGCGGCTTCCGCGTCATCGGCGTGAGCATCGATGTGGTTGGCGACACGGCGCAGATTGCCGGCTTCGCGCGCGAGCTCGGCGCCAGCTACGAGCTCTGGCTCGACCCCGACGACAAGGTCTCCACCACCTTCCGCGCCATCGGCGTGCCGAGCACGGCGCTCATCGACCGCGACGGCGTGTTGCGCTGGCGGCATATGGGCCCGGTGCGCGCCAGCGATCCGGCGCTCCGGGCTCTGCTCGACTCCACGCTCGCGCGCTGATTCACCGACGCGGGACCCAGCGGGGGCGGCGCAGCATCGCGTCGCCCCCGCGGTCGTTCACGCGTCGTCGTGGATCGTCGTGAGCTTCACGATCTTCAGCTTGCGCTGCCGCGTCGGCAGCTTGAGCAGCGCGACCTCGCCGACCTTCTTGCCCAGCAGCGCGCGGCCGATCGGTGACGACATCGTCACCTGCCCGTCCTCGAAGTCCTCGGCGTCGCCGAAGATGAGGTAGTAGTCCTCGCGCTCCTTGGTGTCCTGGTCCTCGACGATCACCTTCGAGCCCATCCCCACGGCATCCGTGGCGATCTGGGACTCGTCGATGCTCGAGAGCTTGGACAGCCGCTGCGTGAGCTGCCCGAGACGCGCCTGCACGAACTGCTGCCGCTCGAGCGCCGCCTTGTACTCCGAATTCTCGCGGAGGTCGCCGAGTTCGACGGCCTTCCGGATCTCGTTCGGGAGCGTGACGTTCAACTCGTAGCGGAGCTTCTCGGCTTCGTCGGTGAGCTTCTGCTTCAGCGCCTCGATCACGGCGCGGCCCTCGGATAAGGATGTGGCGGGGGGTCGAAAAAAGACCAGACGCCCGACCAGGTAAGGCCGGGCGCCGGAAGGGTGTTTCGAATGACTGAAATATAGCCGAAATGCAGGCGCCGAGCAATCGCGGCCTAGGCCATTCAGAGCCACTAGCTTACGGCTGATGCTCGAGATCACTGACCACGGAGATGTGCGCCAACTGCGCTTCAGCAGCTGGGTGGGGCGGCGCGCTGGCTATACGGTGAGCTGCTTCGTCACGCGCGGACTTCTCGTGGACTGCGCGTTTCCGAAAGTTGCCGCGGACTTGGCCGCCTACGTGACGGCGCATCCGGTGGAGGGCGTGGTGCTGACGCACGCGCACGAGGATCACAGCGGCGCCATCGCGGCGCTCGCCGAGCTCGATCTCCCGGTGCACTGTGCATCGGCAACCGACGCGGCGATGCGGCGCGACGAGCGCGTCGGGCTGTACCGGCGCTTCACTTGGGGCACGCGGCGACCGCTGCGCGCGACGCTCTCGCGCTTCACGCCGCGCACTCTGCAGTTGCGCCCGACGCCCGGGCACTCCGCCGATCATCACGTGGTTTGGGACGCCGAGCGCGGGACGGTATTCGGCGGCGACCTGTTCATCGGCGTGAAGCTGCGCATCGCGCATCACGACGAAGATTTGCGGCAGCAGGTGCGGTCCCTGCGCGAGGTCGCGAGCTGGCAGCCCGAGCGCTTCTTTGACGCGCACCGCGGCCTGCTCAGCAATCCGGCCGACCAGCTCCGCGCCAAGGCAGATTGGATCGAGGAGACCATCGGGAGCATAGAGCGATTGGTGCGCGAGGGGCGCGACGACCTGGCCATCCGCGACCAGGTGCTGGGGCCCGAAGACCTCACCGGCCGCCTGAGCTTCGGGAGCTACTCCCGGCTCAATTTCGTTCGGAACGTCCGGGCCACGATGCCGGCAGCGGCCTAGGCAACGTTAGGAGCCTGTCCGGCGTACAATTCTTATATGCGCAACGTTCTCGTCGCCCTCCTGGCCGCCCTCCCGGCGGCAGTCGCCGCGCAGGCGCCGGCTACGCTCACGGCCCGCCTCGGCGTGGACACCATTTCTGTCGAGCGTATCGTCCGCAATGGCAACGTCCTCATCGCCGAAGTGGTGACGCGCTCGCCGCGCAGCAGCCTGCAGCGGCACGAGGCGCGCTTCGACGCCGCGGGCAATCTGACTGCCCTGACCGTCCGCGACTTGGACCCGGCCACGGGCGCCGAGCGCCGCAGCACCTCTTATATGAAGCACGGCGATTCGCTGCACATCAGCGTGCGCGGCGAGCAGCCCTCGGAGCGGATGGTCGCGGCCCCGGCCGAATGGCTGCCGTTCATCGATCTCGTACACTGGCCCTTTGACGTGGCGTTGCAGCGGATGCGCCGCGGCAACCAGACGCAGCTCGCGGCGCCGATGCTCAGCGGCGCGCGCATCTCGAACTTCCCGCTCGCCTTCATCGGCGGCGACTCGGCCACCGTCACGCATCCGACGCGCGGCACGATGCGGCTCACCGTCCTGCGTGACGGCGCGATCCGCACGCTCGACGCCGGCGCGACGACCCGCGCCCTCATCGTCACGCGCAGCGGCGACAGCGACGTGGCCGCCTTGGCCCGCGGCTTTGCCGCCCGCGATGCCGCCGGCCGCGGCGTCGGTGAGCTCTCCGGCCGCGGCGGCGGCCCGGCCGTCGTACTCGGCGCGACGATCACGCTCGACTACGGCGTGCCGATGAAGCGCGGCCGTGAGATCTGGGGCGCCCTCGTGCGCTACGGCCAGCTCTGGCGCACGGGCGCGAACCGCGCCACGCACTTCAAGACCGACCGCGAGCTGCGCTTCGGCGATCTCGTCGTGCCGGCGGGCGAGTACACGCTGTATTCGATTCCCGAGGCGACGGGCGGCACGCTGATCATTAATCGCCAGACGGGGCAGAACGGCCAGCAGTACGATGCGGCCCGCGATCTCGGCCGCATCCCGCTGCGCGCCCGCGCGCTCGACCGTGAGGTCGAGGGCTTCACGATCTCCGTGCGCGAGGAGAACGGACGCGGCGTGCTGGCCCTGCAGTGGGATCGCACCGAGATGGTCGCCGAGTTCACGGTCACACGTTGAGTCCTATGTCACTTCGTCATTCGCTGGTCCATTTGCATCGCGGGCTCGCCGCCACGATTGCCGCGCTCTCGCTGACGGCGCTGGTCAGCGGCACCGCCGCCGCGCAGCAGCGGCCGGGCGCGACTGTGCAGGCCAGCCCGGTGTCCATCGACTGGCGCCTGCTCGGCCAGATGAACCCCGACACGCGCGTCGCCCCCGATTCGCTGAAGCGGCTCGACGGGCAGCGCGTGCGCATTCCGGGCTTCATCGTGCCGCTCGATGACGCGCAGGACGAGGGCGCGGAGTTCCTTCTCGTGCCCTACTACGGCGCCTGCGTACACACGCCGCCTCCGCCGCCGAACCAGATGGCCTTTGTGACGATGCAGGGCGGGCGTTCGGTGAAGCTCGCGCTGTTCGATGCCGTCTGGATGGAAGGCACGCTTCGCATCGTGAACTACGACTCGCCCTACGGGTCAGTGGGCTATACGATCGAAGGGATGTCGATGCGGCCGTACACGGGCCGGTGACGGACCCGGCGGTCGCTCTCCACGAGGTGCGCTTCGCGTATCGCGGTGGCGCGAACGTCCTCGACATCCCGGCCCTGCACGTCGCGCGCGGTGAGCGCGTGTTCCTGCACGGCCCCAGCGGCAGCGGCAAGACTACGCTGCTTGGCCTGATCGCCGGCGTGCTCGCGCCTTCGGCCGGCCGCGTGCAGGTGCTGGGTCAGGACCTTGGCGCATTGGGCTCGGCCGATCGCGACCGCTATCGCGCGGCGCACGTGGGCTACGTGTTCCAGATGTTCAATCTCATCCCGTACCTCTCGGTGCGCGAGAACATCGCGCTGCCGGTGCGGCTCTCCGCGCCGCGACGTGCGCGCCTCGGCGCCGTGGACGTGGACAGCGAGGTGATGCGTCTCGCCGCCAGCCTCGAGATCGACAACCTGCTCGACGCCGCCGTGACGCAGCTCTCGGTGGGTCAGCAGCAGCGGGTGGCGGTGGCGCGAGCGCTCATCGGTGCGCCTGAGCTGATCGTCTGCGACGAGCCCACGTCGGCCTTGGATGCCGACCGCCGCGAGCGCTTCCTCGAGCTGCTCTTCGCCTCCGTCGCGCGCGTCGGCAGCACGCTGGTATTCGTCAGCCACGACCTGGCACTGGCCGAGCGCTTCGGCCGCACGCTCTCGCTCGGTCAGCTGAACCGCGCGAGCCACAAGGCGGTGGCCTGATGTACCTGCTCCAGCTGGCCTGGCGGTCGCTGCGCGCGCGTCTCACGATCTCGCTGCTCACGGTCGCGAGCATCGCGCTTTCCGTCGCGCTGCTCGTGGGCATCGAGCATCTGCGCGTCGGCGTACGCGAGTCCTTCGCCGGCACCATCAAGGGCACCGATCTCATCGTCGGCGCGCGCGGCGGCACCACGCAGGTGCTGCTCAGCACCGTCTTCGGAATGGCCACGCCGTCGGGCAGCGTCAGCTGGCCGACCTACGAACGCTGGAAGGCCCATCCTGCGGTGGCCTGGACGATTCCCTACGCGCTCGGCGATTCGCATCGCGGCTTCCGCGTGATCGGCACGACGGGCGAGTTCTTCGAGCGCTATCGCTTCCGCGATCGCACGGTGACCTTCGCCGAGGGCCGCGCGCCCGCGACGGACCGTGAGGTCGCCATCGGGTACGAGGTCGCGCAGCGGCTGCGCTACGCGCTGGGCGCCGAGGTGACCTTGGCCCACGGCATCGCCGAGGTGAGCTTCGCCGAGCACGACGTGCATCCGTTCACGGTGGTCGGCATCATCGACCGCACGTCCACGCCGATCGACCGCGCGCTGTACACCACGCTCGAGGGCTTGGTGGCGATGCACGAGAAGGAGGAAGCGCGCGGCGGCAGCCTGATGCTGGGTCCGCCGCCGACGCCGCCGGCCGAGGGTGCGGCCGCACACGATCACGGCACGCACGACCAAGCGCCGATCACCGCGTTCCTGGTCGGCACCAAGAACCGCTTTGAGACGCTGCAGCTGCAGCGCGAGATGAACGAGGATCGCCAGGAGCCGCTGACGGCGATCATTCCGGGCGTCGCCCTCGCGCAGCTCTGGGACGTGGTTGGCAACGCCGAGCAGGCGCTGCGCCTGGTGAGCTTCTTCACGCTGTTGGTGGGCTTGATCGGGATGTGCGTGGCCCTGTACGCATCGCTCGAGAGCCGGCGGCGCGAGATGGCCGTGCTGCGCGCCATCGGCGCGGGGCCGCGCAGCATCTCCACATTGTTGATTGCCGAATCGGCCTTGCTGGCGTTCACCGGTGCCGTGGCCGGTGTGCTGCTGGTGTACCTCGGCTTCGCGCTCGCGGCGGGGCCGGTGGAGGCGCGCTTTGGCTTTGCCCTGGCACTCACGCCGCCGGGCCGCACCGAGTGGATGTTCATCGGCCTCGTGCTGTTGGCCGGCTCGCTGGTCGGCATCATTCCGGCGTGGAAGGCGTATCGCTCGGCGTTGGTGGATGGACTCAGCGTGCGCGCGTAGCGCAGCACGCGCTTGTTGGTAGGACAGATTTCACACTTCATTCAGGAGCAGTCCGTGTTTTCACGTGCATTGCTGGCGATGGCGCTGATTGCGCCGATGCTCAGCGCCCAGACGCCCGCCGGTCAGGCGCGTCCGTCGATGGGCGAGCGCAATCCGATGGCCGACCCGATCAATGTCGAGGGCGTCCCGACGTACATCCGTCGCACGCCGCCCTCCGACGCGACGATCCAGCGCATCTGGGACGAAGGAATGAACCGCTCGCAGGCGATGACGCTGGCGCAGCAGTTCCTCGATCCGCTCGGCCAGCGGATGACCGGTTCGCCGCAGAGCGATGCCTCGCAGGACTGGCTGCTCAAGACCTATCAGTCCTGGGGCGTGAGCGCCCGCAAGGAACGCTACGGCACTTGGCTCGGCTGGCAGCGCGGCGTGACGCACGTGGACCTGATCTCCCCGCGGGTGCGCTCGCTCGAGGCACACGCGCTCGCGTACAGCCCGGGAATGCGTCGGCCCGCCGAGGGCGAGGTCGTGGCCTTCCCGCTCGACGTGTCGACGCCGGAGCAGTTCGATGCCTGGCTGCCGAACGTGCGCGGCAAGTTCTTCCTGATGAACATCCCGCGCTTGAGCTGCCGCTCGCCGCAGCAGTGGGCGGAGTTCAGCACGCCGGAGGAGCGCGCGCGCGTCGATTCGCTGCAGCGCGAGATGCAGACCGCGTGGAACCAGACCAACGTCGCGATGGGCGGCGGCGGTCGCAACATCTGGCAGAAGCTCAAGGATGCCGGCGCGCTGGGCGTCTTTACGTTCCAGTTCTCGAACTATCCAGGCATCCAGAAGGTCTTCGGCTCGCCGCAGCAGACGCTGCCCTCCTTCGCCGTGGGCTGCGAGGACTACGGCCTGCTCTACCGGATGGCGCGTGCCGGCCAGGGCCCGCGCGTGCGTGCGTTCACCGATAGCGAGCTGCTCGGCGAGCGTCCGGTGTTCAACGTGGTCGCGGAGATCCGCGGCAGCGAGAAGCCCAACGAGTACGTGATGCTCAGCGCGCACTTCGATTCGTGGAGCTCGGCGAGCGGCGCCACCGACAACGGCACCGGCACGATCACGATGCTCGAGGCGCTGCGCATCCTGCGTCAGGTGTATCCGAATCCCAAGCGCACGATCCTCGTCGGCCATTGGAACGGCGAGGAGCAGGGCTTGAACGGCTCGCGCGCGTTCAGCGAGGACCATCCGGAAGTCGTGAACGGTCTCCAGGCGCTGTGGAACCAGGACAACGGCACGGGGCGCATCGTGAACCTCAGCGCCGGTCCCTTCCCCGGTGCGGCGGCTCGCATCGAGCAGTACCTCGGCCAGGTGCCCAACGAGATCACGCGTTGGATCCGCTTCAATCCCACCGGCGGCCAGGCGACGGGCGGCACCGACCACGCGAGCTTCGTGTGCCACAAGGCGCCGGCGTTCAACCTCGGCGCGCTGAGCTGGGATTACAGCTTCACGACCTGGCACACCGATCGCGATACCTACGACAAGATCGTCGAGTACGATCTCAAGAACAACGCGACGCTCGTCGCGATGCTCGCGTACCTCGCCAGCGAGGATCCCGAGCGGATGCCGCGCGAGGTGCTGGATCCGCTGCCGAACGGCCCGAACGGGCAGCCGCAGCAGTGGCGGGCCTGCAACCCCGCGACGCGAGCGACGCCGCGGGCGACGCGGTGAGTTGAGGCAGCGCCGGGCGCGAGTGGCGCCTTGGCCGCATTCCGTTGGGTAGGGAGACGCGGGCCGGTAAACCGGCCCGCGTCTTTTCTTGCCCTAGCACGGTCTTTCGTGACATCCATCACCGTAGACAAGCGTGCTTCCGCGCACTCTCTTACTGTCCATAGAACCCGACCCATTCTCGCATCTGGAGATTCTCGATGTCCCTGACGTCTCGTACCGCCCTGCGCTTCGCGCTCGCTCCTGCCGCATTGTTCGCTGCCGCGTGCAGCGGTGACGGCGCGACTGGTCCCCAGGCCAACCTTACCCCCGCGGAGGCCGCCGAGGTGGTCGAGGCATTGTCGCTCGTGAGCGGACTGGGCTTCGGGTTTCCGGCCGCCGCGCGCCAGGCCCTCACCGCCGACTCGCCGGAGCAGGTGGCGGACCTCATCGCGTCGGTGACCGAGAGCATCGATGAGTCCGTGCCCTGCCCCGTGAGCGGCACGACGCGCATCAACGGGTCCATCACCATCAACGAGACCACCGGCGCGAGCAGCGCCGATTTCCGTCAGACCTACACCAACTGCGGTGTCACCGCCGAGTCTGGTCGACTGTGGACGTTCCAGGGCGATCCCAACATCCGCCTGCGCTTCAGTACCACCGTCAACCCGGCCACCGAGCAGTTCACCCTCACCGGCTCGCAAGTTGGCGCGTTCACGTTCTCGTCTGACGGCAACAGCGGCCGTTGCACCGTGAACCTGCAGATGGCGCTGACCGAGGTCGGCATCACCATCTCCGGCTCCGTGTGCGGCACGGCCGTGTCGGAGACCATCTCCTTCGGCATCTAGCACAGGCTAGACCAGGCTAGCACACGCGAGCACGGGCATTCCTCCACGCCGCTCGTCGCAAGGTTCCGCGCCGAGCGGCGCGGACGGGATGCCGCAGATCGGGGAGGCGCAGCGTTGTTTGGTGCTGATGCCTGCCCTCCCGCCGCCAGAGCACAGCGCCGCTGAGCCTCGCCCCGACTGGGAGGAACAGGTTGTCCGCGCGATGCTCACCCGCCGCTACAGCCCGCGCACCGTCGAGAGCTACCTCCAGTGGGTGCGCCGCTATCTGCGATTCCACGGGCGTCAGCATCCCCAGCAGCTCGACGCCCCCCAGGTGCGCCGGTTCCTCACCCATCTCGCCGAAGACCGCCAGGTCAGCGCCAGCACCCAGAACCAGGCGATGGCCGCGCTGCTCTATGTGTACAACCAGGTGTTCGGCATTCCGATGGGCGCGCCCGAGGGCATCGTGCCCGCCAAGCGTTCCCAGCACATCCCCACCGTGCTCTCCAAGGTCGAGATCCAGCAGATCCTCGACGTGATGAGTGGCAGCAGTTGGTTAATGGCCAGCCTGATGTACGGCAGCGGCCTCCGCGTCGGCGAAGTCGTCAGCCTCCGCGTCAAGGATGTGCAGCTCGAGCGGCTCGAGCTCGTCGTCCGCGCCGGCAAGGGCGCCAAGGACCGCCGCAGTATGATTCCCCAGCAGCTTGTCCCTATCCTCCGCCAGCAGATTGCCGCGGTGGACAAGCAGCTCCGCCGCGACCGCGATGCCGGATTCGCCGGTGTCGTGCTTCCCGATGCCTTCGCCCGGAAGTCTCCCGACGCCGCCCTCTCATTGGGCTGGCAGTGGCTCTTCCCCGCCCGCCGTCCCTACGTCGAGCCCGACAGCAAGCTCGTCCGCCGCCATCACGCCGACCCCAGCGTCGTCCAGCGCGACGTCCAAGACGCCGCCCGCATCGCCAAGGTTGGTCCCCGCGTCACCTGCCACACGTTCCGCCACAGCTTCGCCACCCATCTCCTCGAGGCCGGCTACGATATTCGGACGGTGCAGGAGCTTTTGGGGCACAGCGACGTGAGCACGACGATGATCTACACGCACGTGTTGAACAAGGGGACGCTGGGGGTGCGGAGCCCGCTGGATACTGCCCTTCTGTCGCAAGACAACGCGGGGCGGAGCCGGGGACGGTAGATGGGGCAAGTGGTGGGGTTTGGGGTGGTTGCGGGATTTTGTGCCTTGGGGCAATGTGGGGGTGTGGCGTTAGAAAAACTCAGCTAATCCACGTTATCGCGACTTGTGCCGGGGGACAGGCGATCCGCCGCATCC
>VFQM010001726.1_pt1 | contig 18247 bp, 18 predicted proteins | sample 3512391 | NCBI WGS metagenome assembly VFQM01 (sample SAMN10412369, study PRJNA504923) | tailings metagenome | isolation source: Replicate 1 from Balatoc abandoned mine | place: Philippines | reverse complement strand
TCGAGCGCGTGATGCGCGACTTCACCCAGCAGCGCGCCAACCTGCTGCTGTGCACGACGATCATCGAGACCGGCATCGACAATCCGCACGCCAACACCATCCTGATCAACCGCGCCGAGAAGTTCGGACTGGCGCAATTGCACCAGCTGCGCGGCCGCGTCGGCCGTTCGCACCACCAGGCCTACGCCTACCTGCTCACCAACGATGGCGTTGGCGAGAATTCCGGCCTGACCAAGCAGGCGAAGCAGCGGCTGGAGGCGATCCAGCACATGGAGGAACTCGGCTCCGGCTTCTACCTGGCGATGCACGATCTCGAGATCCGCGGTGCCGGCGAGGTATTGGGCGACAACCAGTCGGGCGAGATGCAGGAAGTCGGCTTCAACCTGTTTACCGAGATGCTCAACCGCGCCGTCGCTTCACTGAAGCAGGGCAAGGAGCCGGATCTGACGCAACCGCTGGGCATCGCCACCGAGATCAACCTGCACACGCCGGCGCTCTTGCCGAACGACTACGCGCCGGACGTGCACGAGCGGCTCTCGCTCTACAAGCGACTGGCCAACTGCGACCAGGCCGAGGAGATCGACGACCTGCAGGAGGAGCTGATCGACCGCTTCGGCGAATTGCCGCCACAGGCCCAGTCGCTGCTCGCGACGCACCGCGTGCGCCTGCTGGTGAAGCCGTATTGCGTCGGCAAGCTCGACGCGACGAGCGAACAGATCGTCGTCCAGTTCAGCCCGGAATTCGCGAAAACGGCGCCGATCGAGCCGATAAAAATTATCAATCTGATCCAGAAAAACCGCGCCTACAAGCTCGCCGGGCAGGACAAGCTGCTATTCTCCCGTCATTCACCGACCCTGAACGACAAGGTGGCGGCGATCAAGGAGCTGTTCAGGCAGCTGACCGGTTGAGCCGCATCGCGTCGTTCCCCGAAAGGAGCGACAGCACATGGCGAAAACCAAGGAAAAGGCGGGCAAGGGAAAGACGGCACTGGTCCTCGGCGGCGGTGCCCCGAATGCAACCCTGATGTCGGGTGCGCTGGCGGCATTTTCCGAAGCCGGCGTGAAATTCGACGTGATCTCGACGGCCGGGGCCGGCGCGCTGATCGGCCTGCTCTATCTGGCGCCGCGCGGCATGACGCCCGGCGAGGCGCTGGCAGCCACCACCGACATGGGCGTCGCCGATGCCATCTACGACCGTTTCCCGGTCAACTACAAGGTCTTCCAGAAGCCCGGCGCCGTCGCCGACCTCTACCGCCAGCTGGTGCGCATGAACCCGCTGGCCCAGCTGCTCGAAGAGCAGCACGGCAATTCGGCGATCGAAAAGCTGTTTACCGACTGGATCCGGCTGATGTTCGCCAGCGGCTGCCCGACCGACCTCGGCCCGAAGAGCCTCGGTCTCTGCGCCTCGGTGCCCTTCCTCGAACAGAGCGTCGATTTCGACACCTTGCGCGCATCGCAGACCGCCTTCTACGTGAACGCCTACAACATCACCGAGCGCCGGATGCAGATCTTTGCCAAGGACGAGATCACGCCCGACCACTGCCGTGCCGCCCTCGCCTTCCCCTTCCTCTATCCGCCGCATCCGGTCACCGACGCGAAGACCGGCAAGGAATGCCTCTACTACGAAGGCGCCGCGCACGACTGCCTGAACTACAAGGCGCTGGTGGAGCACGAACCGGAGGTGACGCGCATCGTCGTCTTCGACGTGCTCGGCGCCGACGCGCTGATGCGCGCGCCGCGCGACCTCTACGACGCCTGGCTGCTGTCGATCATCGTGCCGATGGTGGCCATCGCCCAGGACGACACCAAGCTGTTCAAGGCCCTCTACAACAAGGACCCGGTACGCGAGCTGTTCCAGGTGCCGTTCGACATTCCGGAAGCGCATCTGCCGCAGACGCTGGACTGGTCGCGTTCCAACCTGGAAACCCTGTTCCGCGTCGGCTTCAACTCGGCGCAGGACTACCTGGCCGGCGACGGAAAAGAACTGCTGCCCTGAGCGCTACTTCGCCGGCGACTTGCCGGCGACCAGCGGGCAGCCGCCCTCGGCCAGCGGCCGGAAGGCCCGGTCGCCCGGCACCGTGCGCACGATGGACAGGTAGTCCCACGGTTCGGCAACCTCGGCCGGCGTCTTCACGCGCAGCAGGAAGATGTCGTGCACCATCCGTCCGTCCTCGCGCAGTCGGGCATTGCGGACGATCGGGTCCTGGATCGGCAGCTCCCGCATCTTTTTCACGACGGTCGGCGCATGGTCGCTGCCGCTGGCCTTCACCGCCTTGAAATAGTGGATCAGCGAGGAATAGACACCGGCCTGCAGGTCGCTGGGCATGGCGCCGGTGCGGGCGAAGAAGCGCTTCGACCAGGCGCGCGACTCGGCATCCATGTTCCAGTAGAACGAATGCGAGAGCCGCAGACCCTGCGCCAGCTGCGGCTTCATCTCGTGCACGTCGTTGAGCGCCGTCGCCACGGCGGCCAGGATGATCTCGCCCTTGCTCACGCGCAGCAGGTCGAAACTCTTGCGCACGGAGAGGATCATGTCCTGGCCGGCATTGACCAGCGCGATCACATCCGCGCCCGACTGGACCGCCTGACGCAGCTTGGGGAACAGCTCGGTGTCGCCGAGCGCGTGATGGACGGCGCCGACGACGGTACCGCCGCTGTCGCGCACGATCGCCGCCAGCGAGGCGTGCACGTTATGGCCGAAGGCATTGTCCACGGTGATGAAGTACCAGCGCCTGGCGCCGGCGGCGGTGATTTCCCGGCCAAGCACGGTGTTGAAGGCATGGCCGTCGTACATCCAGTGGATGCCGTAGGGCGCACAGCGGCTGCCGGTGATTTCGCTGCTCATGACGCCGTTGTAGAAGACGACGGCCCCGCGTTCACCGCGTTCGCGGTTGATCTCCTGCACGGCATGCGCGAGTGGCGATCCGGCCACGTCGGCGATGACGTCGACACCGCCCTCGTTGAGCCACTCGCGGGCCACGCGCGAGGTCAGGGCCACGTCGTTGGCGTGGTCGGCGTAAACGAAGCGGATCGGTCTGCCGGCGATGCTGCCGCCGACATCCTCGATCGCCATCTGGGCAGCGGCGACCGAGCCGGGCCCGGTGATGTGCGCATAGGTGGACTTCATGTCGACGAGCAGGCCGACGCGAATTTCGCCACCGGAAATCTCGGCCTGCGCCAGCCCCGCCGGCAGCGCCAGAAGCATGGCCATGAACGTTGCAAACTTCTGCCGCAGACCGCGCCAGCAGAAAAGGCCGCCGGGGGAGAAGCCGAAAACAGGGCCGAAGCCAAAAACGGGGCAGATGCCGGCTTCCCGGCAATCCAGAGACTTGTTCTTCATCGCATGTTCGGCGGAGAATGGCGCTAGCCCGATGCGGCAGTGTATCGTCGGGCGTCCGCCGGAACAACGACCCACAGGGCAAATTCAGAGCAAGCTCAAGGCCACCGGAAACGCCAACGACAAACCGCCATGCCGACACCGAATCCGGCCAGATTCAGCTGGCCGCTGCTCCTCACCTACCTTGCCGCAGCCATCGGCGGCCTCGTGCTGGTGATCGGCTTCGCCCGTTTCAACGCCCTGCACCAGGAGTTCCTCGGCGCCAACTTCGACGCCGTGCACGGTGCCCGCACCCTGCTCAAGGCGCGTTTCTTCGTTGACATCGCCGCCCGCGACGTCGAGGCCGCGATGCTGACACCGGAGCGCCGCAAGGCCATGCTGGCCAATGCCGACAAGCGCCTGCTCAGCGCCGAGAACTACGCCGCCGAGGGGCGCGACAGCGACCCGGCCGCACGCGAAACCCTGACCATGCGCATCCGCAGCGCGCGCTCGGACATCAGCGCCCTCGCCCAATCCGGCAGCGACCCCTTGACGCTCGGGCGCATGGCTGCCGACCTGCGGCGCCTCGCCCACGACCTCGATGCAGCCGAACTCGACCGCTGGGGCAACCTCTCGGCGCTGAACGCCGAGCTGAGTGCGCGCATGCGCACGATGAACCAGCTGATCACGGCGGCCCTCGCGCTGTTCATCGGCGTCATGCTGACGCTGGCCATCGTCCTGCGCCGGGCGCGCCGGGCCGAGGCCGAACTCAAGGTGGCCAAGTACGAAACCGAGGCGATCCAGCAGACGACGCTCGATGCCTCGCCGATCGGCATCGCCTTCATCGATACCGCGGACCCGGAAAGCCGGAGGATCCGTGCCGCGAACAGGCAGATGGCAGCCATCTTCGGCTACGAGCCGGAAGCGCTGCCGGGGCTCAATGTCCGCCGCCTGTATGCCAGCCAGGAAACCTATCAGCGTTTCTCGCAATCCGCGCCGGCCCGGCTCTCCAGCGGCGAGGTGATCCGCGAGGAAATGGTCATGCAGCGTCGTGGCGGCATGCCCTTCTGGTGTTCGCTGTCGATGAAGGCCATCGACCCCGAGAATCTTTCGCGCGGCGTCGTCTGGACCTGCGAGGACATCAGCGAGCGCAAGGCCGCAGAGGCCGAGCTGGAGCAGGAACGTTGCCGTGCGGAAGCGGCCAGCAGGGCCAAGAGCGAGTTCCTTGCCAACATGAGCCACGAGCTGCGCACGCCGTTCGCCGGCCTTTTCGGCCTGCTCGACCTGCTCGGCAACAGTTCGCTGAACGACACCCAGCGCCGTCACCTGCAGCTTGCCCATGACAGTGCGGCGCAAATGCAGGCGATCGTGAACGACATCCTCGACTTCTCGAAGATCGAGGCGGGGAAGCTGATCATCGAGTCGGCGCCCTTCGACCTCCGCCGCCTGATCGCCGGAGCGGCCGAAATGCACGCCGCCGCCGCGGGACGCAAGGGCCTCGATTTCCGCCTCGACATTGCCGAGCCACTCGCGCATTGCCTCATCGGCGACGCCGTCCGCCTGCGCCAGATCATCGACAACCTGCTCAGCAACGCCATCAAGTTCACCGAGCGCGGTGAAGTCCGGATGGTGGTCCAGACCCAGGTCTCCGGCCAGCACGCCCAGCTGCGCATCGCTGTCGAGGACACCGGCATCGGCATTCCGAAGGCGGTGCAGGAGAAGATCTTCGAGAAGTTCACGCAGGCCGACTCCTCGACGACCCGGCTCTACGGCGGCACCGGCCTCGGGCTGGCCATCTGCCGGGAACTGGCGAGCATGATGGACGGCCAGATCGCCCTCAACAGCAAGGAAGGGATCGGCAGCCGCTTCAGCGTGCTGCTGCGCCTGCCGGTCGCCGACGATTCCGACTGCAGCGACGAGCCCGCCATCGCCTGCAGCCGCCTCTCCGGCATCCGCATCCTGCTCGCCGAAGACAATGCGATCAATCGCGGCATGCTCGCCGAAACGCTGGGACAGCACGGTGCCGAAGTGTGGACGGCGGAAAATGGCGAAGAGGCCGTCCGCATCGCAGCAACGAGTGCGCCGGACGTGATCCTGATGGACTGCCAGATGCCCGGCATGGACGGACTCGAGGCAACGCGCCGCATTCGCGCAGCGGCAGGCGAAGGCGGCGGACGACGCGTGCCGATCATTGCGCTGACCGCCTTCGCCACCAGCAACTATCGCGAGGATTGCCTGCGCGCCGGCATGGACCGCTTCGTCGCCAAGCCGGTCGGCGGCAATGCCCTCGTCGCCGAGATCGCCAGCCTGCTGGCGAGCAGCCGGCCGCAGCCGTCGGCTCCCGCCAACGTGCCGGCAGCCGCCGAGCCTTCGCTCTCCGGCCACCTGCTGCTCGTCGATGACAACCCGTCGATCCTCGAAGCGACGCGGGGCCTGCTCGAACGCATCGGCTGCACGGTCGTCACCGCCAGCAGCGGCACTGCGGCGCTCGAACGTCTCGCAGACGCTGCTCCCCACATCGATGGTAGTTCCGACCCGGATTTCGACCTGGTGCTGATCGACTGCCACATGCCGGTACTCGACGGCCTCGAAACCGTGCGCCGCTGGCGGAAAACTGAGCAGGAACGGCACCTGCCGCCGCTGCCGATCATCGCCCTCACCGCCGACGAGCGCAGAACCGTGCTCGACCAATGCCGTGCAGCCGGCATGGACGATGCGCTGAGCAAGCCCTTCAGCGAAGAAGAACTGCGCACCCTGCTTGCCGAGTGGCTGCGCTAGCCTGTCGGCAGGCTCGCCAAACACCCCGCCGAGGCGGTAAACTCTTGAGTTCCCGGCAGCACCGGGCCTGCAGGCAGATTCCTCCGCCAGCGGCCGCGCCAGCCCAGACCCCGACAGCCATCAGAAGACCGAAATCAAATGACCACACTCGACATCGACAACATCAACGTGGGTGCCTTCGACCCGATGCCCTCGCCCGAGGATGTCCACGCGAAGCTGCCGCTTTCGACAAATGCCGCACGCACCGTGATGCGCGGCCGCGAGGCCCTGCGCAACGTCCTCGACCGCAAGGATCACCGCCTGTTCGTGGTCGTCGGCCCCTGCTCGATCCATGACCCGGTTGCCGGCATCGACTACGCGAAGCGCCTGAAGGCCCTCTCCGACGAGGTTTCCGACACGCTGCTGATCGTCATGCGCGTCTATTTCGAGAAGCCGCGCACGACCACCGGCTGGAAGGGCTACATCAACGACCCGCACATGGACGACTCCTTCCAGGTCGACGAAGGCATGCGCAAGGCGCGCGAATTCCTGCTGGCCGTGAACGAACTCGGCCTGCCGGCCGGCACCGAGGCGCTCGACCCGATCTCGCCGCAGTACCTCGGCGACCTGATCGCCTGGAGCGCCATCGGCGCCCGCACCACCGAGTCGCAGACGCACCGCGAGATGTCGTCCGGGCTGTCCACGCCGGTCGGTTTCAAGAACGGCACCAACGGCGACATCGGCGTCGCCGTCAACGCCATCCTCTCCGCCTCGCGTCCGCACTCCTTCCTCGGCATCAACAGCCAGGGCCGCACGGCCATCGTGCGTACCCGCGGCAACCGCTACGGCCACATCGTGCTGCGCGGCGGCGACGGCCGGCCGAACTACGACACGGTTTCCGTCTCGATGGCCGAACAGGCGATGCAGAAGGCCAAGCTGCCGGCCAACATCGTCGTCGACTGCTCGCACGCCAACAGCTACAAGAAGCCGGAACTGCAGCCGCTGGTCATGGCCGACGTGGTCAACCAGATCCGCCTCGGCAACAAGTCGATCGTCGGCACCATGATCGAATCCAACATCGTCGCCGGCAACCAGCCGATTCCCGAAGACCTCTCGCAGCTGAAGTACGGCTGTTCCGTCACCGATGCCTGCATCGACTGGGAGGCTACCGAGAAATCGCTGCGCGACGCCGCCACGCTGCTGCGCGACGTGCTGCCGGAGCGCCTTTCCTGAGAATGATGATGGATCTCGTCATCCAGGGCGGCGCCCTGCCGACCTTCCTGCTCGATCGTTGCGTCGCGGCCACCGGCGCCGCCAGCGTCCAGCCGCAGCCGCCACAGGTCGTCCGCCTCGGCGGCGCGATTCGAACGGCCGAATTCGACGACGAGATCGTGCCCTTGCTGCACGCGGAACAGCTCGACTGGTGCTTCGTCGAAAGCGGCAGGAAGCTCTCCGACTTCGGCCTGATCGCCTTCGACATGGATTCGACGCTGATCACCATCGAGTGCATCGACGAACTGGCCGACTTCGCCGGCAAGAAGACCGAAGTCTCGGCCGTCACCGAAGCCGCGATGCGCGGCGAGATCGATTACCGCGAAAGCCTGCGCCGGCGGCTCGCACTGCTCGCCGGGCTGGACGCCCGCGTCCTCGCCCGCGTCTTCGGCGAACGACTGCTGCTCTCCCCCGGTGCCCGCGAGCTGCTCGTCGCCGTGCAGGCTGCCGGCCTGCGTACGGCGATCATCTCGGGGGGATTCACCTACTTCACCGAACGCCTGCGCATCGAGCTCGGCTTCGACTTCGCCACCTCGAATGAGCTGGAGATCTCCGGCGGCAAGCTCACCGGCCGCGTCGTCGGCGACATCGTCGACGCGCAGGCCAAGGCCCATCACCTCGTCCGCCTGCGCGACGAACTCGGCCTGAAGAAGGAGCAGGTCATCGCCGTCGGCGATGGTGCCAACGACCTGCTGATGATGGCCGAAGCCGGCGTCTCCGTCGCCTTCCGCGCCAAGCCCGCGACGCGCGCCAAGGCCAGTGTCGCCCTCAATTTCTCCGGCCTCGACGGCCTGCTGAACCTCTACCCGGCCTGAACTCCGGGTGCATCGGGGGCACTGCGGTTGCCCCCGGAGAGAGCCCTTCCACGGCATGGCCTCCACCCCCTACCGTCCGCCTGCGCACTGCGGGCTTTCAATCCTCCATCTCTCGCAGCAGCTGATCGTCGTCGACAAACCCAGCGGCCTGCTCAGCGTACCGGGGCGCGACCCCGGCAAGGAAGACTGCCTGTCGCGCCGGGTGCAGGCCGAGTTTCCCGACGCGCTGATCGTGCACCGCCTGGACATGGGCACCTCGGGGATCGTCGTCATGGGGCGCGGCACCGAAGCGCAACGCAAGCTGAGCATCCTGTTCCAGGAACGCCAAGTGCACAAGCGCTACCAGGCATTGCTCGATGGGCAGTGGGCAGCGGCCGCCACCGGCGAGATCGCACTGCCCATCGGCGTCGATGGCCCCAGGCATCCAAAACAGAAAGTCGATCACACCAGCGGCCGCCCGTGCCTGACCCGCTATCGCCTGCTCGACATCGACACCGTGCGCGGAATCTCGCGCATCGAACTGGAACCTATCACCGGGCGTTCGCACCAGCTGCGGGTGCACATGGAAGCAATGGGGCACCCCATCCTCGGCGATGACTTCTACGGCATATCAGACTCCTGCGCCAAGGCCGAGCGCCTGATGCTGCACGCCTGCCGGATAGAATTCGCCGATCCCGAGACGGGTACGCCACTACGCATCGATTGCCCGCCACCGTTCTGACTGGCGGTGAATCACCCCGGCCCAAGTAGACGCCCTGCTGCCGACCGAATGTCGAACAGCAGCTCAGTAACTCCTCCAGACGCGCTCGGGTGCAACGGCGACCGGCAGCTAAGGCCGATTTCTGCCACAACTGAAACAACGCGCCCAACGCGCCCAAAAAAACGGCCGGCGCATCCCTGCACCGGCCGTCCCGATTCAGCTTCCCCTTCAGGCCGCCTGCCGCTGCCCTTGCGCGCATGCCACGCGCCCCAAGCGGTTCACTCCGCTCAGCAGGGCCTTGATCGATGCCGTGACGATGTTGGCGTCGATGCCGACGCCGTAGCACTCGGCGCCGCCAGCCTTCGCTCCGGCGAGCTCGACGAAGGCGCAGGCGCGGGCTTCGGCGCCGTCGCTGCTCGGGCTCATCGAACGCTCTTCATAGCTGCGCACCTGGATGTCGATGCCGGCACTGCGCAGTGCGTTCACCGTGGCGGCGATGGGGCCGTTGCCCTCCCCCGTGAGGAGGTGTGCGGTGCCGTCGATCTCGACCTGGAGGCGGATGCCCTGCGCGGCACCGTGCTCGAAGAGATGGTGCTCGCGGTAGCGGACCGGGGTATCGGTTTCGAGGTAGGTGGCGGCGAACAGCTGCCAGATGTCGGCGGCACTGACCTCGCCGCCGTGGCTGTCGGCATGCTGCTGCACGACCGACGAGAACTCGACCTGCAGGCGGCGCGGCATCACCACGCCGTGTCCGGTCTCCATCAGGTAGGCGATGCCACCCTTGCCCGACTGGCTGTTCACGCGGATCACGGAGTCGTAGTTGCGGCCGAGGTCGCGCGGGTCGATCGGAAGGTAGGGAACGTTCCACAACTCGCCTGCCTCTTGAGCGGCGAATCCCTTCTTGATGGCGTCCTGGTGGGAGCCGGAGAAGGCCGTGAACACGAGATCCCCCACATACGGGTGGCGCGGGTGGATCGGCAACTGGTTGCAGTCCTCGACGGTGCGGGCGACACCGTTGATGTCGGAAAAGTCGAGGCCGGGATCGACGCCCTGGGTGTAGAGGTTGAGCGCGAGCGTGACGAGGTCGACGTTGCCGGTGCGCTCGCCGTTGCCGAAGAGGCAGCCCTCGACGCGGTCGGCGCCGGCCATGAGGCCGAGTTCGGCGGCGGCGACGGCGGTGCCGCGGTCGTTATGCGGGTGCAGGCTGATGAGGACGCTGTCGCGCCGCGCGAGATTCCGGTGCATCCACTCGATCTGGTCGGCGTAGATGTTCGGCGTCGCCATTTCCACCGTCGTCGGCAGGTTGAGGATCACCTTGCGCTCCGGCGTCGCGCCCCAGGCCTCGGTGACCGCGTCGCAGACTTCGCGCGCGAAATCGAGCTCGGTGGCGGTGAAGGTTTCCGGGCTGTATTCGAGGACCCATTCGGTTTCCGGCTGTTCTTCAGCCAGCTGGCGGATGAGGCGCACGGCGGAAACGGCCATCTCGATCACCTCGGCCTTGCTCATGCCGAAGACGATGTCGCGGAACGGCTCGGAGGTCGCGTTATAGACGTGGACGATGGCCCGGCGGGCGCCGCGGAGCGACTCCATGGTGCGGCGGATGAGATGCTCGCGCGCCTGGGTCAGCACTTCGATGCTCACGTCATCAGGGATGTGGCCACCCTCGATCAATTCGCGGACGAAGCCGAATTCGGTTTCGGAGGCCGACGGAAAGGCGACTTCGATCTCCTTGAAGCCGATGTCGCAGAGCATCTTGAACATGCGCATCTTGCGCGCCGCATCCATCGGCTCGAACAAGGACTGGTTGCCGTCGCGCAGGTCGGTGCTCATCCACACCGGCGGCCGGGTGATGGTGCGGTTCGGCCACTGGCGGTCGGCAAGTGCGACCGGCGGGAAAGGCGAGTACTTGGCGGCGGGGTTGGGCAACATGGCGGCTCCGGGAAACAGTGTGTGTCGATGGGAGCCATCTTACGGAAGTTCCGCTGGCAGGTGCTTGCGTTCTATGCCTAACAAAGGAGCTTTACAGCAATTTTATTGCTGCATAATCCGTTTTCTGGGATATTAATTCTTACCAACCCGCAGACCACGGAAAATCATGGAACTCGACCGCTACGACCTGCAGATCCTGCGCACCCTCCAGGAGGACGGACGCATCAGCAACCAGGACCTGGCCGACCGCATCGGCCTGTCGCCCTCGCCCTGCCTGCGCCGGCTGCGTGCGCTGGAGGAGGAAGGGCTGATCACCGGCTACCGCGCGCTGGTCGACGCGAGGAAGTTGGGGCTGACACTGATGGCGCTGATCCACATCTCGATGGACCAGCACACGCCGGAGCGTTTCGCGAACTTCGAGACCAAGGTCGGCGAGATTGCGGAGGTGCTCGAATGCCTGCTGATCACCGGCCAGGACGCTGACTACCAGCTGAAGGTGGTGGTTAGGGACATGGACGCCTACCAGGACCTGCTGCTCAACCGCATCACCCGCATCAAGGGTGTCACCGGCGTGCACTCGAGCTTCGTGCTGCGCCGGGTGGTCGACCGTACGGCGCTGCCGCTGCCTTAGGGTCTGTTCTCATTCACTCGGTGGTTGCGCAAGGGGTGTGCGGGGATGCAGCGCAAGGCGCCGGGCGCGCCGCGTAGTCATCTACGCGAGCGACCGGCAACGAAGCGATGCGCCCCGCACACCCCTTGCCCTCCGGGTTGTCCCGGCATGCGGCGTCTGCGTCGTCCCCCAGGAGGACTTCCTTCGGGGCGTTGCGAGGCTTGGGAAGGGAATGACCATTCCCTGCACCTCGCGCCTAGCAGCCGCTCGCATGCCGGGACAACGCAATCCACCGGATGAATGAGAACAGACCCTAGATCTGATCGCGCAGCCAGCGCACCAGGCTGCCCGCATCCATTGCCCCGGACTGTCTCGCCACCTCGCGACCCGCAACGAAGACCACCAGCGTCGGGATGCTGCGGATGCCGAAGCGCTGCGCGAGGCCCGGCTCCGCCTCGGTGTTCACCTTCGCAAAGCGCACGCCGGGCAGCTCCCCGGCGGCCTGCGCAAAGGCCGGCGCCATCGCCCGGCACGGGCCGCACCATGGGGCCCAGAAATCGACGACGACCGGCAGCTCGCTGCGGCCGACGTGGCGGTCGAAATCTGCCGTCGACAACTCGATCGGCTTGCCATCGAGCAGCGGGGCGTGGCACTGGCCGCAGGCGGGAGAATCCGCCAGCCGGGGACCCGGGACGCGATTGACGGCCGCGCAGTGCGGACAGACGACGTGAAAGGAAGCGGCAGGTTCGGCCATGGCAGGCTCCAGTATCAGGTTTTTCTGATATTGAGCCGACTGGCCGATTTTCAAGCAGGGAATTGTCGTGAACGCGCGCGGCGAAGAACTGCAGAAGCCGATCAGTTCAGGTCGATGGCGTGGGCCTTGAGGGTGTCGAGGCTGACGACCTCCAGCGTCGCCTCGTTGGTGGCGTCGAGCACGACGCGCGGCGCAGCGCCGGCCTGCCAGGCCTCATGCCAGCGGGCGGCGCACAGGCACCAGCGGTCGCCGGGCTGCAGGCCGGGGAAATCGAACTCCGGGCACGGGGTCGACAGGTCGTTGCCGCGGGCCTTGGAGAACGCCAGAAACTCGGCCGTCAGCACGACGCAGACGGTGTGCCGGCCATGATCCTGGTCCGAGGTGTTGCAGCAGCCGTCACGAAAGAAGCCGGTCAGGGGGCGTTCGCTGCAGCTGCCGAGGGGGCCGCCGAAGACGTTGCGCTGACGGCCGTCGCCGGGAAAATCCGGCGTCTTCACGGGGCTTCCTCGCCGATCGCCTGATCGCGGCGCTGACGCAGACCTTCCGGCATGCGCCAGTGGGTGCGGTCCCACCCTTCCAGGTCGAGCACGCGGTCGAGGCAATCCTGCAGCTGTGCATGGGCGGCAGCGGCACCTTCGGCGATGGTGCGATGGACCACGGATTCCGCCTGCTCATCCTTCAGGCAGTCGACCTGATAGCGATGCAGCGTGCGCAGCTGGCGAATGGCAACGGCAACCTGCGCCGGGCAGGCACACATGTAGATCGTCGCCTCGTCGATGATCCTTTCCAGATCCGCGTCGGTGAAACGCTCTACATAGTCCATGTCAGGCTGCCTCGTCGATCCAGGCTTGCTGGATGGCTTCGAGAATCTTTTCGCCGCAGTGCTTGGGATCGTCGTCGAAGCCCGGCAGCGCGATGACCCAGTTCATCAGGTCGACGAAATTGATGCGCGTCGGATCGACGTCCGGATGCGCGTCCGAAAGCTCGATGGCGAGATCGTTGATGTCGGTCCATTTCATGTCAGTGCGGTCTCCGCAAAGCCGTCTCAAGGAGACAGCCGTCAATTCATCCGGAAGTCGCGTGGATCAGCGCGGCTGAACCGTAATCACCCCCTTCCCCGGGAGGGGGACGGGGGAAAGGTCAATGCTTCCCCTCTCTGGCCATATTGATCGAATAGCGCGGAATTTCAACCACCAGCGGCGTCTCGGCAATCTCGGCCTGGCACGACAGGCGCGAGTTGGGTTCCAGGCCCCAGGCCTTGTCGAGCATGTCCTCTTCCAGATCCTCGGCCGCTTCGAGCGAGTTGAAGCCTTCGCGGACGATGACATGGCAGGTGGTGCAGGCGCAGGACATCTCGCAGGCGTGCTCGATGGCAATGCCGTTCTCGAGCAGGGTCTGGCAGATGGTCTTTCCGGGTTCGGCCTCGATCACCGCGCCATCCGGGCACAGTTCGACGTGCGGCAGCACGATCATCTGGGTCATGCCTTGCCTCCAATTGCAGTTTGTTCCACCTCGTCGACCGTCTTGCCGGCGAAGGCCCGGCGGATCGACTTGTCCATGCGGCGCGCCGCAAAATCCTTGGTCTCGGCTTCGAGATCGTCCATCGCCAGCGTGATGTGGCGGCGATTCTCGCCAAGCGCCGTCGTCTGCAGCTTGGTGATCGCCGACTCGATCCGCGCCCGCTCCTCGTCGTTGACGAGCTCGCCGTCGGCCTGCAGCGCAGCCTGCACGGCCTCGATCAGCCGCTGCGCCTCGACCTGCGCTTCCTTCAGCGCACGGCGGAAGGCGTCGTCCTTGGCGTGGTCCATCGAATCCTTGAGCATGCCGGCGATCTCATCGTCGGAGAGGCCGTAGGACGGCTTCACCGTCACGCTCGCCTCGACACCCGACGTCTGCTCGCGTGCAGCCACTGAGAGCAGGCCGTCGGCATCGACCTGGAAGGTGACGCGGATGCGCGCCGCACCGGCGACCATCGGCGGAATGCCGCGCAGTTCGAAGCGTGCCAGCGAACGGCAGTCGGTGACCAGCTCGCGCTCGCCCTGGACGACGTGGATCGCCATCGCCGTCTGGCCGTCCTTGAAGGTGGTGAATTCCTGAGCGCGAGCCGCAGGAATGGTCGAGTTGCGCGGGATCACCTTCTCGACGAGGCCACCCATCGTCTCCAGCCCGAGCGACAGCGGGATGACGTCGAGCAGCAGCCAGTCGTCGCCGGCCGCGCGGTTGCCGGCGAGCAGGTTGGCCTGCGTCGCTGCGCCAAGCGCGACGACCTTGTCCGGGTCGAGGTTGTTCAGCGGCTCGCGCTTGAAGAATTCGCCGACAGCGCGCTGGATCTGCGGCATGCGCGTGGCGCCGCCGACCATGACCACGCCCTTGATCTCGGAGGCAGAAAGGCCGGCATCGCGCAGCGCCTTCTTGACCGGCTGCAGCGTTTTCATCACCAGCGTCTGCGTGATGTCGTTGAAGATCTGGGTGGTCAGCGTCAGGTCGACCATCTCGCCGGTGGACAGGCGGGCCGAGATCGGCGCTTCGCCGTGGAAGGTCAGGTATTCCTTGGCTTCGCGGGCGCGCGTCAGGAGCAGGCGGGCATCGCTCGACGACAGCGGCGTCAGGTGCGCGCTTTCGAGAATCCAGCAGAAGATGCGGTGGTCGAAATCGTCGCCGCCGAGCGCCGAATCGCCGCCGGTGGCGAGCACCTCGAAGATGCCCTTCGAGAGGTGCAGGATCGAGATGTCGAAGGTGCCACCGCCGAGGTCATAGACCGCATAGACGCCCTCGGCGCCGTTGTCGAGGCCATAGGCAATGGCCGCCGCCGTCGGCTCGTTGAGCAGGCGGAGCACGTTGATGCCGGCAAGCTTGGCGGCATCCTTCGTCGCCTGCCGCTGCGCGTCGTCGAAATACGCCGGCACCGTGATCACGGCACCGACGAGATCGCCGCCGAGTGCGGCTTCGGCGCGGACACGCAGCGTCTTCAGGATTTCTGCCGAGACTTCGACCGGGCTCTTGACGCCGGCAACGGTGCGCAGCTTGACCATGCCCGGCGCATCGACGAAGTCGTAGGGCATCGATTCGACGTTGGCGATGTCCTGGCGGCCGCGGCCCATGAAGCGCTTGACCGAGACGATGGTGTTCCGCGGGTCCTGCGACTGCTTGCGCTGCGCTTCGAAGCCGACCTCGACGGCGTCATCCGCACCGTAACGTACGACCGAGGGCAGCAGCGAGCGGCCGAGCTCGTCGTTGAGGACGACGACCAGCCCGCTGCGCACGGTGGCGACGAGCGAGTTGGTGGTGCCGAGGTCAATGCCGACGGCCAGCTTGTGTTCGTGCGGGGCAGCCGACTGGCCGGGTTCTGCGATCTGGAGGAGTGCCATGTATTTTTTTGGGTTTCGTCAGTCTTCGTCGAGGGCGACGATCGCGTCGTCGATCTCGTGCAGCAGCTTTTCAAGGAACATCAGGCGACGCACGCGGTCCGCCGCTGTCGCGTGGTCGGGTGCGTTGTCGAACAGGTCGCCCAGCTCGTCGTACGCGGTACGCATCTGCTCGCCGAGGCGGTGATGCAGATGCTCCAGCTCGTGGTGATTGCCGGCAGCGCGCGCCTCGGCCACGCCTTCACGCCACTCCATCTGCTCCATCAGGAAATCGGCCGGCATCGCCGTGTTGTTCTCGGCACCGACGTCGTGTCCGGCCAGGTGCAGCAGGTATTTCGCCCGCGGCAGCGGCTTTTTCAGCGTCTGGTAGGCCTCATTGACCTTCGTCGCCCACTGCAGCGAGAGCCGCTGCTCGGCGTTTCCCGCATGGGCAAAACGATCCGGATGCACTTCCGCCTGCAACTCGCGGTAGCGCTTGTCGAGCGCCGCCATGTCGATGCGGAAGGCCCGTGGCAGGCCCATCAGGGCAAAGTGGTCGGCGTTGAAGTCCATGGGGCGAATTCTAGCAGTCCAGAAGCAGCTCCGCCCCCGGGGCCGTCAGGGCGAAGGCGGTGCGAACAGCACGGCAAGCGCAAGCAACGAAGCGCCGCCGAGCGGGAGACATCAGACGTTAAAGGATTCGCCGCAGCCGCACTGGTCCTTGACATTGGGGTTGTTGAACTTGAATCCCTCGTTCAAACCCTCGCGTGCATAGTCGAGCTCGGTGCCTTCCAGGTACGGCAGGCTTTTCGGATCGATCAGCACGGTCACGCCATGCGACTCGAAAGTGATGTCGTCCGGCGCAATCTCGTCGGCGAACTCCAGCTTGTAGGCCATGCCGGAGCAGCCGCTGGTACGTACGCCGAGGCGCAGGCCGACGCCCTTGCCGCGCTTGGCAATGTAGTTGGCGACATGCTTTGCCGCCTTTTCGGACAGGGTCACTGCCATTCGTCGTTCTCCTTGTTCCGTCTCTTACTCGCTGCGCTTCTTCTTGTAATCGGCAACCGCCGCCTTGATCGCATCCTCGGCGAGGATCGAGCAGTGGATCTTCACTGGCGGCAGCGCCAGTTCCTCGGCGATCTGCGTGTTCTTGATGTCGAGCGCCTGATCGACGGTCTTGCCCTTGACCCACTCGGTGACGAGCGAGCTGGAGGCGATCGCCGAGCCGCAGCCGTAGGTCTTGAACTTGGCGTCTTCGATGACGCCTTCCTTGTTGACCTTGATCTGCAGCTTCATGACGTCGCCGCAGGCCGGCGCACCGACCATGCCGGTACCGACGCCCTCTTCCTCCTTGCCGAAGGAACCGACGTTGCGGGGATTTTCGTAGTGATCCAGAACCTTGACGCTATAGGCCATGATGTTTCTCCTTCAATTCTTCAAATCGGTGGGCAGCTCAGTGGGCAGCTTAGTGAGCAGCCCATTGGACCGTGCTCAGGTCGACGCCGTCCTGCACCATTTCCCAGAGCGGCGACAGTTCGCGCAGCTTGCCGATCTTCTGGTGCAGCAGCTTCACTGCGTAGTCGATTTCCTCTTCGGTGTTGAAACGGCCGATCGTGAAGCGGATCGAGCTGTGTGCCAGTTCGTCGTCGCGGCCGAGCGCACGCAGCACGTACGACGGTTCCAGCGAGGCCGAGGTGCAGGCCGAACCCGACGACACCGCCAGATCCTTGATCGCCATGATCATCGACTCGCCTTCGACATAGGCGAAGCTCATGTTCAGGTTGTGCGGGACGCGGTGCTCGAGGTCGCCGTTTACGTAGACCGCTTCGATGTCGGAAAGTCCCTTCAGCAGCCGGTCGCGCAGCCGGCCGATGCGCGCGTTCTCTTCGGCCATCTCCTCGCGGGCAATGCGGAAAGCCTCGCCCATGCCGACGATCTGGTGCACCGGCAGTGTGCCGGAGCGGAAGCCGCGCTCGTGGCCGCCGCCGTGCATCTGCGCCTCCAGGCGGACGCGCGGCTTGCGGCGGACGTAGAGCGCGCCGATACCCTTCGGGCCGTAGGTCTTGTGCGCCGAGAAGCTCATCAGGTCGACCTTCAGCGTGTTGAGGTCGATCGCCACCTTGCCGGTCGCCTGCGCGGCGTCGACGTGGAAGATGATGCCCTTCTCGCGGCAGATCTCGCCGATCTCGGCGATCGGCTGGATGACGCCGATCTCGTTGTTCACGAACATCACCGAGGCGAGAATCGTGTCGGGGCGCAGCGCCGCCTTGAAGACGTCGAGGTCGAGCAGACCGTTCTCCTTGACGTCGAGATAGGTCACCTCGAAGCCCTGGCGCTCGAGTTCGCGGCAGGTGTCGAGCACCGCCTTGTGCTCGGTCTTCAGCGTGATCAGGTGCTTGCCCTTGCCCGAATAGAAGTGGGCCGCGCCCTTGATGGCGAGGTTGTTCGATTCGGTGGCGCCCGAGGTCCACACGATTTCCTTGGCATCGGCGCCAACCAGCTTGGCCACTTCCTCGCGCGCCTCTTCGACGGCGGCTTCGGTTTCCCAGCCGAAGGAATGCGAACGCGACGCCGGATTGCCGAATTTTTCGACGAGGAAGGGAATCATTTTCTCCGCCACCCGCGGATCGACCGGGGTGGTTGCCGAATAATCGAGGTAGATCGGCAGTTTCAGCATTGCTCTCGCTCCGAATGGTTCATCAGGTTGTTCGTTAGACCGCCATCGCGGTCAGTTGCTGCAGTTTCGACACC
>VFQM010001725.1_pt1 | contig 18260 bp, 15 predicted proteins | sample 3512391 | NCBI WGS metagenome assembly VFQM01 (sample SAMN10412369, study PRJNA504923) | tailings metagenome | isolation source: Replicate 1 from Balatoc abandoned mine | place: Philippines | reverse complement strand
GCGACGGTGCCGCCGGCGGTCTGCCCGAGGGTCATCCATGAGGCGAGCACGCTGGCCAGGGTCTTCGCGGCGTAGTGCTGGCCCACCGTCTGGTCGACGATGATGGCGATGCGCTTGCCCGGATGCAGCGCCGCGACGCGCTCGCCGAGCGTGGCGAGCGCACCGGGCGCGATCTCGATGCGGGATCCGTGCAGCGCGAGCGAACTCACGCGCGCTCCCCTACCAGGTGACTTCGCCGGCGCCGGCGCGCTTGTTGGCGACGCGCGCCAGCACGAAGAGCAGGTCGCTCAGGCGATTCAGGTACACGATGACGATCTGCGGCACTTCGGTGTCGCGCTGCAGGTGGATCACGGCGCGCTCGGCGCGGCGGCAGACCGTGCGCGCGACGTGCAGCGCCGACGCCTTGGCCGTGCCGCCGGGCAGGATGAAGGCCTTCAGCGGCTCGAGTTCCGACTCGCCGTCGTCGATCGCCTGCTCGAGCTGGGCGATGCGCGCGTCGGAGATGCGGGCCTTCTCCAGCTGCTCCTTCATCTTGTCGAGGTCCGGCGTGGCGAGCATCGCGCCGAGCGCGAAGAGGTCGCGCTGCACCGGGGCCAGCACCTCGTCGATGCGCGGCATCATCTCGACCGAGCGGGCCTGGCCGATCACCGCGTTGAGTTCGTCGACTTCACCGTACGCCGTGACGCGCGGATGGTCCTTGGGCACGCGACCGCCGCCGAACAGGCCGGTGTCGCCGGCATCGCCGGTCTTCGTGTAGATCTTGAGCGTCATCCCCCAAATCTAGCCGCGATTCGGCCGGGTGTCGGGGATGTCGGCGGAGGAGACGGCGCGCGTGGGACGCGTCGGCGGCTGGTAGCTCTCGGGGAAGAGCACGGCGAGGTGCTGCTGGAGGCGCTCGGGGCTGCCGGGCGTCCCCTGCGCGGTGTTCCAGCGGTCCAGCGAGAGCCCGAGCATCGCGGCGTTCGGCCGCTGGTCCGGCTCCTTGGCGATGGCGCCCGAGATGATGCCGCGGATGCTGGTGTCCACCGACGGCAGCAGCGAGCGCACGTCCGGCGTCGGCGAGATGACGACCTCCTCGATCGCGGCCAGCGTCTCGTTCTCGGTGAACAGCGTCTTGAGCGCGAAGAGTTCGAAGAGCACCACGCCCATCGAGAAGATGTCGGCGCGGGCGTCGACGGGGCGGCCGAGCAGCTGCTCGGGTGCCATATAGTGCTTCTTGCCGAGCAGCACCGACTTGTCCTTGGCGGGGTCGAACATCGTCCGCGCCTTGGCGATACCGAAGTCGGCGAGCTTCACGTGGCCGTCCCAGGTGAGCATCACGTTGCCGGGCGACACGTCGCGGTGCACGATCTCCATCCGCTCGCCGTCGTCGTCCACGTAGTGATGGGCGAAGTCCAGCGCGCGGCAGATGCGGCTGGCGCAATAGGCCGCGATGTCCGGCGGCAGCGCCTCGCGCCGCTTGCGATGCGTGTTGATCAGCGTCCGCAGCGTGATGCCCTTGATGAGCTCCATCGCGATGAACGGGCCGCGGTCGGAATTCCCGAAGAAGTAGATCTGCACGATGTTGCCGTGCACGAGGTTGGCCGAGAGCTTGGCCTCGTCGATGAACAGCTGCAGCCACTCCGGATGCTCGGCGAAGCGCTCGTGGATGATCTTCACGGCCATCCGCTTGGAGAACCCGGCGGCGCCGAGCTGCTCGGCCTCGTAGACCGTGGCCATCCCCCCGCGGGCGACCTCGCGGAGGAGGCGAAACCGGGTTTCGGTCCGGAGGTCGGGTCCGAGGCTCATAGGTGACGGATGACGGATGACGGAAGACTGAAGGCGAGAACCGGAAGCTACAAAGTGGCGTGAAACTGGCCGTTGTCTAGAGGGCCGTCCCAAGGCGATTTTATATGGATGGCAACCCACGACATCCGTGACATCACGATCATCGGCGCCGGCCCGGCAGGGCTGTTCGCGCTGTTCTATGCTGGTATGCGCGGCGCAAGCGCGCAAATCGTCGACGCACTTCCGCAGCCCGGCGGGCAGCTCGCCGCCCTGTATCCCGAGAAGTTCATCTTCGACGTGGCCGGCTATCCGAAGGTCCTCGCGAAGGACCTCGTCCACAACCTCGTGCAGCAGGCCGGCCAGTTCGGCCAGCCCATCCACTGCGGCCAGAACGTCGTCGGGCTCGAGGAGGAGAACGGCCATCTCACGCTGGTCACCGAGACGGACCGCTTCCCGACGCGCGCGGTGATCATCGCGGCCGGCATCGGCGCGTTCTCGCCGCGGCGCCTGCCGCAGGCCTGCGCCGAGCCCTGGTACGGCAAGGGCATCGACGACATCGTGCTCGACCCCAAGAAGTACACGGGCAAGCGCGTCGTCATCATCGGCGGCGGCGACTCGGCCTTCGACTGGGCCCATCAGCTGCAGGGCATCGCCAAGGAGATCACGCTGGTGCATCGCTCGGACCGCTTCCGCGCGCACCAGGCCACGGTGGACGAGGTGATGGTCGCGGCGTCGCAGGGCAAGGCGACGGTGCACACCTTCCACGAGCTCGCCGAGGTCTATGGCGACGGCGATCGCCTCAATGCCATCGAGCTCAAGGACATCAAGGCCAAGACCACCAAGCGCGTGGACTGCGATGCCGTCCTGCCGATGCTGGGGTACGTCTCGGATATGGGCGCGCTCACCAGCTGGGGCCTCAAAGTCGAGAAGGACGAGATCCACGTGAACTCGCAGATGGAGACGGGCCGTCCGGGCGTGTACGCGACCGGCGACGTCAACACCTATCCGGGCAAGCTCAAGCTCATCGCGCTGGGTTTCGCGGAATCGGCGATCGCGGTGAACCAGGCCGTGCACTGGATCTATCCGGACAAGAAGGTGAATCCGGGCCACTCCTCGAACCTCGCCGTCTTCGGGCAGAAGGACGACTGAGGCAGTGACGGCGCGGCGCGCGCTCCTGCGGGTCGTCGCGCCGCTGGCATTCGTGATGCCGGCGGCGCTGGCGGCACAGGAGACGCGCTGCGATCGCGGCGACGTCGAGGTCGCCGCGCTGACGTTCCAGGGCAACACGGCGTTCTCCGACGCCGAGCTCGCGGCGGGCATCGTCACCACGCCGAGCTCGCGCATCCGCCGGCTGACGCGCGTCATCGGCGCACGGCGCTGCCTCGACACCGACGAGCTCCCGCTCGACGTCGCGCGGCTGCGGCTCTGGTACCGCAACCACGGCTTCGCCGACGCCACGGTGGACACGGTCGTCGCGACGGTCGCGCGGCGGCGCGTCGAGGTGCGCTTCGTGATCGTCGAGGGCGAGCCCGTGCTCATCGACACGCTGGTCGTCGCGGGGCTCGACAGCGTGCCCGAGCGCGCGGAGATCCTGCGGCGCCTGCCCACGCGAGAAGGCGCCTGGTTCGACCGCTACGCCAATGCCGCCACGCGCGACACGCTCACGCGTCGCCTGCGCGACAACGGCTATCCCGACGCCGAGACCTTCCTGGGCTACGAGCTGCGCCGCGACGAGAAGCGCGCGACGGTGACGTTCTCGGTGGAGACGGGCCCGCGGCGGCGCATCGGCCGCATCGACGTTACGCAGGCGGGGCGCGGCGGCGGCGGACCGCAGGTGCGCGAGTCGGCCGTGCGACGGCTCGCCGGCCTCGAACCCGGCGATCTCTACCGCGAGCGCCTGCTCGAGCGCGCCAAGCGCACGCTGTACCAGAGCGAGGCCTTCTCGCAGGTGGCCGTGCAGCCGGGCGACGAGATCGGCGACTCGCTGATCGCCGTGAACGTGGATGTCCAGGAAGGCTTCCTGCGCGCCGCGCGGCTCGGCGGCGGCTGGGGCTCGCTCGACTGCTTCCGGATGACCGCCGACGTCACCGAGTACAACCTCCTGCGCTCGGCGACGCGGCTGGAGCTGCGCAGCCGCGTCTCGAAGATCGGCATCGGCGAGCCACTGGGCGGCGCGGCCTCGCTCTGCCCGCAGGCGCAGGACGACATCTACTCGCGCGACCTCAACTACTACGTCGGCGCCACGCTCTCGCAGCCGGCCGTGCTGCGCGCGAGCTTCGTGCCGACGCTCACGGTGTATTCCGAGCGCCGCTCCGAGTACAACGCCTACCTGCGCACCACGCCGGCCGGCGGCAGCCTCAACCTCACGCGGGCCATCGGCCGCCGCGCGCAGTCGCTGGGGTACACGGTGGAGTACGGCCGCACCGAGGCGCAGCCGGCGCTGTTCTGCGCGGTGTTCAACGCCTGCGAGGACCGCGACCGCGCCGCGCTGCAGCGGCCATTGCGCCTGGCCGTGCTCAGCGGCGGTTCGAGCTACGAGCGCAGCAACGATCCGCTCGATCCCTCCAACGGCGTGATGGGCCGCGTCGAGCTGCGCTACGCGTCGGACATCGTCGGCGCCGAGCGGGACATCGACTTCGCCCGCGTCACGCTCGACGGCGCGATCTTCCGGCCGCTGGGCCGCGACGTCACCCTCGCGATGCGCCTGCGCCTAGGCAGCGTGTTCGGCTCCAATTTCTCGTTCAACCAGACGGCGACGTTCATCCCGCCGCAGGAACGCCTCTACGCCGGTGGCCCCAACTCGGTGCGTGGCTTCCGGCAGAACGAACTCGGGCCCTCGGTCTACATCCCCACGTCCTACGACACGGTCGGCACCGACGGCCTGCCCCGGACCTCGGTGGCGCGGGGCGACACGGTATACCTGCGCGCCAACAGCGCCGAGACCAACGAGCGCGCCGTGCCCACGGGCGGCAACACCAGCATCGTCGGCAATCTCGAGTTGCGCATCGTCAGCCCGATCCTGCCCTCGCTGATCAAGTGGACGCTGTTCACGGACGTCGGCGAGCTCTGGAACCGCGGGGTCGGCGTGCGCGGGCTGGGCTTCAAGCAGCTCAAGTGGACGCCGGGCGCGGGCATCTCGATCCGCACGCCGATCGGCTTCCTGCGCGCGGATCTCGCGTACAACGGCTACGCGCGGCCCGGCGGCTCGGCGTACTTCGACGCGCCGGTCGCGGCCGGCGGCGCGCTGTACTGCGTGAGCCCCACCAACCGCCTGCCGACCACGCTCGTCAACGGCGTGCTCAGGCAGGCGAGCGGCAGCTGCCCGGGCAGTTACGTTCCGCGCACGCGCCGTGATTTCTTCGGCCGCTGGACGCCGTCGATCGCCATCGGGCAGGCCTTCTGATGGCCCTCAGTCGCCGCGGCCTCGTCGTGCTCGTCTCCGCCTGCCTGATGATCCTCCTCGGCGTGGCGGTGACGCTGAGCCTCGTGGCGGCGACGCAGTCCGACGGCGGCCGCGAATGGATCCGCCGCCTGGCCGAGGCGCAACTCGAGCGCGCGTTCCGCGGCAAGGTGCACGTGGGGACGCTCAGCGGGTCCTTCCTCACGGACCTGCGCGTCGATTCCGTGATGATCAGCGACCTGGACGATTCGGTCTTCGTCGCCACGGGACCGGTGCGCGTGACCTTCGACCCGCGCGACCTCGCCGACGGCCGCATCATCCTGCGCTCGGTGGACGTGCAGCGGCCCTTCGTGGCAGTGCGGCGCGAGACCGACGGCGAATGGACGCACGGCAAGATCTTCCCGCGTCGCGAACGCCGGCGCGTGCGGCGCTCGCGCACGGCATTCGGGGCGGTGTTCGTCATCGAGCAGACGGTGATCCGCGAGGGCAGCGTGGCGCTGCGGCTGCCCACGGAGTCCGATTCGCTGCCCGGCGAGCGCGTCACGCGCGAATGGCGCTGGGACAACATCGCGCTGGACCTCCCGCGCGGCCGCTTCGCGTATCCCGACTCGCTGGGCATCGGGCTCGAGATCGCGCGGCTCGACGCCGACGAGAGCGATCCGCCCTTCGCCTTCCGCGAGGTCGAGGGGCAGCTGAGCATCCGGCGCGACACGCTGCGCGCCGACTTGCGGCGCTTCGCCTTGCCGGGCTCGACGGGCTCGGCGGCGGGCCGCGTGACTTGGGGCGGCGGCCGACCGGCGCAGTATCAGTTCCGCGTCGAGTCCGACTCCGTCGCGCTGGCCGACGTGGCCTGGATCAATCCGGCGATTCCCACCGAAGGCGGCGGACGGATGCGCCTCGACGTGCGGAACAGCCCGCGCGACGCCAAGCTGGTCGAGTACGTGATCACGCAGATGGACGTGCGCACGCACGCATCACGGTTGCGCGGCCAGATGACCTGGGGCGTGAAGGGTCGCGACGTGGCCCTACGCAACGTCGACCTCGAGATGACGCCGCTCGATGCACGGCTGCTCGAGCGCTTCAACCAGGGTCCGCTGCCGATCCCGCTCGCGGGACGATTCGTCGGCCGGCTGCGCGGACGCGGCGGTCCGCTCACGGACTTCGTGGTGGACGACGCGACCGCGACGTTCTACGACGGCAACGTGCCCGGCGCGACGGCGCGCGCGCGCGCCAGCGGTCGCGTGGACATCTCGGAGCCGGCCTATCCGGTCTTCTACGGCGTCGCCGTGGACCTCGCGGGCTTCGACCTGCGCACGGCGCAGGCTTGGGAGCCCACGCTGCCCAAGCTCAACGGCACGCTGAGCGGCCGCGCCACGCTGGACTCCATCTGGGGCGACCTGCGCGTGAACGACGCCGACATCACGCACCGCGACGAGGATGCGCCGGAATCGCGGCTCGTCGGTCGCGGGCGGCTGCGCTGGGACGCGATCTCGCCGCTGCGCTGGGACCTCGAGGCGGAGGCGCTGCCGGTCTCGTTCACGACCTTGGCCCGCTCCTTCCCGGCCGTCCCGATGCGCGGCGAGTACGAAGGCCCGCTGCGCAGCTCGGGCACCAGCGACGCGCTCTCGCTCGTGACGGCGCTGCAGGGGCCGGCCGGGCGCCTGCAGCTCGATATGCGCGTGGACAACGCGCTGCCCACCTACCGCGTCGCGGGAACGCTGCGCGCCGACGCCGTCGATCCGCGCCGCCTGCTGGAGAACGAGCGCGTGCCCGAGGGCGAGGTCAGCGGCACGCTGCGCGCCGACGTCGGCTTCGAGACGCTCGCCGACCTCGTGGGCGATGCGGAACTCGATCTCGAGCGCTCCACGCTCAATGGCGTGCGCATCTTCGCGGGCCGCACGCGACTGTTCTTCGCCGACGGCCTCGCGCGGCTCGACACGCTCACGCTGGAATCGTCGGCGCTGGACATCGCGGCGGCCGGCGCGATCGGCCTCGCCGAGGGGCGCTCCGACACGCTGCGCGTCCGCGCGCGGCTCGATTCGCTCGGCGGCCTGCGTCCGCTGCTCAACCGCCCGGCCGGCGATTCGCTGGCCGGCTCGGCGCTGCTCGACGCCCGCGTGCACGGCTGGGTGAAGGACTTCGCCGTCGATGCCACGGCCACCGCGGCCAACGCCTTCTACGCGGGCAACCGCGCGACTGCGCTCACGGCCAACGCGTCGCTGGCGCGCTTCCCTGCGGCGCCGACGGGCAGCGTCGCGCTGCGTGGCGACACGCTCACGCTCGGTGGCCTGGGGTTGGTCTCGGCGCAGGCCGAGGCGCGCCTCGTGGGCACTGAGCCCGCGGCGCTCTCGCTACGCGCGCTCGGCCCGGCCGGGACGCGGCTCGACGTCGGCAGCCTCGTCGCCCGCAGCGGCGACACCCTTCGGGTGCTCACCGACTCGCTCACGCTGCGCACGAGCCTCCACGGCTGGCAGCTCGCGACGCCGACGCGGCTGTGGGTGTCGGCCGGCGGCTTCCGCATCGATTCGCTGCGCCTCAACGCGGGCAGCGGCGCGATGCTCAGTGCGAGCGGCGGGCTTCCCGCCGAAGGTCCGCTGGACCTGCGCGTGATCGGCCGCGCGATCCCGATGGCCGACATCGCCGAGCTCGCGCAGAAGCGCGAGGTGGAGCGCGGCACGCTCGACGCCGACGCGCGCTTTGCCGGGACGCGGGCCCAACCCACGCTCGATGCCGACGCCGAGCTGCGCACGGCCTCGCTGCTGGGCCTGCGGCTCGACACGCTCAACGCGAAGGTCGCGGCCGTGCGCGATCGCCTCGACCTGCGGCTCACGCTGGGACGGCCGCAGGCACCGGCCGCCGTCGCGGACCTGCAGCTGCCGCTGCAGCTCGCGCTCGACGGCGGCGAGTTCGGGATGCGGCCGGATGGCGTCGTCGCGGGGCGCGTCACCGCCGACGCGTTGGACCTTGGCGTGTTCGAGTCGCTCACGCGTGGGGTGGGAACCGCGCGCGGCACCCTCGCGATGGGCGTGGACCTCGCAGGCACCTGGGCGCGGCCCACCGCGAGCGGCGTGCTGCGCGTGACCAACGGCTCGCTGGCGCCGCCCACCTTGGGCAACGTCCGCTGGCGCAACGTCGAGGCCGAGGTCGCCTTCCTCGGCGATTCGATCGCCGTGCGCAACCTCGCGGCGAACTCGCCGGTGCAGGGTCTCTCGCGCGCCGGCCGCGCCACGGCCTCGGGCTGGATCAGCTTCCGCGATCGCGAGAACCCCCGCCTCGACCTGCGCGTGAGCAGCCGCAACTTCAACGTCTATGCGAAGCCCGGCACCGCCGACGTGGATTTGAGCGGTGAGCTGCGGCTCGCCGGTAGCGTGAACGACGCCACGCTCAGCGGCGCGCTCACGGCGGACCGCGCGATCATCGCGATTCCCGAGCTGGCGAGCAAGGACGTGATCTCGCTGCAGGGCCCGGATCGCTTCGCCGTGCTCGATTCCGTCGTCACGATGGAGAACGGCGGCGGGCAGCGCGCGCTGCCGGACTTCCTGCAGAACCTGAGCGTCGCCAACCTGCCGATCGCGATGGGCGGCGACGTGTGGATCCGTTCGTCCGAAGCGAACATCAACCTCGGCGGGCAGGTGAACGTGACGCGCGGCCGCATCTCGCGCGGCCCCAGCGCCGGCCAAGTGCAGCTCGCGGTGACGGGGCCGCTGCAGACGGTGCGCGGCACCTACCGCCTCAACCTCGGGCCCGTGCAGCGCACCTTCACCGTGGAGCAGGGCGAGATCCGCTTCTTCGGCGACCCGGAACTGAACCCCTCGCTCAACATCTCGGCGCTGCACACCGTGCGGCAGTACTCCGAGCAGGGTGTGCGGCCGGATGTGCGCGTGCGCGTGCACCTGGGCGGGACGCTGCGGCAGCCGACGGCCGAACTCTCCACGCCCGACTCGATGCGTGTGACGAACGCCGACTTGATCTCGTACCTCGTCACCGGCGGGCCGAGCTATGAGATCGCCCGCGACGGCAACGTGTCGGCCACGGCGGCACGCGTGGTGCTCGGCTCGCTGGGCTCGGTGCTCGGTGGCAAGGTGGCCGGCGGCCTCTGCGACGACGCGCAGGTCACCACGGCCGGACTCGAGGCCTACCAAGGCAGCGTGCGCGACGTGGGCGGCGGCATCCTCTCGGGTTCGCGCTTCAACTGCGCCAAGCAGGTCGGCGACCGCGCCTTCGTGCGTCTCGACGCCGGGCTCTGCGGCGTCGGGCAGTTCGTCTCGCAGAACGGCGGCAGCAATGCGCTCTCGTTCGGCGACGCGCTGGGCGTGAAGCTCGACTACCTGCTCGGCCGCGGATTCAGCGCCTCGTTCGGTGTCGAGCCGCCGACCAGCGCGATGCTCTGCGCCTCGGACGCGTCGAACTCCGCGCGTGGCTTCGTGCCCACGCCACGCCAAGTCGGCGTGGATCTCTTCCGCGCCTGGCGGTTCTGATGTCTTCCCCGCTGCTCATCGTGAATCCCGCGGCCCGCGGGGGTCGCTCGGCCGAGAAGGTGGCGGTCGAGGCGCTGTATCTCGCCGGCGTCGAACCGCGCGTGCGGCGCACGACCGCCGCCGGCCACGCGGCCCGCATCGCCGCGGCCGAAGCCGACGGCGGCCACACCTTCGTGCTCGGCGGCGACGGTACGGTGATGGAAGTCGTCGGTGCGCTGGTCGGGCGCGAGGGTAGCGTGGGCATCCTGCCGGGAGGCACCGGCAACCAACTCGCGCGGCACCTCGGCATTCCGCTCGACCTGCGGCGCGCGGTGCCTGCGCTGCTGCGCGCCGGCACGGTGGCGATGGATCTCGGACGCCTCGGCGACGGTCGGTACTTCTCGCTCACGGCGGGCTTCGGGCTCGATGCCGCGATGATCGCCGGCGCGTCGCCGCTCGCCAAACGGCGCTTCGGCGTGGCCGCCTACGTGTGGAGCGCCGCGCGCGCGCTGCCGGCGATGCAGAGCTTCCGGATCCGCGCCACCGTGGACGGCGAGACGCTGGAGCTCGACGCCGCGCTGGCGATGATCGCGAACGTCGGTTCGGTGATGGACGGTCGCTTCGGACTCGGGCCCGACATCTCGCCGGCCGACGCCGCCCTGGACCTCTGCGTGCTCTCGGCGCGTTCGCTGGGCGACGGCGTGGGGCTGGCGTGGCGAATGGCGCGCCGCGACTTCCGTGCCGACCCGCGAATGCTGTTCCGGCGCGGCCGCAACATCCGGCTCGAAGCGCTGGATGCCGTGGCCGCCCAAGCCGACGGCGAACTGCTGCCGTCGCCGACGCTCGATGCTTCCGTGGTGCCGGGGGCCGCGCGGTTCCTCGCGCCGCGTCCGGCTTTTGTTCCCAATATCGGGGACACCCCGCTATTGCGCCCCGCCGCTTCCCGCACATCTTCAACCCGTTCTGCTCAATGACGCCCCGTAGACGCGGTCGCGCCTCCGCCTGTCCGCTGCCCCCACGCCCCGAGTAATGGCCAGCATCCTGATCATCGACGACGAAGTCGCGATCGCCACGGCGTTCGCGATGTTCTTCCGCCACGATGGCCAGCACACCGTTGCCGAGGCCTACACTGGCGCGGACGGCATCGCGGCCTTCGAACGCCTGCGGCCCGACCTCGTGCTGCTCGACGTCCGGCTCCCCGATATGACCGGCTTCGACGTGCTCGCGGCGATCCGCGAGCACAACCCGGTCGTGATGATGGTCACGGCCTACGGCGACGTGCCGATGGCCGTGGACGCCCTGCACAAGGGCGCCGAGAACTTCCTCACGAAGCCGGTGGACCTGAGCCATCTCAAGGCCGCCGCCGAGCGCGCGCTGGAGAAGGCCCAGCTCCGGCGCCTCAGCCGCTGGCTCACCGAGAAGCGCGGCGCCGACCGCGGCCTCGTGTTCGGCTCCACGCCGCAGATGCGCGAGTTGCAGGCCCAGCTGCAGCTGCTGGCGGCCTCCGAGCGCACGACGGCGCTCATCCTCGGCGAGAGCGGTGCCGGCAAGGGCCGCGTCGCCGAGCTGCTGCACGCGCAGAGCCCGCGCGCGAGCAAGCCCTTCGTGGAAGTGAACTGCGCCACGCTGCGTCCCGAGTCGCTCGACAGCGAGCTCTTCGGCGTCGAGGCCGGCTCCGAGCACGGCGTGACGAAGCCGGGCGCCTTCGAGATCGCCGACGGCGGCACGATCTTCCTCGACGAGATCGCCGACCTCGAGCCCTCTCTGCAGCCCAAGCTCGTGCGCGTGCTCGAGGGCAAGGGCTTCCGTCGCGTCGGTGGCGTCGAGGAGATCACGCCCAACGTGCGCGTCATCGCGGCGTCGTCGGTGGACCTGCAGGCGGCGGTCGCCGCCGGACGCTTCCGCGAGGATCTCTACTACCGCCTCGCCGTGATGCCGATCAAGCTGCCGCCGCTGCGCCAGCGCCAGCGCGAGGACCTGCTCGAGCTCATCGCCGCCGTGCAGGACGCGCTGCTGCCCTCGCTGCCCGGTGCGCCGACAGCGCTCACCGACGCCGCGCTCAACGCCATCCTGCGCTACAGCTGGCCGGGCAATATCCGCGAGCTGCGCAACGTGCTCGAGCGCGCGATGCTGATGGCCCGCGGGCTGCCCGCCGTGGACCTGATCCACCTGCCGCGCGAGGTCTCCAACGCCAGCGGCGCCGAGGTGGCGCATCACGAACCGCGTTCGCTGGCCGAGGTCGAACGCGCGCACATCGATCGCACGCTGCGGGCCCACGGACACAACCGCACGCACGCCGCCAAGGAACTCGGCATTTCGCGGGCGACGCTGATCAAGAAGATTCGCGAGTACGAGCTGTCGGACCGCCAGAAGTAGGAGGAAGCAATGGCCGAGCGCGATCTGATGCTGTGCCGGGCCTGCGGAAAGGAAGAGCGGGCCAGCGAGGGCTATCCCTGCGAAGCCTGCGGCACCTTCATCTGCCAGATCTGCGTGCTCAAGGGCGTGACGCTCTGCGCCAGTTGCCAGGCGCTCGAGGACGCCGAGGGCGATGAGGACGAAGACGAGTAGCGTGCCGTCGGCCCCCTCGCTCGCGCGCTTCGACCTCGCGGTCGGTCACGCCACGGACGCCGACGGCGCCACGGGCTGTACCGTCGTGCGCGGTGTGCGCGGGCCGCATCGGGCGGCCTGCGCGATCCTCGGCCGTGCCACCGGCACGCGCGAGACGGCGCTGCTGGAGCCCGGGCATCTTGTGGAGCGCGTGGATGCGGTGCTCCTCACCGGTGGCTCGGCCTACGGGCTCGACGCCGCGGCCGGCGTGATGCGCTGGATGGAAGAGCGCGGTCGCGGCTTCAACGTGGGTGCCGGCGTGGTGCCGATCGTGCCGGCGGCGGTGATCTTCGACCTGCTCCCGCTGGGCCGCTTCGACGCGCGACCCACGCCGCAGATGGCCTACGACGCGGCGGAGCGTGCGAGCAGCGACGGCATCGCCGAAGGCAGCGTGGGCGCCGGCACCGGCGCGACCGTCGGCAAGCTGCGAGGGCCCGGCGGCGCGATGAAGGGCGGCGTGGGCATCGCCGTCGCGGAAGGGCAGGGCTGCGCCGCCGCGGCGATCGCGGTGGTGAATGCCTTTGGCGACGTGCGCGACGCCGATGGGCAGATCATCGCCGGCGCACGCCACAGCGACGGCAGCTTCGTCGACAGCGCGCGGGCCATCGCCGCGGGCGCGCCGCGCGCCGGATTCTCCGCCGGCACCAACACCACGATCTGCGTCGTGGCCGTGGACGCGGCGCTCTCGCGCGTCGAGCTGCAGGCCGTCGCGCGCTCGGCCGGCAACGGACTGCTGGCGCGCATCACGCCGGCGGGCACGCTCTCCGACGGCGACATCGTGTTTGCCCTCGCGCCGATGCAGGGCGCAACCGCGCCGCTGCCACAGGCCGAGCAACTCGCGCGTCAGGCGCTGGAGCAGGCCATCGAACGCGCCGTCCGCCTCGCCGAAGGCCGCGACGGCGTGCCGGGTCTCGTCCTTAGCTGACCATTCCGGCGGCCGGCATCACCGGCGTGCCGCCCCGCACGTGCAGCAGCAGCTCGGCGCAGATGTCGCCGTCGAGCATAATGCGCATCACGTGCGTGCCCGACTGCTGGATGGGCAGGTCGATGGCGGCGATCACCGGCACGTCGAGTTCCGAGGCGCCCGGCGGGGGCGCGCCCACGTCCAGCTGGCCGGAGGACGACCACATCTCGTCACCCTCGGGGCCGTTCCAGACGAAGCCCAGCGTGTGGCGGCCGACGTCGTCGGGCAGGGCCTTGAGCCGCACGACCATCGTGGCCCGCGGGTGCACCGCGGGCAGGGAGGCCACCTGCAGGGCGTCGAACACCCCGAGGATGTTGAGCTTGCCTTCCTGCGAGATGTTGGCCGAGTCGGCGAAGAGGGCGAAGGAGACGTGCATCGAAGGAAGCTAGCGCGGCACGACTTGGCGCGCAGGGGGATTCGTCCGGCAACCCGCTAGATTTCACCAGTCTATGACCGCACTTCCCCGCGCCAGCCGCAGCGTCGAACTCAGCCTCGTCGGGATGGCGGTCATCTGGGGCGTCAATTTCTCGGTGATGAAGTACGGCACGCAGCAGATGGCGCCGATCGCCTTCAACACCCTGCGGATGAGCATCGCCTGCGTGATCCTCCTGGCGATCGCCTACGCCCGCCCGGGCCTCCGCCCCAGTACGCAGGACCGCAACCGACTGCTCGGCCTCGGCGTGCTCGGCCACTTCATCTACCAGATGCTGTTCGTGAGCGGGCTCGCGTTGACGCGCGCCGGCACCGCGGCGCTGGTCGTCGCGGCCAGTCCCGCGGCGGTGGCCATCGTCGCGCGCGCCACCGGCCACGAGCGTCTGCCGATGCGCGCGGTCGCCGGCATCGTGCTGTCGATCAGCGGCGTGATGCTCGTCGTCGGTGGCTCGGTCCAGACCGACGGCACCGGGCATCTGATCGGCGACTTGCTGATCCTCTGCGCGGTGATCGTGTGGGCGTTCTACACCACGGGGCTCGTGCCGCTCGCACAGCGCGTCGAGCCCGCGCAGGTGGCGGCGTGGACGCTGGTCGGCGGCGTGATCCCGCTGGCGCTGGTCGCGACGCCGAAGCTCATCCAGACTGACTGGGCCGCGATTACGCCGCTGACCTGGGGCGCCGTGCTCTACGCCGGCGTGCTGGCGATGGTCATCGCCTACCTCGTGTGGTATCACGGCGTGCGGGCCATCGGTCCGACGCGCACGGCAATGTTCGCCAACCTGCAGCCCATCGTCGCCGTGATCGTCGCGTGGTTGGTCCTGAGCGAAGTCCCCACCGTGTTCCAGGGCATCGGCGCCGCGTCGGTGCTCGGTGGCCTCTACCTGGCGCGCCGATGAAGATCGTCCTCTTCGACATCGACGGCACGCTGCTGCTCTCCGATGGCGCCGGTCGCCGCGCGATGGAGCGCGCGCTGCGCGATGCCTTCGGCACGACGGGCCCGAGCACGTATCGCTACGGCGGCAAGACGGACAAGCTGATCGTCCGCGAGACGATGCGGCTCGAGGGCGTGGACGAGGCGGCCATCGATGCGGCGATGGACGCCGTCATCGCCGCCTACCTGCGGAACCTGCGCGAGGACCTCACGGCGAACCCCGGCGCGGCGCGCGCGCTGCCCGGCGTCTTCGCGCTGCTCGAGGCCGTGGAGGCGCATCAGGGACTGCTGCTGGGCCTGCTGACCGGCAACGTGGTCGAAGGCGCGGGCGTGAAGCTGCGCGCCGTGCAGCTGGAGCCGGGGCGCTTCCGTGTCGGCGCATACGGCAGCGACCACGAACTGCGGCCGATGCTCCCGCCCATCGCGCAGGCCAGGGCCAGCGCCCTGCTGGGCCGCGACGTCGCGGGCGACCAACTGGTCATCATCGGCGATACCGAGCACGATATGACCTGCGGCCAGGGTGTCGGTGCCCGCGCCATCGGCGTCGCCACCGGCGGCGTCTCGCGCGATGCGCTGGCCTCGCACGCGCCGGTAGCCGTGTTCGACGATTTCCGCGAGACCGACCGCGTGCTGGAGGCCATCCTCGATGCGTGAAGTGGAGCTCAAGGGCTACGCCACCTCGGATGCCGAGGCCGACGCCGCGCGCGCGCGACTCGAGCGTGCCGGCGCCGCGCTGGTCTATGCCGGCCGCCTCGAGGACCGCCGCTACGATATGCCCGACAAGTCGCTGGCCCTGCGCGACCACGTGCTGCGCCTGCGCGTGTATCGCGGCGAGCGCGTCACCACCTCGCTCGACTTCAAGGGTCCGACCGGCTACGACGATGGCTTCAAGGTGCGCGAGGAGCTGACGGTGGCCGCCGACGATCCGGTCGCGCTGGCGCGCATCCTCGAGTCGCTGGGCTACATCATCACGCGCGAGATCGACCGCGAGATCGCGCAGTACACGCTCGCCGGCGCGACGGTTCGCTTCGAGCGATATCCCCGGATGGACATCCTCATCGAGGTCGAGGGTACGCCCGAGGCCATCGAGGCGGCGATCGCCGTGCTGGAACTGCCGCGCGAGCGCTTCACGGCCGAGCGCCTGCCCGACTTCGTGCTCAAGTTCGAGTCGCGCACGGGCGAACGGGCCGCCATCTGCGATCGCGAGCTCGACGGCGAGTACCGATATTCCCCCAATGACGCCTGAGTATCCGCTGCCCGAGTTCACGCGTTCGCTGCGTGCCTTGGCCCAGGCGTCGGCGCCGGGCTCGGATCACGACGTCGTCTTCGGGCCGCTGCTCGAGGCGCGTCGGGCGGCGCATCGCGCCACGTCCGTCGATCAGCAGCTCGCGGCCTTCGAGGCGGGGAAGCTCGAGCGTGCGTGGCGCGGTACCATCGCGACGCTGGCCGAACGCAAGCACGGCAAGTCGCTGCCGGACCGCCGCGCGCTGGCCGCGGAGCTCGAACTGCTCGCGCAGCCGCTGTGGTCGGCGCTCGAGCAGCTCAAGGTGCTGGCCGAGCGCGCACGGCTTGCGCGCCCCGACGAGAAGCGCGCCGCCTGGGAGCCGTGGGTGCAGCAGCTGCACGTCGTGTTCGCCGCCGCCGACGCTTGGTGGGAGCAGTCGCTGCCCGCCCTGGCCGATCCGCAGGGCCGCCGCGGCGCGCTCTGGCGTCGCATCCTGAGGCAGGGTCCGTGATCGTCGGCGTCGGCTTCGACCTCGTCGCCATCGCCCGCGTCGAGCAGATGCTCGAGCGCAAGGAGCAGCGCGCGCTCGACCGGCTGTTCACGGCGCACGAGCAGGAGTACGCGATGGCACGCGCGCGCCCGGCGATGCATCTCGCCGCACGGCTGGCGGCCAAGGAGGCCGTGTTCAAGGCGCTCACTGGCAGCGACGACGCCAAGAAAATCGGCTGGAAGGAGGCCGAGGTGCAGCGCGGGAGCGAGGGGCCGCCGGTGCTGGTGTTCACCGGACGCGCCGAGGCGCGGGCGCGGGAGTTGGGGGTGACCAAGATCCACCTGACCCTCAGCCACACGGACGACATCGCCGGCGCGGTGGTCGTCCTCGAGCGGCTCTAGCCGCCGCGCTTCCCGGCCGGGCTGGCTGCCGGTCCCGGCAGCCGCCCTGACACCGCCCCCGGGAGGGGGCCGTACAACCCTGTGGGGTTCCGCGCTGTCCAACCCCTCGGACTCTCCACCCCCTCCTATTTATGTCTCGACCGCTGCTGCTGGCCGCCGCCTTGGCTTCCATCACCGGCACGTCCTTGGCGCAAGGCGGCGCGCCTGGCACCGCAACACCGGCGGTCGCGGATAACCCGATCGCCAACGGCCGCGCGGCCCGCACGACGCAGCCGCCCGTGATCGACGGCCGCCCCGATGACGCCGCCTGGCGCGCCGCACCGGTGATCGACCAGTTCCTGGAGTACGAACCCACCACCGGGGCCGTGCCGCGTTTCCGCACCGAGCTGCGGATCCTCTACGACGACCGCTATCTCTACGTGATGGGCCGGATGTTCGATCCCGCTCCGGACTCCATCATCTCGCTGCTCTCGCGCCGCGACGTGCGCACCGAGAGCGAGCAGCTCAAGGTCGTGATCGACTCCTATCACGACCGCCGCACCGCCTACCAGTTCATCCTGAACCCGGCCGGCGTCAAGCGCGACTTCTACGTCTACAACGACAACGTCGAGGATCCCACTTGGGATGCCGTCTGGGACGGGCACGCGAGCATCGACTCGCTGGGCTGGGTCGCCGAGTTCCGCATCCCCTTCTCGCAGATGCGCTTCGCCGACCGTGACGAGCACACCTTCGGCCTTCTCGTCGTGCGCGACGTCGCCCGTACGCGGCAGCGCATCTCCTGGCCGCTCTACGACCGCAACAAACAGGGCTACATCTCGCAGGGCGGCGACATCAGCGGCATCAACGGCCTGCAGCGGCCGCGGCGACTCGAAGTGCTGCCCTATGTGGTGACGAAGAACGTCACGCGTCCACTCGCCGGCGGCGGCTGGGAGCATCCGCAGGAGCAGACGATCGGCGCCGACGTGAAGTGGGGCATCACCAGCAATCTCACGGTGGACGCCACGCTGAATCCGGACTTCGGCCAGGTCGAGGCCGACCCCGCCGTGCTGAACCTCTCCGCCTTCGAACAGTTCTTCGAGGAGCGCCGGCCGTTCTTCCTCGAGGGCGCGGGCATCTTCGACTTCCGCACCGACTGCGCCGACATCGACGACGGCTGCCGCGGCCTCTTCTATTCGCGGCGCATCGGTCGGGCACCGCAGCTGGGCAGTGAGTACTTCGACGTCGCGAACCCCAACTCCTCGCGCGTGCTCGGCGCGGCGAAGCTCTCCGGGCGCCTCTCCAACGGCCTCAACATCGGCGTGCTCAACGCCGTCACCGGCCGCGAGCTCGGGTCGTCCAACCGTACGATCGAGCCGCAGACCAACTACGCCGTCGTCCGGCTGCTGCAGGACTTGAAGGGCGGCAGCGGCGGCATCGGGGCGATGTTCACGGCGGTGAACCGCGACCTCGACGGCGATACCGAGGACTTCCTGCGCCGCGAGGCCTATACCGGCGGCGTGGACTTCCGGAAGCGATTCGCCGACAACCGCTACGAGCTCACGGCGATGGTCGCCGGCTCGATGATCCGCGGCAGCGCCGACGCCATC
>VFQM010001724.1_pt1 | contig 18262 bp, 12 predicted proteins | sample 3512391 | NCBI WGS metagenome assembly VFQM01 (sample SAMN10412369, study PRJNA504923) | tailings metagenome | isolation source: Replicate 1 from Balatoc abandoned mine | place: Philippines | reverse complement strand
CCGCCGGCGGCAGCCCCTCGACTGGGCGTTCGCCCTACACTGTATAAGTACCAGAATCCCAGCTATTGGTTTCCGAGCGGAGCCGCGGAGGGGATGGATAACGTCGAGCGGTTTGGGGACAGTGCTCCGGCGAGTCTTGCGGCGCCCGCAGTCCGGGCTGCAGGGTATTGCCTGATGTCAGGGAGGGACGCGTGCGAATCCTGAACTCGCTCTGGGCGGCGAGCTTGCTCATTTGGGCGATTCCCGGGGGGCTTGAGGCCCAGCGGGCGCTTCGCGGCGTGCTGCGCGACGAGTTGCGCGGCCGAGCCGTGCCGGGCGCGGAAGTCGTGCTGGTCGGCAGCGGTCGGAGCGCGCGCACGGATTCTGCTGGCCGCTTCGTCTTCGCGGACGTCCCGACCGGCGCGCTTGAAGTCGCCCACTGGGGGCCCTGGCTGGATTCGCTGCAACTGCCGCCGTTGCGCTCGGCGGTCGCCGCATCGGGGGACCCGGTTGACGTCTTGCTCAGCACCCCGACCTTCGAGGCCTTCCACCAAGCGCGCTGTGGCTTCCCGCCGCAGCCCGGTGAGTCGATTCTCCTCGGTGACCTCCGTGCGGCTGCCGACTCGGATGTCCCCGCGGTCGCCTCCGCCTCCTGGACCCAGTTGGTCGTGCGCGGGCGCGAGGTAGACCGCGAACTGCGGGCCACCGTCGACTCGCTCTCGACACGCGGCGGTGGCTTCGCGCTCTGCGGACTTCCGCAGGGTGAGTTGATCACCCTGCACGTCTCCGGAGGCGTGCAGGCGGGACCCCTGCTCGTACTGCCCGACGCCGCGATCGCCTTCGCCGGACTCGTGGCGGCAGAGCCTCGCGACGCACCGCGACTCCTGCGCGTGCGCGGCCGCGTCCTCGCAGGCAGCAGCCCCGCGACCGGTGCGAGTGTCGAGGCCTACGGCGACTCCACGCTGCGCGCGCGCACGGATTCCGCCGGACGGTTCGAGTTGGCGATGCCAGATCGCGGCTCGCAGACCCTGTTGGTGCGCAGCATCGGGCGCAGCGAGGCCTGGGCGGACGTGCACCCCGATGCGGAGAGCGTGGACCTCGGTGACGTTCGACTGTCGGACTCGCCGGCCGCACTGGCGCCTGTCTTGGTCGAGGCCACGTGGTGGGAGCGCGAGCGACAGGAGTTCGAGCGGCGGCGCCGTGGTGCGAACGGTTACTTCGTAACCGACGAAATGCTGCGCCGCATTCCGCAGGTCTCGTCCATCACCCTGGCGGCGATGATACCGCGTCTCGCCACCGAACGGCCGGGAAACAGCGTGCGACCGATGCTCAAGCTTCGACGAGGATTCGCGCACTGCTCGCCCCGGTTCTTCGAGGACGGTCTCGACGTGGGCAGGCTGGACCAAGTTGAAACGGTCCAGCGCCAGTGGGACCTGATCGAACGCGCCAAGCGCATCGAGGTTTACACCGCCAACCAAGCTCCCCCCCGCTTCAACGACAACGACGGCTGCGGCGTCGTCGTCGTGTGGACGCGGTAGCCCACGAGGCACAGAGGCCCGGAGCGCTCGATGCGCCCCGGGCCTCTGATCGCCTCACGACCGATTACTTCTTCGCGTCGTCCACGATCTCGAAGTCCGCCTCGACCACATCGTCCTTCTTGGCCTCGGCGGCCGGCTCGCCCGCGGGCGCGGCCCCGTCCGCCGGCTGCGCAGCCCCGGCGGCATACACCGCCTGACCCGCCGCCTGGAACGCCGCCGTCAGTTCCTCGAGCGCGGCCTTCACCTCGTTCATATCGTCGCCACGGTGCGCCTTGCGAGCACGCTCCACCGCCGCGTCGAGTCGGGTCTTGGCGTCGGCCGGCACCTTGTCGGCCCACTCCTTCGACTCCTTCTCCACCTGATAGGCCAGCGTGTCCAGGCGATTGCGCGTGTCGATCTCCTCGCGCTTCCGCTTGTCCTCGGCCGAGTTCTTCTCGGCGTCCTTCACCATCCGGTCGATCTCGGCGTCCGACAGGCCGCTCGAGGCCTCGATGCGGATCTTCTGCTCCTTGCCCGTCGCCTTGTCGCGCGCCGTCACGTGGAGGATGCCGTTCGCGTCGATGTCGAAGGTGACCTCGACCTGCGGCATTCCGCGCGGAGCCGGCGGGATGCCCGTCAGCTGGAACTTGCCGATCGTCTTGTTGTGCAGCGCCAGCTCGCGCTCGCCCTGCAGCACGTGGATCTCCACCGTCGTCTGGTTGTCGTCGGCGGTCGAGAAGGTCTCCGACTTCTTCGTGGGGATCGTCGTGTTGCGCGGGATGAGCACCGTGGTCACGCCACCCAGCGTCTCGATGCCCAGCGAGAGCGGCGTCACGTCGAGCAGCAGCACGTCCTTCTGCTCGCCGGTGAGCACCGCGCCCTGGATGGCCGCGCCGACGGCAACGACCTCGTCGGGGTTCACGCCCTTGTTGGGCTCCTTCTTGAAGAAGTCCTTGACGATCTCCTGGATCTTCGGGATGCGCGTCGAGCCGCCGACGAGGATCACCTCGTCAATGTCGGCCGGCGTGAGGCCCGCGTCCTTCAAGGCCTTCTCCATCGGCGGGATCGCGCGGCGCACGAGGTCATCCACCAGCTGCTCGAACTTGGCGCGGGTGAGCTGGTAGTTGAGGTGCTTCGGGCCCGAGGCGTCGGCCGTGATGAACGGCAGGTTGATGTCCGTGCTCATCGTGCCCGAGAGCTCGATCTTCGCCTTCTCGGCCGCTTCCTTGAGGCGCTGCAGCGCCATCGGGTCCTTCGAGAGGTCGATGGCCTGGTCCTTCTTGAACTCGGCCACCAGCCAGTCGATGACCTTCTGGTCGAAGTCGTCACCGCCCAGGTGCGTGTCGCCGTTGGTGGACTTCACCTCGAACTGGCGGGTGCCGTCCACTTCGTAGAGCTCGAGGATCGAGATGTCGTAGGTGCCGCCGCCCAGGTCGAACACGGCGACCTTCTCGTCCTTCTTCTTGTCCTTGTCGAGGCCGTAGGCCAGCGCGGCGGCCGTCGGCTCGTTGACGATGCGCAGCACCTCGAGGCCGGCGATCTTGCCGGCGTCCTTGGTGGCCTGGCGCTGCGCGTCATTGAAGTACGCCGGCACCGTGATGACGGCCTTCGAGACGCTGTGGCCGAGGTAATCCTCGGCGGTCTGCTTCATCTTCTGCAGGATCATCGCCGAGATCTCGGGCGGCGTGTAGGTCTTGCCCTGGACCTCGACGCTCACCAGATCGTTCTGGCCGCGCACCACCTTGTACGGCACGCGGGCGCGCTCGGCTTCCACCTCGGCCATCTTGTGGCCCATAAAGCGCTTGATCGAGAAGACCGTGTTGGTCGGATTCGTCACGGCCTGGCGCTTCGCGATCTGGCCGACGAGGCGCTCGCCGTCCTTGCTGAAGCCCACGACCGACGGGGTGGTGCGACCGCCCTCGGCGTTCGGGATGACGACGGGGTCACCGCCCTCCATCACCGCCACGACCGAGTTGGTCGTTCCCAGGTCGATGCCAATCACCTTGTCTGCCATTCGTTCCTCGAGAAGGTATCTTTTTCGGAGTCGACTGCCCGCCACCTCTTGGCGGTGGGCAGAGTTACGTCGATAGGTGACGGCAATCTCCGGGCCAAAGATTCACGCCATTTTGGCACCCTGGAAACCTCGCCTCATCGGACCGTGTCAGGACTTGGCCAATGATCCCGCTCAGCGACGACAATCCGACGGTCCGATTGCCCGTGATGACGATCCTGCTGCTGGCGGCGATCGCGTCGGCGTGGGTGATCTTGCAGGGCGCGGGCTTCAATCACGAGATCCTCGCGATGAGCGTCTGCAACCTCGGGCTCGTGCCGGCGGAGCTGACCGGGGCGGCGCCGCTGGGGACCAGCGTGCCGCTCACGCGCACCTTGCTCTGCGTGGTGGACGCCGAGCCGTTCAACTGGCTTTCGCCGCTCAGCTCGATGTTCCTGCACGGGAGCTGGGCGCATCTGCTGGGCAACGCGCTGTTTCTCTGGGTGTTCGGGAACAACGTCGAGGACGTGATGGGCCGGGGCCGCTTCCTGCTGTTCTACCTGCTCTGCGGTCTCGCCGCCGCGGCCGTGCACGTGCTGATGCAGCCGGACTCCGCGGTGCCGACCGTCGGGGCCTCGGGGGCCATCTCCGGCGCGATGGGCGCGTACCTCGTGCTGTTCCCGCGGGTGCGCGTGCGGATGCTCTTCGTGTTCATCATCGTCTGGCGGATCATCCCGCTGCCGGCCTGGGCGGTGCTGCTCTGGTGGTTCGGGCTGCAGGTCCTGCTGGGACTTCCGGACCTCGCGGCGGTGCCGTCGGCGCAGGGCGGCGTAGCCGTTTGGGCTCACGTGGGTGGCTTCGTTGCCGGTGCCCTGTTGGTGCGCGCCTTCCAGCGCCGCGATCTGACCGAGCGAAGGCGGTCTATGTTGTTGGAGCGCGGGCTGTTAGACGCCTTCCACTAGGTCTTTCGTATCAGTCGTGTTACGGAGCGGCTCAAATAGTTTGCCGCCTCCCCGGGGGAGCGGGTAAGTTTCTGGGGTTGTAACGGGCGTCACGATGGCATCGGCGCCCGCACTGAACTCCCTACCGACCGCATCGCGCGGACCCCCACGTGAGATTCCTGCCGAAGGACGAAGGCTTTTTCGGCCTCTTTGACCAGCTCTCGGCGCGCCTGAATTCGTCGGCCGCCTTCCTCCGTGAACTCTTCCAGCATCCCGAGCGCCTCGACGAGCTCGTGGCGAAGGTGAAGGCCGAGGAGCACGCGGCCGACACGCTGACCTACGAGATTATGCAGCGCATCGACCGCTCCTTCGTGACGCCGCTGGACCGCGAAGACATCCACTTGCTCGCGAACCGCCTCGACAACGTCGTGGACCTGATGGACGGGACGGCCCGCCGTGCCACGATGTTCCACATCACCGAGCGCCGCGCGCCGGCGATCGAGATGATGGACACCTTGGTCGAGACCTGCGCCGTCCTCGCGCAGGGCGTGAAGGAGATCCGCAATCCGCAGGCCGTGCACAAGGCCGCGCGCCAGGTGAAGCAGCTCGAGGAGAAGGCCGACGCGCAGTACGCCAAGGCGATCTCCGATCTCTTCTCCGGCAAGCCGGATCCGCTCGAGGTGATCAAGTGGAAGGAGATCTACGACAACCTCGAGCACGCCGTGGATGAGTGCGAGGACGTCGCGAACGTGCTGGAGAGCATCTCCCTCAAGAACTCCTGAGCGTCGCCGTGGTCTGGTATATCCTCGCCATCGTCGCGGTGGCGTTCATCTTCGACTACATCAACGGCTTCCACGACTCGGCGAATTCCATCGCCACGATCGTGGGGACGCGGGTGCTCAGTCCGTTCACGGCGGTGGTGTGGGCGGCGACGTTCAACTTCCTCGCGCTCTTCCTCTTCGACACCAAGGTGGCGAAGACGATCGGCAAGGGGATGATCGACCTCGCGGTCGTCAATCCGGACGTCATCCTCGCCGGCCTCATCGGCGCCATCACCTGGAACCTCATCACCTGGTGGTACGGCATCCCGTCGAGCTCGTCGCACGCGCTCATCGGCGGCTACGCGGGCGCGGCGATCACCAAGGCGGGATTCGGCGCGATCATCGCCTCCGGCTGGACCAAGACCCTGATCTTCATCGTGGTCTCGCCGCTGGTCGGTATGGCCGCCGGCTGGGGCCTGATGGTCGGCACGATGTGGCTCTTCCGCAAGCAGCGCCCGGCCAAGATGGAGCCGCTGTTCCGCGGGATGCAGATCACGAGTTCGGCGCTCTTCTCGCTCTCGCACGGCGCCAACGACGCGCAGAAGACGATGGGCATCATCGTGTCGCTGCTCGTGGCGGGCCAGGCCTACTTCGTCAACGAGACGGGCTTCCTGCGGCACTTCTACCTGCCGGGCGGCGACGAGATCCCGTTCTGGATCAAGCTCGGTGCGCACCTCGCGATCGCCCTCGGCACCCTGATGGGCGGCTGGCGCATCGTGCACACGCTGGGCTCGCGCGTCACGAAGCTGCGTCCCATCGGCGGCTTCTGCGCCGAGACGGGCGGTGCCTCGGCGATCTTCCTCGCGACCTACCTCGGCATCCCCGTCTCGACGACGCACACCATCTCGGGTGCCATCGTCGGCGTGGGCGCCACGCAGCGCCTGTCGGCGGTGCGTTGGGGCGTGGCGGCGAATATGATCTGGGCCTGGATCATCACGATCCCGGCGTCGGCGGCGGTCGCGGCCATCTCGTACCTGATCGTCGCGGCTATCCGCGGTTGAGCCAATGATCCCGCTGGCCTCGAAGAACCCGGCGTTCCTGAACCGCGAGCTCTCGTGGCTCGAGTTCAACGCACGGGTGCTGCACGAGGCCGAGGACGAACGCACGCCGCTGCTGGAGCGCGTGAAGTTCCTGGCGATCTACAGCTCCAACCTCGACGAGTTCTTTATGGTCCGCGTCGCGGGCCTCAGGCGGCAGCTCGCGGCCGGCGTGTTGCATACGTCGGCCGACGGGCTCACGCCTACCGAGCAGCTCGATCTGATCGACGCCCGGGTCCGCGAGCTCAATGCGCGGGCCCGTTCGCTCTTGGTGGAGACGCTGCTGCCCGCGCTCGCGGGCATCGGCGTGCGCCTGCTCGATCCGGACGCGCCGCTCGATGTCCTGAGCGGCAACGCGGCGGTGCAGCCGACGCTCTCGGCCGCCATCGAGCCCGACGAGCGCGCCACGCTCGACGCGTACTTCCAGGATTCGGTGTTCCCGGTACTCACGCCGCTCGCGGTGGATCCGGGCCATCCCTTCCCGTACATCTCGAATCTCTCGCTGTCGCTGGCCGTCGAGCTGCGCGATCCCGAGAAGGGCGACATCCGCTTCGCGCGCGTGAAGGTGCCCAAGTCGCTGCCGCGCTGGGTGCCGACGGGTCGCCCGAACCGTTTCGTGCCGCTGGAACGCCTGATCGCGCATCGGCTCGATGCGCTGTTCCCGGGGATGGAGATCCTCGGCACCTGGACCTTCCGCCTCACGCGCTACTCGGACCTCGAGATCTCGCATACCGAGGAGCCCGAGGATTTGCTCGCGACCATCGAGGAGCAGCTCTTCCAGCGGCGCTTCGGCGAGGTCGTGCGGCTCGAGGTCGAGGAAGGCACGCCCGCGCACCTGCGCGAGCTGCTGCTCGACGAGCTGCGCGGCAGCGAGGCCCCGGAGATGGCGCCGCTCACCGAGCGCGAGCTGCACGCGCCGGCGCCGCTGCTCGACCTCTCGGACTTCCTGCAGCTCGCGGGCCTCGACTTCCCGGAGCACCGCGATCCGCCGCTGATTCCCGCCGTGCCGCCGGAGCTGCGCGATACCACGCGCTCGATCTTCGACGTCGTGCGGGAGAACGAGATCCTCGTCCACCATCCCTTCGATTCGTTCGGGGCGTCGGTGGAGACCTTCATCGAGAGCGCCGCCCGCGACGAGCAGGTGCTGGCGATCAAGATGACGCTGTACCGCACCAGCGGCGACGGCGCGATCGTGCAGGCGCTCACCGAGGCGGCCCAGCGCGGCAAGCAGGTGGCCGTGCTCGTGGAGCTGCAGGCGCGCTTCGACGAAGTGAACAACATCGCCTGGGCGCGCACGCTGGAGTCCTTCGGCGTGCACGTGGTCTACGGCCTGCCGGGCTTGAAGACGCACACCAAGACCGCGCTGGTCGTACGCAAGGAAGCGGACGGCATCCGCCGCTACGTGCACATCGGCACCGGCAATTACAACACGCGCACGGCGCGCATCTACACGGATCTCGGGCTCATCACCTGCGACGAGGCCATCAGCGCCGACATCACCGAGATGTTCAACGCGCTCACCGGCTACTCGCGGCAACGCGAGTACCGGCGCCTCCTTGTTGCGCCGGTGAATATGCGCGAGCGTGTGATGGGCTTGATCCAGCGCGAGGCCGAGCACGCGCGCGCCGGCCGCGGCGGCCGCATCATCGCCAAGATGAACGCGCTGGTGGATGCGCAGATCATCCAGGCGCTGTATGACGCCGCGCAGGCGGGCGTCGAGGTGGATCTCATCGTGCGCGGCATCTGCTGCCTGCGGCCCGGCGTCGCGGGACTCTCCGAGCGCATCCGCGTGAGCAGCATCATCGGGCGCTTCCTCGAGCACTCGCGCATCTGGATGTTCGGCAACGCCGGTGAGCCGGAGTACTTCTTCGGCTCCGCCGACTGGATGCCGCGCAACCTCGATCGCCGCGTCGAGGTGGTGACGCCGGTGCACAACCCGCTGTTCAAGAAGCGGCTGCAGAGCGTGCTCGAGGTCTGCCTCGCCGACAATCGCCAGGCCTGGGACCTGCAGCCCGATGGCTCTTACGTGCAGCGCCAGCCCGAGCCCGGCCGCGGCGAGCGCGCGACGCACCGTATGCTGCTGCGCGACAGCTGGGGCGGCAGCCGCGAGAGTGGGGCCTTCGTGTTCGAGGCCTCGGCGCTGGCCCGCGATGGCCGCGCCCCCGGACGACCGCCGTCGAGCACGGCCGAGTTCCGGGCGTTCACGGGATGAGCCACGAGACGGAAGACTGAAGACGGAAGGAGCGTGAGCCTCACACTCCTTCCGTCTTCAGTTCTCCGTCTTCAGTCTTGGCTAGAACGCCCGCTCGTAGCCGATGCCCCAGCTGCCGACGGTGTGGTAGGACGCGCCGGAGTTGGCGCCGTCGACGCTGACCAAGCTCTTGGAGCCGGTGAACATCCCCACCACGCGTCCGGCGCCGACGTGCACCCGAGCGCCGACGCGGAACTCGCGGGCGAGGTCGAAGCGCCGGAATTCCTGCGGGATGGTCGTCCCCGCGCGCACGGAGCCGCAGGACTGGGCCTGATTGCCGTACAGCGCGGCGTTGCGTTCGGTGCAGGATTCGAGCACGGCCGGCACGAGGCCCGCCGAGATGAACCCCTGCACGCGGGAGTGCACCGGGAGCAGTTCGAGATTCGCGAGCACCGGCAGCTCCACGTAGTTCATCCGCAGCGTCTCGTCGCGACCGTAGCCCTTCTCGACGTACGCCGCGCCGCCCTCGACGGACCAGAACCGGTGTACCCGCTGGCGAAGGCTCACGCCGGGGGCGATGCCTCGGCCGCCTCCGATCTTGCCGTAGAAACCGCCGGAGGATTCAAAGTCCATTCGCGAACGTGTGCGCCGCAGGTCCGTGCGCACGGTACGCTCGCCGAGCGCGCCGAGCCGACGCCGCTCGCGCGGCGCGGCATTGACCAGCGGCGTACGGCGCAGTCCGAACGCGACCGCATAATCCCGCCCTTCGGGCGAATTGAAGGCCTCCACGCGGAACTCCAGCGCGTCGCCTCGATCGTTGAGCACCACCCCGTTGCCCATTCCGACGCGGCCCGTCTGCAGTCGCTCCCGCGTGGGCTTCGCCCACTGGACGTCGGCCAACGACGCCGTGACGACACCGTAGACCGGCCCTGAGAGCTCGGTGGTCCAGCGGAGACCGAGGCCGGCGATGCGCGAGACCCAAGGGTCGCGGTCGGGGCAGGTGAGGCGGCAGACCGCCGGCTGCCACGCGTTCGCTTGCCACATCGCCTCTGCTTGCGCGTCCAATGCGGAGCGCTGCCACTGCTTGAGGCGGAACCCGACCGCGGGGCCGAGGGCGACGCCGCCGGCGCCGCCGAGCACGTCGGTGCCGAAGCTCCAGCGGCCCGTCGGCTGCGCCGGGGGCGAAGGTTGTGGCGGCGGGACCTGCGCAGGCACCTGCGCGAGCGCGGGCTGGCCGAATGCCAAACCCGAGGCGAGAACGGCGGTCAGGAGACGTCGCATCGCTAGATCGTACCTCGCGAGACACCAGGCCGTCACCAAGTGAGGGCTCGGGGTGGTCGCGACCTTGTTGTCACAGCTCGGTAACGACAGCTTTCGCGCTTATGAACCTGTCAACCTTCCGGCGGCTGCTCCCGCTGCTCGCCGGCTTGCTTCCCGCGGCGCTCGCCGCGCAGTCCCTCCCGCCGCGTGACTCCGCCCGCCGGCCACTCGACTTCACCAGCAAAGGATTGGTCTTCTCCGGCAGCGACGGGTTCAGCTACCTCGCGCTGCGCTTCCGGATCCAGCAGTGGGCGATCTTCGCCAGCGAGGATGGCGAGCAGGGCGTCAGCGGCGCCCAGATGGCCATCCGCCGTGCGCGGTTCCGCTTCGAGTCTGTCGTCTGGGACCCGCGCCTCAAGGTGAACGTGCAGTTCTCCTTCTCTCGCGGGGACCTCGACTTCGAGAACTCGGAGTTTCCGAACGTCCTGCGCGATGCGTCCGTCAGTTGGCAGGCGACGCCGAACCTCGTGCTGATGGGCGGACAGACCAAGCTGCCCGGAAATCGGCAGCGCGTGATCTCGTCGGGGGAGCAGCAGTTTCCCGATCGCTCCATCGTGAACGGCGCGTTCACGATCGACCGTGATATGGGGCTCTGGGCGACGTATACGCGTGGGCGTGGCAGTCGCCCGCTGATCCTCAGCGCAGCCGTCACCAGCGGCGAGGGCCGGGCCATCCAGACGGGCAACGTCGGCCTTTCCTATACGGGCCGCGTCGAGCTGCATCCGCTGGGGGCCTTCACCGCCGGCGGCGACAACTTCCAAGGCGATCTCGCGCGCGAGCCGGAGCCGCGGCTGGCCGTCGGCGTGACGCTGAACCACAATGAGCAGGCCGAACGCGCCGGCGGGCAGCTCGGCCGCTTCCTGCTGGCTCCGCGCGACCAGGACGTGCTGCTGGCCGACCTGCTCTTCAAGTACAACGGCTTCTCGCTCTCGAGCGAGTACGGGCAGCGCCGCGCGGCCGATCCCATCACCACGGACGGCGTGACCACGCGCGCGATCCTCACGGGCTCGGGCACCACCGTGCAGGCCGCCTATCTGTTCCGGAATAACGTCGAGATCGGCGCCCGCTGGAGCACCGTGGACCCGCACGCCGACGTGCGCGCCGAGTTCGACCGTCAGCGCCAGCAGTCATTGGTGATCACGCGCTACTTCCGGGGACACCGCGTGAAGTGGCAGGCCGAAGGCATCCGCGACGACTTCCGGGACGGCACCAGCGGCACGACCCGCGGCGCGTGGGCGCTGCGGACATCGCTCGAGGTAGGAATCTGACGGAAGACTGAAGACGGAAGGGAACGGCCTGCGTGGACGCGCAGGCCTTCCTGCTTCAGTCTTCGGTCTCGTCCGCCACGTATACCGCTCCATCCGGTCCCACCACTTCGACCGGCACCCCCGCCACTTCCGCGAGTAGCCCGCACTTCCGGCTCGCGCCCCAGAGTTCGAGGCGCAGTGGTGCGTTGCTGCGCCGCGGCACCGGCGTAAGGCGGATCGCGCGCTCCAGCCAGCGCACCTTCACCTTGTCCACCGCGCGCACGTGGCCGCGGTCGAAGCCATCGGCCACCCGGAGGATGGCGCTCAGGCGACGGATCTTCTCGCGCGTGTCGCGGTCCAGCGCCCAGTACTGCGCGTGCTTGCGCTTGGGTTCGCTGCCGCGATGATACCGAGCCACGTGCGCGATCACGATCTGCTCGTCCGGCGCGATGCCTAGCAGGTCGGCGTGCGTGATCAGGTGGAACGAGTGCTTGTGATGGCCTTGGTAATTGATGTGATAGCCCACGTCGTGCAGTAGCGCCGCGTCGGAGAGCGTCTGGCGCTCGCTTGCGTCGCAGCCCAGGCGCGGGCCGAGCGCGTCGAACAACTGCAGCGCGAGCTCGCGCACCTGCTGGGAATGCGGCGCCTCGTAGTGGCAGCGCTCGGCGAAGCCCATCACCGAGCGCTCGCGTGCCTCGCCGGGGTCGGCGATGACGGCCTTGACCCGCGCGGTGTCGAGGAGCAGGCCCTCGCGGATGCCGTAGGCACTGGCGGTGACGTCGCGCGGCTCTACGCGCGCCATCACCTCTGCGGCGACGGCGAGCCCGGCCACAATGATGTCGGCGCGGCCGGGATTGAGGCCCTCGACTTCGAGACGCTCCTGGGGCGTCATCGCCGCGAGCTGCTCGAGGATGTGCTCGAGTTCGTGGCGCGGGATGCGGGTGCCGTGCACGCTCTTCACGCGGATGCCCTGCCGCGCGAGGAACATCCCCGCGAGGTTGGTGAAGGTGCCGCCCGAGCCGATCACCTCGGCGCCGCGCCAATCGCGCAGCGGCAGCGCCTTGCGGATCGCCTGCCGCACGTGCTTGCGGAGCTTCTTCACGCCCTTGGGGCCCTCGCCGTGGGCGAGGAACTGCTCGGTCATCCGGATGGCGCCAAAGGGAAACGACACGAGCCGCTCGACGAGGCCTTCGGCAGCCAGCGCGAGTTCGAGCGAACCGCCGCCGATGTCCATCACGACGGAGCGTCCGGCGCCGAGCTCGAAGTGCGCGAGCGCCGAGCGGAACGCGAGCCGCGCTTCTTCCTCCCCGTGCAGAATCTTCACCTTGAGGCCGGTCTCGCGGCGCAGGCGCGCGATGAAGCTCTGGCCGTTGGTCGCATCGCGCACGGCGCTGGTGGCGACGGCCTCGATGCGCTTCGCGCCGAGCTGCCGCGCCAGCGTCGCCATCCGCGCGAGGGCCTCGCTGGCCTCCTGCATATGGTCGTCGCCGAGGCGCCCTTCGTCGTCGAGGCCGGCGCCGAGGCGCGGCGCGGCCTTCATTTCGTCGACGACGCGGATCGTCCCGTCCGGAAAGACGTCCGCGACGATCTGCCGGATGGAGTTCGATCCGATGTCGATGGCCGCGATGCGCTGCTCGCGCTCGTCGCGCGAGGCACGGTAGGGACCTTCGCTCGGCTTGGGGTGGGTCACGGCGCTCGCGTGGCGGGGCAGCGGCCGGGGCGGAGGAGATCAAGGCGTCGGCGCTGGTCGTCGGCGATGCGGGCCGGCAACGGGGCATAGCCTAGCTCCGCGGCGACGGCGGCGCCATCGCTGAGGGCCCAGCGGGCGAAGGCGAGGAAGTGGGCCGCCCGGCGTTCGTCGCCCAGCGCGGCGTCGGCGCTGATGCGCGTGAGTGCCACCGCGGGGTAGGCAGCGGCGGCAGCCGCGCCCACGGCGCCGAGCGCGGTGTCGATCGACGCGGGCGTCAACAGCTCCTCGGCTGCGGCGCCGATGGCCGCGGGGCTCGGCGCGACGAAGGCGCCGCTGGCATTGCGCAGCGCGGCGACGTCGAGACCGGCCTGCTTGGCATACGTGAACTCGACGACGCCGATGGCGCCGGTCTGCGCGCCGATGGCCGCCGTCACACCTTCGTTGCCCTCGACTTGTGCGCTCGCCGCGGTGAGGGCGGAGTCAGCGCGCCAGCGTGCGGAGCTCGCGAGATAGCGCGCGAAGAGCGCGCTGGTGCCGGTGCTGCGCGCGCGGCGCACGACGACGATCGGCAGGGCCGGCAACGCGACGCCGGGATTCAGCGCGCGCAGCGCCGCGTCGTCCCAGCGCTGGATGCGGCCCGTGAAGATGTCCACGAGCAGGTCCGCGTCGAGCCGCAGCGGCTGCGCGAGGCCGGGCAGTCGATACGCCACCGCGACGGCCCCGACGACGGTCGGCAGCTCGATGGGCCCGCAGCGCGCGCGGGCGCGTTCGTCGCGCGTGAATGGGCGGTCTGCCGCGCCGAAGTCCACGCTGTCGGCGAGGAGCAGGCGAATGCCCTCGTGGCTGCCGACCGAGAAGTAGTTGATGCGCACGCCAGTGGCGCGCCCGTAGTCGGCGAACCAGCGGCGATAGAGCGGATAGGGCAAGGTCGCTCCGGCACCGACCAGGTCGATGCTACCCGACGGTGTCGGCGGTTCCGGGCGCGAGCGGATGTACTCGATGCCGACCGCGAAGCCGACGAGCAGGCCAAGCCAGAGCAGGGCCACGCCCTGCAGCAGTCCGACGTTGCGACCCGGCGCGCGGCGTTCCATCAGAGGTCGTTCGAGTAGCCGACGAACTTGTACTGGCCGTCGCGGGCGATGATCGATCCGAAGATGCGCATCGTCCGGGCCGCGGAATCGCCGACGGCGAAGTTCACGGTGCAGCCCGTGAGGATCGTGTTGGGGCCTTCGGTCTCGGCGCTGTCGGGGCAGGCGAGCGTGTTGAAGCGCAGCGGCTGCCCGCCGTAGCGCCGGATCATCCGGGTCACACCCTTCTCGCTGTTCTGCAGGATCTGCATCCAGAGCAGTTCCGGCCCGAGCTCGTAGGGGCGGCGCGTGAAGCGCGTGTGCGGATAGTACAGCCAGGCGAACTCCGCGCGATTGATGACCAGCCGCTGCACCGTCGCCGTGTCGTTGCCGGCGATGGCCGCGACGAATCGCCGCGCGAGTCGCTCGGGCGAGGCCTCGCCGCCGCTGAGTGCCGTCGGCGTGTCGACGATGGCCGCGCGAAACCGGGCCAACAGCGTGTCGATCGGCAGCGAACTGTCGATGACGCCGGTGTAGGCGACATCGGCGTCGGGCGTGGCGCTGCGGTCGCAGGCGCCAAGTGCCGCGGCGACGACGAGTGCGAGCAAGGGAAGGCTGCGTGAGGAGCAAAGACGCATCGAAGCGGGATCCTCAAAACGGGAGCGGCCGGCGCCCGGGTGGGCGCCGGCCGCTCCGCGGAATCTAGGAGATTAGTTCGTGAAGTACACGGTCCAGCCCTGCCACCACTTGACGCCACCCGGGGCGGCCGCGCCGCGATAGCTCGTGCCCACCACCGAGCCGGCGGCGGCCGTGGCCAGGTTGCCCGAGAACGTGGTCAGGCCGCCCGTCGCCGCCAGCGATCCCGCAGCCGGCGTCCAGTCGAACGACGCCGCGCCCGTGGCCGGCAGCGTGAAGGTCGTGAACTGCGAGGCTGTCGTGGCCGCGGCGTCACGCACGAGGTTCCGCGCCGTCGAGTCGGCGAGCGCGAAGCCCGACGACACCGTCGTGTTGAAGAGGAACGGCGAGTCGAGCACGACGACGTTGCGGGCGTCGAACACGCCGTCGGTGATGCGCGTCTGCGTCGCCGCGTCGCGCAGCGAGAAGCCGCCCTTCGGCCAGCGCGCCACGACGCCGTTCACGTAATAGCCGCCGGTGCCGCGACGCAGCACGAGGCCGAAGCCGCCCGAGGTCGGATCCACGTCGGTGCCGGCACCGGGGCCGACGAGCGTGAAGTTGGCCACCACGGGCGTGGTGAGCGGCGTGGAGTTCTGGCCGAGGTCGCAGCCGGCGCCGGCGCAGCCGTCGTTCTCGATGCCCTGCGGATCGCTCGACGCGTTGCCGGCGCCGGGGCGCGGCACGACGAGGCGGCTCTGGTAGGCGATGAGGTACTGCAGGCGCCCGCGGAAGCCTTCCGACATATCGAAGTGGTCGTCGCCAGACTCGTAGGAGACGAGGTACTTGGCGTCCATCGTGCCGCCGAACCACTCGAAGGAGTCGTCGAGGCCGTTCATCACCTGCAGGTACTCGGCCGTCGTGCCGCGGCCCACGGCCGCGAAGGTGAACGAGTTGAGCTCGGCGTCCGTCGCCGTGGCGTAGCCCGCGAACTCGACGCGCACATAGCGCAGCGTGCCCGAGTTGTCGTTGTCGTCGGTGCCGCCGCTGTAGATCTGCGCCGGGTTCGACGGACCGGTGCCCGTGCCCTCGAGCTGCACGGTGCCGCTGCGGTTGGAGGTCGCGTTGCCGATGATGATCAGGCCGCCCCAGTCACCGGCCTGACGGGCGCCGGCCGGGCGCTCGGAGGTGAAGACGATGGGGTTGAGCGCGGTGCCCTGCGCGTTGATGCGCGCGCCGCGCGTGATGAACAGCGCCGAGCCGACGGTCTCGAAGTCGCCGACGATGCGCGTGCCGGCCTGGATGGTCAGCGTCGCGCCGTTGGTGACCTTGATGAAGCCGGACAGCGTGTACACGGTGTCGGCGTAGAGCGTGCGGCTCGAATCGATGTCGGCGTTGATCACGGCGGCGCCGACGGGCACGATGGGGCCCGTCGTGCTCTCTTCGTTGCAGGCCGAGAGCGCGACAGTGGCAAGGAGCGCGGCGCCAAGCGTGCGCAGCGACTGGAGTCGAATCATTGAATCATCCACGGTGAGGGTGATACGTGGACGAAAACCCCGCCGTGTCTCTGCACGGCGGGGTTTTCGTCACGGCCCCGTCACGGCTGGCCGCGTGTTCACATCGCGATGTTTACGGGCGCCAGCTCAGGCCCACCGAGAAGTTGCGGCCCACGCGGTACGCCTCGCGCGTCACCGGGCCCTGCACGATGCGATAGGGCGCGTCCAGCAGGTTGCGCGCGTCCATACGGGCCGTGATGCGCTCGCCGATCGGCAGGCGCAGCGAGAAGTCGACGATGTGGCGCTCGAGCTCCTTCACGTCCGGCAGCGGGATCTCGCCGGCCTCGGTGATGCGCTCGCCGACCACGTTGTACAGCAGCGAGGCGCTGGTCGTGCCCATCGGCGACGTCCAGGTGAGGCCGGTGTTGAACATATACGGGGCCTGGCCCACCATCGCCCGGTTCGCGTTCGTGATCGAGCCGGCGCTGCGGTTGATGCGGATGTCGGAGCCCATCACCGTGGCGTTGGCGCTCACGGAGAAGTTGGCCAGCGCCATCGAGAGGAAGTCGAGCCCCTTCCGCGCCTCGAGCTCCACGCCGTAGTTGTCGGCGCCCTCGGCGTTCACGAAGGTGATGATGCGCGTGCCGCTCGAGCCCACGTAGATGCGCTCGATGGGGTTCGTGAAGCGCTTGGCGAAGACGCCGACGCTGAGCACCTCGCCCGCCGACGGATAGAACTCCCAGCGCAGGTCGTAGTTCTGGATCAGCGCGCGCTTGAGGTTCGGGTTGCCGATCACGTTGTCGAAGCCGATGACCTCGCGGTACTGGATCGGCGCGAGCTCCCGATACTCGGGTCGCGAGACCGTCTGCGACGCCGAGGCGCGCACGTTCGTGCGCTCCGACGGACGGAAGGTCACCGCCACGGCGGGCAGCACGTCGAGGAACTTGGGGTTGGTGCTCGTCCGCGCGCCGATCGTCGGGTCGGCCTCGACCAGCACGTCCGAGTACTCGGCGCGGGCGCCGGTGATCAACTGCCAACGCGGGCCGAAGTCCTTCTCGACCATCGCGAAGCCGGCGCTGAGGTAATCGTTGGCCGTGTAGGCACCGCCGACGCCGATGGCGTTCACGCGCCAGACGTTGTCGGCCGGGTTCGTGTAGCGCCCGTCGAAGAGCTGCTCCGGGCGGAGCTGACGCTCGGCTTCCGTGAGGCCCGAGGCGTTGATGCTGTAGGCCGTGCTATTCGCTTCGCGACGGCCGTAGCGGCCGAGGCCGCCGACCTTGAGGGCCAGCTGGCGGCCGACTTCGCCGAACTGCACGCGGTAGTGGCCGCGCAGCTCGAAGGCGTTCTCGCCGAGGTCGCTGAAGGTGCGCACGGCGCCTTCGTTCGACGACGACAGCCACTGCGTGGTGGGCGCGCCGGTGTTCGGGTCGGCGAACACGCCCTGCACGAACTCGCTGCGGTCCGGCTCGTCGCGCCGCACGCCGGTGGTCGTGAAGGCCAGCTCGACCTTCTGCCGCGCCGTCAGGTCGCTCTGCATCAGCAGCTGCGACGAGTAGACCGCGCGCTCGACGTACTTCTGGCGCGTGATCACGAGCGGGATGCCGAGGTTCTCCGAGATGCCGCGCTCCTGCCGGCCTTCGGAGTCCATCGTGCGGTTGTACGTGTTGTTGAGCGCGAGACGCGTGCGCTGGCCCAGCAGCGTGCTGAAGTTGGCCAGGCCGCCCCAGAGCACCGTCGAGCGGCCGGTCTGGCCCTCGAAGCGGTCCACGGCCGACGGCGTCGCGCCGCTCTGCGCCAGCGCCAGCGAGCGCACCTGGTCGACCTTCGCTTCCTGCGCGAAGGAGTAGGTGCCGCTCACGAGGTAGCCGATGCGGCGGCCGAACACGGGGTCGTTGCCGCCCACCGAGATGGAGGTCGAGCCGTTGAGCCCGCCCTCGATGCCGCGCGGCGACCACGAGTTGCGGAAGTCGCCGACCATCCGATTGAAGTCGCTCTGCGTCGGGAACGTGGATGCGAAGTTGCCGAAGCCCTGGATGAAGCCCGGCAGCGCGCGGTTGCCGGCGCCGGCGGCGAGCAGGTCGCCGCCCACGCGGCCCTGCATCGGGAGGATGCGGCCGACGACGGCATCGCTGCCGCCGGTGCTCGAGCTCATCGCCCAGGTGCGACGCGCCGGGAACTCGCGCGTCTGGATGTCCACCGTCGCGCCGGAGAAGTCACCCGGCTGGTCCGGCGTGAAGGTCTTGATGGTCGTGATGGTCTGCAGCAGGCCCGTCGGGAACAGGTCGAGCGGCACCTGCTTCTTCTCGGGCTCCGGGCTGGGGATGCGCGCGCCGGTCAGCGAGGTCTGCGTGTAG
>VFQM010001722.1_pt1 | contig 18265 bp, 17 predicted proteins | sample 3512391 | NCBI WGS metagenome assembly VFQM01 (sample SAMN10412369, study PRJNA504923) | tailings metagenome | isolation source: Replicate 1 from Balatoc abandoned mine | place: Philippines | reverse complement strand
ATTATGTCCATCTCGGTTCGCCGAGTGCGGAAAACTCGTTATCAATCAACGAGTTAGGGACACGATGATGTTCCCTTCACCCGCTCCATCCCGGCCCCTTTGCGCTTTCCCCTTCACCCTTTCCCCGCACTCCCTCGGTTCACGTTCCGGCCACATTGTTCGCCTATGTCGATGATTTGGCGGAGAATATTACTTTTGTAATATATGCGGCCGGGTTGCAGCCCTCCCCGGACGCATCCGTTCGCATTGCCGGCAGCCACGGCTGTCGCTCGATGGAAGGTGATTCCGATGCAGGACAATGCCGCTTCCGGCTCCTTCGTCTCGCGCTGGCGCCAGCACTGGCGCAGTTCGCTGCGGCTGCGCATGCTCGTTCAGGGCGTGCTGCCGCTGCTGCTGGCGAGCGTCGTCATCCTGTCGATGCTGTTCGTGGTGGGCGGCGCGTATTTCGACCGGCTGCTCGTCGCCAATGCGCGAACCAACCTGAACGCCGCCTCCAATTACCTCGATCAACTCCGCGCACACGGAGTCCAGCACGTCGAACAGCTGGCGAGTTCGGATCGCCTGCGCCAGTTGCTCGGCGAGCACCGGGGCGGCCGCGTGCTTTCCGATGTGCTCCATGCGCGCGCCAGTGCGGCCGAGTTTGACTTCCTGATCATTGCCGACGAACGCGGCCGCATCATCGCCGCCAGCAGCCATGACGCTGTCGGCAAAACGCTGCCGGAAACGCAGGTCGGCCGGGGCGCCTTCGCCGGACAGCCGGCATCGGGCTTCGAACGCCTCGACGCCGGGCAGCTGGCGGCAATCTCCACCGATCTTGCGCTGCGTGCCCGAATCGACCTGCTGCCGGCGCCGGCCCGGGGGCCGAGCGTCGAAACGAACGGACTGCTGACCCTGTCCGCGGCACCTTTCCCGCAGGACTCGCGCTACCCCGGGGCGATCCTTATCGGCGGCGTGCTGCTCAACCGCAACTTCGCACTGATCGACCGCGTGCGCAGCATCGTCTTTCCCGAGGGCGGGCTGCCCGACGGCACCAGCGGCACGACGACGATCTTCCTTGACGATGTGCGCGTGAGCACCAATGTCACGCTGCGCAACGGGCAGCGGGCAATCGGCACGCATGCCAGTCCGGACGTTGCCGCCACCGTCATCGGCCGCGGTGAAGACTGGATACGACGGGCACTGGTCGTCGACAGCTGGCAGATATCGGGCTACGCGCCGCTGCGCGATGCCGGCGGCCAGCGGATCGGCATGATCTACGCCGGTTTTCCCGAGGCCCCCTTCCTCAGCGAGAAATATCGGTTGATCGGCGGTGCTGCCCTGCTCGTCGTCATCAGCATTCTCCTGCTGATGTGGCATTCGTTGACTCGCAGCAAGATGCTGACGGATCGGCTGCAGCGGATTTCGGATGCGATGACGGAGGCCCGGGACGGCGATCGGAGCACGCGGGTGCGGGCGGTCGAGGAGGACGAGATCGGCCGCATGGCTGACCACTTCGACGACCTGCTCGACGCGCTCGCCATCGAGGAAGCGGCCAGGCGCGAGGCACAGCAGGCTTTCGTCGACGAGGCGATGCGCCGGCGCGCGCTGTTCGAGCACGAGCGAGACGGACTGGTGATCGTCAACGAAGACGGCAGCGTCTTCGAAGCCAACCCGCGCTTCGCCGAAATGCTCGGCTACCCGCTCGCAGAGGTGGCCGGCTTGCGTGTCTGGGACTGGGAGGTGCAGCTCAGCCATGCCGAGATCGAGCGCCGCCTGCACAGCATCGGCCCCGAAGGCAGCATCTTCCAGACCCGGCACCGGCGTCGCGACGGCAGCGAGTTCGATGCCGAAGTCAGCGCGAGCCGCGTGGCGTGGGGCGGGCGCATCTACATTCTCGGACTGGTCCGCAACATCACGGAAATGCTCGCGGTGCAGGCAGCGCTGCGCAGCAGCGAGGCGAAACTGAACTATGCGCAGGCCGTGGCGCAGGTCGGCAGCGGCTATCTCGACCTGCGCACGCGGCGCTTCGAATGCTCCGCCGAAACGCGGCGCATCTGCGGCTTTCCGGCGGATGGCGAGATATCGCTGGAAAGTCTTTGGGCGATCATTCACCCCGATGATCGGGGGCGCATCGATGCGGCATGGCGGATGGCACTCGCCGGTGCGCCCTTCGATGTCGAGCACCGCATCTGCGTCGGCGAATGTGAATCGTGGGTGCGCGTACGCGTGCATTTCGAACGCGATGCCCATGGCCATGCCATCATCGCCACGGGAACGGTGCAGGACATCAACGAACGGAAACGGCTCGATGTCGAACTGGAGCGGCACCGCAACCATCTCGAACAGCTCGTCCTCGAACGCACGACCGAGCTGGCCCAGGCCCGCGACGCTGCGGAAGCTGCCAACCGGGCGAAGAGCGCCTTCCTCGCCAACATGAGCCACGAGATCCGCACGCCGCTCAACGCCATCATCGGCCTCTCGCACCTGCTGTCGCGCGAGGTCGCCGACGCGCAGCCGCGGGAGCGGGCGGAAAAGATCGGGCAGGCGGGCCAGCACCTGCTTGGCATCCTCAGCAACATTCTCGACCTGTCCAAGATCGAAGCGGAGAAGCTGGAGATCGAGGCGGCCGATTTTTCGCCGGCCGGCCTGCTCGAAGAAGTTCGCGGCCTGCTCGCCACCGAGGCCGTGCGCAAGGGGCTGTCGCTGGCCTGCGAACCGGACTCCCGCCTGCCGGCGATGCTGCGCGGCGACCCCCTGCGCCTGCGCCAGATCCTAGTCAACTTCGTCAGCAATGCGATCAAGTTCACCGAGCAGGGGCGGATCGTGCTGCGTGCCCGCACGACACTGGTGCAGCACAACGCGGCGCAGGTCCGTTTTGAAGTGACCGACTCTGGCGTGGGGCTGAGCAGCGACGTGAAGGAAACCATCTTCGGCGCCTTCACGCAGGCCGACAGCTCGACGACGCGCAAGTACGGTGGCACCGGGCTTGGGCTGGCGATCAGCCGGCGCCTGGTCCTGCTGATGGGCGGCGAGATCGGTGTCGACAGCGCGCCGGGGCAGGGCAGCACCTTCTGGTTCAGCGTCCTCCTGCCGCTCGGCGAGGCGCCGCGAGGCGACGATGCGGCGCCCCTGGCAGGGGCGGCCGAGGAAGAACGGCTGGTCGCCGAGATCCGGCACCGGTTCGCCGGGCAGAAGGTGCTCGTCGTCGAGGACAACCTGGTCAATCTGGAAGTCCTGCGCGAGCTGCTGGAGGATGTCGGTTTGCGCGTCGAGGCCGCGCGCGACGGCCTCGAAGCAGTGGATAAGATGGAGATCGAGGCGGACTACCGGCTGGTGCTGATGGACATCGACCTGCCCTTCATGGACGGGATCGAGGCGGCGGCGGTGATGCGCTCGCTGCCCGGGCGCCAGCAGGTGCCGATCGTCGTCGTCACGGCGACGGTGCTCGATGCCGAACAGCGACGCTCGTACGCCGGGCACATCGACGATCACCTCGACAAGCCGGTGGACCCGGCGGTGCTCTACCGGACCGTGCTGCACTGGCTTTCGGCGTCGCGCGACGGCGGTGCCATGCTGCCGGCCGATACCGGCAGCGCCTCAGTCTGACCGGAGGTCGGATGCGGGCGCCGGCGCCGGCAGTGTCGCCGCGCGTGCCCGCTGCTTGGCGGCGATGTAGTCGGCATGGCCGACATGCAGGAGATCGGCGATCTTGCGCATCAGGTGCGACTCGTGAGCGTCGAGATGGCCATCGGCCAGCGCCACCTGCCAGAGATTCTCGATGATGTGCACCTTCTGCGCGGCATCGCAGCTGCGGTTGATCAGCGAGGTGAACTGGAAGTAGCCGCTGGCCTGCCGGGCTTCCTCGGCAGCGAGCTGCATCAGGGGTTCCAGCTGCTCCGTGCCGAGCGAGAAACGTCGCTGCAGGCTTGCCGTGATCGCCTGCCGCTCGCTCTCGGCGAGCCGGTTGTCCATGCGCATCATCTCCAGCAGCAAGGCGGCAGTCGCCACCTGCAGGGCATGCTCGCTGTCACCGTGCTGCCCGTGGGTGCCGGGCTCGATGAACTGGCTGAATAATTTCCGGATGCCGGGGATCATGGCATTACCCTTCGCCTGTTTCTTGTGCAGGCCGCGCTCAGCTCTTGCAGACGTAGAGCGTGAGCGGCTGCTTTTCCGCCGCTTCGAGACGGACCAGCTGGGCGATCTCCGGCTGCGTCAGGATGTGGTCGCGGGCAAGCAGCAGATACCCGTCGCGGTGCATCAGGTCGCGCGTCAGGCGCATCCCTGCCTGCAGCGAAACCGGGCGCAGCGGCACTTCGACCAGTTCGTCCGGCCGCGACTGCTCGACGAGCACCTCGCCGAAGGCATCGACGACCGCCGGGTCGTAGCGCTTGCCGCGGTTTTCGACGAGGTACTGCAGCGCTTCCGGCGGCCGCAGCGCGCGGCTGACCAGGGTGCCGAGCTGGAGCGCGTCGTAGTCGTTCACGACGCACAGGATGCGGGCACCGAGCGGGATCTGGAAACCGCTGAGGGCATCCGGATAGCCACTGCCGTCGAACTGCTCGTGGTGGTGGCGCACGAGCAGGCCGATTCCCGAAAACTGGTGAATCGGCATCAGCAGCATTTCGCCGCGTTCCGGATGCTTCATCACTTCGGCCCGGCTTTCCGCACTCAGTCCGTGGAAGGGGTGGTCGATCAGCTCGTCCTTCAAGCCGATCTTGCCGATGTCGTGCAGCAGGCCGGCGAGGAACACTTCCTGGACTTCGGCGTCGGCCATGCCGAGCCGGGCAGCGACCTTGCGCGCATGGTCGGCGACGCGGCGCGAGTGGCCGGCGAGGACGCCGCCACGCATTTCGAGGACGCCGGAGAAGACGTTGATCGTGCTGACGAAGGTCTGACGCAGCGTCTTCAGGGCTTGCGCCAGTTCCTGCGTGCGCGCCTCGACGCGGGCTTCGAGCGTCGCGTTCAGCGTCTTCAGTTCGTCGTTCTGGTCGCGGGTCAGCTGCAGCAGGCGCGCGTTCTCGCGGATCAGGTTGCGGTGGCCGAGGGCCTGCTGCACCGTCAGCAGCAGGTCGCCGTCGTCCCAGGGCTTGGCGATGTAGCGCCAGATCTTGCCGCGGTTGACGGCGGCGATGGTGGCGCTGACATCGGAGTAGCCGGTGAGCAGGATGCGCTTCGTCTCCGGCCAGCGGGTGAAGACGATTTCCAGGAATTCGGCGCCATCCATGCCCGGCATGCGCATGTCGGAGAGGACGACGTCGACCGTCTCGCGCTCGAGCAGCGCGACGCCTTCCTCGCCGGAGTCGGCGAGGAAGACCTCGAATCCGGCATGGCGCAGCAGGCGGCGCAGCGAGGAGAGGATCGAAGGTTCGTCGTCGACGACGAGCACGCGGCCCGGCAGCATCTCCTGTTCGCCGGCGGGTCGGTCTGCATTTTTCATTGCGTGGGTTCCTCCAGCGAACCGCTTTCCGCCGGTCGCACCGGCAGTGTGATGGTGAAGGTGCTGCCGTGGCCGGGCGTGCTGCTGACCTCGATGCATCCGCCATGGCGGCGAACGATGCCCCACGCCAGCGAAAGCCCGAGACCGGTACCCTGGCCGACCGGCTTGGTCGTGAAGAAGGGATCGAAGATCCGGTTCAGGTGTTCCGGCGGAATGCCACGGCCGGTGTCGGCGATGCTGATGCGCACCGCGTCGTCGCCGACCGCCTCGGTACTGATCGTGATCTCGCCCTTGCCCTCGATCGCCTGGCCGGCGTTGAGCAGCAGGTTCATGAAGACCTGGTTCAGCTGCGGCGGCAGGCAATAGACCTGGGGCAGCGTGCCGTAGTGCTTGACGATGGTGCAGTGGTACTTGATCTCGTTGCGCACGATGTTGAGCGTGGCATCCAGTCCCTGATGCAGGTCGGCCCACTGCCACGCCACTTCGCCGACCCGCGAGAAGTCCTTGAGGTCCTGCACGATCTTGCGCACGCGCTCGAGGCCCTCCCGGGTCTCGTTGAGCAGCTGTCCGATGTCCTGGCGCAGGAAGTTGAAATCGCAGGCGGCACGGGCGGCGCGGACGGCGGCGAAATCTTCCGGATGGCTGGTGCCGGCCTCGGCGGCCTCGGCGGCGTCGACGATCGCGAACAGTTCGCCGAGATAGGTGCCGAGCGTGCCCATGTTCGAGGTGACGAAGCCGATCGGATTGTTGATTTCGTGGGCGACGCCGGCGGCCAGCTGGCCGATCGAGGCCATCTTCTCCGCCTGCAGCAGCTGGTTCTGGGCGTTCTCCAGCTTGCGGTTGAGCGCGCGCTGCGCTTCCAGGCTGGCCGCCAGATCCTGCTCGCGCCGCTTGACGGCGTCTACGTCGGTCAGCACGCCCTCGTAGAAAAGCGCGGTGCCATCGGCATCGCGCAGCACCCGCGTGCTGTCCTCGACCCAGAAGTAATGTCCGTCGGCGGCGCGCAGCCGGTATTCCTGCACGTACTCGACGGCGCCGCTGGCCGTGTGCCGGCTGACTTCCTCGCTCACCTGCGGCAGGTCCTCCGGGTGAACCAGCTCGGTGAAGGTCGGCTTGCCAGCGAGCAGGTCTTCCGCCTCCCAGCCCCAGCGGTTGACGTTGGGCGAGACGAACTCCACCGGCCAGCCCTCCACCGCCCGCCAGCGGAAGCAGACGACGGGACTCGCCTCGACGACGCGCAGGGCGTTGCGCAGCTCCGTCTCGACACGCCGCAGTTCGCTGATGTCGGTGACGACGACAACCAGCCCCTCGGCCGTGCCGTCGCTGCCGGTCTTGAGTGCGGCCGAAACCAGTGCCGGGAACTCCATGCCATCGTCGCGCCGCAGGTTGTAGGCTACCTGGGCCTCGCCGATCCGGCCGCCCGCGCGTGCACGCTGCAGGCGGGCGATGAAATCCTCACGGTTGCCGGCGGCAACGAAGGCCAGTGCCGAGCGCCCGGGCAGCTCGCCCGCCGGCACCGCCAGCAGCGCATGCAGGCGCGGGTTGGCGAAGGTGATGACGCCTTCGAGGTCGAGCGAGAGGATGCCCTCGCTGGCGAGGTTAACGACTTCGCGGAACTTGCGGTCGACCTCGCGGGCGGCCTGCTCGGCCTGTCGTATCGCAGTGATGTCTTCCGCATAGATGACGACACGGGGGTCGCGTTCGATCAGTGGGTAATAGGTAGAGCGGAAGGTGTGGCCGTTGCTCTCGTCCTCCATTGCTGCCGGCTGGCCGACCTGCAGCACCTGCTCGACAATCCGGCGGCGCCCCGCCATCGATTCGGAGGGCAGCAGGTCGAAGATGTTGCGGCCGACGGCTTCCTGTGGCGAGCAGCCCAGCGATTCCGCCCCTTTGCGGTTGATGGCCAGCACCTCACCATCGGCCTTGATCATCACGACGGTCTGCAGGGTGGCATCGAGCACTGCCCGCAGCGTCAGCTGGCTTTCCTTGAGCTTTGCCGTCAGGCTGCGGCCAGCCTCGCGTGCGGTGATCCGCTCGATCGCTGTCGACAGTGCCTGCGAGAGTACGTCCAGCTCGCTGACCATGCGCTCGTCGAACATGTCGGGCTCGCTGCCATAGAGCATCAGTGCGCCGAAGATGTCCTGGCCGTGGCGCAACGGCACGGCGACGCAGGAGGCGATGCCGGATTCGCGTGCCCTCGTCTGCCAGGGAGCAGTCGCCGGGTCGTCGAGGAAGTGGTTGGCAATGATGCTGTGGCCTTCGCGCAGTGCGCGCCCGGCCGGCCCCATGCCGCGTGCATCGGTTGCGGTGCTGAGAACGCTGATGTGGTCGAGGTACGCGCTGGCCGGGCCGGCGCTGGCCGCCACCTTGATGACATCGCTGCCCGTTACGGTGACGCCGATCCAGGCCAGCACCAGCCGGCGGTCGAGGCGGACACCGAGACGGCAGATGTCCTGATAGAGCTGGCCGATGTTGTCGCTTCTGGAAATCAGGCTGAAGGCCTGCACCATGAAGGAGTAGAACTCCAGCAGCTGATCGAAGCGCTCGGCTTCCGTCTGCTGCTGGCCGGGTGCCATCCGGACTTCTGCGTTCATGCCGTCGTCCCGGCCTGTGCGGTCTGACCGGCACCCTCCTGCTCGATCGGCAGCGTGACGGTGAAAGTCGTGCCCTTGCCGAGCTCGCTGCTGACCTCGATGTGGCCATGGTGGCGCTCGACGATGCTCCAGGCGATCGAGAGTCCGAGCCCGGTGCCCTTGCCGATCGGCTTGGTGGTGAAGAAGGGTTCGAAGATGCGGTTCTGCACCTCGGGCGACATTCCCTTGCCGGTGTCGCTGATGCGAATGCGCACGGCATCGTCGCCGACGCATTCGGTGGTGATGGTTATTTCGCCCCGGCCCTCGATGGCGTGTCCGGCATTCACCAGCAGGTTCATGAACACCTGGTTCAGCTGCGAGGGCAGGCAGCAGATCTGCGGCAGCTTGCCGTAGTTGCGGTTCACCGTGCAGTGGTACTTGAGCTCGTTCCAGACGATGTTGAGGGTCGACTCGATGCCCTCGTTGATGTCGGCCCAGGCCCAGTCGATGTCGCCGCTGCGCGAGAAATTCTTCAGGTCGAGGACGATCTTGCGCACGCGCCCGAGGCCTTCCTTCGATTCCGAAAGGAGGGCGGTGATGTCCTGCTTCACGTAGTCGAAGTTCAGCTCCCGGCGCAGCCGGTGCACCTCGGCAAAGCAGTCCGGCTGCGATGCGCCGCAGGTGGCTTCGGCCCGTTCGTAGGCGGCGATGATGGCGAAGATGTCGTTCAGGTAGCCGTCGAGCGTGCTCAGGTTGGAACCGACGAAGCCGACCGGGTTGTTGATCTCGTGCGCGATGCCGGCGGCGAGCTGGCCCATGGCGGCCATCTTTTCCGACTGCATCAGCAGCATCTGCGCCTGTTCCAGCGCATGCGTGCCTTCCTCGACCTTGGTCAGCAGTCGTTCGTTGTTCTTCTTCAGCATGTTGCGCGCCGCCTGCGCCTGCAGCTGGGCACGGACACGGGAGAGGACGACGGCGGGTCGGATCGGCTTGTGGATGTAGTCCGCGGCACCGAGTTCGAACCCCTGTTCTTCCGACTGATCGTCCTGGATCGCGGTGACGAATATGACCGGGATGTCGGCGGTCGCCGGGTCGGCTCGCAGCCGCCGCAGCACCTCGAAGCCATCCATCTCCGGCATCATGATGTCGAGCAGGATCAGGTCGGGCTTCGGCCGGCTGGCCGCTGCGCGCAGCGCCCGCTCGCCGGAGCTTGCCACCCGTACGTGGTAGTCGTCGTGCAGCAGATCGCTGAGTATGGTCAGGTTCAGCGGTGCATCGTCGACGATCAGGATTACCGCTCGTCTTGGGTTCGACATGGCGTTCATCGCGCGCTCGCTTTTTGCCGGATGGATGCTTCGCTCATGTCCGGAGTGCCTGTTGTGTCACTCGACGGCGCCGAGATCCCGTGCCTTGCACATCTCCGCCAGCACCTTGTTTTCGAGCGCGATGCGTCTCCGGGCGAGCGCCTGGGCCACCGTTGCGCGCAGCTCGAAATCGGCCCATGGCTTCGGAATGAAGGCGTGGATGTGGGCGAGATCAAGGGCGACGACGATGTTTTCCATGTTGGCGACGCCGGACATCAGGATGCTGACGCAATTCGGCTGCTTCTCGGCGAAGTTCGCCAGCAGCTGCGCGCCGTCGGTGCCCGGCATGCGGTAGTCGGTGATGATGCAGGAGAACTCGACCTGCTCCGCCATCTTCATCGCATGGGCAGCGGAATCGCAGATCTGGACGCTGATGTTGGCCGGGTTCAGGTCGGCGGTGTGGCCGTGAGCGTCTTCCTGCACGGCGCGGAAGATGTCGTCGAGGCGGCCGCGCTGCGTCAGGCTGCGGGCAATGGAATGGGCGACGTTGAGGTCGTCGTCGACGACCAGGATCTGGTCGACCGGGTTGATCGCACCCATCGGAATGTCGATGCCGTGATCGCGCAGCACCTTCGCCATTTTCCGGTTATCGACATGGGTCTGGCGGAAATCGACGGCCTGGCTGATGGTGCTCTTGAGGAAATAGCTGCTCCACGGCTTCGGGATGAAGCGGTAGATGTGGGTTTCGTTGATCATGCGCACCAGCGCATCGAAATCGGTCTGGCCGGAGAGGACGACGCGGGCGCAGTCCGGCTGCAGCTTGGCGAAGGCCTTGAGGAAATCCAGGCCGTCCATTTCGGGCATCCGGTAGTCGGAGACGACGACCTCGAACTCCTGCGCGCGGGCCCGCTCCAGCGCCTCCAGCGGGTTGCTGAAGGTCTCGATCTCGTAGCGGTAGCGGCCGAGCGGCGGGGTCGACAGTTCCCGGCGCACGGCATTGAGGATGCCCTGCTCGTCGTCGACGATCAGCAGACGGCGGGGAGGCTTGTTCGCGGTGTCCATCACAGATCCTTTCATCCAGAAAAGCGGAGCGCATTCCATCCGCTTCAAGGTTACCATCGCCGCCGCCGCTCTGCAGCCGCTGTTCTGCAGCCGGTACGGGCTTTCCGTCAGTGGCCGGAGCGGAAAGTGCTGGCGATGAACTGGCTCATCGCGTCGATGCGACCGAACAGGGCGGTGGCGCCCTCATCCCATTTCAACCCCAATGCCTGACAGCTTGCTTCCGACAGGTAGGCGACACGGGCGCCGTCATCGGCGGCCAGGTCCAGTGCGTTGCTGAGCACCTCGGCGACATGGATCAGGGGTACCAGCGGTTCCGTCAGCGCGGCATCCGGGCGGTGATGATGACGGATGGCGTCGCAGACGGGCTTCGGCAGCTTCCAGCTCTCGGCCAGCCAGGCGCCGATCTCGGCATGGTCCACGCCGAAGCGGGCGCGCTCGGCGTCGTCGATCGTCATCCTGCGGCTGGCCGCTTCCGCGACTGCCTCCGTGAACAAATCGGGCTGGAAGCGCGCCAGCCAGAGCTGCCCGACATCGTGCAGCAGGCCGGCGACGAGCGCCTGGTCTGCCGGGCGCTGCAGATGGGCGGCCAGTTGCTGGGCGCAGACGCCGGCCGCTGCCGAGTGGAACCAGAACTTCGGCGACAGCCGGCCGCTCATGAAATTGGAGAGGCTGGCGCAGATCGCCGTCAGACGCAGGCGTGACAGGCCGATCAGCGATGTCGCCGTGTACAGATCTGCAATCCTCGCATCCGGCCGCGTACGACTGGCGGCGGCATTCGCCTGCGCATAGACGCGGCCGGCCAGTACCGGGTCGCGTTCGACGTAGCGGACGAGCAGGTTGAGATTGGCATCGGGATCGTCGAGCGTCGTCAGGATCTCGTCCACCACCCGCGGGAAGGCCGGCAGCAACTCGGCGCCGGCCAGCACATCGTCTCTGGTCACCATGACGGCTGCCATGTCAGGCGCTCCGGTAGGCCAGCACGCGCTCGAGGAGTGCGGCAACGGCCGGTTGCGAAAGGTCGGCGCCGGAGAAGATTTCCGTTACCCGGGCCGCGGCGGCGACAGCGTCCGCAGCGACTTCCTCGTCGCTGCGCGGGTCGGGCAGCGAGACGCAGACGAATTCCGCGTGGTAGGCGCCGAGCTGGCGCAGGTTGGTTTCCGTCAGTTCATGTTCCGCCGGCAGGCGCAGACGGAGCGTGTTGCGTTCGGCGATGACGATCGCGTCGCCGAGGATCATGCCGGGCTCCACCTCGCTCAGCGGCAGATAGTGCTTGCGCCGTCTGGACGGCGGCTGTGGACTGTGTTCGGGGCTTGGCATGGTTGATGACCTCGCTGTTTCCGCTGCACCGGGTTCGTTGTTGCAACCGTTTGAAGGAAGCCGGCTTGTGGCCGCTGTCAGCTCAAGAGTTTGCAGTCGCTATCATATCCTGCACATTGTCGTCAGCCGGCCTGCCCGGTCAGGTGCGTCACCAGTGCCGCGGCGAAGCCCGATAGCGCTGCCCGCTTGCGCACGCAGACCTGCAGGTCGCGTTGTGCCCAGGCTTCGTCGAGTTCGACCACTGTCGGCGGTTCGCGCAGGCCGCTGGTGCTCACTGCGCTTTTCGGCACCAGCCCGAGGCCGACCCCGGCGCCGACCATGCGGCACACCGCCTCGAAGCTCCGGACCTGAATGCGCACGTTGAGGTGGCGGCCGAGCGTCGCGGCCGCGTTCATCGTGAAGGTGTGGATTGCCGAGCCGGCGTGCAGCATCACGAAGGGGTGGTCGAGCACGTCGGCGAAGCGGGTGCTCGCCTTCGCGGCCAGCGCGTGGTCGGCGGGGGTGATCAGCACGAGGCGGTCGGCGCGATAGGGCGTGAGTTCGACCTCGGCACCCTCGACGCGCTCGGCGACGACGCCGACCTCGACCTCGCCGCGGGCGACGGCCATGACGATTTCCGGGCTGGTGCGCTCTTCGAGCGTGACGCTGACCTGCGGGTGGGCGCGCAGGAATCCGGCGAGGTCGTCGGGCAGGAAGCTGTGCGTGGCGTGCGTGTTGGCCCACAGCGCGACGTGGCCGCGCACGCCGGCGGCGAAGGGGGCGAGGTCGGCGTGCATCTGTTCGAGCTGGGCGAAGACCTGCCGGGCGTGGCGCAGCAGCGCCTCGCCGGCGCGGGTGAGTTCGACGCCACGGGCGCGGCGGATGAAGAGCGGCGTGCCGAGCGCCGCTTCCAACTGCTGCAGCCGGTGGCTGGCCGAGGATGGCGCGAGGTGCGCGCGCCCGGCGCCGCGGGTCAGGTTCTGCGCTTCGGCAACGGCAACGAAGAGGCGGAGGTCGGTCAGGTTGTAGTGCATCGTTCGCAGCGTTCGTGTATGACGAATTCAGTGCTGCGATAATAGCAATTGTGGAATGCCTGTGTCTCCCGCCATCATTGAGTCCGAGCCTGGTTTGCAAGATCGATGGCTTTCCGATGGTTTCGCATCAAACGCACGCTCCGACGGATCCTTTCGCCCTCATGCCCTGGAAACACTGGTCTGCCGAACGCCTCGGCATCGCCCTCGCAGTGCTCGCCGCCTTCGGCTTCTCGTTCAAGGCCATCTTCGTCAAGCTCGCGTATGCCACAGCCCCGGTCGAGGCGGTGACGCTGCTCTCGCTGCGCATGGTCTTCGCGCTGCCGGCCTTCCTCTGGATCGGCCTTGCCGCCAGCCGTGCGGCGCCGCCGCTGACGCGCCGCGACTGGGGCATGCTGGTCGTGCTCGGCCTCCTTGGCTACTACGGTTCGAGCATGCTCGACTTCCTCGGCCTGCAGTACATCTCGGCCGGTCTCGAACGGCTGATCCTGTTCACCTACCCGACGCTCACCGTATTGATCGGCGTGCTGTTCATGGGGCAGACGCTGGAGAAACGGCAGGTTGGTGCGCTGGCGCTCTCCTATGCCGGCATCGGCCTCGCGTTCGCCCACGACCTGCAGATCGCCGGCGACATGCGGACGGTGTTGATCGGCGCCGGCTTCGTCTTCGGGTCAGCGCTTACTTACGCGCTCTACAGCGCCGGGGCGGAACCGGCGATCCGCCGGCTCGGCTCGGCACGCTTCGCGGCACTGGCCATGCTGGTATCGACGGCGGCGACGCAGCTGCATTTCTTTGCGACGCAGCCGCTGTCGGCGCTGGTGCAGCCGCTGCCGGTGTATGCCTACGGCGCGGCGATGGCGCTCTTTTCGACGGTGCTGCCGGTGCTCTGGCAATCGGCGGCGATCCGCCGCATCGGCTCGGCGCGGGCGGTGCTGATCGGCACGCTGGGACCGGTGCTGACCATCTTCTTCGGCTGGTGGCTGTTGTCGGAACCGATCTCGGTCGAGCAGATCGCCGGGGCCGGGCTGGTCCTGGCCGGGGTGCTGCTGGTCAGCCGGAAATAAGCGGATTTCTTGCGATCTCCACGCGGGGGACTATAATTCTTACTAGATAAATAACGATATCGGTTAGGTAAGAAAATGGCCGCCACTGCAACGCTTTCCAGCAAATTCCAGATTTCGATTCCGAAGCCGGTGCGCGAGGCGCAGCACTGGCAGGCCGGGCAAGAGTTCGTTTTCATTCCCAAGGGCAAGGGTGTGCTGGTGATGCCCCTGCCGGAACTGGACGACCTTGCCGGGCTCGCCTCAGGCGCCCGTGCAGACGACTACCGCGACCGCGAGGATCGCTTCTGATGCGGGTGGTCGATACTTCGGTCTGGATCGAATGGCTGATCGGCAGCGATCTGGGCAAATCTCTGGCGACACAAATTCCTGAACGTTCGCAGTGTGTCGTGCCGACGATCGTGCAGCTGGAACTGGCAAAGTGGCTGAGTCGCGAGGCCGGCGAGGAGGCTGCCGACCAGATGATCGCATACACGCAGAAATGCGTGGTGACGCCGCTCGACACGCGCATCGCTCTGCTCGCGGCCGAGTTGCACCGGCAATACCGCTTGGCGACGGCTGATGCGATCGTCTATGCGACGGCCCAGGAAGCGGGGGCCGACCTGCTGACCTGTGACGCCCATTTCGAAGGGCTACCCGGCGTGGTCTTCGTGCCGAAATCTTGAATTTCAGTCTTGGATTTTCCGGAGCGAAACGGTGCGCTTCGGTTTTCCCGTCGCCCGCGCCCGCAACTGGCCGCAGCCGCCGTCGACGTCCTGCCCGGCCGAGGTGCGCAGCTTGGTCAGGATGCCGCGCCGGTGCAGCGTGCGCAGCATCTCGCCGGCGCGTTCGCGCGCCGGCCGGCGGAAACCGAGGCCCTCATTCTCGTTGTACGGGATCAGGTTCATCACCGCGTACCTGCCCTTGAGCAGGCGGACGATGCCGTCGATCTCGGCCTCGTTGTCGTTTACGCCGTCGAGCAGCGTCCACTGGTACTGGATCGGGTAGCCGCTGGCACGCGCCCAGGCCTCGGCGCGCTCGACCATTTCCTCGATGCCGATCTGCGGCGCGCGTGGCAGAAGCTTCGCGCGCAGTTCGGGGTCGGTGGTGTGCAGCGAGAGCGCCAGTGCCGGGCGGACGTCGCCTGCAGCAAGGGATTCCAGCCGGTCGAACACGCGCCGGTCGCCGACCGTCGAGAAGACCAGGTTCTTGTGCCCGATGCCGCCCTCGCGGCCGAGCAACTCGATCGCCGCGAAGACGTTCTCCAGGTTGTGCGCCGGCTCGCCCATGCCCATGAAGACGACCTTCTTCACCGCGCGCCGCTGCCGGGCGAGCACCACCTGGGCGACGATCTCGGCGCTCCCGAGCTGGCGCAGGAGGCCGTCGCGGCCGGTCATGCAGAAGGCGCAGCCGACCGCGCAGCCGACCTGCGTCGACACGCACAGCCCGTCCTTCAGCAGCAGCACGCTCTCGATCATCTGTCCGTCGGCGAGGTCGACGAGCAGCCGCGCCGAGCCGTCCTCGCCCGGATGTTCCGAACGCACACGGGCGAGCGCGGCGAGTTCGGCACTAAGCGCCGGCAGCGCCTCGCGCACGGCCAGCGGCAGCACGTCCTCGGCCTTGCGCGGGCCGGCCGTGAGCGGCTGGCCGGCGAGCCAGGCGCGCAGGATGCGCGCTTCGTGCGCCGGCTTGGCGCCGAGCTCGCGCAGGCGTTGGCGCAAGGTGTCGATCTGCATCGCGGGAGGAGTTTCGTGAACGTCAGGCGGCGGCGAGCCGCCACAGCGAGGTCTTTTCGGCGACGCGGGCCAGATAGAGCGGGTCGCTCTGGTCGGCCGCCTTTTTGTGCGTCGGCCGCGTGTCGTGGCGCTGGATCAGCTTCAGCCCGGCGGCCTCGATCAGCCGCAGCACCTCGCCGCGCTGGCGCAGGCCGAGGTGCTCGGCGAAGTCGGAGAGGATCAGCCAGCCTTCGCCATCCGGCGTCAGGTGGTCCTTGAGTCCGGCGAGAAAGCCCTTGAGCATGCGGCTGTCCGGATCGTAGACGGCGCCCTCGATCGGCGCCGCGACCTTGCCCGGCAGCCAGGGCGGGTTGCAGACGATCAGCGGCGCCCGGCCTTCGGGGAAGAGGTCGGCCTCGACGACCTTGATCTGCTTGCCGAGACCGAGGCGGTCGATATTGTCGCGGGCGCAGGCCAGCGTGCGTGGATCGCGGTCGGTGCCGATCACTTTCTTTACACCGCGTTTTGCCAGCACGGCGGCGAGCACGCCGGTTCCGGTGCCGATGTCGAAGGCGAGTTCCTGGGACGGCAGCGGCGCCTCGGCGACGAGGTCGACGTACTCGCCGCGCACCGGCGAGAAGACGCCGTAGTGCGGGTGGATGCGCTCGCCGAGTGCGGGGATGAGAACCCCCTTCTTGCGCCATTCGTGCGCGCCGATCAGGCCCTGCAGTTCGCGCAGCGAGACGACCGACGGCTCGCCGTCCGCCGTGCCCCAGGCCTCGCCGAGAGCGCTCGTCACGTCCGGCGCACGGCGCAGCGGGATCGCGTAGTCGCCGTCGACCGGGATCAGCAGCAGGCCGAGCGTCCGCGCGCGCTGCGCCTGCGCCATGCGGTGCTGGTGGAAGGCTTCGGTGATGGTGGCCGCCTTCTTCGGCGCCTTCTCGGCGCGGCGGCCCATCGCCTGCAGCAGCTGGCGGGCGTTCTGGAAGTCGCCGTGCCAGAGCAGCGCCGTGCCTTCGCAGGCGAGCTTGTAGGCGGCATCGGCCTTGGTCAGGTCGTCGGCGACGACGACCCGCTTCGGCGGCGCCGCTCCGCCCTCCGAGCGCCAGCGGGCGGAACGTGCCGCGCCGTCTTCTTCCCAGTGCAGGGCCGGGGAAAACGCGGAAATGGGTGTCGCGGGGGTCATGCCAGCAGACCGCCGGTTGTGGCCAGCGCATTTCTCAGGTCGGCATCCAGCGTCGCCAACGGCAGCCCTTCGCGCAAGGCGAGTTCGAGGTAGGACGCATCGTAGGTGGAGAGCCGGAAGCGCCGGGCCAGTTGCATGGTGTCGTGCAGCGCGTGGGCTGCGGTATGGCCATCGACGCTGATGGCCATGTCGGCGAGCAGACCGAGAAATTCTGCAGTTCTCGCCTCTGGCACCAAGCCTTTGGCCTCGGCCCGAACGATCACATTGCCGGCTTCCAGCGGCCACAGCGCCGGCACTACGGCTGCGCCTTCTTCCTGTGCGAGCAATTGCAGAACGTGGGCGGCATAAGCCAGGTCGGCCTCGCTGCCATCGGCAAATAGCCAGCGCATGGCGACCGAGTTGTCGAGCACGAAACGCATCAGTCGCGCCCTTCGTCGATCAAAGCCTTGATGTCGACGCACTTCGCCGGCGGCTGCTCGCGCATGAATTGCTGCATGCGATTGGCTGCCTGTGCGGCCTGATGCTTCTGTGCGCTGCCCGCCGGCACCAGATCGGCCACCGGCTCGCCGCGCTGCGTGATGCGAAAGGCGTCGCCTTCACGGACCTTTCGCAGGTATTCCGGAAGACGTGTCTTTGCCTCGTAGGCACCGATTTCGATCAGTGTGCTCATGGGGGGGGCTCCTCGAACTGGTTCAGACCAGTATATAGACCGGTCTGTTGCCGTTCAAGTTCGAACTGGCGTTGGAAACGCTTTGCCGTTACCGGTGCCAGAAAAGTTGAGAGTCGCTGGTCGCCAGTACTTGAAAAATGGATTGAAGTAGCTTCACCAACGAAAAATAGGCCTCTTTCAAAAGCCTGTTCGCGAGGCGTTCATGAGCCGCCACTGCCGACGATCAAGCTGATTGCAGAAGTACTGCAAGTTCAGATTCAAAATATGTGACTTATTCCACATTCGGGTCGATTTATCGCTTATCGAAAATCAAGGAAATGCAATAATCCCGACGGAATAATCCGGCTTTGCCAATAAAAAGCATGCGCTGTTCGAGCAGCGTGCTGTTAGGGAGTGGTATGAAACTGAAGGGGATAGGGTTCGTTCTCTCGACGAGCCTCGTAGTGTCGTTTGCCGCGTACGCTCAGGAAGACGCCGGGCGCATCGAGAAACGCTTCGAAAAGCCGCCGGAGCCGAAATCGGTGCCGGAGCCGTTGATGTTCCCGATTCAAGAACAGCTTCCTCCCGCGCAGGCAGCACAGATCCGGTTCGCCCTGAAGCAGCTCCGTTTCTCCGGGAATACTGCGTTCAGTTCGGAAGAACTTGAGTCCTTGGCCAGTGACTTCCTCGGCAAGGAAATCACACTGCTCGATATCTACAAGATCCGCGATGCGATCACCCGGAAATATGGAGACGCCGGTTTTGGGCTATCGAAGGCCGTCGTCCCCGAGCAACGCATTCAGGCAGAAGGCCTGGTGCAACTGCAGATCATCGAAGGATTTGTCGATGAGGTCGTGATCGAGGGCGCGACCGATCTGCAGCGTGAATACCTTGCCTATGCCGGCGAGCAGATCAAGGCCGAGAAACCGCTCAGAGCCGGGCGTGTGCGAATTTTTGTGTAAACGGGGTTTCAAATCACATCTGAGGAATCCG
>VFQM010001720.1_pt1 | contig 18285 bp, 15 predicted proteins | sample 3512391 | NCBI WGS metagenome assembly VFQM01 (sample SAMN10412369, study PRJNA504923) | tailings metagenome | isolation source: Replicate 1 from Balatoc abandoned mine | place: Philippines | reverse complement strand
AAAATACTCCTTAAGGATTTATTCCAAAATGTCTAAGTTAGTTTGAAGACATACAATTTCAAAATCAAATTTTAGATATTTTCAAATAATTTCATTTTGTTTTATTTTTTGTTTTTATGATTTTATTTTATCTTCATAGTTTCTTAATAAACTTCAGATTATCATCTGCCAATACATTACTTCCTTCCAAAATTCTAAAAAAATGATTTTTCTTCTCTTTATCCCCAAAAACCTCCTCAAAAGCAGAAATGGGAATATTATTGTCCTTTGAAATTTTTTCAAGTATTTCTATCATTTTATCTTTTCTTTCAGTATCGTTTAGGTTTCGCAGATTCGGGATTTTTATACTTTCTTGCAGAATCGCTTTTTTAAGGGTATTCTCTACTGATTCCAAATATTTTTTCTTTTCAATAGCAAAAACAGTTTCATTGGTTAAGAGAGCGGAGTTTTTGCTTTTGAAAAAGAAAACTTCTTTTTTTAGACTTTCAATTTTGGAATTGAGTTCTGCAATTTGTTTCTCTTTGAATTCCAGTTCAGTTTTATTTTTGAGAAGTTGAATGTTATTTGTTTTGATTGCCTTTTTGTAGTTTTCAATGGTTTTGTCCGTTTTTATTTTCTGAAAACCAAGAAAATCTGATTCTTTTACAATTAACTCTTCAGACTTTTTAGATTCCATTTCTTGTTGCATTTCTTGATAGCGTTCTTCCAAAATTTTCAAATCTTCTTCTTTTTTCTTGATTTTAAATTCTACCGCTTCCAGTCTGGCTAACGAGCCTGAAATTCCTCTTTCCATTTCTAAACATTCTGCTGCCAAATCTTGCATTTTTGAGTAATGAAAAGATTGATGTTTCAGCGTTTTTCCAGTTTCCAAATCCTGCCAATCTGCAACTAAATGAGCGTGGTAATTAGGTTTCCATTCGTTGGTGTCTTTATCATAATGTCCTTCATCTTTGTGAATGGCAATCTGAAAAATTCGTATTTTCAGTTCCTCTTCCAATCTTTTTGATAGGTTATGCAAATCTTGCATCGTGGTATTTTCTTTAATCACAACCACAGCTTCCCGAACTGGCATTGCATTTTTCTGTAATTTTCTACCTGATTTTTCTTTGCAGTACGATTCAATTTTTTGGACTCGGTCTGCAATTTTTTGTTCCATCCAATATTCGTTTTTTGGAGTTAAATCTTTGCGGATATAATCAAAGGATTTCTTTCTGAAATTATGAATTTCGGAATCAGATTTTGCTGCTTTGAAATTGATTGATGTCTTCATTTTTATTAAATTTGATGATGATTAAACCTGAATCTTTTTTACTCAGGTTACCTAACAACCTGTATCTATTTTATACAGGTTGTACAATGACCTTGCATTATTTTTTACAGGTTCAGAAGCTTGAACCTTGTACTATTTTACGCAGGTTAAAGCCTCGCAGAGCGAAGAAGAAACTTTGTTGGGAGAGCATCGACCTTCAAAGTTGCGAATGAGCTCCTAACTTTTGCATATAGTTGATAAAAATATGCACACGCATAATCAGCGTTTTCTTTGGTAAATTTGATGGGGTTGTTTTATTTCTTCCTCTTTGGTCTTCAGAATAGAGTTTGAAATTTCTATTGAATTTTTGTTTTTCTTTTTTGATTTTAAATAGTCGTTAAAATCTTTATGAAGAGCATAAATTTCAGAACGATTTTTGGCTTCGGGAAATAATTCCAAAATTGAATTTTTGCAATGTTCTCCTGCTTTATCATTATCCAAAAACAAATGGAATTCAGAATAATTTTTTAAATATTCTTTGGTTTTATTCAACAATGAAATAGAATTCATTACCAACAAATCACCTTTGTAAAATGGTTTCATCTCCACAAAAGACAAGGCGTCTATAAATCCTTCAAAAACTACAACATTTTTATTTTTTTCCAGATTATTATTGAGATTAATGACAGATATATCTTTTTTCAGCAATGAACCTTTGTAGAATTGATTTCGTAGTTCCCAACCTCCTGAAAGGTTTTCAAAACCAATAGCATAAAGTTTTTTCTCTCCAATGGCAAAATGTACTTCTTTTACTAAAGAATAAACTGTTGGCGAAAGTCCTCTTTGCTGAAGATAAATCTTCAAATTTTCGTTTTGAAGTTCTTTAATTTCTGTGATGTGGTAATTTAGGCTAGAACTTTTTGAAAGATAATCTTTTTGCGATTGAAAAGAAGAAAAATTCTGTTTTTCCGCCCATTCTAAAACTTCTTTTACGGAAGCTTTCAGGTATTTCATCATAAAATCAATATTGTTTCCGCCAATTCCTTCGGAATGGAGATACCAAACATTTTTTCTTTTATCGAGTTTAAAAGAGGCGTGGTTTTCTGTGGAAAAAGGATTGAGAAACCAAGCTTCTTTTTCATTTTGTTTGGTTGGAAGGTGTCCAAGAGAAACGAGGACTTCTTCCAACGGAATTGTATTGAATTGTTTGCAGTTCATTTTTTTCTATTTGTTTTCTATGTTTTTTTAATTCCTCTTACCTAATTACCTTTTCATTGATTAACAATACTTTAAGGCAAATTTTTTCAATTACCTGTTTTTACCTACTTACCATAAATTTTTAATTAAGGTAACTTTAGGTAACTATTTTTAAAATTTAATTACCTTAATAAATCATTGATTATTAGACTTTTAAAAATATAAGGTAACTTGGTAACTTTGGTAAGTGGTTTTATTCAGTTTTTCTTTTAATGAGATAACCATACACCTGAAGTTGAGGATGTTTTATCCTTTGATATTTTAAACTGGTGAGTGCTTTTCCGATTTTTACATTATTCAATCGCAATCCTAAAGCATTGTTCATCGCCAACATAATATCGGTTGCTGTTAGAAATTCTTCCATTTTCTCTGATTTTTCAAAATGTGCAGAAATAAGTTCTTGCTCCATTGAAACCTGTGCATATTTTTCGTTTCGTTTTTCGTTTTCAGCGATGTCTGCTGCGGTTAATTCGGGATTGTAATTTTTCCTTTCAAAAGCATTGAAATAAGCTTGAGCCCAAACTTTATCCATATCAATTTCTTTGGAATAGTTAAAATCAAAAGAATACACCTCAAAAATCAACCATCTTATACTTCCAGTTTCATCGGTCAAAAAATCCGTCCGATTGGTAGAGCCTACAAACGAGCAAATTCGTTCTAAAAACTCGGCTTTTCTTGCATAAGGAAGTCTAATATTGGCACTGCTTTTTGAAATGAAAGATTTCAACGTATTGACATCAGATTTAGATAAAACCGCCAATTCATCAAGGTTGCAAATCAAATTTTTACAAATGGAAATAATGCCATCTTTGTCGATGGAGATGTTTTCAGTGTAATAATTTTCTAATTTTGGTGGAATTAAAAACCGTAAAAAAGAGGATTTTCCCGAGTTTTGATGCGATGCCAAAACCAATGATTGTTTATTGACATATCCTTTGGTTAATGAACACAAAACAGCTCTTGTAAGCCATTTTTCAAAATGATAATAAAATGCCTCATCATCATTAGTTTTAAGGTATTGACAGAGATTTTTGATGTAATTTTCTCCATCCCAAGTTTCTAAATTTTCAAAATATTCACGAATTGGATTGTATTGCTGAATTAAATGGCTTCTAACCAGAATCTCCAATTTATTCATATTAATATCAATACCAGATTGTGCCAATTCTATCAATAAAGAATTGATGTTAAGAACAAACCAATTTCCCATCTTTTCTTTCAACTGAATCTCCAACTCCAAAGCAATGGTATTGAAACGAATGTTGTATTTTTCGTCCAAATATTTCATCGCTCGATCATAAATGGTTTTAGAAGGTGTATCAGATTGATACAAGAATTTTTCTTCGTTCATAACCAATTTATCTATTTCGGTTATGATATTTCAGAGCTTCGGATTCTATTTCCAGTAAAGTTTTTTTCTTGCCTTTAGAAATCCATTCCAAAAGTTCATCTTCAAAAAAGTAGAGTTTCTTTCCGCTTTTGTAACACGGGATTTTTCGTTCTCGAACAAGAGTATAAATCGTAGGTTTGGCTTTTCCTATGATTTTACATACATCTTCAATTCCAATAGGAATGCGTTTTTCTTTCGGTTCAGAAATTTTCGCATTCTGAACCAAAGATTTAATTTCGGCAATTTCACTCGTTAAGTGTGCAACTGCTTTTGGCAGGTTTTCAAAAGAAATTTCATTTACGTCCATAATGATCGTTTTTGATTGTTATGGTGCAAAGGAAAAAAGTGATTTCTTTGTGATGCCGATAAACACGAAATCACGGAGAAATCACTTAAAAAACACTTTCGATTTTAATTTTTAGTGAGATTTATTTATTTGATAAATTCTTTTGAATTTTAATGATGCCTCTTTGTTCGTCATCTCTAAGGTGAGCTTTTATGGATTCTTGTTCAACATCCTTCAATGAGTCAAAGACTGTTTTCAGAAAATTAGCAATCGTATCTTGATTAGTTACTCTAAAATGATTCCAAATATTCCATCCAAAATGATAAAGATCGAGATTAGAAAGTTCTTTAGTTATAATTAATCTTAAATCTGGAATATCTTCTTTATTTGAATAGCAAATAACGGCATTGCAAAGCCAATCCAAATCTTCGCCCGAAACATACAAGGCAAATTGATTTCTGGTATAATCTAGTGCTATTTGTAATTTTTCGTTTTCTTGTTGAACTTTTTTCTGATGTTGAATTTTACGAATTGCATTTGTATCAACATTATTTTCTTCTAAAACTTTTATATTTTCAGAAGAATTAATCTCAGTTGTGTCTCTTGGATTAATAACTTGCTCATCTATATCAGTCTGAATATCTAGTTTATTAGAATTATTCTTATTCCTTAATCGTTTGTATAAATCAAATAATGAAACACCTAATAAAACCAAAGCCGTGTAAAATACCAGCCCTATAAGTATAACAATCCAAAATATACTATTAGCAGTAAACTGATCTGCACCTTTTTCAAGCATTACAAACCTTACTCCTAAACCGATAAGTGCACTTCCAATAATAACAGAAACATTCTGAACTATAAAATCTTGATAATTATGTTTCATTTTTTAATTTTTGAAAGTGTATTTAGCTGAATCGCTTCCGCCGCTTTATTTTTCTTTTCATCAATCACTTTTGCATAGACTTGTGTGGTTTTCACATTGGTATGTCCCAACATTTTGCTTACTGTGTAAATATCAGTGCCACTCGAAAGTTGCAACGTAGCAAAAGTATGTCTGAAACAATGAAAAGTGATATTTTTATTGATTCCCGCTTTTGCAACCCAAGTTTTTAATGGACGATTAATCCAAGCAGGATTGGTTAAATTTTCAAAAACCAAATCATTTGGCGATTTTGGTTCTCCACAAAGTTCTAAAGACTGTTGAGAAATCGGCATATATTCTACACCTTTTGTCTTTTTTTGAGTGAAATTAATTCTTGGTTGATTGTTATCTAAACTTATTTCATTCCACTTCAGTTTTTGAATATCAGAATGTCGCAAACCTGTTAATGCCGAAAAAAGCGCCGCTCGTTTCAAGACATCATTTTCACAAGGCGTTTCAACTAAAGTATTAAGTTCATCAATTGTTAAATATTCTCTTCTTGATTCTTCACTTGGAATTCCTTTTATTTTTGCAGCAATATCTGTCGTAAAATAACCATCAATGAAGGCTTGTTTCAACGCAGCTTTAAAAACAGAAAAATAAGTTGATGCACTATTTTGAGATAATTTCCCATTTTTATTTCCACCTCGAGGTGCATTCAAAAGAAAGGTTTTAAAATTCTCACAAAATTTAATATCAATTTTAGAAAAAGGGATTTCAGAACCTTCATAAGAGATTAAAAAGTCAATTGCTCTTTCCCAATTTATCTTAATTGATTCTGAATTATTTTTATGGCGTATTTTAATTAAAGCTTCGAAATATTTAACAAAATTTTCCTGTGATTTTTCTTTTTGTTCTGCCTGAATTTGGTCGAGCTCATTATAAAGCTCAATATTGTCGTATTCTCTTTGTCTTAATTTCCTTACTGAATCTGCATAAAACATTGTTTCTCTATCGTTCTCACTTTTGCAAATAATAATTCCATTATCGTCTCTTTTAGGTTTATAAGAAATTGAATTTTGAGTCGTTTTCGCTGGTCTTTTTTTATCAAAATCTACAGTTGTTACACTTCGGTTGAGATACTCACGAATTCTTTGAGGAGTTTTCTTTCCCGAAATCATTATAGGATAGCTCTCCAAATAGATGTACCATTCTTTTCGGTTTTCTGCTTTTCTTAACCTTACGGTGACTTTAGTTTTTAAAAGTTCTTTCATTGTCCTGCGAAGATTTTGTCAATAAGATTTTTTGGTGCATACACAAAACTACCTACTTTTTTAGTTGGTATTTTGTTTTTCTTAATTACAAGATAAATAGTACTTGGATCTGCACGGAATTTTGTACTTATCTCTGAAATCGTGTAGCAATTGCCTATTTCAAAGTTTGGTTTTTCTTCTTTTTTCTTTTCAATAGGCATTTCTATTGTAGAAAATAAGTTCTCTAAATCTGCTCGTTTTACTCGAGTTAATCTTATCCCAAGATTAGCACCACCAATCAATCCTTTTTTTATCATTCTATGAATGGTATCTTTTGAAATTCCAAACATTACAGTTGCTTCAGAAACAGAGATAAATTCCCGAGTTTGAACTTCCGCAATTTTATTAGAATATTTTTGCAACAGATTTTCTTTTTCTTTTTGTTGTTTTTCTAATTTTTTGCGATCTTTTCCTGCTTTATTCGCACAAGAAACACCACAAAAACGTGTCGTAACTGTCTTTGCTTCAAAAGGTTTGGAGCAGTGCTCACAAACTCTAGGTATTTTTAATTTACTAAATCCCATCCTGAAATAACATCGGGTACATTGTCTCTTTTTTATGTATTTTTTAATTATTTTAGCGCATAAGGCGCACATTACATCCAAATAACGCGCGGTACAAATATGATACAAAAATATGATAAAAAACGATTAAAAACAAGCATTTTTCAAAAATTGTTAAAAATAAAAATCGCCGTAAATATTACATTTACAGCGATTTACTCATTTATTTTAATTGATTTTAATCAGTCCTTACTTGACTTCTTCGAAATCTGCATCTTGTACATTTTCGCCAGCGTTACCTTGTGTTTGTTCAGGTTGTTGAGCTTCTTGAGTTGCTTTGTACAATTCTTCTGAAGCGGCCATCCAAGCTGCATCTAATGCTTCTAACTTAGGTTTAATAGCATCTGCATCTTTGGTTTCGTAAGCAGTTTTCAATTCTGTGTGAGCTGCTTCTATAGCTGCTTTCTTATCTGCAGATAATTTTTCTCCAAATTCTTTTAATTGTTTTTCAGTTTGGAAAATCATTCCATCAGCTTTATTGATGGTTTCTACATCTTCTTTTCTCTTCGCGTCTGCTGCTGCATTTTCTTCTGCTTCTTTTTTCATTCTTTCGATTTCTGCATCAGAAAGTCCAGAAGATGCTTGGATTTTGATAGATTGCTCTTTACCAGTTCCTTTATCTTTAGCAGAAACATGTAGAATACCGTTTGCATCGATATCAAAAGTTACCTCAATTTGTGGAACTCCTCTTGGTGCAGGTGGAATATCTACTAAATCAAATCTACCAATTTCTTTGTTATCATTAAACATTGGTCTTTCTCCTTGTCCTACTCTAATGGTTACCGCAGGCTGATTATCACTTGCTGTAGAGAAAACTTCTGATTTTTTAGTAGGAATAGTAGTATTCGCTTCAATTAATTTAGTGAAAACCGAACCCATTGTTTCGATACCTAAAGAAAGCGGAGTTACGTCTAATAAAAGAACGTCTTTTACATCACCCGTTAAAACTCCCCCTTGAATTGCAGCACCAATTGCTACTACTTCGTCTGGATTCACCCCTTTAGAAGGTGCTTTTCCGAAGAATTTTTCTACCGCTTCTTGAATTGCAGGAATTCTAGTAGAACCTCCTACTAAGATGATTTCGTCAATATCAGAAGTGCTCATTCCAGCATTTCTAAGAGCAGTTTTACATGGTTCGATGGTTCTTTGAATTAAATCATGTGCTAGTTGCTCAAATTTAGCTCTGGTCAACGTTTTCACTAAGTGTTTAGGACCAGTTGCAGTAGCGGTGATATATGGTAAGTTGATTTCAGTTTGAGTAGAAGAAGACAATTCAATTTTTGCTTTTTCAGCAGCTTCTTTTAAACGTTGAAGTGCAATAGCATCAGATTTAAGATCTACCCCTTCTTCAGATTTGAATTCATCTGCCATCCAGTCGATGATTACGTTATCAAAGTCGTCTCCACCAAGGTGAGTATCACCATCAGTTGCTTTTACTTCGAAAGATGCGTTACCATCTACTTCGTACATTTCTAGTACAGAAACGTCATGAGTACCACCACCACAGTCGAAAACAACTACGTTTAAGTCTTTTTTACCTACTTTATCTAAACCGTAAGCTAAAGCTGCAGCAGTAGGTTCGTTAATGATTCTTTCTACTTTAAGACCAGCGATTTCACCAGCTTCTTTTGTAGCTTGTCTCTGCGCATCGTTAAAGTAAGCAGGAACTGTAATTACTGCTCTGGTTACTTCTTGACCTAAGAAATCTTCAGCAGTTTTCTTCATTTTTTGAAGAATCATGGCAGAAATTTCTTGTGCAGTATATTCTCTATCGTCTATTTTTACTTTAATAGTATCATTTGGTCCAGCTACTACAGCATAAGGAACTCTAGAAATTTCTTCTTTATCTTTAGAAAACTGTGTTCCGATGAATCTCTTGATAGAATAAACGGTTTTAGTAGGATTCGTTACTGCTTGTCTTTTTGCAGGATCACCTACTTTTCTTTCTCCATCTTCTGTAAATGCTACAATAGATGGTGTGGTTCTTTTACCTTCTGCATTTGGGATAACTACAGGATCTTTACCTTCCATTACCGCAACGCAAGAATTGGTCGTACCTAAATCAATTCCGATAATTTTGCTCATAATATTTATATTTTATTTTTTACTTAACTAATTTGACTTGGATTTCTCCAATTTTATACCATTGAGAAAATTGTGACAAATTGACATTATCATTTTCCTAAATTGACAAATACACGAAAAAGATTAACAAAAATTTATTTTAGAAACCGCTTCATTTTCTTTACTTTTGAAGTAAACTACATCATAAATGCCACAATTCAATCCTAGAGACATTACCTGGTTAGGTTTTAATGCAAGAGTTTTGCAAGAAGCGATGGACGAAACCGTTCCATTACACCTGAGAATTAGATTTTTAGGAATTTTCTCTAATAACCTAGATGAATTTTTCCGAGTGCGAGTTGCAGGACTAAAACGAGCACTAGAACTGAAAGATAAACTTGCAGTAGAGACGTTTTTTGACAAGCCTCAAAGAATTTTGGACAAAATCAATAAAATTGTCATCAAACAACAGGAAGATTTTGAAAAGACTTGGGACAAAATCCAAGAAGAAATGGCAGAGCAAAAAGTTTTCATTAAAACACCCAAAAAACTCACCGAAAAACAGAAGGAATTCGTTAAAAAATATTTTGATGAAGAAGTAGAAAGCAACGTGATTCCTATTCTGCTTCACGACCATGTTCAACTGCCCTATTTGCGAGAAAAAAGCCTTTATCTAGGCATTGCAATGCGCAGAAAAGATTGGAAATTCGAAACTAAATTTGCCATTATAGAAGTTCCAGCGAAAGCGAATGGAAGATTTGTCATTTTGCCAACCGAAAAACCTGAGGAAACTGACATAATGCTTCTAGAAGACGTCATCGCCTTCAATTTACCGCATATTTTTTCTTATTTCGGGTATGATGATTTCAAAGCAAATTCTTTTAAGGTGACCAAAGATGCAGAATTTGACCTCGATAATGACATCAGAACCAGCTTTGTAGAAAAAATTGAAAAAGGAATTAAATCCAGAAGAAAAGGAAAACCTACCCGTTTTGTTTTTGACAAAGACATGGACAAATCTTTAGTAGAATTCCTCATCAAAAAACTCAATCTTACCAAAAGAGATAGCATTATTCCGGGTCAAAAAATTCATAATTTCAGACATTTTATGGATTTTCCAGATGTTTTTAAAAATTATGAAAAACCAATAGAGAGAAGTTCTTTTACGCATCCAGAATTTGACCACGAAGGCAGAATTACAGATGTTATCGTAAAAAAAGATGTGCTTCTTACCTTCCCTTATCACACTTTTACACCTGTTATTGACTTGTTGAGAGAAGCTGCAATGGATCCTGATGTAAAATCTATTCAAATCACGGCTTATAGATTAGCCAGCAATTCCAAAATTGTAAATGCACTGATTAATGCCGTGAGAAACGGAAAAGAAGTCACCGTAATGCTAGAATTGCGCGCCAGATTTGATGAAGAAAATAACCTAGAATGGAAAGAAAGATTAGAAGAAGAAGGCGTAAAAGTTTTAGTAGGATTACCCAATAAAAAAGTACACGCAAAACTTTGTGTCATCAAAAAAAGAGTGAACAATAAGACCATTCAATACGGATTTGTAAGCACCGGAAACCTCAACGAAAAAACAGCTAAAATCTATGTAGACCATTTGCTCATGACTTCTAATAGAGCAATTATGGCAGACATTAATAAAGTTTTCAATGTGTTCAGAAAACCCAAAATAGATCCTGTTTTAGCATTGAAATCTTGCAATCATTTGTTAGTTTGTCCACATTTTATGCGAGAAAAAATTGTTTGGCATATTGATAAAGAAATTGAAGAAGCAAAAGCAGGCAGAAAAGCCGAAATGATAATAAAAGTAAACTCACTTTCTGATAAAGGTTTGATTAAAAAACTTTATGAAGCAGCCGAAGCTGGCGTGGAAATTAAAATGATTGTTCGTGGAATTTTCTGTGCTGTAGAACAGAAAACGTTCAAGAAAAAAATTCATGCCATCAGTATTGTAGATGAATATTTGGAACATTCTAGGGTGATGTATTTTTACAATAAAGGCATTGAAGATGTTTATCTTTCTTCTGCGGATTGGATGACGCGAAACCTAGATTACAGAATAGAAGCTGCCGTAAAAGTGAATCAAAAAAATCTTAAAAAAGAACTAAAAGATTTATTAGAACTTCAATTGAAAGGCAACGTAAAAGCCAGATTTCTAGATGAAGATTTGACCAATAAATATGTCAAAAACAACAAAAAACCATTCCGCAGTCAAATAGAAACGTATAAATTCTTGAAAAAGAAAGCTATTGAGAATTAATTTTTGAAAATCTCTGATTTTCTTGCGCCTTCAAAACATTTTAATTTTAAAAATAATTTTGCGCCATTGCGTTAAAAAATGAGGAACATACTTTTAGCATTTTTGGTTTTTTCAAATTTTCTTTTTTCACAGAAGAAAGACAGTTTAGTTTTTTCAGAACAACCAAAATTCACTTCAAAGCAACTCATTATTCCAGCTACATTAATGATGGCAGGAAGCATCGTTTTAACTACAGAAAATAGAGATTTCAGCATTACAGAAAACAAGAATTTCTTGGCTTTCGGAGGTTATCCCGAAGATTACCTTCAATTTGCGCCTCACGTTTCTCTTTACGCTTTTGAATGGGCAGGAATGAAACCTAAAACCGACTTCTGGAACAGAACTGCTATTTTGACAAAATCTGAAATTATAGTTTTTGGGAGCACTTATCTTTTGAAAAAAGCCATTAAAAAACCTCGTCCAGACGGAAGCAATGAATTTGGTTTTCCGAGTGGTCATACTGCGAATGTTTTTGCTGGTGCTACAATGCTTTCTATGGAATATGGCGAAAATTATCGTTGGGTTCCGTATGTTGCATATTCTGTAGCAACTGGAGTGGGCGTTTTGAGAATTGCTCACGACAAACATTATTGGAGCGATGTGATTTTCGGAGCGGGATTAGGAATTTTATCCACCAAAATCGCTTATTGGACGCATCAATATCAATGGAACAAAAAATCAGAAAAAGATAATCTCACGATTTTATACAAAGAACATTTGTAGTTTCTAAAACCACAAATCGAAGATTCTACGAAGTCAAAAGAAACAAAAGAAAAGTTTAAAAATAAGCAATTCAAATGCAAAAAAAAGAGCAAAAAGATTTTTACTTTTTGCTCTTTTGTATTTCTTAAACACAAAGAAAATCTTTTGTGCCTTTTGTGGTTTAAAACTAATCTACTTTTTTCAAATCCAAATCTCCAAAGTCAAAAGAGAAATCCGTAACATCTGAAATCGGTTTCATTTTGGCAGAAACTGCTTTTCCGTTTTCGTTAAAAGTAAGGGTGAAAAAAGCATCTGCGTCATAACTTCTATCATCCCATTTGATAACGAAAGTATCTTTAGAATAAGGCAAAACTTCACCTTTTAATCTTTCTGAAGATTTACAAATCACTCTGAAAGTTTTCTTTTCTTTAGAAATTACAATATCTCCAAACCAAGCATCTCTATAAGTTCCTACAAATTGTTCAGGAGCTAATTTTGCACTTCTGTCTTTTTGGTAAGCCGCTACTTTAGCATAGGTTTCAGCTTTTTCTTTGTCATATTGAGCATTTCCTTTTGCGTATCTTTCTGCATAGGTTTTCAACCAATTTCTGTCTTCAATTCCTAAATAAGCATCTTTCACCGTATTGGTAATCGTGTTAAAAGCCACCCCTTGTTGTTGATTCGTGAGCACTACAATTCCTAAATTCAAATCAGGAATTAAGGTAAATTGCGTAACTGTACCGATTAAACCTCCTGTATGCTGAATCTGACGGTGACCTTTTACATCAGAAATAAACCAACCTAGACCGTAACCGTAAAATTTAGTATCATAAGGATTTTTGGCAGCCATAGGAATGGGTTGTTGAATTTGCCAAAGAAGATTCGCATTTTTCTCGGAAACCAAACGTACTCCATCTTTGGTTACGAAACCGTTCATTAAGAAATTTGCCCAAGTCGTCATATCTGTAATGTTGCTCAAAATTCCACCAGCTGCATTGGCAGTTTCGTTCCAATCGTGAGGAACAGCAACTGCTTTTCCATTGACTGGAGCATGAGCATCAATTTTATTTTCTATAGATTTTGCACGGTTATAAGAACCGAAACTTGCTGTCATCCCAACAGGTTTCATAATTCTTTCTTCGATGAATTCTGCCCAAGTTTTGCCAGAAATTTTATGAATGACTTCTCCTGCTACAATAAACATCACATTATTATAATCCATTGTATTTCTGAAAGAATGCGCAGGTTTAAGATAACGAACATTGTGCAATAATTGTTCTGTAGTCATGGTTCCACCTTCTGGAAAAAACATTAAATCTCCTTGTCCAAGACCTAAACCAGCTCTGTGCGTCACCAAATCTTTGATGGTAAGTTCTTGCGTCACATAATCGTCATACATTTTGAAATCTGGTAAAAATTTGGTCACTTTATCATCCCAATTCAGTTTTCCTTCGTCTGCTAAAATCGCTAAAGCGGTGCAAGTAAAACCTTTAGAATTAGAAGCAATTCCCACCAAAGTTTCTGGCGTCATCGGTAATTTAGAATTGAGTGAACGCACTCCGAAACCTTTTGAATAGATAACTTTTCCGTCTTTAAGAATACCGACAGACATTCCAGGAACATCAAAAGTTTTAATGGTATTTTGGATGAGTTCGTATAGTTTCTGCTCTGATATTTGACTAAAAAAGAATAATGAGCAAAGAATAAAGAACAAAGAAAATGATTTTTTCATGCTGATTTTTTTGAATTTCTGTAAAGGTAAATAATTCTAAAAAAAAATCTCGCTGATTTAGCAAATTAAGCAGATAAAATCTACCAAACCAGTTAAATCAGCGAGAAAAATAAAATTTTATGAGTTATTATTTCATTGCTTTTTCGTAGTAATCAGAAGCCACGTTCCAATCGATTACGTTAAAGAAAGCTTCTATATAATCTGCTCTTTTGTTTTGATATTTTAAATAATAAGCGTGTTCCCAAACGTCCATTGCCAAAACTGGAGTTCCAGAAATAGACATTCCCGGCATTAAAGGATTATCTTGATTTGCGGTACTTCCTACTTTCAATTTTCCTGAAGCATCAGTAACCAACCAAGCCCAACCAGAACCAAATTGTTTCGCTCCTGCGTCAGAAAACTGCTTTTTGAAATTTTCGAAACTGCCAAAATCTCTATTGATGGCATCTGCTAATTTTCCGCTTGGTTTTCCAGTAGAATTTGGTGTCATTAATTCAAAATACAAATTGTGATTGTAGTAACCACCTGCATTATTTCTTAACGCAGCATTGCTAGTATCAAGCGTTTTCAACACTTCTTCTATGGTCATATTTGCTTGTGGTTTTCCTTCCACCGCTTTATTTAAGTTGTTCAAATAACCTACATAATGCTTAGAAAAGTGAATGTACATAGTCTTTGCATCTACATATTTTGAAAAAGCATCATAATTATGTTTCAAAGTTTTTATTTTGAAAGCGCCTTCATTTGCAGTAACATCAGAAGGTTTACCATAATCTGTAGATTCTACATTCACTACAGGTTGCGCTGTATTTCCCACTACCGCTACACAAGAAGTAACCGCAGAAAAAGCGATGGCTACAAAAGCCCATTGAACTAATTTTTTCATATCTATAAAGATTTAATTTTAAAAAATTGAATTTCCCAAAAATAGCAAAAAAGTCCCGAAAATAGGTCAATTTTTCATTAACAAAATCTATAATTTGGTTTGATATATTTATTTTAAAGTTAAGCACTCTCCCATTCTACAATTCTCCCACTCTACAACTATACTTTGTACTTTTAACTTTACGCTTCGTACTTATAAAAATCTTACCTTTGTAAAAAGTAAAAAAGTAAAATGGAAAGTAAAAAAGAATTCTTCTTAGAATGTTATAAACTTGGGATTATAAAATTCGGCAGATTTACATTGAAATCCGGCATCGAAAGCCCATTCTATGTAGATTTAAGACCTCTCGCTTCTGAGCCAAAAATCTTAAAACATTTGGCCAATTATCTTTTAGAAATGCTTCCTTTAGATAATTTTGATGTGATTTGTGGTGTTCCTTACGCTGCATTACCTATGGCAACTGCTATGTCTTTAGAAAGCTATATACCTTTGATTATCAAGAGAAAAGAAGCTAAAGAATACGGAACCAAAAAACTCATAGAAGGCATTTATAAATCTGGACAAAACTGTCTACTCGTAGAAGATGTAATTACTTCTGGAAAATCTTTGGTAGAAACCATCGCCGAAGTAGAAAATGAAGGGTTAAAAGTTTCTGATATTGTAGTGGTTCTAGACCGTGAACAAGGCGGCAAGCAACTTTTACAAGAAAAAGGTTATCACGTTCATACGCTTTTCAGCATTTCTGAAGTGGTAGAAATTTTAAAAGAAGTAGACCATCTTACGGAAGAAGAAGTTCTAAGAATTAATGAATTTATTGCAGGAAATAAAATTGAATTCAAAGAAGAAAAAAGACTTTCTTACGAACAAAAATTAGAAAATTGCGAACATTCTGTTGGCAAAAAAATCTTAGAAATTGCGATTGCTAAAAAATCTAATCTTATCGCTTCTGCAGATGTAACGACAACCAAAGAATTGCTAGAATTTGCAGAACAAGTTGGGCCACACATTGTCGCTCTAAAAACGCACATTGACATTATTTCTGATTTTGACAGTGATAAAACCATCCTTCCGCTAAAAGATTTGGCTACCAAACATAATTTCCTTTTGATGGAAGACCGAAAATTCGGAGATATTGGTAACACCCAAGAATTGCAATACAGAGGCGGAAAATACAAAATTTCGCATTGGGCAGATTTGGTAACTTCACACGTGATTGCAGGCTACCAAAGTCTAGATTGCTTTATGAATTCTGGCGTAATTGCGATACTTTCTATGTCTTCTAAAGGTGCGCTTACCGATAATAATTACCGAACGGAAGCCTTAAAAATTGTAGAAACTCATCCTAATATTGTGGGATGTGTGGCACAAAACAAAGTTCCAGCCAATGTTTTACTTTTTACACCAGGTGTAAATTTAGCAGACAAAGGTGATGCTAAAGGGCAACAATACAATACACCAGAACACGTTTTCAAAAATTTACATACTGATTTTGTGATTGTAGGTCGAGGAATTTATAAAGCCGAAAATGTAGAAAAATCTGCAAAACTCTACAAGTTACAATCTTGGAACGCCTACCTAAAATCGCTCTAAATGGATAAAAAAACGAACATACAATTCTATTCGCCTACCGAAGAAAAATTAAACATTTGGTCTCATGCTTTCGGGATTTTTTTGAGCATCATCGCTTTGGTTCTATTAATCATTAAGGCGGTTCAGCAAGACAATATCTGGATGTTGATAAGTTTCCCAATTTTTGGGGTGAGTCTAATTTTATTATATCTCGCTTCTACACTTTATCATGCTTCAAAGGAACCTCAAAAGAGATTTAAGCTCAAAGTTTTCGACCATGCCGCCATTTATGTTCTTATCGCAGGAAGTTACACGCCTTTTACTTTGGTAAGCTTAAATGGAGAAACGGGTTGGCTTATTTTTTCGATGGTTTGGGTAATGGCTTTTACAGGAATTATACTCAAATTATTTTTCACAGGAAGATTTAAAGTTATTTCCACAGCGATGTACGTTTTGATGGGTTGGTTGATAATTTTTTATTTCCAAGATCTTACTGCTCATTTACATGAAAAAGGAGTATTTTACCTAATTCTTGGCGGAGTTTTATATACGATTGGTGCGATTTTATACAGCATTAAGAAAATAAAATTCAATCATGCTATTTTCCATTTTTTTGTTTTAGCGGGGAGTTTTTGTCATTTTTTATCGATTTATTTATACGTTTAGCTAAAGAAATTGAGCAACTTAATTTTACTTTTTGTCTGTCTGATTATAGGAATTGTTTTAAAAAAATCTAAAATAATTCCCGATAATTTCCACACCTCATTGAATGCATTTGTGATTAATATTTCGCTTTCTGCATTTTCACTGTATTATATTTCAAAAATAGAACTCAACAGTTCGGTGATTTATCCAGTTTTAGTGGTTTGGATAGGAATTTTTGCTGCAATATTATTTTTTGCAGGATTAGGAAAAATTTTCGGCTGGAAATCTTCTTTAATTGGCGCTTTAATTATGTGTGCAGGTTTCGGAAATACTTCTTTTGTAGGCATTCCTTTAATTCAAGCGATGTATGGAGAAGAAGGTTTAAAAACCGTGATGTTGGTAGACCAACCTGGTTTTGTCGCTCTTTCTACCGTAGGAATTTTAGTCGCCAATTTTTATTCTGGAAGCAAAGATTCTCTACTCAAACATCTTTCTAAAATTTTAAAATTTCCTCCATTTATAGCATTTGTAGTTGCTTTGTTGCTGAATATTTTCTCCATAGAAATTCCAAAAGATTTTGACGAAGTTTTAATGAAATTGGGCGCAACTACTGTTCCACTCGCTTTGGTTTCTGTAGGAAGTCAAATGCAATGGAAAAAAATTGAGAAAAAAGAAGGATTTCACCTTTTCATTGGCTTACTTTTCAAGCTCGTTCTTTTGCCTTTATTGATTTTGGTGATTTACAAATATATTTTCCATCAAAGTGGAGACGTTATAGACATTTGTATTTTAGAAGCAGCGATGGCACCAATGATTACAGCAGCGATTATTGCTTCGGCTCATGATTTAGAACCAAAATTTTGCAACTTGATGGTTGCCGTAGGAATTCCTCTTTCTATAATTACTGTGGGAATTTGGCATCTACTATTGCCTTTTTTATAATTTAAAAAGACAAAAACTTCCGATTTATTTCCAAGAAAATATTCATCCGAGAAAGGAATAATGATTCTAAAAATCCATTGTCAATAAAATTCAAAAATTGTTGATAAAATGTAATATTTTTTCGGATTTATGTAAGCAATTTCAATAGTTTCTCTCTATATTTGATTTTCTAAAATCAATGAAGAAGAAGACCATCATTTTACTGTGTTTACTGCTTAATCTTTTTGCTTTTTCGCAAAAAGATTCCATCATTATTGACGCAAAAATTTCAGCAGGAACGCTTTCTGTAAGAGAAAAAATCTATTATCAGAACACCTCCGAAATTGAACTCACACATCTTAAACTTCAAAATTTCACGGCTGCTTATAAAAGCAGAAATACTCCTCTTGTAAGAAGAAAATTAGAAGACCGAAAAAAAGATTTATATTACGCAAAACCCAATGAAAGAGGCAGATTGGTTTATCTGATGATAGACAAAAAACCGTATGAAGGTGTTTTAGATGAT
>VFQM010001718.1_pt1 | contig 18298 bp, 19 predicted proteins | sample 3512391 | NCBI WGS metagenome assembly VFQM01 (sample SAMN10412369, study PRJNA504923) | tailings metagenome | isolation source: Replicate 1 from Balatoc abandoned mine | place: Philippines | reverse complement strand
CGCTATCCGTTCGCCCTTTCCGTGCAGATACGTCACTTTCGTGTAGTCACCCCAGCAAGATCACCACTTTGACCGACTGGCACAAAACCGCGCCTTAAGTCACCCGGGAAACACTCCCGCGAACAGCCCCATCAGCGCCGTGACCAACGCGGTCGCACCTAGCACAACCAACAACGGCAGCGCGACCTCTGCCCGAACCGCTTCGCCATCGCGCGCCTGATACATCGGCACCACGATGCGCAGATAGACCGCCAGCGCCAGCACGCTGTTAAGGATCCCGATCACCGCCAGCCAAAGATAGCCCGCCTCGATCGCGGCTCCGAACAGCAGCACCTTGCCGACAAAGCCGAAGAGCGGCGGAATACCGGTCAGCGACAGCAGGAACACGACCATCGCCACACCGATCAATGGGCGCGCGCGGCCGAAGCCCTTGAAGTCGTCCAGATTGCGGCCCGCGATCACTATGACTGCAAAGGCTCCAAGGTTCATCGCCACATAGGCCGCGCCGAACACGATCACCGAAGGCAGGGCCAACGGACTGGTGCCAAGCGCCACAATCCCCAGCATGAAATAGCCCGCCTGCGCCACCGAGGAATAGGCCAGCAGCCGCACGACATTGCTCTGCACCAGGGCGGCCAGATAGCCGAATGACATCGTCACCGCCGCGATCAGCGCGACGACGACGGGCCAGCCGGTAGCGACAGGCAGATCGCGCAGCACCTGCGCAAAGGCAAAAATCGCCGCCACCTTGGTGATCACCGACAGAAAAGCCGCGACCGATACCGGCGCGCCGTCATAGGCGTCGGGTGCCCAGAACTGGAACGGCACCAGCGCCGCCTTGTAGCCCAGTCCGATCAGCACCGCGACCAGCCCCGCCAGCGCGATCAGCGGCTTGCTTTGAAGCGCACCAAGCTCGGAAAAAAGCGTCGATCCGGCACCACCGAACCAGAAGGTCAGCCCGTAGATCATCACCGATCCGGTGACGGCGCCGAACACCAGATATTTCATCGCCGCCTCGGTCGCCGCATCGTCGCGCGGCCAGGCTACCATCGCGAAGGAGCCCAGACCCGTCAGCACCACGCCCAGCACCAGCAGCATCATGTCGCCACCGCCCGCCAGCATCAGCGCCCCAAGCGTCACAAGACAAAGCAGCGTATAGACACTTCCCTCGCGGTCCTTCCCGGCAATCTCGGCCCGCGTCATCAGAAGCGCCAGCGCGGTGCCTGGCAGCAGGATCAGCTTGGCCCAGCCCGACAGCAGATCGACTCGGTAGGTGCCGCCAAAGACGCTGGTGTCGGCCTCCAGCAGCGGCAACGTCAGCGCGGTGGACAGGCCCAGCCCGATCAGCCCGAATGTCAGTGCCAGACGCGGCGCACGCAGCATCTCGGCCACCAGCATCAGCACGACCGTCGAGGCCAACATCAGTTCGGGAAACAGAAAGGACAGGTCGCGCGCCATCAGAGTTGCAGCGCCCGCATCGTCACGTCGATCATGTTCAGCAACCAAGACGGCGCCACCCCGATCAGGATGATGAGGACAAGCAGCGGCACGATGGCCAGCATCTCGCCCCGGTCCAGATCGGGCATCGCCGCCCATTTCTCGTTTCGCTCGCCCAGAAATACCGCCGCGATCGCGCGCAGATAAAGCCCCGCCGTCACCACGATGGCGATGATCGCCACGATGGCCCAGGGCTGGGCATTCAGTGTGGCCAGGAAGATCTGAAATTCAGCCGGGAAATGCGCCAACCCCGGCAGCCCGAGCGAGGCAAAGGCCGACAGCACGAAGGCCCAGCCCAGCCATGGCACCTGCCCCAGCAGCCCGCCGAACGCGGTCATCTCGCGTTCGTGGGCGCGCGACTGCAACATGCCGACGAGAAAGAACAACGCCCCGGTGACGATGCCGTGGCTGACCATCTGCAAGGTCGCACCATTGAGCGCGACCGCCCGCAAGTCAGGGTCCAGCGTCAGCGCCGCCACCGCGACGCCGATCACCACATAGCCCATGTGGTTCACCGACGTATAGGCGATCATCTTCTTCAGATCTGACTGCGCCAGCGCCACGAAGGCACCGTAAAGGGCGCTGAATACGCCAAAGGCCAGCACCACCTGACCGGCCTGCGCAAAGGCGTCGGGCGTCATCTGTAAGGCGAAACGCACAAGGCCGTATGTGCCGAATTTCAGCATCACCCCGGCGAGGATCACGCTGCCCACGGTCGGGGCCTGCACGTGGGCCGCGGGCAGCCAAGTATGCACTGGAAAGGACGGGATCTTGACCGCGAAGGTGAACAGCATCGCGATCAGCGCCAGCATCGCCGCCAGCCCAGTCAGTGGCGGCGCCTCGATCCACAGCCGCATGTCAAAACTTCCCGTGGCCAGATACAGCCCGATGATCGCCAGCAACAGCGGCAGCGAGCCTAGCAGCGTGTAGATGAAGAACATCAGCCCGGCGCGCTGGCGTTCTTCATAGCCCCAGCCGACGATCATGAAGTACATGCCGACCAGCGACACTTCAAAGAAGACGTAGAACAGGAGCGCGTCCAGCGCCGCGAAGGTGCCGATCGACGCGGTCTCCAGCATCAGCATCAGCGCGACAAAGACCGCCGGGCGGTCGGTGATCCGCGCCGCATAGATTGCCGACAGGAAAAACAGCAGCGAGGTCAGCAGGATCAGCGGCAGGCTCAGCCCGTCGACGCCAACCCGGAAGGCGGCACCAATGGCCGGGATCCAGGCGATTTCCTCGACCTGCGCGAAACCGTCCGGCAGCGTGCCCCGCGCCCAGATCGCCAGCGTCACAACGAAGGTCAGCCCGGTGGTGGCGATGGAAACGCCATGGGCGATGCGCGCCGACTTGTTTGGCAGGGCCATCAGCAGCACGCCACCAAGAAGCGGTAGAAAGACGGAGATCGAGAGAAGGGGCATGGCGGGGTCGTCTTTCTTCAGGAGGACATCGGTAAGATCAGCAGCACCGCCGCGATGACGGCAATGCCCATGACTGTCAGGGCGAGTTCGCGGTGGATCAGCCCGCTTTGCAGCAGGCGCAGGCGGCGGCCGGCGGCGATTGTCCGGGCGACAAGGCCGAAGATCAGCCCGTCGATGCCATGGGTGTCGGTGTTTTCGGCGCCGTCGCCAAGGCGCAGGTTCATCCGGCCCACCTGAAGGGTCGCGGCATAAAGCCGTTTGTCTGAACGCTCGGCACTGGATGCGGTGCCAAGGCTCAAGATCCGCACAAGGCCAAGTTGCGACGCCAGCAGACGCCGTTCGAATCCTTCACAGGCGGCGGCAAAAGCCAGCGACGGGCGCAGCACCAGCCCGTCCATACCGCCCGCGACGGCAAAGCCGCGCTGCGCCATCGGCAGAACCGGCCCCATCAGGCGGGCAGGTTGGATGAACCAGCCCAGCACCAGGCCGCTCAGCGCGGCGGCAAGCCCGAGGATCATCGCGGCCCCTTCCGTCGGCAGCTCGGACTCCAGCAGATGTTCCAGCGGCGCGAAGGCGAACCCAAGCCCCGCCGCCAGCGCCGTCAGCACCGCCATGCCCGCAGACATCCAGCCCATGCCCTTGCCGGAAACCGGCTGTGCCTCGCCGCCCCACAACACCCGCAGTGCGCGCGCCATATAGGCGCCGGTCAAAACTGCACCCGCCAGCGCTAGGGGCGCCAGCCAGATCGCACCCGGAGCGGCCAGAGCGGCGGCGATGATCGCGTCCTTGGAAAAGAACCCGGCCAGCGGCGGAATACCCGCCAGCGCCAGCGCGGCAATGCCGAAGGCAGCAAGGATCAGCGGGCGCGTCCGGCCCGCGCCCGCGACCGCCTCCATATCGGTGCCGTCGCGATCATGCTGGAACACGCCCGCGCCCAGAAACAGCGTGCTCTTGATCGCCGCGTGGGCAATCAGGTGCAGCAGCGCCGCCGCCGGCACACCCGCGCCAATGGCCAACAACATCAGCCCGTACTGGCTGGAGGTCGAGGCCGCCAGCAGCCGCTTCAGGTCCCGCTCGGCCAGCGCGATCAGCCCGGTGACAACCGCCGTTATGCCGCCCACCAGGCCAACGGCCAGAAGCGCACCCGACGGCAGCATCGGCGCCACGCGGATCAGCAGGATCGCCCCCGCCGCCACCAGAGTCGCGGAATGCAGCAAAGCGGAGACCGGCGTCGGGCCGGCCATGGCGCGCTGCAACCAGTCCTGCAACGGCACCTGCGCCGACTTGCCCATCGCGCCGATCAGCAACAGCAACCCGGCGACCAGTGCGGGCGTGCCGCTAATCGCCAATGTAGCCGAGATTTCCGAGGTGCCGGCCCAGCCGATCAGCACAAAAATCCCCAGATAAAGGCCCAGATCGGCGCTGCGGGTGTACAGAAACGCCCGTATCGCGGCATTGGGCACGCCGTCGCGGCCATGCCAGAAGCCGATCAGCAGATAGCTGGAAAAGCCGATCAGTTCCCACGCGGCCAGCACGGTGATCCAGTCGCCCGCCAGCACCAGCGCCTGCATCGCCGCGACAAACAGCAGCAGGATGCCGAAAAAGCGCGGCCTTTCGGGGTCGCTGCGCATGTAACCCACGGCATAGACCACCACAAAAGCCGCCACCGTCGCCACCATGGCCGAAACGATCGCCGTCAGCGGCGTCGCGACCAGCCGCAGCGGCATTTGCGGCAGGCCCGGCAGGACCATCTGCACCGCATTGCCCGCAATCGCACCCGCTAGAACCGCCATCGCCGCGAGGAACCCGAGGCCGACGCCCGCAAGCGCAATCGCTTCGGGTGCGCGGCGCAGCGCCAGCGCCACAAGCCCCGCCAGAAGCGGCGCGAGGAGGGTGAGTGCCAGCATCGTCATCCCTTCAACTCCCGCGCTTCTTCCATCTCGACCGATCCGCGCACCCGGAACCGCGCGATGGCAATGGCAAAGCCGACCGCCATTTCGACCGCCATCACCGCCATCACGATCAGCACGAACATCTGACCGGCAGGTTCATCGGGGTGCAGATAGCGCCAGAAGGCCACCAGATTGACCAGTGCTGCGGCCAAAATCAGCTCGACCCCCATGATGATCATCACCAGGTTGGTCTGGCTGAGCGCGCCGTAGAGCCCGACACCAAACAGCCCCGCGCCGACGCCGAGCGCGATCATCAGCTCCAGGATCATTTGCGCTGCTCCGCGTTGGGGACAATGGCCACCATCGTGGCCGCGATCATCGCCGTGAGGATGGTCAGCCCCGCCGACTGGAAAATGAACATCGACCGGCCCAGCAATTCGCGCCCCAGATCGGCGGCCTGTTCATGCGCGCCGGGCACCGACAGGGCGACCGGACCCCAATCTGGCAGCCAGACCAGCAGCAAGGCGGCCAGCAGCCCAATGCCCCCGGCCCAGAGCGACAGGCGTTTCTGGTGGGTCATGTCCATCTTGCCCAGGCCACCCGGATCCATCATGAACATCACCATGAAAATCGCCATCACGCTCATTTCCGTGGCCATCATCATGATCTGCAACACGCCCAGAAACTCGGCCTGCATGACCAGGAACATCGCCCCGATCGCGGTCTGCGAGAACAGCAGAGCCAACGCCGAGCGCACCATCGAATGGGTGCGAAAGACCACGACGCCGAACCACATCGCCGCGCCGCCGAAGAACGCCAGAAAGATCATCTGAACCGTCATATCGGCACCACCAGGGCGATCACGCCCACGACAAAGACATTGGCCAGCGCCAGCGAGATCCCTAGCTTCCAGCTCAGCGCCAGATAGCGCGCCTCGCGGATGCGCGGCATGTAGCGTCCGACACTCAGCATAGCCGCAGCCACGGCCAGGATCTTGATCGCGCTCCAGGCCCAGGCGGGCAGCCACGGGCCCAGCCAGCCGCCCAAATAGAAGGTCACCGTCGCCCCCGCCAGCGCCAGGATAATGACCATCCGCGCCAGCCGCAGCACCGCCAGCCGCACGCCGGTATATTCTGCCTCGACCCCGCCGGCCAATTCGCCGGTAGCATCGGGCAGGTCCAGCGGCGGCAGCCAGGCCAGCCCCATCGCCGCCACGACGAACAGGACAAACCCCATCGGCTGGTACAGCACGTTCCAGAGCTGCGCCTGCGAGGCGACGATCTCAACCGTCGAGAGCGACTCCGCCCGCATGGCGACGGCGGTGATCGGCATCACGATCAGCATGGCATAGGCAATGAACTGGCCCAGGAACCGCCAGCCCGCAATCATTGCGTAGGCCCCGTTCGGCCCCCAGCCCGCCATGATCAGCGCCACCAGCACATAGGCCAGCGCAGCGTTCAAAAACAGCGCCCCGGTGGCCAGATCGGTAATGATAAGCTCCGGTGCCAGCGGGATCACCGCCACCGCCATCAGCCCCGCCACCAACAGCAGCACCGGCCCAAGCTCAAAGAACAACCAGTCAGATTTGCGCGCCAGCAGCGATTCCTGCCCCATAAGCGCCAGGGCGGCCCAGGCCGGACCCGTCAGGCTCAGGTGTCCATGCACGGCCCATCGTTCGATGACGGCCAGCGCATAGGCCCCGGCGGCGAGCGACAGGAGAACGACAAGAATGCTCATCCACGCACCTCCCAGGGCGACAGGTCGAGCGAGGCGACGGCGCTCAGGGCATCGCCCAGTTCCCGCTGCGCCGTCACCGTTTCGACAAGGGCGATGTTCACGTCTGTCGGCGTGTCGAGATCGGCCTCGACCACCTTGCCATTGGCCAGCTTCACGCGCAGCGACGCCGTGCCGCGCGGTGTTTCGATGCGAGCCTCGCCCTCGCCCGACACCCTGTCCACATCCGGCACCTGCGGCACAGCAATCATCCCGGCGGCCGCGATCAGGTCGAGGCTTTGGGCGATCTCGTCGCAGCGCAGCCGCAGCCGCGCCAGCGCATCGCCGCCGTTGCGGACGCGCATTTCGAACCCGAGATCCTTCAGCGTTGGATCACCCGTACGGGCATCCGATCCGCCACCCCGCGCCCGGTCCACCGGGCCGCTCGCCGGGGTGTCCTTGCCGATGCGCGCAATCCGTCCCAGCCGCATCCGCATCAGCGGCGCTGCCTCGACCCGGCGGATCAGCCGCCGGATCGCCAGGGCCTGCGCGGCGATCCCGTCAATGTCAGCGTCCCGCACCGCCAGTTGCAACGCCCCGGCCCGCGCGGCAAGCCAGAGAAACCCCGACTGCGTGCCGAACTCGGCCAGCCAGCCCAGATGGCTGACGATCCGCTCGCGTTCCCCCGCGGCGGCGCGGCCACGGCGCGCGTTCTGGCCGGGGTCGACGCGGGCGGCCTCCTCGATCGATGCGCAGGCGAGAATGCGATAGGCCACGGGGCTGAGCGGCATCATCGCGGCCAGACGCTCGACGAAATCGACCACCGCCATCGGCGGACCATCCACCAGTTCCGCCCTGCCCACAAGGCTCCTGACCTCGCTGGCCGCCACGGTATCGCCGTCCAGCGTCAGGGTCAGGCGCAGCCCTGCGGGCAGGCCCGGAAAGAACGGCCCGAACGGCACCTCGATCCAGTCCATCTGCAACCCGTCGCTGCTGCGCGGCTGGCCTTCCGTCAGTTCGACCATCGACATGAAATGCGGCTCGATCCCGTCGATAGTGGCCTTGGAGTGGCCGCCATGTCCGGCATGCCCATCGTGGCCGGAATGGTCCTGCTGTTTGCCATGCCCGCCGTGACCGCCATGCCCGTGACCGTGACCGGGACCGTGGCTTTCCACCTCCTCCGCCTTCACCAGGTTCATGCCGCATTTAGGGCACTTGCCCGGTGCATCGCTGATCACCTCGGGGTGCATCGGGCAACTATATGCCCCCGACCCGCCCGCCTTGTCGTCGTGACCGGCATGATCGCCATGCGCGGAGGGCGCGTGGCTTGCGTGCCCATGCCCATGCCCGTGACCGTGGCTTTCCACCTCCTCCGCCTTCGCCAGGTTCATGCCGCATTTGGGGCACTTGCCTGATGCGTCGCTGATCACCTCGGGGTGCATCGGGCAAGTGTATGCCCCCGACCCGCCCGCGTCGTGAGCGTGGCCCGCATGTGCGTGATCGGCGGGGTTTGGCCTGTCCTCCCGGGGCATGTCGTGGCCACCGTGCCCACCATGTCCATCGGACGCTGTTTCGCGCGGCACCAGCGTCATGCCACATTTGGGGCAGTCTCCGGGGGCGTCGCGGACAATCTCGGGATGCATTGGGCAGGTGTATTCCACGCGCACCTCAAGAGCGGCGGCGGTAAACTCCCCGGTGTTTGCGCGAAACGCGCCTGCCGCGACAACGCGGCGCAGATCGGCCAACCCAGAGTGCAGCCCGGCCTGTGTCAGTGGTGCCGAGACGTCCGCATCGGGCAACGGGGCGATGTCGCCCGCGCCCAGTGCAAGGATCGTGCGCGGACGCGGCATCTGTGCATAGGCCACGGCGGCCGCATCGCGCAGCCCTACGTCCAAGGGGCCCGCAATAATCAGCACGTTCGCATGGCGCGGGGTGCCCACAATCCGCAGGTGCGCATTGGCAAGGTCGATCCCCATCGACCGCGCGACAGACGGGCCGGGCAGCACAAAGGCCGTCAGATCGCGCGCCATGGCCGCCGCGACCGCCCGCCTGATCCCGTACATCGCGCCCTCTCGCGCCCCGGCTATGGTCATTGCCGCCTCAACGCGCCCTGGCTCCAGCCATAGAGCAGGCCCAGGAACAGGATTGAGAGGAAAACGCCCATGTCGAGCAATGCGATCAGCCCTTCTTCGCGGTAGACGACCGCCCACGGATACATGAACGCCATCTCCATATCAAAGGCCAGAAACAGCAGCGCATAACCGGCATAGCGCGCATGATAGCGGACCCAGACCGGATCGCGCGACAAGGTACCGGCCGTGGCGGGCACGTCCTTGCCCGGTTCCGAGCGCGTGCGCCCGATGGCCCGGGCGAGCCCGTAGAGGCTGAGCACGAAACCGAACACACCGACACTCAGCCCGAAAAGGATCGCGTATTGGGAAAGCTCGCTCATCCGTGTTATCTCCTTCGGGTGCTCGACTCTCTAAAGTGTTAAGGGTTTAAGCAGAAAGGCACAATCAAACCAACGCCAGCGGCCATGCTGCCGTTATGCTAGGCCGTGTTGACAAAAGGGATTCCCAAACCCGCGTGGTTCTGATTCAAGACTGCTTTTTGAGGAGCAGTTATGGGTCGTGGGGATTTGTCGGATGCGGAGTGGGAACTGATCGGGCCGCTGTTGCCGTCTGAGCGTGGTCGCTGGGCGCGTCCTGCTGGCGATAATCGACGCTTCCTCAATGGCATGCTCCATGTGCTGCGGGTCGGATGTCCCTGGCGCGACATGCACGAGCGCTACGGCAAGTGGAACTCGGTCTATGTCCGGTTCCGGCGTTGGGCCGAACAGGGCGTCTGGGATGCCCTTCTGCAAACGCTGGTTGATCTGGGCCTCACTGACGACTGGCAGCACATGATCGACAGCACTTCGGTTCGCGGCCACGTCTCGGCGGCGGGCGGAAAAGGGGGGCGTGTGCGAACGCTCTTGGTCGATCACGCGGTGGCTTTACGAGCAAAATCCACGCCCGCTGCGACAATCAGGGACTGCCTCTCGGCTTCATCCTGACCGGCGGCGAGGCTTCCGACTACACCGCAGCTGAGCCGCTGATGGCAATCCCCGTCACCACACCCAAGGCGCTACTGGCGGACAAGGGCTACGATGGTAATCGCTTCCGCGAGAGCCTGCTGATCCGGGGCGTCCTGCCAATCATCCCACCCCGCTCGAACCGCAAGGTGCCCGAGCATCCCGACTATCGCCGCTACCGGGATCGCAACCGCGTCGAGCGGATGTTCGGCAAGCTCAAGCAGCAGCGCCGGATCGCCACACGCTACGACAAGACCGTCCTATCCTTCGAGAGCTTCCTAAACCTCGCCGCCGCCCGCCTATGGCTGAAGTCTTTTGTCAACGCAGCCTAAGACGCTGCGCGCAACGGATTATTACAGCTCTCCGAAAATTCCGGGCTTGGGACTTCAAGAACACAGGTCTCCAATTGGTTTCTTCCAATTGGGTGGCCGGTGATTTAGCGTTGCATGATTGACGATCCGAACAAACATGACAGAGGGAAGTCAAATGTGCCTGTCCGCTCAAGTCAGCTTTGCCGCCAGTGTTTTTCTTGTTGGCGGCGGCACGGCCATTTCAATTGTGGCTTGGCGGCGCAACAAACGCTATCTCCCGCTTGCCCTGATGCCGCTTTTTGCCGGACTGCAGCAGTTCACCGAGGGCTTCGTCTGGGTCGGCATGAACGGAAACGATCCCCTGACGGTCTTGTGGGGGGCGATGGGTTTCATCTTCTTCACATGGTTCATGTGGCCGATCTGGGTGCCGTTCTCGGTCTACGTGCTTGAACCGGATGACAGTCCGCGCAAGCGGTTGTTCCGCCTCATGGCGCTGATCGGGCTGGCCTTCGGGCTGTTGCTCTACATCCCGCACGGGCTGAACAGCAGCATGGTCGTGGTCGAGATCAACAACCAGTCACTGGCCTATGAAAAATCCATGTGGCTTGATTTCATGATGCCGCGCTGGCTGACTAATACGATCTATGTGACCCTCATCACCCTGCCACCGGCGCTGTCGCATTACAAACACATGCGCCATTTCGCCCTGACGCTGGGGGCGGTGATCGTGGTCGATATCGCCTTCCTGCAATTCGCATATATTTCGTTTTTCTGCCTGCTGGCGGGTCTCGCAACGCTGCATCTGGTCTACATTATCCTGACTAATAAATGCGCCCGTGAGTGCCCTGAACTATTTGCCTGACGCCGCGGTGCCGACAAGCACATCCCTGTCCCATTCCCGGTATCCAATACGCTGAACCTCGCGCAGCGGTGACCGCGTGCCGTTCGCGGCGCCGGTGCGCAGTTCCACTTCCACCTCCATGATCCGGGCGGCCGCATAGGCCAGCATCTCGCGCACCAGATCCCTTTCGGCCTGCTTTTTGGTCAGACGAACAGCGCCATTCTCTCGTCGGTCATCGTTATTCCATCTGGTTCAGGGTTTCGTAGCCCAAAAAATTGGACGTTGGGCCAAGTAGAACCCGAACGCATGGTTGTTCGTACCCGACGGCATGGGCTGGCATCGGTGACTCGCCCCAAAGCACCATTCTTTGTCTTTGGCCCTAGCCCTTAACGCTCCTACACTTTCACGAAATTTTTTACCGGGGCGCGCTAGGCGCACAGGTATCTATCCTGTTCGACCCAAAGGCGAAAAAGCATCGAGCATTAATTAGGCTGGCTGCTAATCCATTTCCTACACCACAATCGTGCTATCGACCTTCATTCAACAAGCGTGTCAGATTGCGGTTCATGCGGAAACATTTCGCCATCAACATGCCGGCCCTGCGTTTCGCGCGAAATGCACTCGTTTTCAGCCTCCTCGGCCTGATCCCGGTGCTTCTGGCTTACGTGATACTGCCCCCCGGCTTCGGCACTCTTCTGCTGGGTGGTGGTCCGCCGCTCAGCAGGTTCTTGCGGCAGGTCGTGACGAACGGTCTTCCGGTTGTCTTCTTGTTGAACTACGTGAGTTTCTTTCTCTTTGCGTGGATTGTTGCAACTCCGGGTCGCAGCTACAAACTCAGTTCCATCGTTCTTGCAGACCTGCCCGTGCGTGTGCTCGGTTTTGTCGGGCTGCATGCCTTGATCTATTTCTTGTCAGCTGATTGGTTCGGATCCTTTGGGGGGAGCCGTGCGACGGCCCTGCGGGGCGTTGCGCCGACGCTGGTGCGTTCGTTCCTTTTTGAGAACATCTCGGGCGTCTATCTCTACGCCACGCTGGTGAGCGCGCTGCCGCTCTATGTCACCCCGCATTATTCGCCGAGCCGGCTCGGCGGCGCGCTGGAGGCGGGTTGAAGCCGTTCTTGCCGGCTTCTGGGCACCAGCTTGTTGCCGATGAGAGCTACGCATCCCGGTTTGGTTGAGAGAGTAGACGAGACGACATCCTTTGGATGATTTCGCCCTTTGGATCGGCCACGACTTCTGGCCGCCCCTGGGCGTTCATTCTGTCGGCGGCATCTGCAACTTGCTCGCGATTATGGGTCGGCCCCGCGTAGCATCTGGATCTGCGGCCAGATGGCGGCCCAGTAGGGCGCGGCCGTTGCGGCAAGTATCAAGGTCATGCGCCGGGCTGAAATGATGAGACGAGCGCCGGCGCGCAGCACGCGTTCCCGCAGGCGGCGCAGGCTCCAAGGGGCTTTCGTGGCGCGCGCCATGGCCCGGCGCGCCACGTGCATGATCTGGTAGGCGAGCATGGCGACGAGCAAGCCGAAAAAGAGGAACAGGAGATCGCCGAGGCCTGCAACCGCCTCATCAAAAACAGCATCATCTGTTGGAACTACCTCTACCTCGCCCACCAACTCGAAAGGGCCCCGGATGAGGAAACCAAAGAAAACCTGCGTCGCACGATCGCCGCACACGCCCCAATGGCCTGGGCACACATCAACATGCTCGGCGAATACGACTTCTCTGATGATAAACTCCGCGACGCGCTCGGAATCCTCCCCCTGAAATCAGCCGCCTGACACACCCTCCAGATCAGGGGGAGATAAAACAGGAAAAATCACAACGAATTAACCGCTTACAGAGATCCCTGTGGGACCTGTCCGTCGTCAGAACATTTGGCGCAGATCGCGGCGTAGATTAGCGGAGTACGGGCCTCGTCTGGGGGTGGATGTTAGGCGGCGAGCTTGCGGTGTTGCAAGCGCCGATGTTCGATGGTCTGTCGCTTGATCCTTTCCCTCCGTTCGATGATGGCGCTGGCCCTGCCGAAGTAGGCGTCGGCGGGCGTCACGTTGTTCAGGCTCTCGTGGTAACGCTGGTGGTTGTAGTGCTCGACGAAGGCCTCGATCTGGGTCTCGAGGTCGCCGGGCAGGAAGTAGTTTTCCAGCAGGATGCGGTTCTTCAGGGTCTGGTGCCAGCGCTCGATCTTGCCCTGGGTCTGCGGGTGCATCGGGGAGCCTCGCACGTGGCTCATCTTCCGGGCCTCGATGTATTCCGCCAGTTCGCCCGCGATATAGCTGGGGCCATTATCGCTGAGCAGCCTTGGCTTGTGTAGGACCGTAGCGCTGTCGCAGCCCGAGGCCTTGAGGGCGAGGTCCAGCGTGTCAGTCACGTCCTCGGCTCGTATGTTGGTGCACAGCTTCCAGGCGATGATGTAGCGCGAGAAATCGTCGAGCACGGTCGACAAGTACATCCAGCCCCACCCGATGATCTTGAAGTATGTGAAGTCAGTTTGCCACATCTCGTTCGGCCGAGTGGTCTTGGTGTGGAACTGATCGGCAGCCTTGATCACGACGTAGGCCGGGCTCGTGATCAGATCATGGGCCTTCAACAAGCGGTAAACCGTAGCTTCCGACACGAAGTAGCGCTTCTCGTCGGTGAAGCGCACCGCCAATTCTCGGGGACTCAGGTCGGTCTCTTCCAGCGCCATTTCGACGATCTGGTCCTGGATATCGTCGCCGATGCGGTTCCACACCCGGCTTGGCGCCGAGGGCCGATCCTCCAGCGCCTCCGGCCCGCCCTCGAGATAACGGTCATACCAGCGGTAGAACGTCCGGCGGGGGATGCCGAGCTGATCCAGTGTCCGCTTGGCGGGCAGGTGCGACTGCTCGACGATCCGGAGGATCTCGAGATTCTCGGATGCGGGATACCTCATTCGTCGTCGCCCCCATCCGCGATCATGCTTTTTTTCAGCAGACGGTTCTCGAGCGTCAGCTCGGCGACGCACTCCTTCAATGCGCGGGCTTCGCGGCGCAGGTCCTGCACCTCGCCGGTGGTCGCGGCACGCGCGGTATCGCCGGCCAGGCGGCGCTTGCCCGCTTCCATGAACTCCTTCGACCAGGTGTAATACAGGCTCTGCGCTATGCCTTCCTTGCGGCAGAGCTCCGCGATGCTGTCCTCGCCGCGCAGCCCATCGAGCACTATGCGGATCTTGTCCTCGGCCGAGAAATGGCGGCGCGTCTGCCGCCGAATATCCTTCACTACCCGCTCAGCAGGGGACTTTGCCGGCGATTTTTTCAAGGAGGGTTGGGCCTTCATCTTCGTTCCTTCGTCACTGCGACGAAGCCCCAACCCTCCTTAAATCACAACCTCAAATCTGTGCCATTGGTGCTGACGGGGAACAGGTCTTCTCGTAATAGCGGATCATCTTTGCCGAGACCCCAGAGGCTTTCGCAGCTTGTCCAATGTTCACGATTCCATCTCCAATGTCTTGCGCCGCGTGCGCCATTCCGCGTACTGTGTCGCCGTTCAGCTACCTTCCAATGATGGAATGGTAAGCTCGCCGGATCAAGGGCTGGATACGCTCCACCCTGCTCAATGCGCGGGTTCTGCCCCGTTTCCCAGGAAAAGTCCGCCATCACTTTCAGCTACGCTGCAAAGCCTTTGGCGAGTTCGCGCCATTGCCTCCAGCGCGGCACGGTCAATGGCACGTCGGCCCAGACCGGCGGACGACTGGCGGCCCGGACAGGAGCGAAGCAGGCACGATCCGGGCCCTATAGGCCCTGTAGTCGTCGGCGAAGGCGGCGATCATGTTCCGCTCCTCCCTGCGTGTCAGGAAACAATGGGCAAGAACGATCAAGGGCAGGAGCGCAACCGAAAATATGGCAAGCCGATGGACCACCGCTTCGCCGCACAGTGGGATGAACAGCCTGGTATGTCACCAGCCGTTTTGTTATGGGGCGCCATCACGTTCATCATCCTCGTGCCCATGATGCGGTGCATGGCGACCGAGAGACCGGCGAACGTTGGCGGCTGCCGTAGGCTGGACCTTTTCGCCTTCAACTTATGCCCTGCCCCTGCCGATCATCGTCTAGCCGAAGTTGGTAGGTCGCCTGGAATCGTACGCACTCGCACACCTAAGGGAACTTGGAATGCTTTCAGCTCATTGCGCTCCTAGTTGATGTGAGGGCGCAATGGGATCACTGACGATTGGCCAGGCCGCCAGAATGGCAGACGTGAACGTCGAGACCATCAGGTTCTATGAAAGGAAGGGTCTGGTCGAACAGCCGGCCAAGCTCGACCGTCGTGTTCGTCGCTATCCGGAAAGCGTGGTGGACCGAGCGCGGTTTATCAAAGAAGCCCAGCAACTCGGGTTCAGTCTTGCGGAAACCCGCGGCCTCCTGGACCTGCAGGTGGATGCCGTCAGCAGCTGTACTCGGGTCGAGCCGACCGCACTGGAAGTAAAGAAGAAGGTAGGTAACAAGAATGCAAAGCTGAAAAGAATGAGCGCAGCTCTTCACCGGCTCTGCGCAGGTTGCAGGCCCGATGAAAAGCTTCGCGGCGACTCCCTTATTCAAGCACTGAAATAGCTGCGCTGGGATCGGCAGGGACGGGATTTCGTCAGAACGTGACAGCCGCTGGTGCCGGCGCGCGAATGAACACGCGTCAGCAGCTGAACTGCCGACAGGAGCTTCCCTCCCAACTGGCCTGGAGGGGTAACGCTCCTCCATTGGGCAAGCCAACGTAGCCAACGCTCGCACGGCCTGGTCCAAGCCGGATAATCCGGGCAAGGCACTGGCGTTCACTGCGGCGGACTCTTGAAAATTCGGTCGCTCACAGCATCCATGCAATTGCACGTTAAGATAGGCCGTCCTAGGCGCAGCGCCCATGCGCACTAGCCAAGTCCCTCTTCTCAGCCGCCTTGTCGCTTACCTGTTCCTGCTGGCCGCGTCTGTGCTTTCAGCACCGGCCGCGGCGCAGACGATCAATCATGTCGCGGCCGAACTCATCGCGGAAGGTCCGGCCGAGCCGGGCGAGACGCTGATGTTGGCGCTACACTTCAAGCCTGAGTCCGGCTGGCACGGCTACTGGTCCAACCCGGGTGACGCCGGTTACGGCATGCAATTCAACTGGGGACTGCCCGACGGGTGGAAGGCAAGCGAGCCGCTCTACCCGGTCCCCCAGAAGCTCATGATTTCAGGGCTGATGAACCATGTCTATGAAGGCGAGTACGCGGTTCTGGTGCCGGTTTCCGTACCGCAAAATGTCGCGTCAGGAACGGTCGCACCGGTCGAACTCGAACTGAACTGGCTTGCCTGCACCGACGAGATCTGTGTGCCTGAACGCGCGACCCTGGCCACTCGAGTAACAGTTGGCGGGAAGGCGCCCAAGGATGCCCGCTTTGACGCCTGGCGCAGTGCATTGCCGCCGCCGCTCGACAGGAAGGGACGTTTCGAGCTCACCGAAGCGACGTTACGGGTTTCAGTCCCTCTACCCGCTTCGCTCGCGCTCAATGATCCACACGTCTTCCTCGATCAAGAGCAGCTTGTCGACTATGCGGGCCTTCAGAAATTCAGCCGGAAGGGTAACTGGCTGATCGCCGAGTTGCCCCGCGAAGGGACCGCCGGCGGCGCGGAAAACATCTCCGGCATTCTCAAGTTGAATGTAGCTGGCGGCGTCCGCTTCGATGCCCTTCCAGGCGCCGTTCCCTCGGGCGGAACAGAACTTGGCTCTGGCGAGCAGGAGCTTGCGCCATTGCTGCTTCTGCTCGGCCTTGCTCTCCTGGGCGGGTTGATCCTGAACGTGCTTCCGTGCGTTTTCCCGATCCTCAGCCTCAAGGCACTCAGTCTTGCCCGCGCGAGCGGAAGCGAGGCTGCCGCACGTCGCGAAGGACTGGGCTACACCGCTGGCGTCATGCTCGCCTGCCTGGCGCTGGGAGGATTGCTTCTGGCACTGCGCGCGGCGGGACATCAGATCGGCTGGGCGTTTCAACTGCAGGAACCAGGCGTGGTAGTCGCTCTCGCGATTGTGGCAGTCGCAATCACCGCCAACCTGGCCGGGCTCTATCAGCTGCCTTCGCTTTCCTTCACCCGAAGCGGCGGCAAGTCGAACGCATTTGCCACCGGTCTCCTGGCGGCCTTCATCGCCACCCCGTGCACTGGCCCTTTCATGGCCGCTGCGCTCGGTGCGGCACTGCTCCTCCCATGGTGGCAGGCGCTGTTGTTGTTCGCAGCGCTCGGCTTTGGCCTTGCGCTCCCATTTCTGCTGCTGGCGTTCGTTCCGCCCTTGCGCAATATGCTGCCGCGTCCCGGCAGGTGGATGGAGACTTTCCGCAAGATCCTCGCGATCCCGATGGGACTGACCGCGCTCGCCCTTCTGTGGCTTGCCTCGCGCCTGGCGGGTACATCCTTTGCGCTAGTCACTGCGGCAATCGCTGTACTTTTTACTCTACTGCTGATTTTCGTCGAGCGGTGGCGGAGCAGCGGTCGTCCGGCTCTCATGCCCCTCCTGCTCGGGACAGCCGCGCTGACCGGACTTTCGGCGGCGGTATTGCCTCAAAGCGCAGACAGCGCCCATGCGCAAAAGCCAAGCGTCCTTGATCCGATCCCATACAGCAAAAGCGCACTGGCTGAGGCACGGGCAATCGGCCGCCCGGTATTTCTCTGGTTCACCGCCGACTGGTGCCTTACCTGCAAGATCAACGAGCAGGTGGCGATCGAACGCGAAGCGACCCGCGAAGCGTTCGAAAAGGCGGGCGTCATCGTGATCCGCGGCGACTGGACCCGGCGCGATCCGGAGATTACCCGTTTCCTGACCGAACATGGCGCGGCAGGCGTTCCGCTCTACCATTGGTACCCACCCGGAGGCGATGAGCTGGTTCTTCCTCAACTGCTCGCGCCCGATAGCCTGATCGCGCTGGCAGAGCGCTCTTAGCTCGCTCTGGCCGGCCAGAGTTACTGGACCTTGTTGAACGAAATCAGCACGTAATCTCCGTTGGCTGCGCGGAGTTAGAACTGAACGGGATCGCCTCCATTCAGCCTCCTGATCATATCGGGCGCTCCGGCAGAGAAGGCAATCGTCATCGCTGGCCAACCGAGCCCGTCGACGGGCCCCTATGAATCATCACCTTTTTTCCGCTGATCTCGCTGGCATCCCCGCGACTGGTGCAGACTTCTTCTGCCTGCTCCAGGTCAGCTGCTGCAGGCGCGACACTTTCAGACATGACTGCTGACCTGCTGTGGGCGCATCCGCCTCACCGGTGTCGGCCTCGCCAGACGCAGCAACTGCCGACGTCGCTATGATGAGAGCTGCCAGTTTTCTTGCCCCTTTTGTGCAGAGCATTGATTTTTGCTTTGGGGTGGTTCTGTCGAGACTGCCTACACCGGCGGCAGCTGGCGTTCTGGAGCAGGCCGCCGCAGCATCACTGAACTCCGGCAAAGTCCGCAAGCCAGCGGCGACCTGCCTCCAGGCGAGGTCTCGAGAAGGCCGTCCCCTGATCGAAAGGGAAGAATTTCCCGGGACCCCCTTTACCTTCCCATGGGGTCAAGCATTACATGAGCTGGCAAGAGAAATGAA
>VFQM010001717.1_pt1 | contig 18299 bp, 16 predicted proteins | sample 3512391 | NCBI WGS metagenome assembly VFQM01 (sample SAMN10412369, study PRJNA504923) | tailings metagenome | isolation source: Replicate 1 from Balatoc abandoned mine | place: Philippines | reverse complement strand
GCCTCGGCACTGTTGCCGGCGTCCCTGCAGCACAGCCTGCCGGTGTTTGCACTGGTTCTCATCGTGCTGACCGTCCTGTCCGTGGTTGGCGACCTCTTCGAGTCCTTGCTCAAGCGGCAGGTCGGCATCAAGGACAGCAGCAACCTCCTTCCCGGCCATGGTGGAATTCTTGACCGCATCGACAGTCTGACTTCGACCCTGCCGTTCGTCGCATTGCTCTGGCTTATCGCTCCCTGATTCTCCATGTCCGTCCAGAACCTCACGATCCTTGGTTGTACCGGTTCGATCGGCGTCAGTACGCTCGACGTCGTGCGCCGTCACCCGGATCGCTACCGTGTCATTGCCCTTTGTGCGCACCGCCAGGCCGATCTGCTGTTTGAGCAGTGTTGCGAATTCAAGCCGTGCCACGCCGTTCTTGGCGATCCGGAGATGGCTATCGCACTGCAGGGACGACTGGATGCAGCCGGTCTTTCGATCAGCGTTCACTCGGAAGTCGATGCGCTCGAGGAAATGGCGGCATTGCCTGAAGTCGATGCCGTAATGGCAGCGATCGTCGGTGCCGCCGGCCTGCGTCCCACATTGGCTGCTGCGCGTGCAGGCAAGAAGATCCTGCTCGCCAACAAGGAGGCGCTGGTCATGGCCGGGCCGGTCTTCATGCGGGCGGTGCGTGAGCATGATGCCGTATTGTTGCCGATCGATAGCGAACATAATGCTATTTTTCAATCACTTCCAGATGGTTTTGAAAGTGATTTATCACGCGACTTGCCAGCCCGCGGTATCCGCCGTCTGCTGCTGACTGCTTCCGGCGGTCCGTTCCGGCAGCGCTCTGCCAAGGAACTGGCTGATGTTACGCCGGAGCAGGCCGTGGCTCATCCGAACTGGGTGATGGGACGCAAGATCTCGGTCGACTCGGCAACGATGATGAACAAGGGGCTCGAAGTCATCGAGGCGCACTGGCTGTTCGGCATGGATGCCGATCGCATCGATGTCGTCATCCACCCGCAGAGCGTGATCCACTCGCTGGTCGAGTATGTCGACGGTTCGGTGATTGCGCAGCTGGGCAACCCGGACATGCGGACTCCCATTGCCCATGCGCTGGCGTATCCGGAGCGGATCGAGGCCGGAGTGCCTCCGCTTGATCTGTTCAAGATTGCCCGGCTTGATTTCGAAGCGCCCGATCTCGATCGCTTCCCGTGCCTGGCCCTCGCTTTCCGGGCGTTGCGTGCCGGCGGCAGTGCGCCGGCAACGCTCAACGCAGCAAACGAAATCGCGGTCCAGGCCTTCCTCGATGGCAGGATCGGCTTTACCGGCATTCCGGCGCTGATCGAGTTCTGCCTCGATGCGCTGCCGGCAGAAGCTCTCGACAGCCTCGATCAGGTACTCGCTGCCGACGCGCATGCGCGTGTCGTCGCCAGCGACTATCTGTCCCGCAGCCCCGCCGCATGAATGGCTTCCTCTTTTACCTGGCTGCCTTTGCGCTCGTCATCGGCGTCCTCGTTGTCGTGCACGAATACGGGCATTACGCGGTAGCGCGCCTCTGCGGTGTCAAGGTGCTGCGCTTCTCTGTCGGATTCGGGCGGCCTCTCTGGATGAAGCGCCTTGGTCCGGACCAGACCGAATGGGCCATCGGCCTGTTTCCCCTCGGCGGCTACGTCAAGATGCTCGATGAGCGTGAGGCACCGGTCGAGGCAAACGAGCAGCACCGTGCCTTCAATCGACAGTCGGTCGGCCGACGCATGGCGATCGTTGCGGCTGGTCCGGCTGCAAATTTCCTGCTTGCCATCTTCATTTACTGGGCTCTCTTCTGGCACGGTACCGAGGAGCTTCGCCCCGTCCTCGGCACGCCACCGGCCGCCAGTGCCGCGGCGGCTGGTGGATTCGTCCACGGTGAGCGCATTCTCAAGGTCAACGGGACCCAGGTGGAAACCTGGGAGGATGTCCGCTGGCTGATTCTTCAGCACGTTTCCGAGGGAAACGATGCCGTAGTTGAAGTGATCAACGAACGGCACGAAATCGCGGTCCGCCGCCTCGACCTCGGTGCGATACGTGATGCCGGATGGGAAGGGGATGCCTTTCAGCATCTGGGCCTGACTCACTATCGTCCGCGCTTGCCGCCGGTCATTGGCAAAGTCGTCGCCGGTGAAGCCGGGGCTCGTGCCGGATTGCTTCCCGGCGATCGATTCTTGCGTATTGACGGAAAGGCAGTTGATTACTGGTCCGATGTCGTTGGTGTCGTCCGTTCGACGCCTGGCAGACAGCTGCATGTCGACCTTCTGCGAGGCACCGCGGAGTTGTCGGTAACCGTGACTCCTGTCCTGCATGAAGAGCGCGGGCAGCGCTTCGGACGTCTCGGCATCACCGTTCAGGATTCAGGGCAGGTCCGCGATGATCTGACGGTGGTGGTTCGTCATGCACCGCTCGATGCATTTGGCCGAGCGCTGCGGGAAACCTGGGACAAATCGGTTTTCAGTCTGGTCATGCTGGGCAAGATGATCACCGGCGAAGTCTCCTGGCGGAATCTCTCGGGCCCGGTGACCATTGCCGATTACGCCGGGCAATCGGCGAAGCTGGGGGTCGAGTACTACCTGAAATTCATGGCGCTGGTCAGCATCAGTCTTGGCGTCCTGAATCTGCTGCCCATCCCGATTCTGGATGGTGGGCATTTAATGTATTATGTCGTCGAAATCGTCAAACGCGGCCCGCTTTCCGAGCGCAGCATGGAAATCGGCCAGCAGATCGGCCTCGCGCTGCTGCTGATGCTCATGGCGTTTGCCTTCTATAACGATATCAATCGATTGATCTCCGGCTGAAGATGAAGAAAAACCTGCTTGCAGGTCTGATTGCAGCAATTCTTGCCTCGGGCGCCAGCGCATTCGAGCCGTTTACCATCCGGGACATCCGCGTCGAAGGCATTCAGCGGACGGAAGCCGGTACCGTCTTCAGCTATCTGCCTGTCAAGGTCGGCGACACCATGACCAATGACAAGGCCTCGCAGGCGATCAAGGCGCTTTTCGCAACCGGCTTCTTCAAGGATGTGCGCATGGAGGTCGAGGGCGACGTGCTGGTCGTTGCCGTCGAGGAGCGCGCCGCGATCTACACGATCGACTTTGTCGGCCTCAAGGAATTCGACAAGGATCAGCTGAAGAAGGCGCTGAAGGACAACGGTATCGCTGAAGGTCGCATCTTTGACCGCGCCGCACTGGAGCGTGCGGAGCAGGAACTGAAGCGACAGTATCTGTCGCGCGGCAAGTATGCGGTGGCGATCACGACGACGATCACACCGCTCGAACGAAACCGCGTCGCCATCAATTTCAGCATCGACGAAGGTGCTGTTGCAGCCATCAAGCAGATCAATCTGGTCGGGGTAAACGCCTTCAAGGAAAAGGATCTGCTCGACCTGTTCCAGTTGCGGACGCCCAACTGGATTTCCTGGTACACGAAAAGCGATCAGTATTCCCGCCAGAAGCTCGCTGCCGACCTGGAGTCGCTGCGTTCGTACTATCTGAACCGGGGCTACCTCGAATTCAATATCGATTCGACCCAGGTTTCGATTTCGCCCGACAAAAAGGACATCTACATCAGCGTCAGCGTCACCGAGGGCGAGCGCTATGCCGTCAGTTCGGTCAAGCTGGCCGGTGATCTGCTTCTGCCGGAAGCCGAGCTGCGCAAGCTGGTCAAGGTGAGGGCCGGGGAAGTCTTCTCGCGCGAGAAGCTGAACGAGACGACCAAGGCCATCAGCGACCGTCTCGGTGCCCAGGGTTACGCCTTTGCCAACGTCAATGCGGCGCCGGAACTCGACAAGGAAAAACGGCAGGTCGCTTTCACGATCTTCATCGATCCGGGCAAGCGCGTCTACGTTCGCCGCATCAATGTCGTCGGCAATACCAAGACCCGCGACGAAGTCGTCCGCCAGGAAATGCGGCAGATCGAGGGGGCGTGGTACGACGCGGACAAGGTTCAGTTGTCGAAGCAGCGGGTGGACAAGACCAACTATTTCAGCGAGGTCAACGTTGAAACTCCGCCGGTGCCGGGAACGACCGATCAGGTCGACGTCAACGTAAGCGTTGCCGAGAAGAGCACTGGCAACATCTCGCTGGGTGCCGGTTTCGGTCAGTCGGAAGGTCTGATCCTTTCGGGGTCGGTCAGTCAGGCTAACCTGTTCGGCAGCGGCAAGTTTGCCTCCTTGTCTGTGAATACCGGAAAGATCAACCGTACCTTGGCATTTTCCTATACGGATCCGTACTTTACGGTTGACGGAATCAGCCAGGGCTTTGACGTCTATCACCGCCGGGTTGACCCAAGCAAGGGTTACAACGATGTCGGTTACTACCGCTCCGGTTCGACAGGCGGTGGCGTCCGCTGGGGCTTCCCGATCGCTGAAAAAGAATCTCTCAGTTTTGGTGTCGCCGTTGATTACACGTCAATCGATACGGATAACAACAGTCCGTACCGTTACCTCCAGTTTGTAGAAAAAAACGGCAAGTCAAATGTGACCCTTCCTTTGACGGCAGGTTGGGCATCAGATGGGCGTGACAGCGTTCTTTATCCGAACCAGGGCACGCTCCAGCGTGCCAATCTGGAAGTATCACCAGCGGGTCTTCAATTCTATCGTTTGAATTATGAGCTGCAGAAGTTCATTCCGCTCAGCAAGGATTTCACACTCTTCCTGAGTGGTGGTGCAGGGTATGCGAACGGTCTTGGTGGTGACGAGTTGCCGTTCTACAAGAACTTCTACGGCGGTGGCATCAACTCGGTTCGTGGCTACGAAAACGCCAGCCTTGGCCCCTTGGATACGATCTGTACGAACTACGTCACGAAGACAGGCTGTCGCGATTCCAAGGATCGCATCGGCGGCAACCGCAAGATCAACGGTACGGTCGAGGTGCTTTTCCCGATGCCGGGTCTCGGTCTGGACAAATCGTTGCGTCTCGGGGTCTTCGTCGACGCCGGTCAGGTCTGGGGCAAGGGCAACGACAACCAGAACCGTGATACCGGCCCGATCCGCTTCAGTTCCGGGGTGTCTGCGATATGGCACTCTCCGATGGGGCCGCTCAAATTCAGCGTGGCAGCACCGCTTAACAAGCAGGATGGCGATAAAGTACAATCGTTCCAGTTCCAGATGGGACAGACTTTCTAAACAGGAGATGTTGCTTTGAACAAGAAGATTGCCGCACTGATCGTCGCCCTCATGGCTGCGCTGCCCGCCTATCAGGCGGTGGCTGCAGAGATCAAGATCGGCTACGTGAATACCCAACGCATTTTCCGTGACGCACCGGCAGCCCAGCGTGCCGCCAAGAAGATCGAATCCGAGTTCTCGAAGCGGGATCAGGAACTGCAGGGCATGGCCAAGCAGTTGCAGGCGCTGCAGTCGGACCTCGAAAAGAATGGGGTTACGATGGCCGAGGCGGATCGCCGCCGCAAGGAACGCGACCTCAACGACATTTCTCGTGACTTCCAGCGCAAGCAGCGCGAATTCCGCGAGGATCTCAACCTCCGCCAGAACGAAGAGAACGCTGCGATCATCGAGAAGGCGAACAAGGCCATCAAGCAGATCTTCGATGCGGAAAAGTTCGATCTGATCCTGCAGGATGCCGTTCTGGTCAGCCCGAAGCTCGACATCACCGACAAGGTCATCAAGGCACTTTCTGAAGGCAAGTAATCCTTTCAGAACAGAGTGGTGAATGTGTGCCTGAAGGATATAGGCTTGACGAGATCGTCGCCCGTCTCGGCGGAGAGCTGAGGGGCGACGGTTCCGTCGTCGTTTCGCAGGTCGGGACGCTCGCCGCCGCCGGGAAAGGGCAGATCACCTTTCTCGCCAACCCCAAGTATCGCAAACAGCTTTTCGCAACTGCCGCTTCGGCGGTGATCGTGCCGCCGGGGGCGGCTGACGATACGGCTTTGCCGCGGATCGTTCATCCCAATTCGTATGCCTATTACGCTCGCGTCGTTGCACTGCTGAACCCCGCACCGCAACGGCCGCTCGGCATCCATGCAACTGCCGTCGTGCATTCGCCGGTGCCGGCCTCGGTCAGCGTTGGCGAGCGTGTCGTCGTTGGCGAACGGGTGATGCTCGGTGAAAACGTGGTTCTCCATCCGGGCGTCGTCATCGGCGACGGCGTTACCATCGGTGACGGTTCCGTTCTCTACCCCAATGTCGTCGTCTATCGTGATTGCGTGATCGGTGCGCGTGCGGTGATTCAGGCCGGTGCAGTGATCGGCTCCGACGGCTTCGGTTTCGCGAAGGAAGGCGAGCGCTGGCTGAAGATTCCGCAGATCGGGCGGGTGGTCATCGGCGACGACGTCGAGATCGGCGCCAACACGTCGATCGACCGCGGTGCACTCGACGATACGGTGATCGGAAATGGCGTCAAGCTCGACAACCAGATCCAGATTGCGCACAACGTACGCATCGGCGAGAACGCGGCGATGGCCGGCTGTGTCGGCGTTGCCGGCAGCACGACGATCGGTGCCCGGTGCACGGTCGGTGGGGCCGGCATGATCATCGGTCATCTTGATCTCGCCGACGATGTCCATGTCTCGGCGGGCACGATGGTGACCAAGAGCCTGTCGAAACCAGGTCAATACACCAGCATCTTTCCGCTTGAGTCGCACGACGAGTGGCTGCACAACGCGGCCCAGATCAAGCGCCTGGCGAAACTCGCGCAGCGCGTTTCAGTGCTGGAAAAAGCGCTTGAGAAAAAACTTGAAGAAATGGAGTAAATAAATTGAATAATATGGATATTCACGAAATTCTCGAACACCTGCCGCACCGCTATCCGTTTCTTCTGGTCGATCGCGTCGTCGAACTCGAGGTGGGCAAGTCGATCCATGCCTACAAGAATGTCACGATCAACGAGCCGTTCTTCACCGGCCATTTTCCGCACCATCCGGTGATGCCGGGCGTGCTGATCATGGAAGCGCTGGCGCAGGCCGCCGGCATCCTGTCGTTCAAGACGATGGACAGCAAGCCGGATGCCAATTCCGTTTTCTACTTCGTCGGCATCGACGGCGCCCGCTTCAAGAAGCCTGTAATGCCGGGCGATCAGCTGCACCTGCACGTCGAGATCCTTCGCCAGATGCGTGGCATCTGGAAGTACAAGGCGGAAGCGCGCGTCGACGGTCAGGTCGTCGCCGAGGCCGAACTGATGTGCGCCAAGCGGGACATCGCCGAATGATCCATCCGACCGCCATCGTCCACCCGAACGCGAAGATCGGCGCTCACGTCGAGATCGGGCCGTACTCGATCATCGGCGAGCACGTCGAGATCGGCGATAACACCTGGGTCGGGCCGCACGTGGTCATCAACGGCCACACCACGATCGGCCGCGACAACCGCATCTTCCAGTTTGCCTCGCTCGGCGAGGTGCCGCAGGACAAGAAGTACGCCGGCGAGCCGACACGGCTGGAGATCGGCGATCGCAACACGATCCGCGAGTTCTGCACCTTCAATCTCGGCACTGCCCAGGATGTCGGCGTCACCCGCATCGGCAACGACAACTGGATCATGGCCTACGTGCACATTGCGCACGACTGCCAGGTCGGCAACAACACCACCTTTGCCAACAACTCGCAGCTGGCTGGCCATGTGCACATTGATGACTGGGCGATCCTCGGCGGCTTCACCGGCGTGCACCAGTTCTGTCGTGTCGGCGCGCATTGCATGACAGCGGTCGGTACCATCATCCTTCAGGATGTACCGCCTTACGTCATGGCGGCTGGCAATACCGCATCGCCCTATGGCCTCAACAGCGAAGGCCTGAAGCGCCGCGGTTTCTCGCCGGAAGCCCTGCAGGCGCTGAAGCATGCCTACCGTACCCTCTACAAATCCGGTCTGATGCTGGAAGAGGCCCGCACCAAGCTGGAAGAGGAAGCTCGTCAGCATCCCGAGGTGCAGCGTTTCGTCGATTTTCTCGCCGTATCGAAGCGCGGCATCATCCGATGACGGTTCGCATCGCCATGGTGGCGGGCGAGGTTTCCGGAGATCTGCTCGCCAGCCACCTCATTGCCGCACTCAAGCAACGCCTGCCCGATGCCGTTTTCTGCGGCATCGGCGGTTCAAAGATGGCGGCACAGGGCTTCGATGCCTGGTGGCCGTCCGAGATGCTTTCGGTGATGGGCTTTTCCGATGCGCTCAAGCGCTATCGCGAGCTTTCCGGCATCCGCTCCGATCTCAAGAAGCGTCTGCTGGCCGACCCGCCGGATGTCTTCATCGGCATTGATGCGCCTGATTTCAATCTTGACCTCGAAGCTGGGCTGAAGGCGAAAGGGATTCCGACCGTGCATTACGTCAGCCCGTCGATCTGGGCATGGCGCGGCGGCCGGATCAAGAAGATCCGACGGGCGGTCTCGCGCATCCTCGCGCTCTTTCCCTTCGAACCTCCGATTTACGAGAAGGCCGGCGTGCCGGTCAGCTACGTCGGGCATCCGCTGGCCGACCTGCTGCCGATGAATCCGGACCGGGCGGCAACGCGCGATCTGCTCGGCATTCCGCAGGCGGCGCCGGTCTTCGCGCTGCTTCCCGGAAGCCGCCAGGGTGAGCTTCGCCTGCTCGCCGATACCTTCATCAATACCGCCCGGCAGATTCGGGAAAAGCTGCCGGAAGCCCGTTTCCTGGTGCCGCTGGCGACGCGCGAGACGCGCCTCCTGTTCGAGGAGGCGATCTATCGCTGCCAGGCCCACGATGTCCCGATCCGCCTGCTCTTCGGCCACGCCCACGAAGCGATGATCGCCGCCGATGGCGTACTCGTCGCCAGCGGTACGGCAACGCTGGAGGCTGCGCTGCTCAAGCGGCCGATGGTCATTGCCTACAAGCTCGCACCGTTCTCGTACTTCCTGATGAAGCGCATGGGCTACCTTCCATACGTCGGCCTGCCCAACATCCTCGCCGGGCGCTTTGTCGTGCCCGAGTTCATCCAGAAGGAAGCGACGCCGGCAAAGCTCGCCGAAGCCCTGCTGGCCCAGTATGCCGACAAGGAAGGCCGCGCCGCGATCGTTGCCGAGTTCGAGCGCATCCATCTGTCGCTGCGCCAGAACACCGCCGAGCGCGCCGCCGAGGCCGTGCTTTCCTGCCTGCGCCGGCATCCAACCGCCAATGACAGCAGCCTTGCAGTGGCCTGAGGCCGGCAGTGCACCGGTAGCCGGCATCGATGAGGCCGGTCGCGGCCCGCTCGCCGGGCCGGTCGTTGCTGCTGCGGTGATTCTCGATCCGGCTCGCCCGATTGCAGGGCTCAACGATTCCAAGAAGCTCAGCGAGGCCGCACGCGTGCGCATGGCCGTCGAAATCCGGGAAAAGGCGCTGGCCTGGGCCGTTGCCGAAGCGAGCGCCGCCGAAATCGACCGCATCAACATCCTGCAGGCGACCTTCCTCGCGATGCAGCGGGCAGTCGAAGGGCTTGCCGTGGCACCGGTGCATGCCCTCATCGACGGCAACAAGGTACCGCCGGGCCTGCCTTGCAGCGGCGAAGCCGTAGTCAAGGGCGATGGCAAGATCGCCGCCATCGCCGCAGCCTCGATCCTGGCCAAGACCTACCGCGATACGCTCATGTGCGAGCTGGCCGAGCTCCACCCGGAATATGGTTTTGAGCGCCACATGGGCTACCCGACGCCTGCCCATTTTGCTGCGCTTCAGGCGCACGGCCCGTGCCCGGCGCACCGCCGCAGCTTCGCGCCGGTGGCGCAACTGTCGCTGCTTTAACGCCTGTCGTGAAAAGCATTTCGTCCCGCGACAATCCGCGTTTCAAGCAACTGCGCAAACTGGCCACGCAGGGGCGCGCGCGGCGCGACGCCGGGCTCATCCTGCTCGACGGCCTGCACCTGATCGAATCCCTGCAGGCAGTGGGCGGTGCGATCGAAGAAATCCTTGTCTCGCAAGCCGGATCGACGAAGCCCGAAATCGCCGCCTGGCTGTCCGCCTGGCGCGATGGAGAAGCGCTGCAACTGCCGGAGGCGATGTTTGCCGAACTGGCAGCGACCGAAACCCCCTCCGGCATCCTTGCCGTGGCCTCTTCGCCGAAGCCGGCTGCTGCGCCGGCAGGCGATATCGACTGCGTGCTGCTCGACGGCGTCCAGGACCCGGGTAACGTCGGCACGCTGTTGCGTACGGCAGCGGCGGTCGGCATTCGTCAGATATTGATGTCACCCGGCTGCGCCGACCCCTGGGCACCGAAGACCCTGCGGGCAGGGCAGGGAGCGCAGTTCCTGCTGGACATTCATGAGGGGGCCGATCTTGCCGCGTTCCTGTCGAACTACCGCGGGAACGGTGTCGTGACCCGGCTCGATGCACCGAAAACACTGTGGGAAGCGCCGCTCGACGGGCCGCTCGCCTGGGTCTTCGGTGCCGAGGGGCAGGGGGTCAGCGCACCGGTGATGGCCGCTGCCCGCATTTCGCTGCGCATCCCGATGCCGGGCGGTACCGAGTCGCTGAACGTGGCTGCTGCGGCAGCCGTCTGCCTGTTCGAAAGATTGCGACGGAGTTCGATGGTCTGAGCGGTGGCTGGAGTTTGGCCACTTGTGTTCCAGAGCCCTGCTGCCCGGGCTCAGAAGACGCGATTGTCCAGCCGCACTTCCTGCATCACCGTCGTCGAGATTTCCTCGATCGACTTGGTCGATGAATCCAGCCAGCGGATGCCCTCCCGCTTCATCATCTTCTCCGCCTCGCGCACCTCGTTGCGGCAGTTCTCGATCGAGGCATAGCGGCTGTTCGGGCGCCGCTCCTCGCGGATCTGTGCCAGCCGCTCTGGCTGGATGGTCAGGCCGAACAGCTTGCCACGGTGCTTCTCCAGCGTGCCGGGCAGGCGGCCACGGTCGAAGTCCTCGGGAATCAGCGGAAAGTTGGCCGCCTTCAGGCCGAACTGCATTGCCAGGTAGAGCGAGGTCGGCGTCTTGCCGCAGCGCGAGACCCCGACGAGGATCACGTCGGCGGTTTCCAGATCGCGATCGGTGACGCCGTCGTCGTGGGCCAGCGTGTAGTTGATCGCCTCGATGCGGTTCTTGTAGTCGGAGGTGTCGATCGAACCATGTGAACGGCCGACCGAATGCGTCGACTTCACGCCCAGCTCGGCCTCCATCGGGGCGACGAAGGTTTCGATGAACGACAGGCAGAGGGCGTCGGCCGCATGCACCATCGCCGCCAGCTCCGGGTTGACCAGGGTGGTGAACACGATCGGCCGGGCGCCGTCGACGCGGCCCGCTTCCTCGATGCGCTGGATCAGCGCGTGCGCCTTTTCCGGCGTATCGACGAAGGGAATCCGCGCCTGCTTGAAGCGCACGCCCTCGAATTGCGTCAGCAGGCTATGGCCGAGCGTCTCGGCGGTGATGCCGGTGCCGTCGGAAATGTAGAAGACGGAGCGGGCGTTGGCTTGCAATGCGTTCAATTCCATGCGGTTCCTGATCGTAGAAGCAAAGCCGCGATTCTAGCCGCTGTTGCGCAAGCCCGCCGCAACACCGTTGATCGACAGGTGGATGCCGCGCCGGACGCGCTCATCCGTGTCGCCCGTCCGGTGCCGGCGCAACAACTCGACCTGCAGGTGGTTGAGCGGGTCCATGTACGGGAAGCGGTTGCGGATCGAGCGGGCAAGCGACGGGTTGTCGGCAAGGAGTTCGTCCTGTTCCTCGATCGCCAGCAGATGCTTGCGCGTCAGTTCCCATTCCTTGCGGATGCGGCCGAATACCGCATCGCGCAGTGCCGGGTCGCTGACCAGCTCGGCGTAGCGCGAGGCGATGCCGAGGTCGGTCTTGGCCAGCACCATGTCCATGTTCGAGAGCAGGGTGCGGAAGAAGGGCCAGCGCCGGTACATCCGGCGCAGCGTGTCGAGACCGTTCGGATTGGCGGATAGCCAGGTGTCGACGGCGGATCCGAAGCCGTACCAGCCCGGCAGCATCAGGCGGCACTGCGCCCAGCTGAAGACCCACGGGATCGCCCGCAGATCCTCGATGGCGTCGGAAGCCTTGCGCGAGGCCGGGCGGCTGCCGATGTTGAGCTGCGAGATTTCGGAGACGACGGTCGATTCGCGGAAATAGGTGCGGAAACCGTCGGTTTCATAGACCAGCCCGCGGTAGGCACGGAAGGCCAGTTCCGAGAGCGTGTCCATGACGGCGCGGAAGGCGGCGGGTTCGGTTTCGTTTTCCAGGTTCAGCAGTGTTGCTTCCAGCGTCGCTGCTGCAAGGATTTCGAGGTTGCGGCGGCCGACTTCCGGGTTCGAATACTTCGAGGCGATCACTTCGCCCTGCTCGGTGATGCGGATCTGCCCCGACACCGCGCCGTCCGGCTGCGCCAGGATGGCCTGGTAGCTCGGGCCACCGCCGCGGCCGACCGAACCGCCACGCCCGTGGAACAGGCGCAGGCGGACACCGTGCTTCTTGAATACCTCGGTCAGCTCGACCTCGGCCTTGTACAGTTCCCAGCCCGAGGTCAGGAAGCCGCCATCCTTGTTGCTGTCGGAGTAGCCAAGCATCACTTCGTGCTCGTCGCCGCGCGACGTGATGAGCGCGCGGTAGGCAGAGAGGCCGAAGATGCGGTCCATGACGCCGGCGCTGTTCTGCAGGTCGCCGATGGTTTCGAACAGCGGGATGATGTTCATCGAGAGCGTGGGCGGCTTGCCCGGCTGCAGCAGGCCGGCTTCCTTGAGCAGCAGGGCGACTTCGAGCAGGTCGGAGACGCCATCGGTCTTCGAGATGATGCAGTTCGGCAGTGCCGCGTCGCCGTACTTGCCGCGCAGCTCCTTTGCCGCGAAGAAGATCGCCAGTTCGCCGGCCGTTTCTTCGGAGTAGGCGACATGAGGCGTATACAGCGGGCGCGGGCTGGCGATCTCGGTCAGCAGCAGGCCGATCCGGGCATCCTCGGACAGTTTCTCGTAGGCCATGCAGACGCCGGCCTTGGCCAGCAGCTCGCCGACACTGCGCTCGTGCACGTCCGAGTTCTGACGCAGGTCGATCGGCGCCAGGTGGAAGCCGAAGACCTCGACGGCACGGATCAGGCGGCGCAGGCGTCCGCCGGCGAGCAGGGCTGCACCGTGGGTCTGCAGTGAAGCGGCGAGCGTCCGCAGGTCGGCGGCCAGATCGGTGGCGGTCGCATAGGCTTCCGCATCCGCGATCGCATGGCGGACCGCCTGGTGCTGGTCGAGGGCCTTGGCCGTTGCCGCGAGTCGGGCATAGATGCCGGTCAGCGCGCGGCGGTAAGGTTCATCCGCGCGGTGCGGCGAATAGTCAGGGGATTTCGCGGCAAGCGTCTCCAGCTCGGGAGATACCGCAACGAGCATCTGCGACAGCGGCAGTTCGCCGCCGAGGGCATGCAGTTCGCCGAGGTAGAACTCGAGGACGGCCGTCGATTGCAGGCGCATGCCGGCACGCAGGATGTCGGCGGTAACGAAGGGATTGCCGTCGCGGTCGCCGCCGATCCACGAGCCGATGCGGAAGAAGGAGGGAAGCGACCAGTCGGCATGCTCGGGGAAGGTGGCGGCAAGCTGGTCCTCGAACTGTCCGTAGAGTCGCGGCAACTCGGCAAAGAAGGTTTCGTCGTAGTAGCTGATGCCGTTGCGGATCTCGTCCACCACCGCCAGCCGGTTCGGACGCAGCATGCGCGTGCGCCACAGCGTCAGCACGGCCCGCCGCAGCGCCAGGTCGTTCTCGATGGTTTCCTCCGGCGTCAGTACCATGCGGTCGCGACGGTCGAGCAGCGATGCCACTTCGTGCTGGCACTGCAGGATGCTCTTGCGGCTGACCTCGGTCGGGTGTGCGGTCAGTACCGGGGAAACCAGCGCGATATCCAGCACCTTGCGCACTGTCTGCGGTGCGATGCCGGCGGCCTTGATCCGCTCCAGCGTGTGCGCCAGGCTGCCTTCGCGCGGCTTCGAGCCGGCGAGGTCGTACGCGCGGCGGCGGCGGATGTGGTGCTGGTCCTCGGCGATGTTGGCCAGATGCAGGAAATAGGAGAAGGCACGCACTACGGCGATCATCGATTCGCGCGGCAAGCCGTCGAGGATGGCCTGCAATTCTGCCTTGGCCTCCAGATCGCCGTCGCGGTCGAAACGGATCGAGGTCTGGCGGATCCGCTCAACCAAGGTGAAGACTGCGTCGCCTTCCTGTTCGCGCACGGTATCTCCGAGCAGTCGCCCGAACAGGCGGATGTCGTCGCGGAGGGGGAGGTCCTTGTCCTGTGCTTCAGTCACGTTGTGTCCTCTTTGGTATCAGTACTTGTTCCGTTCCGCCAGCAGGTCGCGCAGGCTCTTCTTCGCTGGCGTCAGCGGCGTGCGCGACTTTGTCCAGCCGGCCTGATTCGAAGGCGTCAGGAAGCGGAAGCGCGTTGCCGCCCAGGCGAACAGCCGGTACAGCGCCGGCCGGCTGTAGAGGAAGGCGAAGCCCTTGAAGGCAAAGGAGGCAAATCCCGTCTTGCCGGCCCCCTGGCCGAACATCGGCGCATGGCCGGGCTTGGCTTCGTGCGTGGCTTCCTCGCGCAGTCGGATCAGCAGGTCGGGGATCGGAATCTTCACCGGGCAGACCTCGCCGCAGGCACCGCACAAGGTCGAAGCACCGGGCAGCACATGCGTTGCGCCGAGGCCCATCATATGCGGCGAAACGATCTTGCCGATCGGGCCGGGGTAGGTGGTGCCGTAGGCGTGGCCGCCGATGCGCGTATAAACAGGGCAGTGGTTCATGCAGGCGCCGCAGCGGATGCACTGCAGCGTCTGCCGCAGCTGCTCGTCGGCGAAGGCCTGCGTGCGGCCGTTGTCGACCAGCACCAGATGCATTTCCTTCGGGCCGTCCTTCTCGCCTTCGCGGCGCGGGCCGGTGATCACGTTGAAGTAGGTGGTGATCGCCTGGCCGGTCGCCGAGCGGGTGAGCAGACCGTAGAGCGGCACCACGTGCTCCAGCTTCTCGACCACCTTCTCGATGCCGGTGATGGCGATATGCACGTCAGGCACCGTGGTGCACATGCGGCCGTTGCCCTCGTTCTCGACGAGGCAGATCGTGCCCGTCTCGGCGACGGCGAAGTTCACGCCCGAGAGGCCGATGTCGGCGTCCATGAACTTCTGGCGCAGCACGTTGCGGCCGACCTGTATCAGCGCATCGACATCCTCGGTGTAGGCGACACCCGGCACCTTTTCCTCGAACAGGCGGGCGATCTGCTCCTTCGTCTTGTGGATCGCCGGCATGATGATGTGCGAGGGCTTCTCGCCGGCCAGCTGGACGATGTACTCGCCCATGTCCGACTCCAGCGCCTCGATGCCGTTTGCCTCCATCGCATGGTTCAGCTCGACTTCCTCGCTGACCATCGACTTGCCCTTCACCATCAGCTCGGCACCGTGTTCGCGGCAGATCTTCAGGATGATCGCGTTCGCCTCGTCCGGCGTCTCGGCCCAATGCACCTGTACGCCGTTCTTCTTCAGGTTGGCTTCGAGCTGTTCGAGCAGTTGCGGCAGGCGCGCGAGGCTGTAGCGGCGGATATGCTCGGCGAGATCGCGCTGCCGCTCGAGCAGTTCCGGGTCGGGGAACTGCGCGGCGCGCTTCATCATCAGGAAATCCATCGCCCCGCGGAAGCTCTTCTTCAGGAACGGGTTGGCGACGACCTTGGCGGCGCGGCGCTTGAATTCGCTGCCGGGAACGAACTGGATATGGTGGGTGGTCTGCGGTGTGCTCATTGAGCATCCTCCCCGGTGAGCAGCAGCACGATCAGTTCCTTCGGCCCGTGTGCGCCGTAGGCCAGCGTCTGCTGGATGTCGGCGGTCTTCGAGGGGCCGGTGATCAGCAACGCGTTGGTCGGCAGGCCTGCCGACCACTTCTGCTGGGTGATCGCGTCGTAGAGCGTCGGCACGATGGTGTTGGCGTCGACCAGCGCGATGTGGATCGGCGGCACCAGCGACATCAGGCGCGGCTCGTCGGCATCGGGCCAGACGATCATCGTGCCGGTTTCGGCGATGGCGCCGCGCGTGCCGGTGATGGCGGCATCGACCTTCTCGAACAGTTCCTGCTTCCAGCCGTCGATCGGCTTGTCGTAGGGCTTCAGCCCCGCAACACCAGCAGCCGCAAGCGCCTTGCCGTGCTCCGTGGCCGGCGCGTAGAGCAGGGAGGCGATGCCCTTGGCGGCGACGACTTCCTTCAGCTTCTCGACCCATGCCCCGCGCGGCACCACATGCACCTCGGCATGCCAGGCGGTGATCTTCTCGGCGAATTCCTTCGCCAGATCGGCCTTCGCGGTGCGCGGCAGGCTCGCGTAGTGGGCGGCAATCGCCGCGTCGGGTGAGGGCAGGAGCGCCGTCGAAGCGGCACGCAGCTTGCGGAAGATATTTTCTCTTGCACTCATACCTTCTCTCCCGCGCGTTCGGTGTTGTGCCACAGGAAGCTCGCCAGGTGCTCGCCGCGGAAGCTGTCGCGGCGCTTTTCCAGCGTGCCGTCGATGTTCATCAGGCAGCCGCCGTCGGCGGAAACGAACTTCTCGGCGCCGGTTTCCTTCAGCGCGTCGGCCTTGTCGCCGGCCATCGCCGCCGAAATGTCGGGCTGGCGAACCGCGAAGGTGCCGCCGAAGCCGCAGCATTCCGATTCGTGCGAATGGTTCAGGAGCTCAACGTTGCCAAGCTGGGCCAGCAGTTCCCGCGCATGCAGGTGGGTGCCCATCTCGCGGCGGGCCGAGCACGAGGTGTGCAGGGCGACCTTCTTCGTCGCACCGGCGCCTTTCCAGTTCACTTTCAGCACCTTGACGAAGAATTCCGTCAGCTCGAACACGCGCTCGGAAAGCGCCTCGGCCCGGGCCTTCAATGCTGCATCCTCAGCGAACAGCTTCGGGTAGTGGTGGCGGATCATGCCGCCGCAGGAGCCCGAAGGCACGATCACCGGCCAGTCGTTCGGGAAAAGGCCGAGCTGCACCCTCGCCACCGCGCGCGCCTCGTCGGCATAGCCGCTGGTGTAGGCCGGCTGGCCGCAGCAGGTCTGGTTCTCGGGAAAGTGCACGCGGATGCCCTCGCGTTCGAGCAGCTGGATCGCATCCATGCCGGCTTCGGGACAGAAAAGGTCGACCAGGCAGGTGGCAAAGAAATAGACGTCGGTAGGGCGGGAGCCGCCGGGGTAATCGCGTTGCATCGTTCCTCCGTTCCGCGTTGCTTTTGAGCAACGGTAAATTGGTAATACCAATAAATGAGACCGCGGAAATGTACGACAGAACCGTTATTTAGTCAAACAAACGGGGAAATTGGAAGGCCTTGCGCAAAAATATTTTCGTCATTAGAATGCGCTGGTCTTACCAATCAGGAAGCCGATACGGCTGCCCCATTTGCCCATGCCCGCCAACAAGGTTCAGGTTCCGCGCATCTCCGACGCCGTTGCCGCGTCGCTGGAGAAGCGCATCCTCGAAGGTTCGCTGAAGCCCGGCGATCGCCTGCCGCCAGAACGCGAACTGGCGACCGAGCTGGGCGTGTCGCGGCCGTCCCTCCGGGAAGCGATCCAGAAGCTCGCCTCCAAGGGCATGCTGCAGAGCCGGCAGGGCGGCGGCACCTACGTCACCGACCGGCTCGAATCGACCTTCTCCGACCCCTGGCAGGCGATGATGGGTTCGCACCCGAACCTGCGCGAGGACCTACTCGAATTCCGCCGCATGCTCGAAGGCCAGGCCGCCGAATGGGCTGCCGAACGCGCTACCGAGGCCGACCTGCAGCGCCTCGAACAGGCCTTTGCGGCGATGACCGACGCCTTTGCCGGCGACGACCTCGAACGCCGCTCGACCACCGACATCGCCTTCCATCAGGCGGTTGGCGAGGCGGCGCACAACGCGCTGATCGGCCACCTGTCGGCCGCGCTGCTGCGCCTGATGCACGACAACATCCGTCTCAACCTTGGCGAACTGAAGACCATTCCGTCGGCGACCTCGCTGCTCGCCAACCAGCATGCGGCCATCTTCGCGGCGATCCGCGACCGCAAGCCGGCCGAGGCGCGCGCTGCGGCCGAGACGCACATCGATTTCGTGGCCGAGACGCTGGCGCAGACGCTGCGCTCGGTCGCCCGCCGCGAGAGTGCGGCGCGCCGCCTCAACCCAAGCACTCCCGATTTTTCCGAAACCCTCACTTCCTGATCTGACCCCTGAAAGGAATCCGCATGGAGCCCCTCGTCATTCCCTTTGAAAAACTGCGCATGACCGACGTCGAGCAGGTAGGCGGCAAGAATGCCTCGCTCGGCGAAATGATCAGCCAGCTCGCCGATTCCGGCGTGCGTGTGCCCGGCGGCTTCGCCACCACCGCGCATGCCTACCGCGAGTTCCTCGCGCAGAGCGGGCTCGATGCGAAGATCAATGCCGCCCTCGATGCGCTCGACGTCGA
>VFQM010001715.1_pt1 | contig 18320 bp, 15 predicted proteins | sample 3512391 | NCBI WGS metagenome assembly VFQM01 (sample SAMN10412369, study PRJNA504923) | tailings metagenome | isolation source: Replicate 1 from Balatoc abandoned mine | place: Philippines | reverse complement strand
GCGGAAAGGCCCGGCCGCGCTCCTGCAGGTGCCACGATGTTGGCCGGATCGGCTCGATCAGCAGGGGCATCCCGGCCTGCTTGGGGGTGCGCCCGCCCTTCTTCAAATTGCAGGGGCTGCAGGCTGTGGCGACGTTTTCCCAGCTGGTGCGCCCGCCCAAGCGGCGCGGGATACCGTGATCGCAGGTCAGGTTGTGCGGGCTGCCGCAGTACTGGCCGGTGAAGCGGTCGCGCAGGAACAGGTTGAAGCGGGTGAAGGCCGGAAACTCGCTGGGTTTCACATATTGTCGCAGCGCGATGACCGAAGGGATCGGCATGGTCCAGCTGGGCGAGTGAACCTCGCGGGCATAGCTGGCGACGATATCGACCCGCTCCAGAAACACTGCCTTGATCGCCGTCTGCCAGGGCCACAGGCTGAGTGGATAATAGGACAACGGGGTATAGTCGGCATTGAGGACCAGCGCAGGGCAATCGGACAAATTGCGGGAGGGATCCTCCGACGCGCTGCGGAACCGGGCCGCGCGCTCGATCAGCTCCGCCTTGAGCATGGCCTCCGGTAACAATCGGACATGACGGTTTGGCGACTACCCATGAATGCTAATGAACATGCGGCGCTTTCCTGCGTCAAGTCTTGCCTCCCGGCACAATCCACAGGCAAGAGTGGGCGGTGATCCGCACGCGCTTCGCCCCCAGCCCCAACGGCCCGCTCCATCTGGGCCACGCCTATGCGGCCGTGGTGGCGCATGATCTGGCGCGGGAGCAAGGCGGCGAATTCCTGCTGCGGATCGAGGATATCGACGCCACGCGCAGCCGCGCCGAACTGGTGCCGGAAATCATCGCAGACCTGGAATGGCTCGGGCTGACCTGGGATGGGCCGGTGGTGTTCCAGTCCAGCCGCCTAGATCGCTATGCGCAGGCGGCAGAGCGGCTGAAGGCGCTGGGCCTGCTCTATCCCTGCCAATGCACCCGCGCGGAAGTGCTGGCTGCGGCGCGTGAGACTGGGCCGGATGGCCCGGTTTATCCCGGCACTTGCCGCGGCCGCGCTGTCAATCCGGATGGAGCAGCCTGGCGGCTCGACATGGCGAAGGCAGCGGCGCTGGCCGGTCCGCTCGAATGGATCGATGCGCTGGCAGGCCCGCAAGTTGCGCTGCCACAGCAGTTCGGCGATGTTGTGCTGCTGCGCAAGGAAGCGCCGGCCAGCTATCACCTGGCCGCCACGCTGGACGACGCGGCCGACGGGATCACGATCGTAACGCGCGGCCAGGACCTGTTCGCCGCCAGCCATGTCCACCGCCTGCTTCAGGCGCTGCTCGGTCTGCCGGTGCCGACCTGGCACCATCACCTGCTGATCTGCGAACCGGACGGGCGCAAGCTGGCCAAGCGGCGCGGTTCGCCGGCACTGGCGGACTTGCGCCGCAGCGGTGAAGATGGACGAAGCGTGGCCCAGGCGCTGCGCATGGACCAATTCCCTACTGGCCTTTACTTGGGGGCAGGCGTAGGGATCGCGACATGAGCTACGTCCTGATTCCCGTCCTCCTGATCCTGATGGTGATGGTCGTTGTCAGCCTGGTCAAAGGCATCGCCGCCTTCATGCAAAGCACGCGTGAAGACCTGGAGCGGCCAGAGAGCGCTGGCCCTAGCGAGATGCAGCTCAAGCAGAACAAGATGATGTACGCCCGCATCATGTATCAGGGCATCGCGATCGTCGTGGTCGCGATCCTGCTGTTCGCCAGCCGCTGAGCTGCGCACCGGGCCTTGGTCAAGCTCAACAAGATCTACACCCGCACCGGCGATCACGGGATCACGGGGCTTGTCGACGGCTCGCGCCGCGCCAAGCATGACGCGCGGATGGAAACGATCGGCACGGTCGACGAAGCCAATAGCCTGATCGGTTTCGCCGTTGCGGCACCCGGCGGGCTGGGCCCGCACGAGGCCGCGCTCGTCCGGATTCAGAACGACCTGTTCGACCTGGGGGCGGATCTCGCGACGCCGGGTGAGGACTTTGCTCCGTCGGAAATGGTGTTGCGGATCGTGCCGGCCCAGGTCGAATGGCTGGAGCAGCAGATTGATGCGCTGAACGAAGCGCTGGCCCCGCTGACCAGCTTCATCCTGCCCGGCGGGACCGAAGCGGCGGCGCGCGTTCACCTGGCGCGCGCCAATGTGCGGCGGGCCGAACGAGCCGCGACCGCGCTGGCCTCAGCCGAGCCGGTCAATCCGACTGCGCTGGCCTATGTTAACCGCCTGTCGGACTATCTGTTCGTGCTCGCCCGGGCACTGAACGGCGGCGGGGCGGGCGATGTGCTGTGGGTGCCCGGTCAATCCCGCTAATTTGCCGCTAGCCAAGCCCTGCCTGCGCCGCTAGGCAGCGCCCCTTGCTGCACATGCGAAGGGGAATTTCGATGCGGACAGTCGCGGTAATCGGCGCAGGCCAGATGGGTTCGGGGATCGCCCAGACCATCGCCCAGTTTGGCATGAAGGTGCTGATCTCCGACGTTGACCTGGCCCGCGCCGAAGCCGGCAAGGGCAAGATCGACCAGGCACTGGGCAAGCTCGTCGGCCGCGGCAAGATCACGCCCGATGAAGCGACGGCCGCCTTGGCCCGCATCACCCCGGTCGCCGACTATGGGCCGATGGCTGAGGCAGAGCTGATCATCGAGGCCGCCACCGAGAAGGAAGAGATCAAGCACCGCATCTTCGCCGAAGCCGGCAAGGTGCTGGGCGCCGATGCGATCATGGCATCGAACACCAGCTCGATCCCGATCACCCGCATGGCCGTCAGCTCGCCCGATCCGGCGCGCTTCATCGGCCTCCACTTCTTCAACCCGGTGCCGGTGATGGGGCTGATCGAGGTCATTCCCGGCCTCGCCACTTCCAAGGAAACCGTCGCCCGCACCCGCGCCTTTGCCGAAGGGCTGAGCAAGCAGGTCGTGCTGGCCGAGGACGAGCCAGGCTTCGTCGTCAACCGCATCCTCCTGCCGATGATCAACGAGGCGGTCTTCGTGCTGGGCCAGGGCACGGCCAGCATTCCCGATATCGATAAGGGGTGCCGGCTCGGCCTCAATCACCCGATGGGCCCGCTTGAGCTGGCCGATTTCGTCGGTCTCGATACCTGCCTCGATATCGTCAAGGTGCTCTACAACACCACCGGCGACAGCAAGTACCGCCCCGCGCCACTGCTCGTAAAGTATGTAGAAGCTGGCTGGCTGGGCCGCAAGACCGGCCGCGGTTTCTACGACTACTCGGGCGAAGCGCCCGTCCCGACGCGCTGAGGCTGGTCAGGCCATGGCCCTGCTCGGTTTTGCCAAGCCCGAGTTCCTGCTGCGGCCACGCAATCTACTCCGCCGGTTGCGTTACCGCGACACTGCCGGGCTGCCTGAACGGATGGCAGTGCAAGTGCTGGGTCGGCCGTTTGCGCTCAATCCTAACGAAGTAATCGGGCGGCACATACTGCACTATGGGTTGTTTGATCTGCTGGTCAGCGAGACCCTGTGGCGATTGACCGATCCGGGCGAAACGGCCCTGGATGTCGGTGCGAATATTGGCTTCATGACCCGGATTCTGGCCGAGCGGGTCGGCTCCTCCGGGCGGGTCCATGCCTTTGAGCCCCATCCTGAGATCTTTGCGGAGCTGTGCGCCAATACAGCCCAGCCGCAAGTCACGCAGCACCATGTGGCCGCGAGCGAAAGTGCTGGCACCGCTCTGCTCCATCTCCCGGCCTTCTTCACCGGCAATCGGGGTATTGGCAGCATGGAGCAGCCTGCCGATAGCACCCAGTCAATCGAGATCGTCACGCTGACGCTGGACGAACTTTTGGCCGATGCAGGGCCAATCGGCATGATGAAGATCGATGTCGAAGGGCATGAGTTGAAGGTGCTGATGGGCGCATCGGAACTGCTCCGTGCTGGACGGATCCGCGATATTGTATTCGAAGAGCACGATACCGTCGGTTCGCCGCTGTTCGGCTTCCTCGCTGATCACGGCTATTCGGTCTTCAGGCTCTACAAGGGTTTTCGGGGTCCGCGCTTGCTCGGGATGGATCGCAAGGTGCAGGAGTCTGGTTGGGAATCGCCAAGTTTCCTTGCCACGTTAGAGCCGGTGAGAGCTGCGCAGCGTCTGTCGGCGCGCGGCTGGTCAAGCCTGGCAAGCGTCTAGGCAAGGCGCTTGAACAGTTCGAGGTAGCGATTGGCCACAGCTTCCGGTGTAAACCGAGCAAGATGGGCCTCAACGGCTGCTTCGGGTGGTGGCGGAACCTCTCCGGACAGGATCGCAGAAAGGCACCTCGCTAGATCCGCTGGGTCGCCGGGTGCATGGGTCAAGGCAAGGTCACCGACAGCTTCGGGCAGCCCACCCAGGTCGGAAACAATCATTCTGCAGCCGGATGCCAGACCTTCCAGCGCAACAATCCCGAAGGCTTCCTCATCCACGGTCGGGACCGACATGATCCGGGCCTGTGCCAGCAAAGGCGCGAGGGCGACTGCGGGCAATTCGTCGATAAATTGAACGCGCTCGCGCAGCCCAAGGCGCGCTACCTCTGCCTCAAGTGTCGGTCGAGCCGGTCCATCGCCGATGATCGTCAGCCTTTCCTGCGCAAAGCTTCCGGCAATGCGCGCAAAGGCCTCGATCAGGACATGCGCGCCCTTGCCGGGAATAAGCCGCCCGACATGGACGATTCCGTTTCGTTGCGCTGGCCCGTTGCGTCTCCCCGGATCGAATGTGGCGGCATCATAGGGATTGGCGATGACAACGCTGCCCGGAAAGCTCCGTGCCAGGTATTGGCTTGGCACTACGCCGCATAGGCGCCCCGCGATCGCCAGCTTCAATCTCGCGCGCCAATCGCCCTTGCCGGAACTTGCGATCCTGATCGGATGGGCAATGACCAGCGGTCGGCACGCTGCAAGAAGAGCCGGCAGCCGCGGCAGGCTGAGCGGGAGGCTTAGAGTAATGTCGGCGCTGCGTGCCAGGCCCAGCAGCGCAAGCGCGCCCGGGCGGCGATGGATCGGGTACGGTTGATCACTCTGGCCTGCTGTTTCGGTCGCAACCGTTACGGCATGGCCAAGCCTGCAGAACTCTTCGGCAAGAACCCTCGCAAGGCTCTCCATCCCGCCGATGGCGGGTGCGAAGGACCAGGAATAGATCAGGATTTTCATTGCGCGGTCTTGTCCTGATCGGCTTATTCAACCTCGACGGTCGGTCCGCAAGTGGCACTTGCCCCAGCGGCGCCGGCAGACTAGCGCTCGCAAGCCGATGGGGCAGCGCCAAAAAGGTGCAGGATGATCTCGTTCAAGAGAATTGGCACCTATGTCTTTGCTGGCTTCGTGGCGCAAGGCGCGGCGGCGATTGCCGGACTGCTGCTGGTGCGCTGGATTCCCGCACCGGAATATGCGCTTTACACGATCGCCGTGACGATGATTGGCACCATCAGCACGCTGACCCGGTCTGGCCCGCAACTTGGGCTTTCCAGCGCGCTGTCCGGTGTATGGCCAGATCCAGAGCAATCGGCTCGCGCGCTCGCCTCGGCCATGCGCACCCGCCTGCTGGTATCGGCGATCGTGATGCCCGTCGTCCTGGTGGCAACCGCCTGGTTGCTGTTCAAGGCGGGCACCGACTGGCTGCGCATGACCACGATCATCGGCATTCTGGCGCTGATCTGGCTGGCGGATCTCAAGGGCGGACTGCTTGATCAGGTGCTCTACTTCGCTCAGCGCGCCAACCGCGTACAGGGACTGGATTCCAGCATCAACTTGGGTCGCCTGGTGCTGATAGTCGCGGCAAAGGCAGCTGGGCAGCTCAGCCTGTTGGTGGCCTTGCTAACCAACCTCTTTACGGTGGCTGCACGAATTCCGGCGCTGAGCCGCTGGTCGCGCCAGGCGCTGGGCCGAACGGAGCCGGCCGCTCCTGACCCGGCAATGCAGGCAGCGATGCGCAAAGTAGCGCTGCGACAGGTTCCGATCGACCTGTTGACGGTCATGCAGGCGCAGCTGGCGATTTTCTTCCTGACCGATCGCGGCGGACTGTTCGAACTGGCTACCTATGGTGCGCTTGGGCGGATCGCGCAGTTGCTGACGCCCTTCAGTGCGCTGGTCATGGCGTACTTTGTCCCGGCATTCGCCGGACAGCGCGACAGGATTGTTCCCCGTCTGCTGGTCTTCATTGGGCTCAGCTGCGCGCCTGCCGTTGCCTTGGCGCTACTCGCCTGGCTGGCACCGGAATACCTGCTGTTCTTCATTGGCGATCAATATGCCGATCAGGCTTGGCCTCTGCTGGTCTGCGCGCTGACCTTGATTGCGATGGGGATAGCCAACACGCTGTGGGCAGTGGTCGCCCATCGCGGCTGGAACCGTTGGTCCTGGCTGCGGCTGCCGATCGGAGGGCTGTGGTGTTTTGTCGGACCGGCGGTAATGCCGCTCGATTCTGCCGCCTCGACCTATTTGTTCTATTGCAGTTTTTCTTTGGGGACCTTCGTTGCGGCCCTGGCCGACCTGGTCGATGCGCGCAGGCGCGGGGAATATGTTGCCTTGTTTCGGCGGGTGCCTGAAGCAGATGTTGCTTCAAACCCGGCTTGATCGTTAACAGTAGGTCGACCCCTGGGGCTCGTAGGGCTTTATGTACGAAATCGCCTTGATCTTTTCGGTCGCCAGCTTCCTGTGGATCGGCTTTGCCTATGTGCGCAGCCCGTTGTTCAGCGTCTTCCATCCGCTGACCTTCTATCTCGCCTTCCACGGGATCGTTTTCGTGTTCCGGCCGGTCGTGGTCTATCTGATGGACTATCGGCTGATCTACCAGGTCTATCAGTTCACGCCGTCGATGTCGGACAGGGTCAGTGCTCTGGTTGCCACGAATATCGGCATGCTGGTGTTCGTCACGGCCTGCTGGTGGTTCGGCAATGCGCCGATGCAGTTCAAGACCGACCGGGTCGCCATTGGTGAGCGCGAGATGCTCAAGCCGACGTTCTGGTGGATGGTCGTGTTCCTGATGCCAATCGGACTCTATTCGCTTTACGAGGTCTGGAGCACTGCCTTGGACACCGGCGGTGCCTATTCGAACCTGATCCGCGATTATCGCACCGGCAAAGCCTATAACGAAGGAACCAGTGGCTACCTGGTCGAAGCGCAGCTGGTCTTGGCCGGCATAACTGCGATTTTCGCCTGGTTAATGCGTTTCCGGCTGATTGCGCTGGTGCCGATCGCCTTGTTTGCTGTCTACCGCGCCGGGATCGGCGGACGCGGCCCATTCATTACCGCGCTGATTACCGTCGGGCTGTTCTACCTTTACGATCGTCAGCGCAAGAACCTGCCGATCTGGGTATTCGCCATTGCCCCGGTCTTGCTTGCGGCTTTCACTGCCGTCGGTGACGATCGAGGCGCCTCCATCCGCCGCGCGCTCAGCGATGATCAGAGCTCGGAAGTCTTTGGTCCCAAGCGAGAAGAGCGATTCATGGAAGGCATGGACTTCGCCAATCTCGAATACATGGAATACCTGGTTTACGTGGTGCCGCAGCGTTCGGGCACCTATGGCTACTTCAACGGCGTCGCCCAGCTGTTTACCGAACCCGTTCCGCGCTCGATCTGGCCTGAAAAGCCGATCGGTGCGCCGTTCGAACGGATCAACATGTTCGACTATGGCCTGCCGCTGGGGATGACCCGGTCCCTGCCCGGCGAAGGCTGGTTCTCGCTCGGCTGGCTGGGGGTGATCATCTGGTGCGGATTCTGGGGCTGGGCCCTGGGCGTGATCTACCGCCGCTTTGCCGAGGGCGAGCAGAGTGCCTTTCAGGTCGCGGCTTACCTGGTGTTCCTGCCCGTGCTGATCGTTGCCTTCCGCGATGGTCAGATCGTGACCGTGTTTCGCCAATGCCTGTTCTACCTGGCTCCGGTCGTGCTGTGGCGGTTTATTGCACGCGGCGTGGGCGTGCCACAATTGGCGACCATCCGTGCTGTCCTCGCATCGAAAGTGAGCGGCGATGTAGGTTCTGAGTTAGCAACGGCAAAGGACGCAGATGACCAGAATTGGAGGAACTTACCTCCCGCTGTGCGACGTCGGCGGCAAGCTCTGCAAGGCTCATTCGACAACGCGCGCACTTAAACGAAGCGCTTCAATGTTCCATGCCAGCTAGTATGCTTAATTCCCCGTGGCAGAAGCATTAGACGGTCTCTGTAATATGTCGATCCAAATTGAATATTAAATAGATTCAAGCCATGGCGAGCGGCAAGCTGACGGAGTGTCCTTGGGCAAAGCCAGCAAGTGTGCTCTGGATTATTGCTAACTTCATTGTGCATTATTGATTTAACAATATTTCGCCAATACCAGGGATTTGGTGTAGATATTCGTATCTCACCTCCATCACTTAGGTGATCTAGGCATGATTTAAAAAAACCTGAAAAAGCTTCTAAATGTTCTAAAATATCTCCTGCAATTATTACATCAAATTTTTCACCCAATGAAAATTTCTGGGCATCAGCATGAATTATATTATAACCTTTTTTCTGAAGAAATTCTACTCCGCCTTGTGAAAGGTCAATACCGACTGCACGTCGTGATTTTTTAACAACAGCCTTGTGAACCCAATATTTGCTTCTGTAATTTTCTGGATTGTGTTGAACACATCCTATGTCTAAAACAGATTTATTATCAAGGTTTCGAGTCAAATATAGTATCTTATGATTATTAAATGATATGGTGTCATCGAAATCACTATTATTAGGTAATATATTTGATTCTTGCAACTTTTTAGGATTAGTTATGAAAGTCATGGGAAAACCCCTATTGCAATATATCTTTAATTAAAATATCAATATTTTTTCTATAACCATTGAAGCTATAATTCTTTGCGACATTTTGAGATTCGGTTCGCCATCCGATGACCATTTGTCTGTCATCTAGCGCTAATTGAAGGGCGTCCTTAAGGGCTAAGGTATCAACCTCGTTCAGCACCAGGCCGGTGGCCGGATCGGCGCCATTGCCGCTGGCGCGGGTCTGGATGATCCCCAGCCCCGAAGCCAGCGCCTCGAGCAGGGTCAGCGCCGATCCTTCGAAATAGCTCGGGAAGACCAGCACGTGGTGGCGCGCCATGATTGCCGGGATCTCTGACCGGGCGACCTGCGGTATGTGCGTTACCCGGTCGGCATAGCGGGCAAAGACCTGGCGCGGCACCCGCAGGTCGCCGACCAGCGTCAGGCTCGCAGAACCCTGCGGCAGCAGGGCGAAGGCTTCCAGCAGATGATGGACCCCCTTGCGCGGGTTGATCTGGCCGACGAACAGCAGGCGCAGCGGTTCACCAGGCGCGATGGGGCGCGGCTCGGGCTGCGCGGCAAACAACCGCTCGTCATAGCAATAGGGCAGGACCCGCAGCTTGGCGGCATGGTCGGGGGCGTGCAGCCGGATCGTGGCGGCTGCTGCTTCGGAGCCGACCAGGATCGTGTCGGCCAGGGCGTATTCCTGGTCGTCCGCCGCGATCTGACCCTGCGGGACGCCGCGCTCGCTGGGAAGGAACCATTCGCCATAGCGATCCTGCAGTTGGGCCATGGCGGCATTGAATGCCCGGAAATCGCCGATCGTCCGGTCAAGGATGCAGGCGCGCCCATGTTGCTTCGCCAGCACAAAGGCATCGCGCGAACTGCCGTTATAGCCCCACAGCGCAAAAGGTTGGTCCGAGGCAATTTCGGCAGCGATCTGGGCCACGAACCGGCGGTTGCCGAAAGCGTCGATCCGTTGGGCCAACTGCCGCCAGCCAGCGCGGCTGGCGATCCGTTCGAACCATTCAGCCAGGCCTCCGGTCCGCACCAGGGCGGAATCGAGCCCAGGATGGGAAAAGCGGCCGAACTCTGCCCGTAGGCGGGCCGCCAGCGGTTCCGGGGCATAGCGCTCCAGCCGGTAGGGCCAGCGATCGGGCTGGTGGAAGATCGAGGTGGCATACCATTCCAGCTGCCCAAGCTGTTGCAGCGCCAGGGCGGTTTGCCAGCTGTGCTGGGTCCCGGGATGGAATACGGCGACGGACATCGGCTGCCTTCGCTAGCAGGGCGCGATGATCGGTGCATCCCGAAAGTGCATTGGCGGAAGTGGCACTAATCGTTTTCCTACAAGAACCATAATGGTTATCTGAGATGCTCCCGATTCGCCAGGGAGTACCCGATGCCCATTCCGATCATTTCCCCCAGCGGCTACGCCGCAACCCGCGCAGTGGCCTTTGCCGATGCCGACGGCAACGCCGTGCTCGCCAGCGGCAGCCTGCCGCTGCCTGTAACGCTCGGCTCCGATCCCACCATTCCCTTGGCCGGGACCACTGCCGTCAGCGGCACTTTCGGCCCCTATCAGCCGGCGCTCGGTCGCGAGGCGATGCTGACCCTGGCCGGAACCTGGGCCGGCACGGTCCGGGTCCTGCGCTCAACCGATGGCGGCACCACCAAGCTGCCGCTGACCATCGCCGGGTCGGCCTGGGCCCAGTTCACCGCAAATTGCTGCGAACCGATCTGGGAAGAGACCGAGGCTGCCGCGCGGTTGTGGCTTGAAGTCACGCTGTCGAGCGGTTCACTGACCTACAGGCTCGCGCAATGAGCGCCGATCTGATCGCGCGCGGCCTCGCCAGCCGCGCTGCTGCATCGGCCAGATCGCCCAACACCCTGGCGCTGATCCAAGCGATCCGCAACTGGGGCGCGCTCGCCGCGCCGAGCCACCGGCTCGTCTCAACTGACCTGCCAACGGTCACGGTCAGCGCGGCTGGCGCTGCCTCCACGATCAATGCCCAGGGTGCCGGCGGGGCAACCGTGCCGCGGTTCGACAGCCGCCTGACCTATGTCGCCGGTCCGGCCCGGCTGGCAGGGACGACCTTCCCGCTCAATGGCTATGCCGTCTCGCGCAATGGCTATTACGGTGCGCTCAACGCGCTGGGCGATCCGTTCTTCGGCACCCAGTACCATGCGTTTGAGTTCATCCACACCGGCACCCAGTTCGAAGTGCCGGTTACCGGGCACGGCGCCAATTCGGTCTACAACCTGCGGCTGCTGGTCGATGATGCAGTGGCCGCGACGGTGGTCGTGCCCTCGGGCAATGGCAACCTCTACTTCGTGAAGTTCGTGTTCGGTGCCAGCCGGGCACGGCGGATCCGGATCGAGACCGCATCGGTGCCTACCAATGGCGTCAATGTGGTCAGCGCCAGCGAAGTCAGCTCGGTGGCCCGGCCCTATCCGCTGGTCACCATCATGGGTGACAGCTTTGTCGAAGCGACCGGAGCCGATTTCTCCGCCAATGGCGAGGCGGCGCTGGCTGCCCGGCTGCTCGGCCTGCGCGGTGCCATCGCGGGGGTTGGCGGGACCGGCCTGATCAGCACCGGTGGCAACAATTCGGCCGGCTTTCCCAAGGTCAACTTCTGCGATGCCGTGCGGATGACCGACTTGACCCTGGCCGGCGTGATCGATGCCCAGAGCGGCGGAGCGCTCAGCCCGGCGCTGGGCGTGGTCATGGCCAGCGTCAACGATGGCTCGGCCAACGGCTTTGCCAGCGTCGCCGGGGCAACCTCGTTCGAGGATGCCATTTCCCGGCAGGTCTTCAAGCTGATCGATGCCTGGCGCAGCGCCAATTCGGGCAAGCCGCTGGTGTTCTTCGGCCCGACCTGGCCCAATGCCAGCCCACCGCTCGACATCTTCCGCCAGCGTGATGCTGTGCAGCGGGCGGTGCAGGGCGCGGGCGGCCCGCGTTCAAACGTGTGGTTTGTCGACCGGCTTGGCCCTTCGGCGATCCTGCGGCACGGTGCCGTCGATACCCTGGCGACCACCGGAACCACGACCAGCGGCAGCGCGACGCTGACCGCGCTGGCTTCGACCGCCGGTGTCGCGGCCCAGTCTGGCATTTCCGGACCCGGCATTCCCGACGGCGCAGTGGTGCTGACGGTCGTCTCTTCAACTTCGGTGACGATCAGCCACCCCTGCACGGCCACTGGTACTGCCGTTGCGATCCGGTTCCGCAACAACCAGTCGGCCCACTACACCTCGCTGGTAGCGGGGGACACAACCCACCCGTCGCCCGCTGGGCACGAATACGACGCGCTGTGGATCGCCAGCGAACTGCGCCGCCTGATCCTCAACGAATTCGCCTGACGCGGGAGCCTTAACCCATGCCCGATTTCCTGTTTGCCGAGTTTTCCGGCCAGAACATCAATTCCAGCACCAAGATCGTGCAGACCAACGGCCGCGATGTGATCGGGCAAGGGGCGGGGCTCTATGTTGCCGATGCCCTGGCCAATGCCGCACTGATGGCCGCTCATCCGCGGCTGGTCGCGCGATCCAGCAACAACCGCTATTTCCGGGCCTTGCCTGATGGCGGCCGGATCCCGGTGGAGCTGGCCGGGGCCAAGGCCGATGGCGTGACCGACGATGGCCCGGCGATCCGCGCCGCCGCGAACTATGCCCGGGCGATCGGGGCGCAGGGTATCCGCCTGGCCCCGGCGCGTTACCGGGTCGAGAAGATCCTCCCTAGCGAACAGGTGCTGAATACCAATCCGCCGATCCAGCTGATTTCAACCGATGCGGCGATTGACGATTACGGCGGCGCGCAGTTTACGCGCCAATCCGGCGGACGCGGCTTGATCCACCATCCGGCAACGCCTGGCACGATCGTTGAACTGCCGCTGGCCGCCACCGTCACGGCTGGCAGCCGCGAAGTCCAGCTCCAGGCCGGTCTTGGCGCGCAGCTGATCGCCGGCGATTGGGTGATGTGGCAGCTCGGCGAGTTTCCCTATGATCCGGCCGAGACCCCGAATTGGGACTTTGCCCGGGTCGAGGCTGTGACCGGCGATCTGGTCCGGCTCGACAAGCCGGTGCCGCTGACCTTCTCACCCGCCAGTGTGACCGGTGCCAACAAGCGGCTGCGCAAGCTGCGGATCCTGCGCGATCATGTGATCCGCGATCTCGTGCTGAGCGGCACCGATCTGGAGGATGGCATTTCGCTTTACGCCGCCCAGCGGGTCACGATCGAACGGGTCGGCGGGGTCAATGTCGGGGCCGGGACCGTGGTCGCGCAGTATTGCGACGGCCTGACCATCAACGATTGCTGGCAGGATGGTTGGTGGTCCGGCCAGACCAGCTTCGGTGCGGCCTTTGCCTTTGCCGAAACGCGCAATTGCCTGCTCAACCGGCCGCGAGCGCGCGGCACGATCTCGCTGGTCAAGGCCGAGGCGGGCGCGGAAGTGACCGTGATCGATGGCAGCTTCGAGAACACCGCAATCGACGCAAGCGGCCAATCGCGCGGGACCGACGTGGTGGTGATCAATGCGCTCGGCCGCGCCAGCGTGACGGTTCACGATCTGACCGTAACCGGTTTTGGGGGCTATCGCCTGATCGAAACCAGCAATGCCCAGCCGGGTTACGAAGGCGTGGTGCTGCTTAGTGGCACAACCCGGCTTGAACATCCCAGCGCACCGTTTTCGATCCCGCTCAATGCGATCACCGGCACACTCGACCTGACCATTGCCGGCACGCGCGAGATCTACAACTTCGCCCGGCTGCGGCACTGGCGGCGGCGGTTTGTGCTGCGCGATGGGGAGTATCTCTACGCCTATGGCCCCCCGGGCATCCTCGCCAAGGCCCGGGCCTATGCCTCGTCCGGGCTCACGATCGGCGGCAGCGGGCAACTCACCGGGTTCTGGCTCGGCCGGCAAAGTGACAACGGCAGCAATCTGGCCGATGGCCCTGCGGCGCAGCTCCAGCCCGGTGTCGATGCCTATGTGCCGTGCCTGGCGGGTACAGTCGGCGGCGCAAGCTGGACCTTCCGCAACGAGCCCCTGGCGATCCTTTGCACCACGGCCGCAGCGGCCGGGCTGAACACCGCCAACGAATTTGTCGAATTTGAAGGCTGGTTCGCCCAGCAGCAGGATCTGGATACGCCCGTTTCGGAAGCGGCGATGCGCAGCGGCGGTGATGGGCGCGATCCGCTTGAGGCCCTGTTCCCGGCCTATGATCTGCCGGCGATCGGCGCGGGCGCGGTGCTGGCTGTGCTCTTGCCGATCCCGGATATGGTGGCGGATGACTTCATTGATGCCGTGCGCATCACGGGCGGACTCGGCGGGCTGGAATTGCGTGGGGCAGAGGCCCAGGTCGGCGCGGCGCGGCTGACCTTTGCCAATCCCACCGCCGCTCCGATCGATCGCGTGGCGGCCGATCTGGCGGTGGCTTTCAGCCGCGCCATCGTGGGTAGATAGTCCGCCGCGCTTGCCAAGCCGTTTGCGTAGGGTATTTCACCTACAGAGCATCGGGGGCTGCGGCGCAAGCGAATGAATCAGAAGACCAAGCCGCAAGTTGCGCTACTGTTTGCCCAGTTTGCTGCCTATCACATCGATCGCTGCGAAGCTGTCGCCCGGCGGCTGGGCGATCGGTGTGATGTGCTGGCGGTGGAGGTGGCGACCAGTTCGGCCACCTATGCCTGGGAGCCTTCCGGACCCACGGCCCATGCCCGCAAGCTCACGTTGTTTCCGGGGCGTTCGTTCGACGATATTCCGCCGCTGCAGCGTTTCTGGGCGCAGTTGCGGGCGCTCCGGCGGTGCCAGACGGTCTTCATCGGCATCGGTTACAATGAACCCGATGTAATCCTGCTGTCCTGGGCGCTGCGACTGCTGGGCGTCCAGGTCATTGCCTTCAACGATTCCAAGTTCGATGACAAACAGCGCCGGGCCAGCTTTGAGCTGTTCAAGGAGTTCGTGCTCCAAGCCTATTCGGGCGCAATCGTCGCCGGCCCGCGCCACCGTGACTATTTCCGGTTTCTGGGGTTCCGCCGCCGCCGCTTGCTGCTGGGTTATGACACTGTCAGTATCGGCCGGATCCAGAGGCTGGCGGACGCCGCAGCGCCCGACTTTGCCGAACGGCCGCTGGTTTTTGTGGGACGGTTCGTTCCCAAGAAGAACCTGCCGCTGCTGGTCGAAGGCTATGCCGCCTATGCCGCCGCTGCCGGTTCCGGTGCGCGCAAGCTGATCCTGGCGGGCTCGGGCCCGGAAGAGCAAGCCTTGCGCGACCAGGTAGATGCACTCGGGCTGACCGACAAAGTCGAGTTCACCGGCTTCCTGGCGGCCGACGAGGTTGCCCGCCTGCTGGCCCGGGCCCTCGCCCTGGTCCTGCCCAGTTCGGAAGAACAATGGGGGCTGGTGGTGAACGAGGCGCTGGCGGTCGGCGTGCCGGTTATCCTCTCAACCCAGGCCGGCGCGCGCGAAGCGCTGGTCCGCAACCTGGTAAACGGCTTCCTGGTTGAACCCAATTCGGCCGAGGGCATCGCTGCCGCGATAGCGATGCTGGGCCGCGACGAGCAGACCTGGCAGCGCCTGTCGGACGCAGCGCGGGCGCGGGCCTGGCTGGGTGATGTTGAACGCACCGCCGAAGCCGTCGATGCGATCCTGCATCCAGCCAATCCCGCCGCAATTGCCGATGTAGCCCGGTTTGAGGCGGCGCTGTCGGGCCAACCGCAGGTTGATCCGGCTCTCGCGGCAAAAGCGGCTGCCCCGGGCTATTGGCAGCAATACTATGCCGCCGCCGCCGCGCCCGAAGCGCCATCGGACTTTGCCCGCTTCGCCAGCGAACGGCTGGCCAGCTATCCCACCATCATCGAACTGGGCTGTGGCAACGGGCGGGATTCGCTGCACTTTCTCAAGGAGGGCTGGCAGGTCCGCGCGCTCGATGCCTCCACGGCTGCGGTCGAATCCTGCCGCCGCCGCGCGGCTGAGGCCGGGCACGATGCGGCGCGCGGCAAGTTCACCAGCGGAAGTGTGGCCGATCCCGCCGCCTGGCAGCAGCTTGCGGCGGGGACGGACGGACCGATCGGGGTCTATGCCCGCTTCCTGTTCCACGCGATCGATGAACCGACCGAAGCGGCCTTGCTGGACCAGGCGGCGAGCCTGCTGACTGCGCGCGACGGCGCGCTCGTCGCAGAATTCCGCACTCCGGCTGATGAACCGCTGCAAAAGGTCGAAGCGCCGCATTACCGCCGTTACGTCGATCCCGACCGGTTCTGCGCCGAACTGGAACGGCGCGGGCTGACGGTGATCTATCGCCGCGAAGGCCAGGGCATGGCCCGCTATCGTGACGAGGATGCCCACGTCGCCCGGATCGTTGCCGTGCCTGCCGTAACCTATGCCAATGGCACGCCTTCACCTGGCCTGGAGCGGCTTCATGCGGCCGAGAAGCGGCTGGCAGCGCAGTTCGTTGACTATTGCCGCGAAGCGGGCTTGCGCCCGTTCCTGGTTGCCGGTTCGGCGCTGGGAGCGATCCGCCATGGCGATATCATCCCCTGGGATGACGACGTCGACCTGGGCATGCTGCGCGAGGACTACGCAGCACTGCTCAAGGCCTGGGAACGGAATCCACTGCCAGGGCTGACGTTGCAACATCACGGCAGCGAGCCTGGCTATCCGCTGGCCTATGCCAAGCTGCGGATCGACGGGACCCGCGTGCACGAACGGACCTTCACCGGCACCGGTTTTCACGAGGGGATCGGGCTCGATATCTTCCCCTTCGATGCCCTGCCGCACTCTGGCTTGCTGCGGCGGCTGCAGCATTGGGGTCTGCTGGCGGTCAACATCTTCGTCATGTCCTATAGTCCGGAAGTGACGCACAATTCGGGCAAGCCGCTGCTCAATGCCTTGCGGCGGGTGGCACTGGCATTGCGGCCGGTCCTGCCGATCCGGGCACTGATCGGTGTGCGCGAATGGCTCAGCAATCCGCGCGGCATTGCCCGCAGCGGCGAACGCGCCTGTTTCGAGATGTGGGGCATCCGCTTTGCCCGCCGCACCTGGGTGCCGGAAGACTGGCTTGTTCCGACCCGGCTGGCCCCCTTCGGCGATGGCGAGATGCCGGTGCCGGGGCAGGCCGAGGCCTATCTCAAGGCGTCGTTCGGCGATTATCAGGCCTTCCCGCCCGAGGACCGCCGCCACCCGCTTCACATCACTGCCGCCGAATTCGGCCGGCCCGCCGCCGATTGAGGGGCGGGCGGCATGGCCACCGCACCGCTTCTCTCGGGCAAGCGCATCGGCCTCCTTACGGCCTCGGCTTCAAGGCTGGGGGGCGGTGTGTTCGAGGCGGTCGTGATCCAGGCCGAACTGATACGCAGCCTTGGCGGCGAACCCGTGGTCATAGCCTTGGCGGACCGGTTCAGTACCGAGGATCGTCCGCGCTTTGGTGACTGTGAGGTGATCCATGTGCCAGTGCGCGGCCCGGCGCAGATCGGTTATGCACCCGCGCTCATCCCATCGCTGCTGGCGGCGCGGCTCGATTGCCTGCACCTCCACGGGATCTGGATGTATCCGTCGCATGCGGCACGTCGCTGGAGGGAGGCGACCGGGCGGGCCAGCCTGATATCGCCGCACGGCATGCTCGATCCCTGGATCACCGCGCGGGGCCGCTGGAAGAAGGCGCTTGCCCGGCGCGGCTATGAGCGGGCCGGCTGGCGCGCCGCCAGTGCCTTCCACGCCCTGACCGGGCGCGAGGCGGCGGATATCGCCCGTGAAAGTGGCCGCAGCGATAGCCTGATCATCCCCAATGCCGGCCCGCCGGTCGCCGCGCCAGTCACTGCCGCGCGCGCGCCGCACTTCCTGTTCCTCAGCCGGATCCATCCGAAGAAGAACCTGGCACCGCTGATCGCGGCCTGGCGCGAACTCGCTGCCGAGGTTGCCTTGCCAAGCGACGCCCGGCTGACACTGGCCGGCTGGGGTGAGCCGGCAGATGTCGCTGCGCTCGACGTGCTGCTGCGCGATGCGCCGCCGTCGCTGCGGTTCATCGGGCCCTGTTTTGGGGCGGACAAGGCGCGTGAGCTGGCACAGGCCCGGTTCGTCGTCTTGCCCTCGCTCAGCGAAGGTCTGCCAATGACGCTGCTCGAAGCCTGGGCTGCGGGCACGCCAACGCTCCAGACCAGCGAGTGCAACCTGCCCGAAGGGTTCGCCGCAGGCGCTGCGCTTGACTGCGGCATGGACCAGGCCTCGCTGAAAGCAGCGCTGACCCAGGCTCTGGCCATGCCGGACGCCCGCTGGCTGGTGATGGCCCGCGCTGCGCAGGGCCTTGCCAGCGGGCCCTTTTCGGGCGAACGGGTGGCGCAGCAATGGGGCGAAGCCTATGCCCGCCTGATCGCTGAACCGGGAGCCGTATCATGACCCCGCTCGATGCCCGCCAGACGAAGCCGCTTGAGGGCGGGGCCAGCTTTTCGCTCGGCAACCGGCTGGCGCGGGTGTGCTGGGGTCTGACCTGGCTGCTGCTGGCGCGCTTTACGCCGCCGCCGCTGCACGCCTGGCGCCGGTTGGTGCTGCGGGCATTCGGAGCCAGGGTCGGCAACGGTGCGCGGGTTCCTGGCAGCGTGCGGATC
>VFQM010001713.1_pt1 | contig 18334 bp, 23 predicted proteins | sample 3512391 | NCBI WGS metagenome assembly VFQM01 (sample SAMN10412369, study PRJNA504923) | tailings metagenome | isolation source: Replicate 1 from Balatoc abandoned mine | place: Philippines | reverse complement strand
GGTCAGATGAAGCGCAAGCAGGCCTACAGGTGGCTGGCCGAGCAGCTTGGCATCGAGGCCAACGATTGCCATATCGGGGAGTTCGACGTGGGGAAGTGTCGCGAGGTCGTTGCCATCTGCCTAGACGGGAAACAGCAGCGTTCGCCCATGACAGTGCTATGCAAACGCCGTATTGACTAAGGCTCCCGCCAAGCGTTACATTTTCGTATATATTTACTAAATTGTAACGGATGCGAAATGCCCACAAATTCGGTGATTCTGACTGACACGGCGATACGCGCCCTTCTTAATAAACCGCTATCCAAAGCTGAATCCATCGCCCTTTGGTGGTTTGTGGCCAACCTGCCTGCTGCTGGTGACGTGATTTCGCTGGCAAGCCTGGCCGAAACCCTCAGGGTGCCAAGAGCGCGTTTGAGTCAGACCATCAAGCGGCTTTGTGAAATCGGATTTCTTGTGCGCGGCGCCAAGATTGCCCTCTCCTACCACTACAAACTCAACCCGGTATTCATTCGCATCCTCTCATGAACGGGCAATTTCAAATCAGTGTCAACGAGATTATCCAGACCGTCCTGGACGACGGATTATCGCTGGATCTTTGGCCTCGGGATGTTGCCTTGCTGGTTCTCATCCAGCAAAAGATGAATTCCGGCACGGGTTTTTCCTTTGCCATGGAGGGCGGGGAATTGCGTTCCCTGGCGGCGAAGGTGGATGGGCTGGAGGTCAAGGATTCATCGGGCACTGAGAAACGTCTGACCGAAAGCATAAACAGGCTGATCAGGGCCAACTGCCTGGCCCGCGCAGATCTATCGCGCCTGCGCAACGTCGAAGACACGGAATACCAACTCACCTCCCTCGGCGAAAGCATTGCCTCCTGGCATATCGAGCACACCCGGTTCAGCGGGGAACCGCTGGCCGCCATTCTGCAGGTATTCAATGGCCAGATCGTCGACCTGCATGCCAAGGCCCTAAACCTCGAAGGCTATGAGGATTGGCGACGGGAAATCCTGACACCGATGCAGGTGGTACTGAAGGACATGTTGGTAAACGTCCAACGTCACCAACGGGAGCTGGATCGTCAGCATGAGGCGTTGCGTGCTTTCATCCCCACGCTTCTGACGGAAAACAGCGAAGCCTCCATTGACCAGTGCGAGCAGCAACTGGCCATGGTCATACGCACCATCGACGACCTTCAAGAAGTCACTCTCTCATCATCCAGCAAGGCATTCGAACTGCTCTATCAGATCGAAATCGCGGGCGAGAACAAGAAGATCGAAGGGGTCGGCCCCGTATGTCAGGACATTGCCCGCCGTATGCATTCCATCGTGCAGTGGACCGCGCAACGGGCTGCTGACTGGGTTGAGCATCACGGCGTTGTGCATGATTTTCTTCGGAGCGTGATCCGAATCGATCGCCAGCGCCGTCTCACTGAAGCACTCAAACATGCCATCGCCATCCCTCCGGACTGGTCCCTCAGCGTCAGCTGGGAACCCCGGCTTATCAGGATGCGCGAGGATGCCCAGCAGCAGAACCGGACGAGGCCTGCGCCCAGGCTGCCTCGGCGCGATTATGCCCAGGAGCAGGTGCCGCATGTCGAGGATGAATTGCCTGGTCGCCTTAGGGCCTTGCTCGACCAGAAACTTTCTGAAGGCGAAGCTCGATGGAGCGAAATAGTCATTACCGTAATCGCAGAAGGCGCGGACCCAGACGATGTACTCGCTCAACTGTCCTGGCTGATGGGTGAAATGGTGAGGTCAGGCAAAATTGACGCCGAAGAGCGAGGCTGGGTACAAGTGGCTAGCGGCAGACGCATGGAAGAACTAAGGATAACTGCACCATGAATTACCTTGACAGACACTTTGTCGATGCCGACCTGATTCTGCGTCGAGGCGGCCACATCAACCGGTCGAACCTCTCTCTCTATCAGTTCCTCATCGACCACTTTGACGATTTCAAGGCCTTCTACCAAGGTTACCAGTGTGAACTGTTCCAGCATTCGGATGGCTTCTTCTTTCTGATGTCGAAAGGAGGGCTCATTCCGAGCAGAATACTGCCGAAGCCCTGTGTACATCTGGGCATGTTCATTGCCCTGAAGACAAGAGATCCGGAAATTACCCGATCGTCCGGTCGAATCAGCTTGACCAATCTAATGCAGTCCATTGAGACCTCCGTTCCCCGGGAGACCCTGCAGCAGGTCTATGCACCAAAACAGCGGGAATCTTCGTCCGACAACCGAATTGCCGAGGAGATCAAGAAGGCATTGAAGACGCTTGTCGACTTGCGTTTTATCGAGATGCACGGGGATGCCATCAAGCCGCTAGAGGCCATTCACCGTTTTGCCGAGCTTGCGCGGCATGACAACAATCCGGACGAGATCGGCCGTTTGGTGCTGACGGAACAAAAAGGCGTGGTCTTCCAGGCCTTCGAGGAAGAGAGCGAAGAAGAACCCGACGATGACAGGGATGAAGAATGAAGGGACGGATTGAACGGATTGCTTATATCGGTTGGCTCGGTATCGACTATGAAGCCATCACGCTGGACAAAGAGGCTTTCACCGGCCTGATCGGGCCGAGCGGCGCCGGCAAGTCGACCCTGACAATGTGCCTGGCTTATGCCCAGTTGCCTGACCGACGGGTATTGGATATTCGCCCCATTTCCGACCTGCAGGATCCTCATAACGCCGGCAAAGACAGCCTGCTTGGCCGGATCAACCCGAATTATGGCTACGCCTATGTTGTGCTGGATATCCTGACCCGGCACGGTAAGCGTCTGATCGCCGGCATTCATGCTCAAGGCGAGAACGGCCGCGGAGACCTTACCCGCTTCTACATCGATAACTACACTGAAGGTGCCTCTCTGCAGGACGCCTTCCGGGTCACTGATGGGGATATCCAGTATTACCCAGATCTGCCGGATTTGAAACGCAACTTGGCTGCCCGAGGCTACGACCTCCACATCTGCCGCCAGGTACAGGATTACGGGCAGGTGCTTTATGAAGCCGGCGTGCTGCCAACCAATCTCGCCGACTTATCTGACCGGTCACTTTACGGCAAACTTATCGATGCCACTTACCGGGGTGGTATTTCCGCAGACGTGGCGAGCAAACTCAAGGACTACCTCTTGCCCGAGGATCGGAAGGTCCCTGAGATGGTTTCCAAGATTCAGGAATGCACAAGCCAGGTCTTCAGTACCCGGCGTACGCTGGGCGATGCGGATAGGCAGCTCAACCTGCTCCAGGCTACCTACGGCACCGGCAAGGAAATTGTGTTGCATGCCCTCCGGCATGAGATTGATGAGCAGCATGTCGTCGAACTGGAGATTGAAAGACTTGAACGAGAAGTCGCAGCGGACACGGAAACGCAGTCCAGCAAGACCCAAGAGGTCAACTCGCTGGCCAAAGAAATCCAGATAACCGAGGAGACCATCAAAACCCTTCAACAGAGCACCCAAACGGAACTTACAACTGAAGAAGATCTCATGGATGCTCGGGGTATAGAGGTGCAGGCCCGAAAATCTGAGCTTGACGAGGCCAAGGGCAAACAAATTCAGTTCAGGAAAGGCGAGAAGGCATGGAAAGCCGCAGCCGGTATACATGCCAATCGCGACCCTTCCTGGTTGGCGGATTGGCTTGATAAGGAAATTGAGAAGCTAGGTGAATCCGTAACCAGGACAGGAATGGAAATTGAGGGGCTTCAGGAGCGCCGAGCTGCTCTCGTGGTCGGAACGGTCAACAACAAAACCGTTACCCTTGCCAAGTCTGTTGGCGGTCAGACGCTGGAAGAATTTTTTGATGAATCGGGCGACCAACAAGCCGTCGCATTGGAAATGGGACTATGCGGCTTGGTTGATGGCGTTGTAGGGGTCAAGCCGGAGGTTCTGGGCAGCCTGGAACCCAGCCAGGATCTGCCGGACATCTTCTGGCTTGGCGAACGCCCCCCCAGTGAAGCAACAGTTAGAAGCGTCGGACAATGGAACATATCGGTCGGTGCCGGCGGCTATATCGTGTCGAGCAAGCACAGATATCCCGTTTTTGGCAGGCAAGCCCGCGAGAACCGGATAGCCGATATTGATGAAGAGATCAAAGGCCTGCTCGAAAAGCAAAAAACTTACCGCATCGCGAAGGAGGGCGAAGACGGCAAAGGCGGACTCAAGGGCCGCCTCAGTTCATTGCAAATGAACCATGAGGCAATCGCTTTCTTCATCGAAAATCGTGGTAATGCCATTGTCATCGAGCAAAACGCAGAAGCCGCCAAAAATGCTTATGAGGATGCCAGTCGCCTTCACGGGGAATCTCAGTTCAAGGTGCAGGACCTTAGGAAAAAATTGCGCAAGGTGGCCGAGCCCCACGAAGAAAAACTCTTGATTCTAAATACCAGGAAAGCGAATGCAGAACGAACACTGGAAGAAATCAATGGACGGCTTCCCGGCAAACAGAATTCGTTGAAAGAAAACCAGGACAATCTCCAGAAGCAGCGCGATTCCATGGCATCAATGGTCAAAACGCTTGGGCAACAGGGCGAAACCTTCCTGTCCGATGCCCGGCAGTTGGAATCATCGCTGCCCGACATTTATAACGTCGAACAGACACGACGGATCATCAAGCTGGGAACCGCGCTTGAAGGCGAACCGCCCGCAAGGCTTGGGTTGATTCAAGCCGCCTCCCCAACCGACACGTCAAGCTGCATCCAGCTCTGGCCTATGCTACTCGAGATCTTGCGAGACCGGATCGTGCTAGATCTGGCCGACATGGACGGCGCCGATCTGCTCGTCGAAATGCGGGAAAGACGGCACAAATTGAACGAACAGCTGGGGTTGCAGGAGAACGAAGTCAGAATCCAGGCCCGCTCGCTGCACAGCGCCATCCAGTCATCCGTGTCTTCGCAACGGAACCGAATCCGGGCGCTCAGTAAGCTCGGTGATGACATCCGCTTCGGCAACATCGTCGGCATCCGCATCGTTGTCGACACCCGTCAGGAAATGCTGTCCATGCTGGAGGGATTCGCCGATCAGATGTCGCTGTTTCAGGACAACACCAAGCCCGTCGACCAGTCCCTCCGGGAGTTCTTCGAGGCAGCCGGCGAGAAGTACAAGTTCACGGGCGAGGAACTGCTGGACTACCGGAATTACATGGACCTCAGGATTGAGGCGAGGCGTAAAAACAAGGAATGGGAGACCGCCTCCTCTCTGTCCGGCGGTGAATCGATCGGCGGCGGCTTGGCCATCGCCCTGATGCTGTCGAGATCGATGACATCCCGAGGCGAAATCAAGCCGGAGCAGATCACCCCTCTTTTCATTATCGACGAACTGCACCGGCTTGATCCAAAGGGCCAGGGCATGATCGTCGACTTCGCCAAGCGCGAGGGTTTCCAGGTCTATGTCACCGCCCAGGCCCTGAAGCCGAATTTTGAATGCACGCTCTATACCCTGGAGCGCATCTACGATCCGGAAGAGCGGCTCATTATCCGGGGGCAGGAGAAAAGGCTGCCCAATGCTGCCTGATACCCTTGAGATTGCCCTGTTGGCCAGGCTCGTTGAGCACGGCGCCTGCATCGAGAGCGCGCGTAATCGTGCCCTGATCCGGCGTCTCGAGACTGCTGGATGGCTGACTCCATCAGGCAGGCGCAACGAATGGCGTGTCCGCGCCGAAGCCGAGCAGCATATACGTTCTCGCCTGGCGGTATTATTGCCGGGCTGGGAGGCTGACTTCGAGCTGTTGCGGTCGCAAGGGCTTGACCCCCGGAAGCCGCAAGACATTGAGGCCCTGCCAGCGCTTCGCAGGCCTGTCGTGGCCAAAGGGAAGATCAACCGACGCAACTGGATGAGCGCCGCGGGTCTGGGTCCCAAGCGAAAAAGCATGCTGAAGACCCAGGCGACGCTGACCAGTGACTGGGTCATGCGGTTGCGACCCAACAGAGGCTTGCTTGCCAAATGGGAAGATGGGACGACCGATCTGTGGGAGATGGCGCAACTCTGGACCGAGTGCCCAATTCCCCAGCGCCAGTGGCTAAACCTGCAGAAATTCGACGGCACCGCGCCGGCTGTGGTGATCACCTGCGAGAATCTTGGGGCTTACATTGACCTGCCGCTTCCCGAAAATGCGCTTACCGTGTTTTCGCCGGGCAAGCATACCGAATTTGCAATCGAGTTATTGGCCAAATTCCCCACATCGAAATGGGTGCATTTCGGTGACCTTGATCCTGAAGGACTGGAGATCGCCGAACAGATTGCCCATGCGTCTGGACGGGAAATGTTTTTATACATCCCCTCCTTTGCTACGGAATACGTGGAGTCCGGGATGGCACAGAAAAAAGGAGTTGTTTGGAAAATTGAATCAGAACATCCGGCGCTGAAGGCGCTAATTGAGCGTAATGAAGGCCTCTATCAGGAGGTGTTTATGCTTGACCATAGATTGAGGGAAGAGATGGCGGACATCTATGTCTGGGCTTACAGGGAACGACATGGAAAAGCCCAACACCAAAAGGTGCTGGGCGTTATTCGGGGCATCTGAAATTCGCGCTATGGAAGCATTAGTTGATTGGCCGTGGGGTAAAGTCGATGCTGGGCGCCAACGAGAACAGCCCTTCCCGATTGGTCATATCCAGGAGGCGTCGGACTTCCACCTCATTTGTCGCTTGTATGCGGAGCGGAGTGCCGTTTCCGTAATCGGGCGCGATCTCAAGCGTCAAACCTACGTCTGTCTCAATGACCCTGATCGCTGCCTTGTACATCGCGATGTTACCCCCAGGGACCGGCTTTGCGCCGGCTGACGTGATCTCGAACAGGCGCAACCTTGCTGCCTGCAGCGGTCCTCCGTCAGGTTCTGGGGAATAGCTTACGACGCATGCGTGCTGCCCAACGTAGACGAGCTGTTCGCGTGGTATACCTTCCCGCTCGATGATGCCCTCCAGCAATGCATGGGTGCCATCGCCCTGGTACAAAACTCCGTTCGATGCGACGACCCCGCTGCTTTTGCGGATGCGATCCAGCAACTGCTGTGCCGAGTCTTTCAGTTCAATCGACCCTTCTGAGGCTAGATCCCAGTAATCATCCACCCCGCACTCGATGCAGCTCTCGCAGTAAAAACCCCTTCCCGATTCCATGGACATCCATTCGCGCTTGGTCGTCGCGAAGACGGTTGCCCTATCCTTCGACGTGCTTTGGCCGAGTTTTTGGATCACAACCGGTTCCGGATAGGTGCTCACTGCAATCGCAGTGGCTAAGATGGCCTCTTCTGGCGTGTGATAGTAGCGCCAGGTCCACGCTTCCCCCAGTTTGACGCGCACCGCGACTGGTGGGGTGCCATCGTTCGGCTCGTCCTGGTGCTTGACCAGCTGATGCCAGTCACTTGCGCCGAAGAATACTGCAGCCAACTCCTGGGCCTGGCTCTGTTTGGCCTCGATTCCAACCTGACTCAGTGCCCCCCGCATGGCTTTCGCCCAATTTCCGGGAAAACCAAGAAACATTTCGGTGTTTGTTCTGGCGTATGGTACGGATGGCTCAACATCCACCCCTTTGAAGCCTGGTAGGCGCATTGCGAACGACATCAAAGTCTGGCTGTCTTGAAGCCTGACCCCTTTGAATGCGCTGCGAACCCTCTCCCGGTTAGCCAGATTGAATGGTTCGAGTCGAATCGGTTCGATCGTCAAAGCGGTCTGGCCGTTAATGATGACTTCGGTGACTGCGCCGGCTACCCGGCACTCGTCGAGCCGGGAAACATCGCTGTCGCACCCCTCGATGACGGCGCCCAAGGCATCAAGTAATGATGGGCACAGCATGCCGTCGCTTACCTCGCCTGGCAGACTTTCGACATCGACTGCACGGATCACGTGCCAGTTGTTGCGAGGAGGACGAAAGTGAATCAGCGCCTGTGCCTGGATATAATCCCGCCCTTCGAACCAATCGAGCATTGCGTGTTCGATTCGCGGAAATTGCCCCAACGATTCAAGTTCGCTTTCGATGGGAGGATTTTCCAAAGCCTCCCTAGGCACTGCAATGCCCATGTCATTGAGTTTGGCGATGACGCGCTGAACGCCAGAGCCGTAGTAATTGCCGGAATGTACTGCAGATAAGTTGTCGTACATGATCTCTCCTTTGGTGGACCGCGTCGAAGATGGTGTGCACTTGCCATCCAGGTCCTAGGGTGATCATGAACAAGGATGATGAAGACTATGACCGAATTCGCCTGCCCTTACGGGCGTGCACCAGCTGGTGTTCGGCAACCAGAGCACAGATTAGCACGAACTGGTAGCATGTCAAATAACTGGCATAAAAAACCCGGCTATCCACGAATGGATGAGCCGGGTTGGGATGGGTTTGCTTCAGCTATCGAACTCGTACTGGCTATTGCCGTTCTCGTCGACAACGTGAGCCTTGATGTGTGAGCAGATATCGACGGGCTTCACAGGACTTGCCGGCCCTTCGATGTGAACCAGAATGTTTTCGTGGCCACACTTCGGACAGACTGCCTTTGATGCCAGGTAAGGGCCAAGCATGTCGATTGCAGATGACGCATAAACAAGTTGGACTGTCATGTTTCACACCCTTGCTTACGGTGAAACTCCGGCTCTTCATTTGCTGACATTGGCACGAAATGGTAGTCCCAACGCCGGCCGGTTGTAGGCTCGAATGCGTCAGAGTAACCGCTGACCATCCACGGCAACCCACGGTCTTCAGCCATCATTACTGCCTGGTTGAAAGCCTCGCTCCCGTTTGACGACTTGAATTCGGCGATTTGCCGAGATTCCGGCACGGCCAAGACGGCAAAATGCTGCACGCCGATAGCTCGGACCAGTGTTTCGATTTTTGGGCCAATATAGGAAAAAGCCGTGGGCCCGCTTTCCGTTGCGGGCAACACTTTTTCCAAATACTTGGCCACGATTGGTGGCGGGTATGTCCTGCCAAATACTTCTTTGTTCACAGGCTTCTCCTATGCTCACGGTAGCCTTTAACAGGCCGTCGTGGTGGTTAGTGAATCGGCAGATGGTGGTAGAGGAACTTGGCAACCGCCTCGGTATAGCCTCCTTGGAGGCCCGTAGGGACGCAAAATCCCTCCGGGAATTGAATTTAGGCGCCAGATGACATCTGCCGTCTGGTTGTTGATTGGGCGATGAACACCCGCTTTGACTAGCCCTTAGATTGTATTACTGGCCAGCCTTGGCTGTCGGTGTCAAAAGCGACAAAAATTACAGGCTTTCTTGGGCATAAAAAAACCCCAGCACTCAGGCTGGGGTTTTGGTTAATTATTTCTTCTTAGCCGTGGCTAGAATGATGATCGTGCTTGTCTTTGTTGTAGAGGTGGACGCTATATGCGAGTGCCGCCCCAACAACGATTGTTAGCAGCCCGTAAAAGATCAGCAGTTCATTCATCTTCATTCTCCATTTTTACGGCAAGGCTCAACAAAACATGAGCCACTACCTGGCAGATGACAAACCATGCGATGGCGATGGTAATTAAAGTTGCTGCGCCCACCGCAGTCTTGGTTGTGTCACCCATTATAAGATAAGGACCGGCTGCCCCCAAATAGGCGACTTTCTTGACCTCATCTGCGATGGAACGGATGAGTGCCCTGTCCTTCTTGGGTTTTTCACTCATTTGTGCTCCTTATGCCGGTTTCAGTATATCGAACCGTGAGTTGCTGATAAAGCAATTCGCGAAAGTTGCTGGCACCGGCATCGAGGCTGGCCATGATTTCGACCAGATGCTCGTTATCCTCGCGGCCATTCCATTCCTTGCGGTAAGAGCCAGATCGGTAGCCATTGTCAGCCCGGAAAAAGTTCAAAACATTCTTCCCGACATACTGGCGGTAGAGATCAGCCCAGGACATGTCGCAGTCCTCGATCAATGCACCGAACAGCTTGATGCTGACACGCCTTGATACTGCCAGGCCCATCATCAGTTCGAGCTTTTCGACGGTATCGAGAGCGTAAATGTCGTATTCCTGTTCATCGAAGTCGACATAACCATCCGAAGAGTTTGCATCGGAGACTATCCGGTTTGCGGCCAGATCGATGTTGCCGTAGGCCTTGATGATGAAGTCGGAGAGTGTGAAGTGGAAAATATCGACCAATTCAAGTTGAAGCTGATCGATGTCCTTTTGCTGCGCCTTCCACCATTTCCAGCCGTGGTGGTCGATAGCCTCGCCGCCCTCGACCAGGACCGCGCGTAGGAAGGGATACCCGGCTTGAATCCAGTTCGGGTTCACCTTCGCGTTCATCTGGCCCTGAAGATCGAGCATGGCCAAGGCTTGCTCCCTGGTCAGGGCGGTGTTTTCTTTCTGTTGGCTCAATTCAGCCTCCATTGTTGAAGCGGAACGGCCATTTGGCCGCCCGCAGGTTGAGTGATTTTACAGGTAGGCCGCGATTAACCCCTGCAGCTTGCCCACTTCCTCGACCTTGCGGTCGATGTCAGGGTTTTCTGACTTGTCGTAGGTGCCGTCTTCCAGGCCGGATACGATGTCCTGAACATGGCTGTCTGCCATGTCCACGACCGAGGCCAGCACGGACAGATCCACGCCAAGCAGCTTTTCGATGGCCAGCCTGCGCATCGATTTCCCGGCATTCAGGTATTCGACGCGGTAGGCGGTTTTCTCGTCCTCTGGGAGGCTCGAAAACCAGGTTTCATGGCTCTCGATGTTGGTCAGAACGCCCTTTCGATAAACCCATTCAGACAAATCCTTGTCGTCCAGCTTGCGCAGATCATCCAGCCCGTAGACGGGGTGATCAGCACTCACCGTCAAAGCCTTCCAAGCCTCCTCGGCCGCCTTCTTGCTCGGGTGGTAAGCCCAAGGGAAGGCGCTGTCATAAACCTCGACAGGCTTGCCATCAACGATGCTCGGTTCGATCTTGACCCTGGCAACGATGTAGCGAGCCCCTTTCGGCATGTGGCCGGCGTACTCGATCAGATATCTCATACACCAAACCCCTCGTCACTTTCGTGTTCCTTCAAGCTGGCGGCGTGTGCCTCCATCTCGTCCTCGGAAACGATTTCAGTGGCGGCAGCCGCACCGGCAACCAGAGATCCGACAGCTTTGGCGTATTCGGGGTCGACGGGGGCGCCATCCATGTATTTCATGCGGAACATGATTTCCTTTCGGCCCGGACGCGCCGGGCAGTTGGTTGTTTAGCGATTCGTCAGCAGATACTCTGCATGGTCTGCACGGCTGGCCATCACGTCGCGGCAGATCTCATGGATCTTGGCTTCAGTGACAGTCTCCCTGCAGTCGTTCAGCAGCGAAGCGGCAAGCTTCTTCTCGAAGCAGGACATCCCGTAGTCGGCGCCGGCGTCGATGTCGTCGGGGTCGAAGTAGCGGGTGTTCGGCTTGACCTGCCAGCCGCCACGTCTGTAGCGGTCATGGCCAAAGGCCAGATACCGGAACGAGTGGTTGGTCAGGCTGTTGCGGCGCAGGTAGCGGTAGAGCGCCACCATGGCCGGGAAACAGGCCGGCTGGGGGTTGGCGCACCACAGCAGCGAGCGTGGTTGCCATTCGCCACCAGGCGAAGCAACCAGCAGTCCGAATGCGCTGCACCCTTCGTTCCAGAAAACCTTGGTTTCCGGGTTAACGAACACCTGATAGGACTTGTGCCCATAAGGTGTTTCGCCGATATGCACTTTCAGATCATGGCTTCGCGTGAGCATCCGAATCCTCCTTTCATGGCAAGGCCCTCGAAGAACCTTTTGCAGACGCCGGTGGCGTCTAGCCACCGCTTGCGCTCGCGAAGGACGTCCTGCGAAATCTGCCGCAGGGCTTCCCAGTCAGATCCGTTGCACTCATAGGTACGCACGAAGCGCCTGAGCACTTCAGCCTTTTCCTCGTTGGTCAGGCCCAGGTTGTCCTGGTCTGCATCTCCGAGACCCCAGAGAACCGGGACAGAGAAGACCATGAACGGCGACATGGCGGCCATCATTCGCGCCCAGAGAACTGGCGGCAAGTGAGGCATGGTGTCGCAGCACACGTTCAGCAGGTCATCGATGAGATGATGCTGTTCAAGAAAATCGAAACGGTTTCCTTGCATTTTGCTTGCTCCTTGTTGACACGCGGAGCGCCCTTGCGGGTCGCCCCGCAGGGTTGGGTTGCTGCCAGCTTGCGCCGGTCAGTGGTTGGTTTGACGTGAATCCGTCATGGCGTCCTTATCAGACGATTCCGGGAATGGGCTGAACCATTTCCGCAACCGTCTTGGTGCGGAGGGACAGGCCTTGCGGCCCGCCCTGGTTGTCACGCGGCCAGAAGTGGCAGCGCGAGGGTTTGGTTTGCTTCCGGTGATTCCAGCAAGGAATTCGGGTCGATGCCGTGCCTTGTCAGTACTGTGTCGATGGCTGCGTTAACCTTGTCCTTGGCTTCATCCGCCTCGGAGCGGTCCGCCCAGAATACCGCGCGAAGCGGGTCATCCCAGGCGTTCCTGCGCAGCTTGTTGACCTCCGACCTCACTTCCTTGTCGAATTTCTCGGCCTTGTCGTACTGGAGCCAGAACTGTTCGGAAACTTTCTGTCCCTCTGGAGGCAGCCACTGGCGGTGTTTGCCAACCAACCGATTTAACCTGTCGATCAATTCACGTTCGCGGGGGAAAAAATGGCTGTTATGCAGCTGTCTAGGGTGTCAATAAGACAAAACCATTACCAATAAAGGAACACCCGTTGGTTGCATTTCAATCTTGTAAATAATCAGTCCAGCTAGGGCCAAAAGCGGAAGTTCAGGTTGGAGTGCTCGACCGTCTCTTATTCGGCCTTTGCTGCCGGTGGGGTACTACCCCGCCTGGGTCAGCTATGCGCCGCACAAGGGCCATTTTCTAGAAATCCCTCTGAATGGCTGCTTCCGAGTAGTAAACACCCGTTTTCCCGGGAATTCTCTGAACGGTCGTAATATACGGGCAGATCTGCCCGTATATTAACTGTTAGCGTGAACATGTGGAGAAGAACGACTAGATGGCAATACCGATAACGGATTTGATCGTGGCCGCTGTTAGCAAAATGGTCGACGATTCCCAGGCAGGCACGTACCGGGAGCCGAGCCACTCAGATCTAGACTTTTATATTGGGCGTTCAGGATTGTCGGGCGTTGACCCAAAAATACAAGGGCAGACCGTTGGAAAGGCAAAGCGAGTACGGGCCGTACTTTCTTGGGCTCTCGACAATGATCAAGAGGCAGGAGGGAAACTGATCGAGTCGTTGATTTCCAAGATTCGAGCTTCCGGTGGTTTCCGGGAAACGTCCGAGAATTTCATCGGTAGAGAAGTCATTCTTAGGGCCATAGATGCCTTCGATTCAGAAGGATACGTACTCGCGCAGGATGGTGATCTCCGCTCGAAGAACTTGGAAACGCTAAGTGGTCGCGATCTAACTCAAGCGTTGCGCGCATATGCCCGGCGCGCAAAGAAGGGGGCCGAAGATGCCGCTCTACTATCCGGCACGAGCAAAGACCTTTTGGAAGCCACTGCGGCTCACGTGATGACCGTTAAGTTTGGGGCGTATCCGCAGCAAAGCAATTTTCCCGCTCTGCTTGGGCAAGCCTTCGTGGCTCTTGGCTTAGCTACGCCGGAGGACCCGACTTCATCCACCGAGGCTCCTTACCGTGTAATGGAACGAGGCATGTACCAGGCGGCAGTCGGAGTAAACCAGCTTCGGAACAAAGAAGGTGCCGGACATGGCCGCCCGTGGGTAGCAGGTATTTCGAGGGCAGAGGCAGACGCTGCAATTGAGCTTGCTGGCACAATTGCCGGCTACATGCTGGACAAGCTAAATGGGCGCTAACAACAGCGTCATCTTGGACCGTAACGCTGGGCGTTGGGCCTAACACTTCACGATGGACGCTCAAGATCCTCGTCTCCGCGAAATTTGGCGCCAGAAGGTGGTACCCGTCATCTATCGTCAAGTCCGGCCAGAACCAGTGCTCCTGCGAATTCCCTATGCACCGAACAACTTTGAGTGGGTTCGCGGAGAAAAGCGACACAAGCCAGAATGGAACGCACGATACAAGTGTTGGGAAACACCAATTTCTTGGTTTGATGAACTCGTCGAGCGAACGCTTCGACGGTTTGGAAAGACATACGTCATTCAACTCTACAAGGAACATCAGAAGTGCGCTCCCGCTTGCTGGAACGCCAAAGGATTTCACTGTGAGTGTTCTTGTATGGGGGCCAACCACGGTACAGGGCATCCTGGCGGGCACTGGCATGAGGTATCCGAGACGTTTGCCTTTCAATGGGGTCGGCGCAAGTATTCATGTCGGCTCATTACAGCCAATGCTGCCTGTTAGGCCCAACCCTTCTTAATCCCAAACAGGAGCTGTCTTCGCGTCGAATGTGTTGATCTTGCATTGGAATCGGGTTTCAATTTTGGTGATATGACTTGCGGCTTCAGGCGAGTAAACGCCTATGTACACACTCCACAGGCGATCTGGATCTTTGGCGCCGTGTTTCGCCGCCTTGTTGATTGCGTCAATGATATGAAGATCGTAGTCGCCGAAATTAAAGCCGAACGAAACCAATGAGCCTTCAATCTTGCACATCTGGTCATAGCAGAATGAGAGGTATCGATTGTGGCGTATGTGTTCCAGTTTCTCGTCCCCGTTACCCGCTGTTACGAACACAGGGTATTCCCCTTTTTGAAGTCGCGCTGAGATGTTCTCAACGAGAAATGAGTCACCCGTGTACTCCTCTTTGACTATCTCAAGCCCGGTGTCAAACAAAGGAAGAGCACCATGCAAGTAGTGGACGTTCTGTCGGTCTTGGTTTGGCCCCCACCTGAGCTCTGACCATTCTTGATCTTCTCCATGTTTAGCCTCGACCGGGTTCAAAAGTTCGCGACCAAAGCCATCTACATGGTTCGGCACTTCGCCCCTCAAAAGAACCCAGTAGAGGAGCAAATCGTAGTTCGTCGTAAAGATGTTCCCACCTGTTGCTAGGTACCAATTCAGGAACTCTGCGCACCGAGTAAGTCGAACGGCTGGAATCTTGAATACGTGCTCCGGGTGCAAGGCGCCAATGGCATCGAGCAAACTCTGTTTGAGCCGAACTCCTGCCTCTCGGACCCGGTCCTGTAACCCTTCCTTTGATTCAAACGCGTCAAGAAGCGCGACGAACAGCTCTAGCTGCCCCATGATCAGTTCGAAATTCTTGGTCTTGATTGCCTCAAATAGCTTCACAAGTGCAGCATCGCCGAGCACCGAAACGAAGTCGTATAGGGCGTTGTAGGAGAAGATCTTCTGGTCATAGGCCATGCTGAATCCATTGCCCAACAGCAAGTGGGCCTTCCTCTTCTTCTTCTCAAGGGCCGAGATTACTTCGGCGTAACTCTTGTAATGTTCTCCCACGATGCCTCAACTGCCGCTTGTATTCGCAAGGCGGATGACCGCGTTAGACTGGAAGCGGTCTCTGACGTTAGTGAGCCGACACGCGTCCACAAGCCTGCCCCAATCAGGACCGAGTATCCAAATTACGCCGCTTCCGCGGTGCCATAGCCTGGCGAATTCAAGCGCTCTTCCACGTCGTACGTGAAATCCATGTCCTGCTGAATCGGTTCTTCGTCGGAGTGCTTACTGTTCCAGATCAGTTCGTCGATCTTGAGGTGCACTGCATCCCCGACCATTTGCTGCCGGCGGTCGGTCAGGGACCACAGCATCTGCGAGCGAGTAGCATCCTCCATGTCAACCCACAGCACCATCTGCCTGCCATCGCGAGTCCTGTTGCGGAGCGCATGGTTCGCGCGATAAGACAAGCCCGTCATGGGATCGACACGATACTCAGCGCGTGCTGCGTCGGCCAACTGGGCCGCGAATAGCTCGCGCGCGGTCTTTGGCTTCGGGAGCGTGGCTCCTTGACGGATCGCCCAGTCGGCGATCTGTTCCATATCGACGGCCTTCTCTCCAGTTTCCTGCTTGTACCGATGGATTAGTGCCTGTAACCGCTCATTTTTGGTCATGCTACTTCCTTAGCTCAAGCCCACTGGGGCAACGTCGCCCCACCCATCCACAACCGCACTGGGCAAAACGCGATCACGAATCTTCGCCAGATGAGACCGGAACAGGTCGTACCTGCCCGTCTTGAATTGAATCTGTCCAGCCACGAGAGCCGGGTGCACGCCGAGCACCTTTGCCAGCCCCAGAAAGTCACGTTCTGGAAAGATGGGCGCTTTGCGCTTGATGAAGCTGTCGATGCGCGCCTTAGGTGCACAAAACTCAGAAGCGGCCGCATTGGCCAACTTCTCTTCTTCGTCGATGACATCCCCATTGAGGTCAACATCGAGCGAGGGCTCCACCTTACCGTGTCCCAGTAAGACGTGTTCCAGTTCGTGGCGCAGCACAAACCAAAAATTATCCATGCGGTCGAACCGCATTGTCATGCCGATCACGGGCGAGTGTTCGTCCAGCCAGAGACATACGCCGTCGATCTTGGACGACTTGAGCGCCTCCACGACGACAAATCGGATGCCACATTCCTGCAGGATGCGCGGTACGTGCCGTGCCTCTTCGGGAGCGCTGAGCAAGGCCTGGAGCTTGGGGAGCGCGGCGCGCGCGGCGGTCTCCTGATACTTGGGCACCAGAAGCTCTTTGGCGATCTGTCGAACCCGGTACAGCCAGGCCAGCTGCGCTGCCGACGCCTGTTCGCCTGCGGATGTCTTCTTAGCCGCATGCGGCGTGCGTGCGATCTGGCTCGGGTTCTGACCGTCGAAAAATGCGCAGAGCGCCTGATCTACGGCATCCAGGTCGCGAATGTCATCGGTCTTGATCCACTGACGTTTGATCAGCTCGGCCACGGGCAGTTCGGCGAACACCTTGGCCCGTTCGGCGCGCACCGGATTGGGAATGGTGACGATGCGCGCCTTGGCCAGATCAAGGCTGCGCTGAAGCTCAAGGAACCGCTCTGCTGGTACGCCAAACACTTCCTCCAGAGAGATCGCCACCTCCGGGGTAACCGCCTTCTTGCTGGAGATCAGCTTGCTGATGCCCGTCTCTTCGACTTCAAGCACTGCGGCAAGGATGCGGTTGTTCCACCCGCGTTCGGTGATCAACGCCTCGATGAGCTGGCCGGGGGTGCGGTACTTAGTCTGTTCCATTTGTTTGCGATTATACTCATACTTGCACCAAATCGCAAACTATTTTTTTCGCAAGCGGATGGCAGGAAGCCTCCGTGGCACAACCTGCGGCACTGCCGACCGTTGCATGGGGGAGCCCAAACCGTCAAGTCCGCTTTCGCTGCGAAGCCGTCGTTTGGTGCTAATTCACCAACATCCAGATTGGGTCGGGGGCAGTCCTCGGCTGCTGACCAAAGCTGCCGTTCAGGCAGAGTACCGCGTCAACGGCAGCAACCAGCCCGACACCGGCCATTGGATTTGGTCAGCACCACAGGCGGCTTAGGCCGACAAGAGGATCGCAACTTTGCCAGGCTGAATGCTTGTTACTGGCTTGCCCATGTTTCCGGCTTTAAAGTCGCTACAGATGTTCAAGCGCTACACGCAGCTGCAGGCGGATAAGTTATCTATACGCCTTGCGATATCCCGGCCGATGAGATACAACGTATCTCAATTTGGTGGTGAAAGGAGTTCATCATGGCTACGACAAGCATGGTCCACGTTCGAGTGGATGAGCACGTCAAGGAACAGGCAGTGGAAACGCTGGCCTCGATGGGATTAACCGTTTCTGATGCCGTGCGGGTCTTTTTGACCCGTGTTGTAGCAGACAAAGCGTTGCCATTTGAGATCAAAGCCCCTAACGCCGCCACGCTCGCTGCGATGAACGAAGCTGGTGAGATCATCAAGAACCGGCGTGCTCGCTTCGCAACAGCGAAATCCTGATGACCTCGAAAAAACCACCCGCAAGTAAGCGAGCGAACCTGCCCCACGCGTCGGATTACACCAAGGGATTCCTCAAGGACTGGCAACGCCTGTCCCACTCTGGCAGGTATGACATGAACCGTCTGAAAGAGGCGATGACTTTGCTCATCGCCAACGATACCAACACATTGCGGACGAAATCGGCTGGCCTCCCGGATGGCTGCTTCGGCCGAACAAGAGAAAGGCGAGCAACCAATCTGAACTCCAACTTCTGGCCGATCCAGGCCCTTGGTTATGCAAAGCATATAAAGATCGCACGCAATAGCTGTATGGGAGTCACCCTACTTGATGCACTAAAACTGGGCAAAAATATTGCGCCATACGCCTAAATCCAATATAAATATCCAGATAACCATTACCCAAAATCAATAAAAAAGGGGCGATAGCATGTGGTGGCAACTTACTGGCGATGTCTGATCGCCAATTATCTCCATTCATGGATGGAGATAATAAGAAGGTTTCCAGCGGCAAATGGGCGATGACCCTGCGTACTCGCCTGTTGCTGCTTGTGCT
>VFQM010001711.1_pt1 | contig 18338 bp, 15 predicted proteins | sample 3512391 | NCBI WGS metagenome assembly VFQM01 (sample SAMN10412369, study PRJNA504923) | tailings metagenome | isolation source: Replicate 1 from Balatoc abandoned mine | place: Philippines | reverse complement strand
CCCCGCCAAAGGTGACGATGGCGAGCTGCGAGAAGAATACGCCGATTTCCCACAGCACGTGATCCTGCCCCAGCGTCAGCGCAATCAGCACCATCGGCGCGGCCCAGACCGCTCCCCAAAGGGCAACCGAAATGATCGTGCTGCGCCATGGTCGTTCGGGCAAATCGCCAGCGGGTGCTGTGGGTTTCAGCGCCAACAGGGCAGGGCGCCACGCTGCGACCGCCATTCCAATCACCCCGGAACCCAGCACGATCAGCGGAAATGGCAGATCGAACAGGAAGAGTCCGACAAACGCGGCCACCGCCAGCGCACGCTTCAATCCCGTATCGAGCGCACGTCCGGCAATCCGCAACAAGGCCTGCACCACAATCGCAAGCACTGCTGCCTTTACGCCCAGAAACAGCGCCTCGACCCATGCGAGATTGGCGGCAATGGCATAGAGCACCGACAGCGCCAGAATGATGGCCGCGCCCGGAATGACAAACAGCAGCCCCGCGGCCAGCCCGCCGCGCCATCCATGCAGCCGCCACCCGATCCATGTGGCGAGCTGCTGCGCTTCGGGGCCGGGGAGCAGGTGGCAGAAATTGAGCGCGTGGAGGAAATCCTCCTCGGCCACCCATTTGCGCTCTTCCACCAATTCCCGGTGCATCAGCGCGATCTGCCCCGCAGGTCCGCCAAAGCTGAGCAGGCCGATGCGGGTGAACGCCCGCAGCAGATCGACAAAAGCGACGGAATGGGTGAGAGCCGATGACGCCAAGATGACCTCGCACAAAAGACCTTGCCAACAACGGCAAGGCTACGAGGCAACGCTTGGGCTTTTCTCGGCCTGAACGGGAGGTTGCTTCGCCCCGTCGCCGATGGTTTAGAATGCGGCGCAAGTCTCGGCAAGGTCGAAACGGAAATTCCGCTATCCACCTACTTGTTGCCGGTTCGGTGAACGTCGGACATCGACAAAAGCGGCCATCGGAGCTCGCCCGACGGCCGCCAGCATTGTCAGATCTCGATGCGCTCCGCCAGGACAAGAGCATCCTCCACGTCGACCCCGAGATATCGGACTGTGTTCTCGATCTTGGAGTGGCCAAGCAAAATTTGGACCGCCCGCAGATTTCCGGTTGTTCGGTAGATCATGGCCGCCTTGGTGCGCCGCATGGAATGGGTGCCGTAGTCTTCACGCCGCAACCCGACCGCGGTGACCCATTCATCGACGAGGCGAGCATACTGCCGCGTGCTCATCGGTTGGCCTGAGTTGATCCTGCTTGGGAACACAAAATCATCGAGGCTGCCACCCCGTCGCAGCAGCCATGTTGCCAGGCTCGAGCGGGCGTCCGCGGTGACTTCAAATTGTACGGGCCGCCCGGTCTTCCGCTGGATGATCATCGCGCGGTCGCGGACTTCAGAACCGGCCACGAGGTCGCCAATCTTGAGCTTCACCAGATCGCAGCCGCGCAGCTTGCTGTCGATCGCAAGGTCGAACAGCGCGCGGTCGCGCAGCCGCTCCTCGCGATCAAGGAAGAACCGGATAGCCCAAATCTGCTTTTGGGTGAGCGGCCGCTTGGTGCCGACGGTTCTGCCAGCATTCCACGAGACCCGGTTCTGCATGGCCGGGTCGAGGTGTGAGTAGGTCATCTTCTTTCTCCATGGCCTTGATTGGCCAAGAGGAAAGAACGGTCGCCGCCACCTCACGCACGCACATGCGAAAGGGCAGCTTTCGGGATCGCCACGCGCGCCAGCTTATGGCCACTCTTGGGTGGTCTCCGGCCACTACACTCCGAGCCATTCTAATCCGCCCGGAAGCTCTTCGGCTGCATAATCAACTTGGAGCACTCGCCTGCTCGCTGGGATCACTGCCTTCTCTGACGCATGAAGGATGGGCGTTGAATAGAGCCAGATGTCGCCAGCCTCGGCTACACATGCCGTAGCGCCACAAAGCGCGATGGTCTTGTCGATCTCGGCGACTGCGACGCGCCCATGCAGATGAGAGCCGGGCGCGATAAGCAGCGGTGCGTTGGTAGCGGGAACGTCATCAAGGTGCGCACGCACGGTAACCATCCGCGTCAACAGGTCGAATGGTGGTGCGACATGGCCCCAGTGCATTATTGGGACACAGATATACGGTAGTCGGTCGCATTGTCCGGTTGCTGCTATTTTCTGAGCTGTTCGACCCCGAGCTCCCGCCAGATCCAGGAAAAATCGTAGGTAGCCATGGGATCCGCGTCATTGGGGTGATTTGCTGCCCGGTTTTCAATGAATTTGAGCCACTCAGCGATCTTTTTGCGCCCGCTCGCGGTTTTTGCTGCCTCGCGAGGTGTGAGCTCGCCCAGCATGCCGACAGGCTGGTCGAGCGCTTCGCGGTAATGTCTGTCCATGACATCATGGACCAGCTGCGCAGCCGCTTCCGGCGGAACAGCAGGCTCTGCCGACGGCAGACGTTGGTGGTCGCGCATGGCCTGCTCGATCGTCACGATTTCGGTCAACGGCTTGCCCACGGCGGTGCCCAGCAATTCGGATAGCGCTGCGGTGCCGATCTTGGCCCGATTGGCTGAGTTGACCGAAAGAGCGAGAGACTTGCCCTTGAGTTCGATGGTGCCGAACACCGTCCGGCCATCATCGGTGCTTGTTCCGAACGCGAGTTTCCCGGGCCCTTTTGCACGCGGTATCGTGTCTGCTGACGGCTTCAGCCAGTTCCAATACTGATCGTTCGCGCGGTGCAGTTCGGGGTGCGCATCGAGCAGCGCAGCGACGGCTTCAGCGGAAGCGCCGCGCTTGACCGGAAAGCGTACATTGTGGAACACGAGGTCATCGCCATCGGTATTCTGCACCATGGGGGATTGCAGCCCCATCGCTCTGGGCAGGACGTCGAACAGCCATGCAGTGGTGAACAGATGTGCGATGCTGGCAAGTGTTTCGTCTTCGATATCTATCTTGGCCGACTTTCGGCGCTTCCCGCTCGCGACCCTGAACCCATCGAGCAGGTTTTCGGCAGCCTCAAGCGTGAAAGGCAGGATGACACCGGACAACACGTGGGCGCTGCGTTCGGGCACGACCCGCACGGCAATCCTGTCCCATTGCCGCAGCGTGCGCGAACCGGATTTTTCCCTGATACGAATGGGGTCCCCGCCACGCACGAGATCGCGAGCGGCAAACCCCTCACCTGGAACGATGTCACTGACTTCGTACAAGCTCATCGCTGAGTCCCGAAGGGCGCGAAGATAGGTCTTTGTCGGTGCCTTTTCGTTCCAGCCACGCCGCTTGAGGTAGTCGTCGACCAGATTTTCGCCATCGGGTTCGAACCGGCGTGTCATCAGGTCTTCAAGCGCGCAGCCAAACAAAACCCCGGTGTAATGATCGCTGATGATGTCGCCGATCTCACCAAATTCGAGGTTGAACTCCTCCATTGCGGCACCGACGTGGTCGGAAAGCGCATCATGCAGGGCTTCGGCCCAATCATCGCGGGTTGCGAATTTTATGATGCGGGAGAGATCGTGGCCGACGTTCATACGGTGTCTTTGAGGAAAGCGCGCCGCGCGGCAACAATCCGCGACACTGTGGGTTGGCTGACACCGAAGATGCGGGCCATTTCAGCAGCGGACTTGCGGCCCGATGTCACGCTGTCGGCTATTTCGGCGCGTTGCCTGGCATTCAGCTTTGGTCGGCGGCCACCAACGCGACCCTCGGATCGCGCCTGATCGAGACCGGCTTTGGTGCGCTCGCGGATCATGGCGCGTTCGAACTCGGCGAAGCTGCCGACCATCTGCATCATCATCCGGCCTGCCGGTGTCATCGTGTCGATGCTTTCAGTCAGCGATCGAAAACCCGCTTTAGCCGCCTCGATCCGATCGAGCAGGTGCAGCAAGTCTTTCAATGATCGTGAAAGGCGATCCAGCTTCCAGACCACCACAACATCACCGTCGCGAAGCTGATCGAGCATTCGGTGCAGTTCGGGCCGATCCCAGCGCCCACCGCTTGCGGTCTCCTCAAAGACCCGCTGGCACCCCGCGTCCTTCAAAGCACGCATCTGCAACGCGGTACTCTGATCGTCGCCCTTGGAGATACGCGCATAGCCGATCAGCATGTGACCTCATTTGCAAACGGTCGTTTCTGAAAGGCCGTGGGCAGTCACGTTCCCGTCAGCGATTACGGCTTTCAAAATCCTCTTTCAATTCGATAACGAATGGAAAGACGTTTGTGAAGGGATTCGGTTGATGCCTGCACGCATTCCAATGACAGAAAGGCAAAGAGCAGAGCTTTTGGCGCTGCCCGCCACCGAGCAAGAGGTGGTTCGGCACTACAGCCTCGACGATACCGATCTTACCCTCATCGCCAAGGCCCGAACGCCAGCGACCAAGCTTGGCTACGCCTTGCAGCTGTGCTGTCTGCGCTTTCCTGGCCGATATCTACGCCGTGGCGAAGTGCTGCCGGCTGTCATGCTCGATTACATCGCCGAACAGGTCAACGTCGATGCCGAGGCGATTGCTGAATTCGCGCGGCGCGGGCCGACGCGATATGAGCAGCTGGCGACCATCAAGCGAAATCATGGCTTCCGCGACCTGAGCCATCCGCTGCGTTCCGAGCTTGGCGCATGGCTTGACGATGAGGCTCTTGCGCTAACGGATGGTCAGGCATTGCTCGACCGCCTCGCCGATAGGATGCGCACAGATCGGATCATCATTCCGGGAGCGAGCGTCATCGAACGGATGGTGGCATCGGCGCTGCACCAGGCCGACAAAGCTTTCGCAGCTTCAATTCATGCCCAGCTCGACACCGCGTCCCGGCAAAGGCTGGACGCAGTTCTGGCCGAGAAAGTCCATGATCAGCAAAGCCGGTTGAGCTGGCTGCGAGCACCGCCAAACCGCGTGAGCGCCCGCACACTGCTTGAACTTCTCGACAAGATCGATGCGATCCGGGCGATTGGGATCGATGAAGTTTCGGTTCCTGACGCGGCATGGGCCAGAATGAACCAGTTGGCGCGCGAAGGCGTTCGTCTGACCGCACAGGCGCTCCAGCAGATGACGCCGCCTCGCCGCATGGCAACGCTGGTGGCAACAATGCGCGAATTGGAGGCCACCACTACAGATGCTGCGCTTGCCATGTTCGGATCGCTGGTGGGGCGGGCCAACCTCCGGGCCCGCAAGCGCCTGGGCGAAACCATCCTTGCCTCGGCCGATCAAGGACGAGAGCGGCTCGTCAGGATCGCTGCCGTGCTCGAAGCAATGACCATGGCTCTGCGCAAAGGCGAAAATGTTGAGGCTGCCGTCACCTCTGTCGCTGGTCTCGATCTGATAGAAGCCGATGCGCAGCTCATTCGCCGCTCGACGAAGCCGGGTCGCCCGGATATCGCAGGCGAACTCCAACCGGAATACCGGGTATTCAAGCAGATCGGCAGCCGCTTTCTCGCTACGTTTGCGTTCGATGGGCGCAAGTCAACGTCCTCGCTCCGTACCGCAATGGGCATCCTCGTCGATCTTGGCGGAAACTGGCGCAAGCCGCTCCCTATCGATGTTCCGCTCGGTCATATCGAGCATCGATGGCGCCGACATCTGTTCGCCGACGGAAAGATCGACCGGACATATTGGGAGCTTGCCACATACTTTGCCGTGGCAAGCGCGGTGGCTTCAGGCGATCTTTGGGTTCCCACGTCGCGAATGCACCGTGCGCTCGAAGACTTGATTCGCCCCTCGGTGGCACCGATCATTCAGCCGTCGAGATTGCCTGATCCTGGCAAGCTGGAGTTCGAGCAGTGGATCGCTGCCAAGTCGGCGCAGCTTGACCGGGCGCTGCTCGCGACGGCGAACAGCCTGTCGTCCAAGGATGCGGCGTTGTTTACCGGCGACCGGCTTCGGTTCCCGAAGATGCCCAAGGAAAGAGCCGCAGACGAAGAGCAATCGCGCGACACAGCTTTGCAGTTCTACCGGATGTTGCCGACGGTGCGAATCACCGACGTGCTGCATCAGGTCGCCAAATGGACGGGCTTCATCGACCATTTCACCCATGTCTCGACCGGACTTCCCCCGAGTGACGAAAAGGCATTCATTGCCAGCCTGATCGCTGAAGCCACTAACCTGGGCCTCAGCCGAATGGCCGATATCTGCAACGTCGCATCACGGCGGGCATTGCTCAGAATGCAAACCTGGCACATGCGAGAGGACACATTCAGGGCGGCATTGGCCACGCTGACCGACGCGATCCATGCCGAACCTGTCGCCGCATGGTTCGGTGAGGGTTGGCGCGCTTCGGCTGATGGCCAGCATTACTATCTTGGCGGACCAGGGGAAAGTGGCGGGGCAGTCAACGCCCACTACGGTCGCGATCCCATCGTCAAGATCTACACCACGATCACAGATCGCTACGCCCCACTGCACCAAACCGTAATTGCCGGGACCGCGGGCGAGGCCATCCATGCGCTTGACGGCATTCTGGGCCATCAGAGCGGCGTCGATGTCGCCGCGCTGCACGTCGATGGCGGCGGGGTATCCGATATCGTGTTTTGCGTCATGACGATGCTGGGGCTCAGCTTCGAGCCAAGGATCCCCCGGCTTTCTGATCGGAGGCTGTACGCGTTCGAACCGAAGGCCCGATACGGCAGGCTTGCACCGCTGTTCGGCCACCGCCTCGACCAAAATCTCATCCGCAGCCACTGGGACGAGATACGCCAGGTCATCGCGGCGATGCACAACCGCGTGGTGACCCCGTCGCTGGTCTTGCGAAAGCTTTCTGCCTATCGGCAACAGAACAGCCTTGCCGCGGCCATGCGTGAAATCGGGCGGATTGAGCGGACCATCTTCACCTTGCGCTGGTTCGAGGACCCAGATTTGCGCAAGCTTGTCACTGCCGAACTCAACAAGGGCGAAGCCCGCAACACCTTGGCGCGGGCCGTTGCGTTCCATCGCCTTGGCCGGTTCCGTGATCGCGGCACCGAAAACCAGCAGCTTCGCGCCGCCGGGCTTAACCTCGTGTCGGCCGCGATCATCCTCTACAACTGCAAGAATCTCGCCCGGGCAGCGCGCGCGCTCAAAGCACGGGGGCAGCCCGGCATCGACGGTCTACTGCGGCAAATCTCCCCGCTGGGCTGGGATCACATCAATCTGACCGGAGATTATGTGTTCTCCGACGATGCCCAACTCGACCACGACGGGTTTTTGCCCCTTTGGATCGACGCGTTGTGATCGAAATCTCCCTATCCTAGGAGATCCAATCCTACCGTATATCTGTGTCCCAATAATGCACTGAGGCCGGATTGATCCGGGCCGGAAGTGTCCGAAGCGATGAAGCAAAAAAGATCTGCCTGTAAGCCGGATCACCAAGCCCGCTGTGAACCAGCGGGATATTGTCTGACCCCAGATTGATAGTCATTCGGGCGCCGCGGCGCCACTTGTTTTGGCGGGTTGCGAGCAGCGACTGAGCGAAGGCCCAAAAAGCGGTGAGCACAACAGCGAGGCTTTGGAATGCGCCAAGGCTGTGAGCTCTTTGCCCTGCCTTGGTCGCTTCCTTGAATGCACCTGCTCCCACAACAAATCCCAGCAATGGCGTCCTGTCAGTTCCGTGCGTGCGCATGATCGATATAGGGCGGCGGGTTTTTAGCCGTCCAACTTGGGCTGCCTGGACTGCGTCGGCCAAGGTCCACCCCCGGGGAACCCTGAGATCGGACGCCAAAGCGTTTGTTTTACCACGTGGCAGCAAGGCAATCTTTGGCCAGGCAGACCCGAAGGCGGACTGCCCGTGAGTCAGAATGTCCCGAACCGTTCCATCGCCGCCCGAAATTACCAGAAGATCGATACCTGCGAGAGCCAATCTCGAAAGTTCGGCGCGCAAGTCTGAAAGGTCAGCAGGCCGCGAGGCAAGGACGTCACCAGAAAGTGATAATTCGGAATCTCGCTTGCGATTGAAGTGGCTGCGGGGATTGACGATGTAACCCACCTTCAGCGGACTACATTTTCCGAGATCGGAGTCCGAACAATATTTGTTTAAGGGCGGCGAACATTGAAAGTCAGCCATACCTGTGTGCCGTCGAATGGCCAGACACGGCGGAGAAGATGATCAGACTTTCAAATTCGAACGTGTTTGCAATCAGGTAGCGACGTATCTTTGGAGCCAATCTGAACCGCGAGACTTGCTCTACCGGTTTTCCCGGCAGCATATTCCAGCTCTTTTTATCGGCCCAATGCATCCACCTAAGTCCATTCAAACTCTGTCGGACAGGTCATGGTCGGGGTTCCTGCTGCGTCGGCACCCCCCCTCCCCGGAACTGATTGGAGGCGGATTAATTGCGGTCTCGGGGTAGAATTGCTGCCATACGATCCAGTAAGCGGCGGCTCGCATTGTCTCGACGCGCTTGAGCACGCCATGATCGCATGCCCCGCCAAATTCGACCCAATCAATCAGGTGTGGCGTGGGGTTCCAGTACATCCCAATGCTATCAAGATCACGATGATAGGCGACTACAACACGCCTCCCGCCGATCACCGCGTTGATGATATCGCCTTGGGACTCAATATATTCTTGGGTGAAAGCAGCGACACTGCTGCCGACGATGGCCCCGTACACCTTAGCCTTACTCGGAAGCCGGTCATCGACCCTCGTTACGGTGGGAAATGTCGGTTCGTCCTTATTGGCCTGATCCTCAATTCCCTTCACGAACATCAATTGCACGAGCCGGTCGTAGATGGCTGCGGCGGGGTTCCGGCTCCATTTGGGGACAGGGTTGAGAAACACAGTACCATCAGGAAAAGCGCGTCTGAATGCCCAGAGTGGCATGCGAAAACTTGGCCACTCCTTCATTGCGCTTGAGTGAGGGTCGATTCCTTCGCGGCGGCCCCAGACCTGCTGTACGGGTTTGCCGCTGATGCGGTCCCACATGACAAGGTTGTTCTGGATCTGCGTCATCGGAGCAAGATCGAGAGGCTGCCCATCGATCTCAGGCGTATAGGCGATGCCGAGGTTGGTGAGGCCGCAATACGTCAATACGACATTTTCACCGCCAAGCCCTTCCGGCGTGCCGGCGACATGCGGGCGCAGGATGTGACGATCAGGATGTCCGCGGGCTACGCCATTTGCCTCGATGACAATCAAACTGGTTTGCTCGTCGAGCTCGTTTTGCGCCTCCTCGATCGAATAATACCGCGCCGTACGAACCTGCGTTCGCATCATAATTCGCGGATTGATGTAGCCCATGAACATGGCCAGCGCGACGATCGCCGAAATGACAGCAAGCGCCCACCCTTCGCCGCTTCCGACTGTCAGATGTGAAATGAGCGCAATACCCCAGAAAAGCGCCACTGCTCCTGCAAGCCAATGTCTGATGCGAAAGGTCTTGAAAATCTGAGATCGCTCGACCTTGACGATCCATTGGCTGATGTCCGCGAGGTCTCTGAAGAGGCGCCACGAAATCAGCAGGGCAGCGCCCAGCGAACCCCAATGAAGGATTTCGAACATCATCGTTCTGGCTCTCCGCCTTGAGGGCGCTGCACCAGTTTGCGGAACGGTGTGATCTGATTGCCACCTGGTGTCTTCCATTGGTCCCTGTCATGAGGCATGACACTGCCCTGGGCCCGCCCCTTCTCAAAAAGCTCACGCATGTATTCGGGGTTGAAGAGTGGCTCATCCTGCACCGAAGCTTCGTCGATCTCGAAGACCTGGAGCGACATCTTCGATCGCCGGGTGAACTCCGCGAGCGCCGAGACCGTCCGGCGATCGGCCTCTTTTATCGATACCGAGAGCGCCTTGCGCAGAATCCTGAGTGTCCGTGGTTCGGTGATCCGGTGCGAGGGCGACAAAGTTCCGTTGTAAAGAATGGTCACACGCCCGGGCATGGCGGCTCGTTCTGTCTCGCTGCCGAATAAAACCGCAGGAGGGATGGCGAAGATGCTTGATGTGGTGCCGCCGTCGACATGCATTTCGCGGAACGGCGGTGTTGCAGTGTCGGCAGACGCCTCAATCAGGACCGGTGGGAACAGGCCGGGGATGCTGGATGATGCAAGCAGCACCTGCTGAAACAGGACCACTTTGTCTGGCCGTTCGCTTACCGCGATTGCTCCCATGTCCCAGATCACGCCCCGCTCGGCATCGAGGTTCGTGGTTTGCACAAGCAATCTGCGTCCGCGTCGGTGTTCCTGCGCAACAGCGGCAACAAGATGTTCATCGGCATAGCGCGCGATCAGTTCGGCAAGAGGCTGCGTGTCGGCCAGTGCCGGGCCGCTCAACAGCCCCTCGATCGGCCTGCTTTTGTAAACCTGATCTGCTTTGATCTGAGTGTAGAGCTTGCGCAAATGGCCGTCATAATCAGAGCCGAGAAATGCGAATGGAGCGATCAGCGCGCCCGTGCTGACCCCTGAGACGATTGCAAATTGCGGACGCGTCCCGGATTCGGTCCAGCCTAACAGGAAACCTGCCGAATACGCCCCTTTGTCCGACCCGCTCGAAATTGCGAGTATTTCGAAGTGATCGGTGAACCCCAAAGAGCGGCGTTGACCAACGAGATCGTCGCGCCATTCAATCCACAAGTTGGCAGGCGCATCGGCCCAGATACGCGCACCTGGGACGCCTGCGATCTGTGCCGAGTTCTGCTGCACTGCTGAGATCGGCGGTCGGTCTGGCCAGGACACACAGCCACTAGCACCCACTGCAAACAGACCAACCGAACAGTGACGAAGCAACCAGACCACCCCACAGCGTGATCGGGGCTTGTTCCGGCGCAATTGACCCTCTTCCAAAAGCATTGACGGGTCAGCCACGAACGTCACGGATTGCATGCCCGAACGACGGCTTGATAGAGGGTCTCAGCGTTTCTGAAATATCTATAGACGGTAACCTTCGAGACTCCGGCTCGCCGCGCCACAGCCTCGATAGACAGGGCACTAGCCCCACGCTGGCTGTTCTCGACCATTGCGGCCGAAAGGATCAGTTCACGTTTCGAGGGCGCATGGCCAGCTTCTCGCGGGAAATCCTTCTGGCCGTCCTTGCTTTGCGATTGCTTTGCGGACGGACCAATCTGGGCGGTCTCAGTTCTCGGATTTGAACTCCCGTCGCGTTCGTCGTCGGTCATAGGGCGGGCTCCTGCTTCGATGCCCCCTGTTCTTGATCGTGCGGCCGCTGGTCGCTGTTCTCAACTTTGAAAATCAGACCATAAAGTGCCGGCAGGAACAGGATCGTGAGAACCGTCCCCATGAAAGTACCCCCGATCAGGGTGACAGCCATCGCGCCCCAGAAAGACGAGAAGGTGAGCGGGATGAAGGCGAGGACAGCCGCCAGCGCTGTCAGGATCACCGGCCGAGCGCGGCGAACGGTCGCCTCGATCACCGCGGCTTTCACGCCGAGCCCGTTTTCTTTCTCCTGATCGATCTGATCTGTAAGAATAAGGGTGTTACGCATGATGATACCGGCCAAGCCCAGCAGCCCAAGAATTGCGGTAAAGCCAAATGGCTTGCCGCTGATCAGCAGTGCCGGCACCGCACCAATCAGGCCGAGAGGGGCAGTCGCGATCACCAAAGCTGTCAAACGGAAAGAGCGCGTCTGAACGATGATGATGGTCAGCATCAAGATCAGCATGATCGGAAATAGGGGCAACAGTGCCGCTTCAGCCTTCGCAGATTCTTCAACAGATCCGCCGGTCTCAATGTTATAGCCTGCGGGAAGCGAGGAGCGGATTTCATCAATTCTTGGTTCGACAGCTGCAGTTACCTGCGGCGGCTGTAGGTTATCGGAAACATCGGACCGGACGGTGATAGTCGGAACCCGGTTTCGGCGCACTAGAATTGGTTCTTCAAAGATCGGGGTCAGTTTGGCAATGGACCGCAAGGGCACGGCCTGTCCGCTACTCGTCCGTACCGATATGTCGCCGATCCTAGCAGGATCAAAGCCCGGCCCCTCAGGTGAGCGCAGAACAACACCGACATTGCGAATGCCAATCCGTGCTTCAGAGACAATCGACCCATCGATGAAGCCGCTGATCTGCTGCGCTGCGGATGTGGGGGTCAGCCCGATCTGGCGGAGGCGATTTTCATCGAATTCGAGTTGGATTGCGAGGGAACGATTACCCCAGTCGGTATTCACATCAATCGTGCCCTCGGTCGCGCGCATTTCGGCTGCAACACGTTCAGAGATCTCGCGAAGCATACCGATATCGGGGCCTGAGATCCGGAACGAAACCGGGTATTTCACCGGGGGGCCATACAGGAGGCGCGTTGTTCTCACGCGCGCGCCCGGAAATCGGCCCTGCGCGACGAGGGTGTCGACATGATCAAGCACCGCTTCGCGATCGACGTCGGACTGGGTGACGACCAGAATCTTCGCAAACGAGGGATCAGGCAGTTCCGGGTCAAGCGAGAGAAAGAAGCGCGGTGCACCGGCGCCCACGAAGGAATCGATTGTCTGCGCTTCTTCAAGTTTCGTCAGCTCGGTTTCGATTTCCGACACGACCTGCGTGGTCGCAGCGATGCTCGAGCCTTTGGGCAGATAGACCTCGACAATCGCCTCGCCGCGATCTGAACTCGGGAAGAATTGCTGCGGAACTACGCTGGCCATCAGCGCCGCACAAAGCGCAAAGAGGCCGGCAACAAGTATGACGACAAAGCTTCGGCGATCGACCGCTCGGGTTATGCCCGTCCGGAGTTTCTGGTAGTTTTTGGATGCGTAGATAGCATCGTGACCGCCCTCGACCGGCTTGATTTCGGGCAACATCTTCACGCCGAGATAGGGTGTGAAATAGACCGCAACGAGCCAGGATACGAGCAGCGCAAAAGCGACGATCCAGAAGATGTTTCCCGCATACTCGCCTGCGCTGGAAGGGGCAAAACCGATGGCCAGAAACCCAAGGACCGTCACCAAGGTGCCAGTCAACATCGGCGCTGCGGTTGCGCCCCAGGCATAGGTCGCAGCGGCGACACGATCGAAGCCCTCCTCCATCTTCACCACCATCATCTCGATCGCAATGATGGCATCGTCTACCAACAGGCCTAGGCTCAAAATCAATGCACCAAGGGTGATCCGGTCGAAATTGCGATCTGTTGCAAGCATGATGACAAACACGGCCGCCAGGGTCAGCGGGACGGCTGCTGCCACCACCAAACCCACGCGGAACCCCAGCGAGACAAAACTGACGACCATCACCACGCCAAGCGCCATGACGAATTTCACCATGAATTCGCTGTAGGCCTTGTCGATGTTGTAGGCCTGATCGGCAATTTGTGTAAGCGACATGCCGACAGGCAGCTCGGCCTGGATTTGCCGGGTCTGTTCGACAAGGTTGTTGCCAAGCTCAAGCCCGTTGAAGCCTCTGCGCATCACCAGCCCGAGCGTGATTGCGGGCTCTCCGGCGTGCCGCACCAGAAACGTCGAGGGGTCCTCGTAACCGCGCCTGACCGTAGCGATGTCGCCGAGCCTGATGGAGCGACCGCCGACTGCGACGGGTGTGTTACGCACGGCCTCCAGATCATCAAAATCGCTGTCGGTCTTCAGGCGAATGACATTGGTGGGGGTCTGAAGACTGCCGCTGGGCACAACGAGGTTCTGTTCGCCAATGGCGGACGCAATTGCATCGACCCCAATTCCGAGCGTTGCCAGGCGTTCGTTCGAAATTTCAATGAAAAAGCGCTGCGGTTGCTCTCCGATAATCGAGACCTTTTCGACACCGGGAACCTGAAGATACAACCCCCGAAGGCGCTCTGCCTCATCGACCAGTTCGTGATGCGGCAAGCCATCCGCCTGCAATTGATAGAGCGCGAAGAAAACGTCGGAATATTCGTCGTTCACGAACGGACCCTGCACGCCCCTCGGTAGAAGCGGCGCTTCATCGGCAAGCTTTTTGCGGGCCTGATAGAATTGATCTTCGACAGCATCGGGCGGAGTCGTGTCGACCAGCGATACGGTCATAAGCATGATGCCGGCGCGCACGGTTGTCTCGCTGCGATCGTAATAGCGCAGTTCCTGAAGACGTTTCTCCAGTGGATCGGCGACCTGGTTCTGCATCTCCTCAGCGCTGGCGCCGGGCCAGGCAGCTGAAACCGTGAAAACCTTGATCGTAAAGCTCGGGTCTTCGGCTCGCCCCATCTGAAAAAAGGCCAGCGTGCCTGCGCCGATCGTTGCCAGAATGAGAAATAGCGTGATGGAGCGATAGCGAACGGCGATCTCGGAAAGGTTGATCGCGCTCATAGCCCCTGCACTCGCATGATCCGCACTTGTTGGTTGGCGCGGAGCCGATCCGCTCCAAGTGCCACGATGCGTGTTCCCGGCTTGAGCGCGGCGCTGCTTATTTGCGCCAGTTCTTCCCCGATCTGATTGATTGTGACTTCCACGAAAGCGGTCCGGCCGTCTTTGCCGATCTTCCAGACACCGGCACGGTCGCCAACCTTGTGCAGCGCCCCCAAAGGCACGGTCAATGACGGTGATTGGCCCGAACGGGCGAAACGGATCGATACGGTGGAACCGATCCGAGCACGCGCAGCGTCACCCGTCAGCGTGTAACGGGCGGTAAAGGTGCGGGTCAGCGGGTCCGCAGCCCCCGAAATCTCGCGCAACAAAGCGGATGATGACGTGTCGGTGCCATAGATGCTCGCTGTGGCTTCGCGCGGAAGATCGGAGACCAGATCTTCAGGTATCTCAACAACGGCTTCGCGTTCGCCTGACTGCGCAAGGACCATCACGGGCATGCCAGGGGATACAACCTGACCGGGCTCGGCCATGACGTCGGTGATCGTGCCTGCCGCATCGGCGCGAAGCACAGTATAGCGCTGACTGTTGCGAGCTTCTGCAAGCTGCGCACGCAATGAGCTGACATTGGCGGCAGTGGCCCGTTTTGCAGCCAGCGCCGAATCGTAACTGGAAGCCGAGATCGCTCCCGCCTCGACAAGACCGCGAAGCCGTTCTTCGTCTGCAGCGGCGCGTGCTGCCTCGGCTTCAGCAGCCCGCAGACGATCATTGGCAGCAGAAGCACCGAGCGCGAAATCTGCAGGATCGATACGCATCAATGCCTGCCCGCGGCTGACCGTGTCTCCCTCGTTGACCGAACGCGAGACGATCTGGCCGGGGACGCGGAAACCCAGCTGGCTTTCGATACGCGCCCTGACGGTTCCGGTGTATGCTGTATCACCGTCCGATTGCTGAGCAACGACGAAGGCCCGAACCAGGGGGGCGTTGGGTGGTTCCGAGCCCTCGCCGCTGCCACTGCAGCCACTTACAACGGCAGCCATTATGGCAAGTGCGAAGCTTGGTTGGGGGAAGCGTGATCGCACGTGCGGGCCCTTGCGCTGTGAGTGACGCGTGGGGACTTAAACGAGACGATCTAATTATAAAAGATGTTTTTCATCATTTATCGTTTACGCGCCTGATCGCTGGGAGTATCAGATCCGTGATGCGGCGTGTGGACCCCTCCAGATCGTCGTTTTTGAAAATCTCGACGAGGTGAGGATGGAACACTTTGAGCATTGCATCGATGATCGTTCGCGCCGTGGCTGCGGGGTCAGATACCGCGAAGGACCCATCTGCGTTGCCTCGCTCGAGAATATACTGAACAGCGCGGATGAGGTCTTCGACGAAAGCATCGACCACAGGCCAGCGATCGCGCGAGGCGATCTTGCATACCGCGAACATCTTGAAGTTGTCGACCACCATCGACACGGTGTTTCGCATGATCGCCAGATTGAATTCCCGAAAAAGCCGCTCGGGCGTATCGCCGGGGCGTTCCCTCCTGGCGATTGTCCAGGCCGTATCGCTCACGCCTGCAAGATGGCGCGCGACCACGGCTTCGTCGAGCTCACGCCGGTTTTTGAACGTCCGGTAGATATTTGGCTGCGTCATGCCGAGTTGCTCGGCGATGTCAGCGACCGTGGTCTTTTCAAAGCCAATCGTCCCGAACAATTCCTCCGCCGCGTCAAGGATTTCGCCTCTTCGGTCGATTTGGGGACGCCCTCTGGTGCGATTAGGTTTTTCGACATTGGATGTTTTCATGAAGATTGACGTATCTTATAAGGGTCCTTCCCGCAATGTACGGAAGCTGGGCTTGGCCGCAAGCTTGTGTACTCTTGCGGCTTGCGCGCCGCATTCGCCGTACCAGAAACCCATGGTGGCGTTACCGTCGGAATTTTCGGCAAATCATGCCGTGGCGCCGGAGGGAAGGATCCTTCCGTGGTGGCACACCTTTGATGATCCCCAGATGGTGAACCTCGTCGACAAGGCTCTGTCCGACAACCTCGACATCGAAATTGCCCTTGCCCGGCTCGAACAGGCGGCGGGGGCGGCGCGGCTTTCCGGCGCACAGCGGCTTCCCGAAGTCGGAATCGACAGCTCGGCAGGCATTACCCGGCAATCGCTGGCTGACCCCATCATAGGGAATTTGGCCAATCTGCCGGGGTTTAACCGTACACAGGAAATCTACGGTCTCAACCTTGCGGCCTCATGGGAGCTCGATCTGTTCGGGCGCCTTGCGGCCGGAGAACGCGCGGCCATCGCTGATGCCGCTGCTGCCGAGGCGCAGGTCGTTGGGGTGCGTCTCGCGGTCGCTGCCGAAACAGCCGTGGCCTATATAACATTGGCTGAGCTTCATGCGCAGCTCAATAATACCGGCAAGCGCGTAGACACGCTTGCAGATCTGCAGCGGATCGTGGCGCTGCGTTACAAGAACGGTATAGCGGCACGCCTCGAGGTCGATCAGATCGATGCCGAGCTCGCTTCTGCGCGTGCAACCTTGCCAACCTTGCGCTCGAACATCGCCTCTGTTTCAATGCGGCTCCTGATCCTGACAGGAGGAACCCCCAACCTCGACAAGATCGTGCTGGAGCCCGAGAAGGTACCTGACGCTCCCATAATCAATGTCGCCGCTACGCCTGCGGACTTGCTTTTGCGGCGGCCAGATCTGGTGGCAGCAGAGCGGCGCGTGGCAAGCGCCGATGCGCGGGTAGCGCAAGCGATCGCGGCCTATTATCCGCGCTTCTCCCTTAGCGGCCTGCTTGGACTTCTTTCCGGAGATTTGAGTGACTTGCTCACGGGCGACGCATTCCGCGCAGAAGGAGTGGCCGGTATGTCGATACCGCTGTTTGATTTTGGCCGCCGTGATGCGCAGCGCGCGGTTGCTGAGGCGGGCACTCGAGAAGCGATCGGATCTTATCGGCTCGCTATTCGCCAAGCGCTCGGCGAGGTCGAAACAAGCCTGATATCAACCGCTCAGGAGCGCGAACGGGCGAACGAATTGTCGGTGGCTGCATCGGCGCTTGCCCGAGCGCGCCGGACATCGCGTCTCGCATATGAGGCAGGAGCGGTCAGCCTGATCGAAGCGCTTGATGCCGAGCGCAGATCGCTCGAAGCCGAGTCCGCATTGATAACAGCCCGCGCTGAAACCGCCAGGTCGGCCGTTGCAGCCTACAGGGCGTTGGGCGTCGAAGGTGTGGACCGGCAGTTGGCAAATTGAGCCGCGTCGGTCTGAGACGTCATCAATCACGCTTTGAAGCTGGGCATTCCGTTCTCAGCCCAGTTTTAGTCATACGCGATGCCGGCGGGCTATCCCAAAAGCGGCATCGCAGCTTTGCCTCCGCCCTGAAGAATCCCTGCCGTTCAGCAATCGACCCCATTCAAGTCATTTACGCTTGTGCGGTTCAACGGTCTATTCAGGCTATCTTTCAAACGGTGTTGCCATGGTCTGGTCCTTTTCGATGAACCCGCTCGGCTCGAGCCATCCCGCCGCTGAGATCGTTGAAGGGTGGGCGGGTCCGTTGATGTTGGAAGATGAAACGCGCGATGGGGGCGTTGCTTTGCGGGGATCGAGCACATCCTTTTCCGGGCGGCGGGCGAAGCCCGAGACGCTGCCCAAAGTCATCCGCTGGAAATCACGGCAAAGGGTCGGAGATTTCGCGGGTGTGTTCAGAAAGACCGTCAGCGATCGGCTGCGGACTTTGATCGAAGAGATCGAACCCGAAGTACACCAGTTTGAGCCTATCAAGTTCCTCGCAAAGGACGGATCGTTTCTGGAGGATCGCTGGGTCTGGCAGATCTGCAACCGTCTCGATTCCGTCAATCGGCAGGCGACCAAGATGATCCTTCGGAATGGAAAAATCTGGGCTCCTGATTTCACTCTGCCCGAAAACGAACAAGGTCCGATGGTTTTTGATACGCTGCAGATCGGGTCAGCCAAATTCTGGCATGACAAGCACGTCGGTGCGGGGAATTTTTGCACCGACGATGTGCGTGAGACCTTAGGCAAGGCCAAGATCACTGGCCTGCATTATTGCTATTTCGATCAGGTTTAGGGGGGCAAAGCGGATGAGGTGGATGGCTCCCGCTCACGGCATCTTGGTGCCAATATGGGGTGCTGACATAAAACGGGCACGGATATACGCTAAGCTGAATTAGGCTGAAAG
>VFQM010001710.1_pt1 | contig 18367 bp, 17 predicted proteins | sample 3512391 | NCBI WGS metagenome assembly VFQM01 (sample SAMN10412369, study PRJNA504923) | tailings metagenome | isolation source: Replicate 1 from Balatoc abandoned mine | place: Philippines | reverse complement strand
CGGCCGCCAGCGCGGGCGCGTCGTTCACGCCATCGCCCACCATGGCCACCACGCGAGGCACGCCATGTTCACTCTGCTGCAAACGCCGGATCACGGCGGCCTTGTCGGCCGGCAGCACCTCGGCAATCACCTCGCCCTCGGCGCCCCGCAGACCCAGACGCACCGCCATGGCCTCGGCCGCGGCACGGTTGTCGCCCGACACCAGCACGAGCTTCAGACCGCGTGCGCGCAGCGACGCGATCGCCTCGGCCGCGCCGGCCTTGGGTTCGTCACCGAAAGCCAGCACCGCCAATGCCGGCCCGCCCTCGTGCGCCAGCACCGAGACGGAGGCACCTTGCGCCAATGCCGCGTCCACCGCCGGCTGCAAGGGCCCGAGCGGTATGCGCAGCGCGTCCAACCAGCGCAGGCTGCCCAGCAGCAAACGCGCGCCACCCACCTCACCCTGAACGCCACGGCCGGTCACGGCCTGCATGTCGCGTGCTTCGGGCCAGGTCAGGCCCTTGTCCTTTGCCGCGTCCACCACGGCACGCGCGAGCGGGTGTGCGCTGCCTGCCTGCAACGCGGCGGCGCGCGACAACAGCGTGGCATCGTCCTGCCCCGGCGCGGCGCGCAAGGACAGCAAGCGCGGGTGGCCCTCGGTCAGCGTGCCAGTCTTGTCGAAGGCCACACTCTGCACGCGGTGGGCCAGCTCGAGCGCCTGGGCGTCGCGGATGAGGATGCCATGGCGCGCCGCCACCCCGGTGCCCGCCATGATGGCCGCGGGCGTTGCCAACCCGAGCGCACAGGGGCAGGCGATCACCAACACCGCCACGGCATGCTGCATCGCGCTCTCCAGCGGCGCGCCTGCCATCAACCAACCCAGCAGCGTGGCCAGGCCGATCAGCAACACCACCGGCACGAACACCGCAGCCACCTTGTCAACAAGCCGCTGGACCGGCACCTTGCCGGCCTGCGCGTCCTGCACGAGGGCAATGATGTGTGCCAGCACCGATTGCGCGCCACTGGCACTCACCGACACGACCACCAGCCCTTCACCATTGAGCGAACCGCCCGTGACGACACTGCCCGGCGCCTTGGCCACCGGCATCGCCTCGCCAGTGAGCATGGATTCATCGGCCTGGGTGTGACCTTCCAGCACCTCGCCGTCGGCCGCAAAACGCTCGCCGGGCAGCACCTGGATGCGGTCGCCGGGCAGCAACTCTTCCACCGGCACCTCGACCATTTCCGTGCGCCGCGCACCATCGGGCAACAGGCGCGCTCGCTCGGGCCGCAGGGCCTGCAGCGCGCGAATGGCCTCGGTCGTCTGGCGCTTGGCGCGCGCCTCGAGCCATTTGCCCAGCAACACCAGCGTGATGACCACCGCCGAACCTTCGTAATAGAGGTGGACCATCTCGCCTGGCTCCGCGCGCCACCAGAGCCAGGTCGACAGTGCCCAACCCGCCGTGGTGCCGATGGCCACCAGCAGTTCCATGTTTCCGGTTCGCGCCTTCAGGGCATGCCAGGCTGCGCGGTAGAAGCGCGCACCCAGCACGAACTGCACCGGTGTGGCCAGCAGGAACTGCCACAACGCCGGCAGCATCCAGTGTTTTCCGAACAGATCACCGATCATCGGCAAGGCCAGCGGCGCCGACAGCAGGGCCGCCAACAGCACCGGCCAGGCGTGGCGCGGTACCCCCAGCCAGCGCTCGGCATCGGGGTCGCTGTCGGCCTCGATCGCGCGCGGTTCATAGCCCGCGTCACGCACGGCACGCTTGAGCCGTGCCGCCAGCGCCGCATCGCCTGCGGTGGCCTTCACCCGGGCGGTTTCGGTGGCCAGGTTCACGCTGGCGTCAAGCACACCGGGCTGCTTTCGCAGCGCACGCTCGACGCGGCTCACGCAGGAAGCGCAGGTCATGCCGCCGATACCGAGATCGATCTCGCAGACCTCGGCATCAGCCACATCGGATGGGAGGGTGGTGGTGTTCATGGATCGCATGGTGCACCTTGACACCATGGCAAGGTCAAGCCCGGCCAGAAAATGACCGCGGGCTTGACATTGACATCGTGTCAAGCTTGAGAATCATGTCATCCCAACCCGGAGCAACACAATGAACCAGATCTTCACCGTCCAGGGCATGACCTGCGGCCACTGCGAGCGCGCCGTCACCACCGCCATCAAGCAAATCGACCCGCAAGCCGAGGTCCGCATCGACCGACCGCAGAACCGTGTCGAGGTGAACAGCGAGCAGCCGCGCGAAAAGATCGCCGAAGCCATCCGCGAGGAAGGCTACGCGGTGGCTGCGTGATGGAATCAGACTTGCAAGGCATCGCGTGGCCGGTTGCCATCGGCCAGGCCGCCCAGCTCAGCGGCGTCTCGGCCAAGATGCTGCGCCACTACGAAGGGCTGGGCCTGCTGGGCCAGGTGCCGCGCACCGAGGGCAATTACCGCCAGTACGGCCAGGCCGACGTGCACACGCTGCGTTTCATCCGCCGTGCGCGCGACATGGGCTTCACGCTCGACGAAATCCGCACGCTGGTGAGCCTGTGGCACAACCGCCGGCGCAGCAGCGAGACGGTCAAGCGCATCGCCGAGCATCACATCGGCGAGCTCGACCAGCGCATTGCCGCGCTGCAAGCCATGCGCCGCACGCTGCAGGACCTGGTGCAACGCTGTCCCGGCAACCAGCGGCCCGACTGCCCCATCCTGGATGACCTGGGTGGCAGTGCTTGCGACAAACATCTTTACAACCCACACACAGAAGCCACCCATTTGCTGCACAGAGCCGGCGCACAGTGAACGCACGCCACCAGCCCGGTGGCCCATCCACCGCAAGGAGTGCCCATGAAATCGTTGTTCACCCGCCGCCGCCTCGCCGCCACCGCCCTGGCCACCGCCATCGGTGCGCTGTCGGTCACCGCCATTGCACAGAACACACCGGCGCCCAACGCGCCCCCCGCCACCGAAGCCCGTGCAGGCCATCACCATGATCCGCAGCACCACGCCGAACGCCTGCAGCGCATGCAACAGCGCATGGTCGAGCACCAGGAACGCCTCAAAGCCAGCCTGCAACTGACTCCACAACAGGAGCCGGCGTGGAACGCCTTCATCGCGCGCATGCAACCTGCACAGCGAGCGGCCCAACCACGCCTGGACCGCGACGCCTGGAAGCAACTCAGCACGCCCGAGCGCCTGGACCGCATGGAAGCCATGAAGGCCGAGCGCGACCGCGCCATGACCCAACGCCATGAAGCCATCCGAAGCTTCTACGCCCAGCTCAACCCGGCCCAGCAAAAGGCTTTCGACGCGCAGCACGGCATCGGGGTCATGCGCGCCGGCATGAAAGAGCACGGCATGCGCCACGGCCATGGCGGCAGGCACCACCGCATGTGAAGCCCGCGGCCGTGGCGATGAGTTGTTCTCTTGTTCTTATCTGAACTCTCTTTAAAAGATAGTTGTAGGTAGTAGAAGGCGCTGTCCTTTGTGGACAAGCGCCTTTTTTCCTTGAGCAACAAGGCCTTGTGCGTCCGGACAAGCCTGTGTGGAGAGCCCCGGCGCCGGCGCGCGCGAATGGGGACAAATCGGTTTGTACCGTCGTGCCTGTGGATAAGCCCCGGGTTGTGCCAGCGCTGTCCACAGCCTTGTCCAACATCCGGTCACGAACGCTCACGCGAGGCGGCAAAACCCGCTGCTACACTGCGCGCCTTTCACGCCCAGCCCGTCCCCTGCTCATGCCCGTCTCCCTGGGCGGCCAAGCGCCCGCCAGTTTCGATCTCAAGAGCGCCCATCTCCCCTTGCTGGCCTTGCTGCTCAAGTCGAGCGATCTGGACTTGCTGCAGCGCGAACTCGCCGAGCGATATGGCGACCAGCCCGATTTTTTCGACCACGATCCCTTGCTGATCGACCTGCAGGCCATGGCAGGTGCAGCGCCGCCCGACCTGGCCGCCGTTTCGGCCTTGTTGGGGCAGTACCGTCTGCGCGCCGTGGCCGTGCATGCGCGCGACGAGGTGCAGCGTGCCGCGGCGCAAGCCGCGGGCCTGCCCGTGGCCGATGGGGTGAGTTTGCCGCGCGCCGAGCCCACCCGGGCCACGCGCGAGGAGCCCGCCGCACCGCCACCCCCCGCCGTGAACCCCAGCGCGCTGGTGATCGACAAACCCCTGCGCTCCGGCCAGCAGGTTTATGCGCGTGGGCGCGACCTGGTGGTCCTGGCACCGGTGAACCCGGGTGCCGAGGTCATCGCCGATGGCCACATCCATGTCTACGCGCCCTTGCGCGGCAAGGCCATCGCGGGCGCGCGTGGCCAGGCTGATGCGCGCATCTTCTCGCTCGCCATGGCGCCCGAGCTGGTGTCCATCGCCGGCATCTACCGCACCAGCGAGGTGCCGCTGCCTGCCGACTTGCTGGGCAAGCCTGCGCAGGTGCGCCTGCAACGCACGGACGATGGCGACAAGCTCGTGATCGATCCGCTGTCCGCCTGAACCGCTGAACCAACCGATTCGAAGGGAACCTTCCATGACCCGTATCGTCGTCGTCACCTCCGGCAAGGGTGGGGTGGGCAAGACCACCACCAGCGCCAGCTTCGCGGCCGGACTGGCCCTGCGAGGCCTCAAGACCGCCGTGATCGACTTTGACGTCGGACTGCGCAACCTCGATCTCATCATGGGCTGCGAGCGGCGCGTGGTGTACGACCTCATCAACGTCATCCAGGGCGAGGCCCGGCTTGGTCAGGCCCTCATCAAGGACAAGCAGGTCGATACCCTGCACGTGCTGGCCGCCAGCCAGACGCGCGACAAGGACGCGCTCACGCAGGAAGGCGTCAAACGCGTGCTGGACGAACTCACCGAACAGGGTTTCGACTACATCGTGTGCGATTCGCCCGCGGGCATCGAGACTGGTGCCCTCATGGCCATGCATTACGCCGACGAGGCGCTCGTCGTGACCAACCCCGAAGTCTCCAGCGTGCGCGATTCCGACCGCATCCTGGGCATGCTCGCCAGCAAGACGCAGCGCGCCATCGACGGCAAGGAGCCGATCAAGGAACACCTGCTGATCACGCGCTATAACCCCACGCGCGTGGCCGACGGCCAGATGCTTTCACTGCAGGACATCCAGGACATCCTGCGCATTCCGCTCATCGGCGTTATTCCCGAGAGCGAGAGCGTTCTCACAGCGTCCAATCAGGGCACGCCCGCCATCCACCTCAAAGGCAGCGATGTGGCCGAAGCCTATGGTGATGTGATCGACCGCTTCCTGGGTGCCGACAAGCCGTTGCGCTTCATCGAAGCCGAGAAGACCGGCTTCTTCAAGCGCTTGTTCGGAGGGAAATGAGCATGTCGCTGCTGTCCTTCCTGCTGGGCGAGAAGAAAAAGACCGCCAGCGTCGCCAAGGAGCGGCTGCAGATCATCCTGGCGCACGAGCGCGCCGGGCGCGGCGCGGCCGAACCCGACTACCTGCCCGCGCTGCAACGCGAACTCGTGGCGGTGATCGGCAAGTACATCCGCATCGACCCGAATGACATCAAGGTGCAACTCGAGCGCCAGGACAACCTGGACGTGCTCGAGGTCAAGATCGAGTTGCCCGAGCGGCGCTGACGTCGGCGGGTACAATTCCTGCTTTGCGCGGCCATGCCGCGCAGCACCAGGGCCCTGCACACGGGCCCTTCACGCGGCCATCGCTCCGGTGGCCTTTTCTCGTCTTCCCGCCTCCGATGGCACCACGTGCCGATGGTCCGAGCGGCGTGGACGAACCACGTCACTGCAAGGAACCGCATGGCCAAGGAAGAACTGATCGACATGATGGGTATCGTCAACGAGGTGTTGCCCGACACGCGTTTTCGCGTGACCCTGGACAACGGGCACCAGCTCATTGCCTATTCCGCCGGCAAGATGAAAAAGAACCACATCCGCATCCTCGCGGGTGATCGCGTCTCGCTCGAACTTTCGCCTTACGACCTCACCAAGGGCCGCATCAACTTCCGCCACCTGGAAGGTCGTGGCCCGGCCGCACCGCGCCGGCGCAACTGAGGCTTTTGACACGCTTGCGCTGCCGTCGGGTGTCAGGGCCCGATCGGTGGTGTTCAGCGCACCGCGACATCGGCCGAGATCAAGGACAGAGCCCCAGCCGGGGCCGTCTGTCCGAGGTCCACGATGTCTGCGCGATCCGCCCCGTCTCTGCCGTTCTCCGTCAAGCCGCTGCTGCTGGCCCTGGCGCTGCCCCTGGCGGGTCTCGGTGTCTCTGCAGCCCGTGCCGATGAAGCGTCGGCCGCTGCCGCCGATCAGCCCCAGATCTGGATCAATGTGGGCGGCTTCTCGCGCCACTTCGACCGCGACCCGCGATACAACGAGAACAACCTCGGCTTCGGCATTGAATGGCGCCGCTCGCCCGAGCTGGCCGTGATGGCTGGCGTCTATGACAACAGCCTGGGCAAACCCTCGCAGTACGCCGCCATCAACTGGCAGCCGTGGCAAATCGGGCCGGTCAAGCTCGGTGCGGCCATCGGCGTTCTCAATGGCTACCCGGCGATCTCTCGCGGCGGCACCTTCTTCGCTGCGTTGCCCATGGCGTCCATCGAGGGTCGCCGCTTCGGCATCAACCTCGGCCTGATTCCGTCCATCAAGAACGTTGACGGCGCCGTGCTGCTGCAGTTCAAGCTGCGCATAAACTGAGGCGATGGATCTCGCCACCTGGCTCGCCTTCTTCGCCGCTTCCTGGGCCATCAGCATCTCGCCCGGTGCGGGCGCCGTGGCGGCCATGAGTGCGGGTCTCACGCACGGTTTTCGACGCGGCTACCTCACCACGCTTGGCCTCGTGCTCGGCATCTGGACGCAGATCGTGGTGGTGGGCATCGGCCTGGGTGCGCTGGTGGCCACGTCGGCCACCGCTTTCGCCGTCATCAAGTGGGCGGGTGTGGCCTACCTCGTGTGGCTGGGCGTTCAGCAGTGGCGCGCCCCGGCGCGGCCGATCGCGCACGCCAGCGCCGATGCCACCCCGCGGTGCGCGCGCGATCTGATCGTGCGCGGCTGGATCATCAACGCCCTCAACCCCAAGGGCACGGTGTTCCTGCTGGCCGTGGTGCCGCAATTCCTCAGTCTGGGCCAGCCGCTGGCCCCGCAGTACCTGGTGATCGCGCTCACCCTGGGCTTCACCGATCTGGTGGTGATGGCGGGCTACACCGCGCTGGCCGCACGCTTGCTGCGAACGCTCAAGTCCACCGCTCACGTGCGCGCACTCAATCGCGTGTTCGGCTCGCTCTTCGTGGTGGCGGGTGGTTTGCTGGCGCTGTTCAAGCGCAGCGCCTGATCACGTCAGCCGCTGCGTGAACAGCCGCTCGGCGAAGCGGCGGCGTTCGTCTTTCTGCGCCGGCGAGCTCAGCGTGGCCATCTGCGACTCCGAGACCACGTAGCTGTACAGCAGGAAAGCGCGCGAGCGCGCCTCCAGCACCGGAAAACCCAGCGCCGAGAACAACTGCGCGATGTAGCCGATGCGGCTCGAATCGGCCTCGTCGACCGCGAAGCGCGCCATCTGGTCACGCCGGGCCCAGGCCCGGATCGCGAGCTCGATGCGCGCGGCGCGCGCCGCCGCGCGGCCGCGAAACGGCAGCGACAACACGTCGCGCAACTGCTCCAGCGGGTCCGCGTGGGCCGACTCCAGGCGGGCCGTGAGGTTCTCGGTGGCCGTCTCGCGCCAGGCTTGCAGCACGCGGCGCAGCAGGTCCTCCCGATCCTTGAAGTGCCAGTAGAAGCTGCCGCGCGTGACGCCCAGGCGCTGCGCCAGCAGGTCCACGCGCACGTGGTCGATGCCCTGGTCCACCAGCACCTCGGTGGCGGCCTCGATCCAGGTCTCGGGCGTGAGCGACGGGCGTGCCGGCTCACCGCCGGCGCGTGCTTTGCGCCGTGGCGTGGCCGCGGTGTCGGAAGGGGAAGTCACGCCGTGATTCTATCGATCGCCGGCACAGCGAAGACCGTACATGAATGTATGGTGATTGGGGGAAACCCTGTATATCACTGGTGGAAACCCTCGATAGCATCGACGTACCAACATACACAACTGTATGGAAATGATGAGCGCACTCGACTGGCTGAACGACCCTGCCTGGCTGGCCCCGCCTGCGGCCACGGCGCAACACCGTGGTGACGGCAGCTTCGTGCTGCGCTCGACCGAGCCCCTGGGCGACTACGCGCGCTGCATCGGCGAGTGGCTGGAGCATTGGGCCTTGCACACGCCCGAGGCCCCCGCGGTGGCCGAGCGCAGCACCGCCGGCTGGCGCCGACTGAGCTGGGGCGAGTTGCGTGCCCAGGTGGGCCGTGTGGCGCAATCGCTGCTGCAGATGAACCTGCCCGCCGACGCACCGGTGGTGGTGCTCTCCGACAACGCGATCGACCACCTGCTGCTGGTGCTGGCCACGCAGCACCTGGGCCGCGCAAGCTGCACCGTCTCAAGTGCCTACTGCCGGCTCACGAGGGAGTACAGCAAGGTCCACGGCATCCTGCGCACCTTGCGGCCCGCACTGGTCTATGCCAGTGACGCGTCGGTGTACGGGCCGGCCATCGCCAGCAGCGGCCTCGATGTGCCGGTGGTGTACAGCCAGGGTGCCGAAGGCGTGCCGGGTGCCATCCCGTTCGTGCAACTGCTGGCCGGCGAGGAAACGCCCGCCGTGCGAGCGGCCTTTGCCGCCATCACGCCCGACACCACCGCCAAGTACCTGCTCACCTCGGGTTCCACCGGCACGCCCAAGGTGGTCATCAATACGCACCGCATGCTGTGCGCCAACCAGCAGATGATTGCGCAGGCCTGGCGCTTCCTGCGCCACGAGAAGCCTGTGCTGGTCGACTGGCTGCCCTGGAGCCACACCTTCGGTGGCAACCACAACCTGCACATGGTGATGTGCCATGGCGGCACGCTCGTCATCGACGAAGGCCGCCCGGCGCCAGGGCTGATCGAGCGCACCGTGGCCAACCTCGCCGAGCACCAGCCCACCATCTGGTTCAACGTGCCGCGAGGCTTCGACATGGCCCTGCCCCTGCTCGAGGCCGACGAACAACTTGCTCGCCGCGTGCTGGGCCGCGTGCGCGCCGTGTTCTATGCCGGTGCCGCGCTGCCACAGGCCAGCTGGGAACGGTTGCAGGCGCTCGCGCGCCGCGTGCTCGGACGCGAGGTGTGGCTCACCACTTCATGGGGCTCCACCGAGACCGCACCCGCCGTCACCAGCGCGCACTGGCGCATGGAGCGCGCGGGCGTCATCGGCGGTGTGTTGCCGGGGGTGGAACTCAAGTTCGTGCCCAACGGCGAAAAGCTCGAACTGCGCGTCCGCGGCGTGAACATCTTTCCCGGTTATCGCAACGCGCCCGAACTCAGCGCACAGGCGTTTGACGACGAGGGCTACTACCGCATCGGCGACGCCGGCTACCTGGCTGACCCGCAGCGCCCGGAGGCCGGTGTGGTGTTCAACGGCCGTGTGGCCGAAGACTTCAAGCTCGGCACTGGCACCTGGGTGTCGGTCGGCACGTTGCGCCTGCGCGTCGTCTCGGCGCTCGCGCCGCACGCGCAGGACGTTGTGATCACCGGCCACGACCGCGATGAGATCGGCGTGCTGGTGTTTCCCACCGCGGCCGCGTTGCAGATGCCGCGCGAGGCGCTGCACGAGCATATCGCTGGCGGTCTGGCGGCCTTGCGCGCCGAGGGCGGCGGCTCCTCGCAGTCGCCGGCACGCGCGCTGGTGCTCGACGAACCGCCCAACGCCGACGCTGGCGAGATCACCGACAAGGGCTACCTCAACCAGCGCGCAGTGCTGCAGCGCCGCGCCGCGCTCGTCGAAGCCCTGCACCACGGCACCGCGGACGTGATTCGCCCTGCCCTTACCGAGAAAGCCCTTTCATGACCCGCGGCCAGAGCCAGCTCTTTGACGACGTCTTCATCCTCGACGGCGTGCGCACACCCCTGGTCGATTACATGGGCGCGTTTGCCGACGCCAACCCGATCGACCTGGGCATCAAGGTTGCGCGCGAAATCCTCGCGCGCACCGGCGTGTCGCCCGACAGCATCGACTCCGTCATCGCCGGCAACATGGCGCCGGGTGGATTCGATCAGTTCTACGTGCCGCGCCACATCGGGCTGTACGCCGGTGTGCCGCTGGAGGTGCCCGCGCTCATGGCGCAGCGCATCTGCGGCACCGGCTTCGAGCTGTTCCGCCAGGCGGGCGAGCAGATCGGCGCCGGCGTGGCCACGAACGTGCTCGTGGTCGGTACCGAATCCATGACGCGAAACCCCATCGCGGCCTTCGACCACCGCGGCGGTTTCCGCCTCGGTGCGCCCATCGGCTTCAAGGACTACATGTGGGAGGCGTTGACCGACCCGGCCGCCGACATCAGCATGATCCGCACCGCCGAGAACCTGGCGCAGCGCTACGGCCTCACGCGTGAAGACGTGGACGCTTTCGCTGCGCGCAGCTTCGATCGCGCCGTGGCCGCGCAGGCCACGGGCTGGTTCGCGGGCGAGACCGTGCCGGTGGGCAACGAGGCGTTCCAGCGTGACGGCTACCAGCCGCGTCACCTGCGGCTGAGCGGCAAGGCCACCGTGGCCGACCGTGACACCCACCCGCGCCCCACGCCCCCCGACGTGCTGGCCAAGCTGCGCACGGTGTTCAAGGATGGCGTGCAGACCGGTGGCAACAGCTCGGCCCTCACCGACGCCGCGGCCGCCGCGATCGTCACCAATGGCGCCGGGGTGAACGCTGCAGGCAAGCCCGCCCTCGCGCGCCTGGCCGCGGCCGCCGTGGTGGGTGTGCCGCCCGAGATCATGGGCATCGGCCCGGCGCCCGCGATTCGCCTGTTGCTGCAGCGGGCAGGTCTCGCACTTGGCGACATCGCGCGCTTCGAGATCAACGAGGCGCAGGGCGCGCAGGCGCTGGCCGTGGCCCGCGAGCTGCAGCTCGACGAGACCAAGCTCAACGTGCACGGCGGCGCCATCGCCCTCGGCCACCCCCTCGCGGCCACCGGCGTGCGCCTCACGATCACCTGCGCGCGCCAGTTGCGCGACATCGGCGCCCGCTGGGGCGTCGCCTCGGCTTGCGTGGGTGGCGGTCAGGGCATTGCGCTGTTGATCGAGAACCCGGCGGCCGCCTGAACGATTCAAGCCCTCGCGGTGCGGGCCACGAGCACACGCAACACCACAGGAGACACTCGTATGAAGAAGCGCTTTGCCCGCCAGACCCTGGCACTGGCCATCGCGGCCACCCTTGCCACCGCCGCGTGGGCCGACATCACCGTCGGCGTGAGCGTGCCCCTCACCGGCCCGGCCTCGGGCCTGGGCATTCCCATGGCCAACGGCGTGAAGATGTGGCCCGCCACCATCGGCGGTGAAAAGGTCAACGTCGTCATCCTCGACGATGCCACCGACCCCACCAAGGGCGTGCAGAACGCGCGCCGCTTCGTCAACCAGGACAAGGTCGACGTCATCGTGGGTTCCGGCGCCACGCCGGTGGCGATCCCGATGGCCGACGTGGCCAGCGAATCGGGCACGCCGCACCTGGCGCTCTCGCCCATCGGCCTGCCGCCCGGCAAGGACGCGTGGAGCTTTCGCATGCCACAGAGCAACGGCGTGATGGCCGAGGCCATGGTCGAGCACATGAAGAAGCAGGGCGTCAAGAGCGTCGGCTTCCTCGGCTACACCGACGCCTATGGCGAGCAGTGGCTGCAGGCGTTGAACCCGCTGCTTGAGAAGGCGGGCATCAAGCTCGTGGGCGCCGAGCGCTTCGCGCGCAGCGACACCAGCGTCACCGCGCAGGCACTCAAGCTCGTCTCGGCCAACCCCGATGCGATGGTCGTCGTGGCCTCGGGCAGCGGTGCGGCCATGCCCCAGCTCGGCCTGGTCGAGCGCGGCTTCAAGGGCAAGGTCTACCAGACGCACGCCGCCGCCACGCGCGACCTCATGCGCGTGGGCGGCAAGGCGGTCGAAGGCACCTTTGTCACCTCCGGCCCGGTGGTGGTGGCCGAGCAGTTGCCCGACAACCACCCCAGCAAGGCGCTGGGCGTGAAGTTCAACGCCGAGTACGAAAAGATCCACGGCGCCGGCCTGCGCAACCAGTTCGCGGCGCACTCCTACGACGCCTATCTCATCCTCGACAAGGTGGTGCCCGTCGCCCTGAAGAAGGCCAAGCCCGGCACGCCCGAATTCCGCGCTGCGCTCAAGGAGGCGCTGGAGTCGCAGGGCGCGATGCCGGTCACCCACGGCATCCTCGACTTCACCGCCACCGACCACTGGGGCTTCAAGTCGGGCTCGGGCGTCGTCATGAAGGTCGTCAACGGCGACTGGAAGCTCGAGCAGTAAGGCACACGGGAGACCGCGACCCATGGACTGGAACATTGCCGCGATCCTCGGGGTCGATGGCGTCATCAACGGTGCGATCTACGCGCTGGTGGCGATCGCCCTCGTCCTGGTGTTTGCGGTCACCCGCATCGTCTTCATCCCGCAGGGCGAGTACGTCGCCTTCGCGGCGCTCACCATGGCGTTGTTCCAGACCGGCACCCTGCCGGGCACGGTCTGGCTGCTGCTGCTGATGGTGGCGCTGGCGCTGGTGCTCGACGCCGTGCGCGCCTGGCGCGAGTCATGGCCCATCGCGCGCTGGGCAAAGCTCGCGCTGCGCACCGCGGCGCTGCCGCTGGCGGCCTGCGGGCTCACCGCGTGGCTGGTACCGCAGCAACCGCCGATGCTGGTGCAGGCACTGCTCACGCTGGCCCTGGTCACGCCCATGGGCCCGCTGGTGTATCGGCTGGCCTACCGCTCGCTGGCCAGCGCCAGCGTGCTGGTGTTGCTCATTGTCTCGGTGGGCGTGCACTTCGCGCTCACCGGGCTGGGCCTGGTGTTCTTCGGCGCGGAGGGCTTTCGCAACCCGAGCTTCTGGGACGAGCGCTTCAGCCTCGGCCCGATCGCGCTCAGCGGCCAGGCCGTCATCATCATTGGCGCCTCGGTGGCCCTCATCGCCGCGCTGTTCGTGCTGTTCGACCGCACGCTCACCGGCAAGGCCCTGCGCGCCACCTCGGTCAACCAGACCGGTGCGCGCCTCATGGGCATCTCCACCGACGCCGCCGGTTCGCTCAGCTTCACGCTGGCGGCCTTCATCGGCGCGCTCTCGGGCCTGCTCATCGGGCCCACCACCACCGTGTTCTTCGACAGCGGCTTCCTCATCGGCCTCAAGGGCTTCGTGGCGGCGGTGTTTGCCGGCCTCACGAGCTTTCCCCTTGCGCTCGTGGGTGCGCTCGGCGTGGGCCTCATCGAAGCCTTCGGCTCCTTCTGGGCCAGTGCGTTCAAGGAAGTGATCGTGTTCACCGCCATCCTGCCGGTGCTGCTGTGGCGCTCCTTCGTCGACCCCCACGACGAGGAACATTGAAATGAATCTTCGTCGCTACGGCCTGCTGGCCTTCACCGTGTTGATGGTCGCCGTGCCCTTCCTGCCGGTGCCCGACTACTGGATCACCAAGCTCAACTACATCGGCCTGTTCGGGCTGGTCTCGTTGGGCCTGGTACTGCTTACAGGCATCGGTGGGCTCACCTCGTTCGGCCAGGCGGCGTTCGCCGGCCTCGGCGCGTACGCCAGCGCGTACCTCAGCGTGAAGCTCGGCATCTCGCCCTGGATCGGCCTGCTCGCGGGCCTGGCGATCACCGTGGTGGTGGCGCTGGTGCTGGGCTGGATCACGCTGCGCATGTCGGGCCACTACCTGCCCCTGGCCACCATCGCCTGGAGCCTCGCGCTCTTCTACACCATGGGCAACCTCGATGCGCTGGGCAAGTACGACGGCCTGCTTGGCGTGCCCGCCATCCATCTGTTCGGCGTGAGCCTGCAGGAGGAGCGGCGCATCTATCTCCTGGTCTGGCTGGTCGCCATCGCCGCCGCCATCGCCGTCACGCGCCTGCTCGACTCGCGCACCGGGCGCGTGATGCGTGCGCTCAATGTCAACCGAGGCGGCGGCAGCACCATGCCCGAGGCCATGGGGGCTTCGGCCTTTCGCCACAAACTGTTGATGTTCCTGATCGCCGCGCTGCTGGCAGCAATCTCCGGCTGGCTGTTCGCGCACATGCAGCGCAGCGTCAACCCCTCGCCCTTCGGCATCAAGTTCGGCATCGAATACCTGTTCATGGCCGTGCTCGGCGGTGCCGGCCACGTGTGGGGCGCCTTCACCGGCGCGGCGCTGGTCAAGCTGGCCGAAGACCAACTGCAGACCTGGCTGCCCGCGCTGCTGGGCACCTCGGGCAGCTACGAGATCATCGTCTTCGGTGTGGTGCTGGTGCTGGTGCTGAAGTTCGCGCCCGACGGCCTGTGGCCCTCGATCGAACGCTGGCTGCCGCGCCGCGCCCCGCGCACCGTCGACACGTCGGCGGCGCTGCCCGCGCGCGACAAGCCCGCCACCGGCAGCACGTTGCTGGAGGTCAAAGTCGTGCGCCGCAACTTCGGCGGTCTCGTCGCCGTCAACGGCGTGGGCTTTGCCATCCAGGCCGGCCAGATCTTCGGCCTCATCGGCCCCAACGGCGCCGGCAAGTCCACCACCTTCAACCTGATTTCGGGCGTGTTGCCGCTCTCGGGCGGTGAGGTCTGGCTGCGCGGCGAGCGTGTGGACGGCCTCCCCTCGCGCGAGATCGCGCGCCGCGGCCTCTCGCGCACCTTCCAGCACGTCAAGCTGGTGCCCGACATGACGGTGCTGGAGAACGTGGCCCTGGGAACCTGGCTGCGCACGCGCAGCGGCGCGCTGGCCGCCATGTTGCGGCTCGACCGCGCCGAGGAAGACCGCGCGTTCGCCGAGGCCGAACGCCAGCTGCGCCGCGTGGGCCTGGGCGAGCACCTTCACGAGCTCGCGGGCAACCTCGCGCTCGGCCAGCAGCGGCTGGTGGAGATCGCACGCGCCCTGGCCAGCGACCCGGCCCTGCTGCTGCTCGACGAACCCGCGGCTGGCCTGCGGCACCGCGAGAAGCAGGCACTTGCCGAGGTGCTGCGTCAGCTCAAGGCCGAAGGCCTGAGCCTGCTGCTGGTGGAACACGACATGGACTTCGTGATGAACCTGACCGACCGCATCCTGGTGATGGAGTTCGGCACGCCGCTGCTCGAAGGAACGCCAGCGGAGATCCAGGCCAGCGAGAAGGTCCGCGCGGCGTACCTCGGCACCGAGCACTGACCATGAGTGACGTACTTCTCGAGATCAAGGATCTGCACGCCGGCTACGGCAAGGCCGAGGTGTTGCGCGGCATCACCCTATCCGTGCGCGCAGGCCAGGTGGTCACGGTGATCGGCCCCAACGGGGCGGGCAAATCCACCCTGCTCAATGCCCTCATGGGCCTTCTGCCACAAAAAGGTGGCCTGCGCTTCGACGGCGCCGACGTGGCACGCCTCACGCTTGAAGAGCGCGTGATGGCGGGCCTGGCCCTGGTGCCCGAGAAGCGCGAGCTGTTCGGCACCATGAGCGTGGAAGACAACCTGGTGCTCGGCGGCTGGCGGCCCATGAAACAGCGCATGCCGCGCTGGCGCCAGGGGCTGGAACAGGTCTACGAACTGTTCCCACGCATGAAGGAGCGCCGCGACCAGGCGGCCGGCACGCTGTCGGGCGGTGAGCGCCAGATGCTGGCCATCGGCCGCGCGCTGATGGGGCAGCCGAAGCTGCTGATGCTCGACGAGCCCAGCCTGGGTCTGGCGCCATTGATCGTGCGCGACATCTTCCGCATCATCGAGACGCTGCGCGAACGCGGCGTGAGCATCCTGCTCGTGGAGCAGAACGCGCGCGCCGCGCTGCAGGTGGCCGACGAGGGCCATGTGCTCGAAACCGGCGACCTCGTGCTCTCGGGCGAGGCCGCCCAACTGGCCAACGACCCGCGCGTGATCGAGACCTACCTCGGAGCACGCAAGGAATGAGCTGGCACTACCAGGCACCGCTGGCTTCGATGCGGCGCGTGATCGAGGAGGTGCTCGAAGCGCCCGCGCGCTGGGCCGAATGCCCCGCGTTCGCCGAACTCGATATGGACACCGCCGATGCCGTGTTGCAGGAGGCCGCGCGCGTCGCGAGTGAGGTGCTGCAACCCCTCAACGGCCCGGGCGACCTGGCGGGCTGCACGCGCCACGCCGACGGCTCGGTGAGCACGCCCGCTGGCTTTCGCGCCGCCTACCAGGCCTTCGTGCAAGGTGGCTGGCCCGCCCTGCCCTGCGATCCGGCCTGGGGCGGCCAGGGCCTGCCGCTGCTGCTGGACGCCGCGATGCGCGAAATGCTCGACGCCTGCAACCACGGCTGGAACATGTACCCGGACCTGCTGCACGGGGCCTTTGAGACGCTCAAGCACCACGGCAGCGACGAACTCAAGGCGCGCTACCTGCACCAGATCGCCAGCGGCGAATGGCTGGCCGCCATGGCGCTCACCGAGCCCCAGGCCGGCAGCGACCTGGGCCAGCTGCGCACGCGCGCCGAGCCGCAGGCCGACGGCAGCCTGCGCGTGAGCGGCAGCAAGATCTTCATCAGCGGCGGCGAGCACGACCTGACCGACAACATCGTGCACCTGGTACTGTGCCGTCTGCAAGACCCTGCAAATCCGGCACCACCCGGCACCAAGGGCCTGTCGCTTGCGCTTGTGCCCAAGGTGTTGCCCGACGGTTCGCGCAATGCGATGTTCTGCGACGGCATCGAGAAGAAGATGGGCATCAAGGCCAGCGCCACCTGCGCCATGCGCTACGAAGGCGCCACCGGCTGGCTGGTGGGCGAGCCGCACCGCGGCCTGGCGGCGATGTTCCTGATGATGAACTCCGCGCGCCTGCACGTGGGCCTGCAGGGCCTGGGCCACCAGGAGATGGCGGCGCAGAATGCGCAGCGCTGTGCGGACGAGCGCGCGCAGATGGGCAAGCCTATCGCGCAACACCCCGCGGTGCGCCGCACGCTGCAGCGCCTGCGCACCCTCACCGAGGCGCAGCGCGTGCTGGCCTACCGCGCCGCGCTGGCGCTCGACCTCTCGGAACTCCACCGGGACGAAGCGGTGCGCGCGCGCGAGAAGCGCTTTGCCGCGCTGCTCACACCCATCGTCAAGGCCTTTTGCACGCACCACGGCTTTCACGACCCGGCCGACGCGCTGGGCGTGTGGGGCGGCTACGGCTACGTGCACGAATACGGCATCGAGCAGACGGTGCGCGACGCGCGCATCGCGATGATCTACGAGGGCACGAACCAGATCCAGGCGATCGACCTCGCGCAGCGCAAGCTGCTGGCCGATGGCGGTGTCACCGCGGTCGAGCTGCTCGACGGCTTGCGCGCCGAACTCGGCACCTCGCCAGGCCTGTGTGCCGTGTTCGGCGAAGCGCGCGCCTTGCTGCCGCGCTGGCTGGCGCGCGCCGCCACCGACAACGCCTTCGTGCTCGACACCGCCGACGACCTGCTGCACGGCCTGGCTTTTGCGCTGCTGGCCTGGGCCGTGGCGCGGCTGGATGCGGCGGGCGAGGCGCACACCGCGGTGTTCGAGCGCGAGGGCGTGCCCGAAGGCCTGATGCACTGGTGGCGCGTGCGCGACGCGCTGGAGCGCTGAGGTCGTAACGCGCTCAGTGCAGCTTCACCAGCGGCGTGGCGCGCTTGACGAGAAAGCGCGCGAACGCCAGCACGCCGGTGCGCAACGTGCCCAGCACCGCCTGGTGGTGCATCAGGTGCAGGCTCACGTACATCGCGCGCGCCAGCAGGCCCTGCACGAACCAGGTGCTGCCGAACAGGTTGCCCATGAGGTTGCCGACCGAGCTGCGCGTGCCGATCGACACCAGTGAGCCGTGGTCGCGGTAGACGTAGGGCCGGTCGTCCAGTGCGTGACCCTTCGAGGCGCGCAGCAGCCGCGCGGCTAGGTAACTTGCCTGCTGATGCGCCGCTTGTGCGCGCGGGGGCACCGGGCGGCCGTCGGCCTGCGGGCAGGCCGCGCAGTCGCCCAGCGCGTACACGTGGTCGAACCCGGCCACCGCGAGCGTGGCGTCCACCTGCACCTGCCCACCACGCGCCACCGGCAGGCCCAGCTCGCGCAGCAGGCCCGGCGCCTGGATGCCCGCGGCCCACACCACCACATCGGCCGCGAAAACGCGGCCTTCGCTGTCCTCCACCTGCGTGGGCGTGATGCGCTCCACACGGCAGCGCGTGACCACGTCGACCCCGCGCTCACGCAGCAAGGCGGTGGCCGAGGCCGATACCTTCTCGGGCAGGGGCGCCAGGATGCGCTCGGCGCCTTCGAGCAGGGTGAGTCGCACATCCTCACGCGCGTCGAGCCGGCGAAAGCCGTAGCGCGCGTGCACCTGGCTGGCCTCGCGCAACTCGGCCGCGAGCTCCACGCCGGTGGCCCCGCCGCCGATGATGACCACGTTGACCTTGCCCTCGCCGCCCGCGCTCTTGCGCAACTCGG
>VFQM010001709.1_pt1 | contig 18368 bp, 19 predicted proteins | sample 3512391 | NCBI WGS metagenome assembly VFQM01 (sample SAMN10412369, study PRJNA504923) | tailings metagenome | isolation source: Replicate 1 from Balatoc abandoned mine | place: Philippines | reverse complement strand
GCCTGACAACTAATCAGTTCGGCACTTGGGGTGTTTCGCATCCTCCTCAAGTGCTTGCCCGCCGCGGCTGTCTCCCAAGTACCGCGGCGGGCACCGATTGCTGGTCCGAAAACCTGCCTGCCGAGCGCAATCGACCGCTCGTGTCGCGTTCGAGGCAGTTGCGCTTCGACCAGGCCCGCGCTGGCGGGCCGTTCGTCCGGGTTGTGCCTGGGCATGGTCGAGCGTTCGGCCTCGGGCGTGATGCCACGAGCCCCAACGGAAGGAACACCATGCCCACCCCGACGACCAAGAAGGCGAACCTCGGTGCCGCCTGGATGAGCGACAGCGACATCCGCACCGCCCTCACCAAGATCCAGCAGAACCGCGCCCGCCACGACAATCTCGTGCGCACGGCGCAGGTCAACCTCAACCGCCGCCGCGAGGACCTTGAGCGGTCGCTCGACGGCATCGGCGAGCGCGACCGCAAGTCGATGGTGACCAAGGCCGTCAGCGGCTACCGCAACGAGCTGGCGCGCGCGAGCAAGGACGCCCGGCTGGCGATGACCCGCGAGCTCGGCGCCCTGGCCGAGCGGGTCCGCAGCGCCGCCACCCACTACACCTCCCCGATGCAGATGCTGATGCGCGACACCCTCGGCAGCGAGCGGCGCGGCCGCATCCAGGCGCAGATCGTCAACAGCGGGCCGGTCGAGCTCGCCAGCCTGGCCGAGCTCGCCGCTGCCACGCGCGACAAGGAGATGGCCGCCGCGCTGTGCAGCCGGGTCCACGGCCTCAAGCGCGACGACCGCCCGTTCAACGCCGGCGAGCTGGCCGACGTGATGTTCGGCGAGCAGCACCGCGAGCTTTCGCAGGCCCTGGTCGAGGCCGAGCGCCGCGTGCTGGAGGCTCTTCAGGCCGACCAGGAGTTCGAGACCGGTAGCGCGAACCCGCAGCGCTCGCTCCAGATCGCCATGCTCAAGAAGCGCGAGAACGAGATCGGCGCCTACGTGAAGGACGAGCCGGACGACGAGACCGGGGAGGCCGACGACCGCGAGGCCGGTAGCGGCGAGGACAAGATCGCGGCCGGCCTGAGGGCGCGCCGCGCGGGCGCGTCCGAGGCCGCCGACTGAACCCCATACAGCCCGACGAAACGAACGAAGGAAAACTGACCATGGCCATCTTCATCTTCCACCCCGGTCCCTCCGACCGCCGCGCCGACGGAATCGGCTTCGTGCTCGCCGAGGGGGCCGACGCGGCGTCCGCGCGGGCAGCCGCGGCCGCGATGATCGGCGCGCCCGGCATCGACGCCTGGGCCGCCGTGCCGGTGCTCGCGGGCATCGACCCGGTCGCCGTCCAGGGCCTGCCGGTCGGCAAGCCCGGCAACGCGACCTGGCCCAAGCGGACGCGCGCCGACAACGCGCTCAACCCGTGAGCGAGCAGGTCGAGGAGGCGCTGCGGCGCCTCCTCCGCGGCCACTTCCTGACCGCGCCCGTGTTGGTGTTCGGGATGCTCGGCGGCGACCCGAACGACATGACACTAGACGAGCAGGTCACGATCACGGGCTGGCTCGAAGAGCTCGGATACGTGCCGCGCAAGGTAGGCATCGTCAGGCACGCTCACCTGATGTCGGTATGGGCGCGCGAGGAGATTTGGCCGGGAGAGACACCAGAGGAGCGGCGGCCCTACTCTGGCATCCCGCTCCGCCGCGATCCCGAACTGCGGCTGACGAAGGAGGAGCGGGCCGAATTGCGTGAGAGCAGGCGGAGGCTCTGGCGCTACATCAACAGCCCATGACGACGAGGCCCGTCCGCTGCTCGCGGGCGGGCCTTCTCGCGTCATAGTGCCGGTGAAAGGAGAAGACCGATGCGACAAGACGCCTGCCGATTTCACGGCAGTCACCGATACGGGCTCTCGGTGGCCGAGACCTGCCGAGGCTGTGGTAACGTCCGCCGAAGGTCCAGGACGAGCCGTGCGGCGCTCTGGCTGGTCCCCGCAGGCCTATGGGCGAACGCCCTCCTGCTGCTCGCCCTGGTCGTACGCTGACCGGGCTCGCGAGCGGCGCGAACCGCGACATCGATCGGCGTCTCGAACCAAGGAGACGACGATGACGAAGATGGACGCGACTGCCCTCCACGACCTCGTGGCGGGGATGCACTTGGACTACTACCGGGCGGGCGGCCCAGACCGCCAGATCGAGATGATGCTGTGCGCCGTGGTGCGCGGCCGCGTAGGCTTCGTGGAGCTGGAGGCCGCCACCCAGGACGGGTGGTACGCCAAGGCAGCCCTGGTCCTGCGCGAGCTGGACGCCGAGGCCTACTGCGTGGCGAGCGAGGCGTGGCTGGCGACGGCCAAGCCGGTCGGCGACCCGGTGCGGCGGCTTCGCCCCTCGGAGCGGACCGACCGGATGGAAGTAGTCGCCACGGTGGCGGTGGACCGCGCGGGCGGCGTCGCCTCGTCGGTCAAGATGATCGAGCGCGGGGAGGGTGGCGTGACCGGCCTCACCGACTGCGACGGCTTCGACCACGCCGAAGGCCGCATGTTCTCGATCTTCGAGTTGGCCGGGCTCGCCTAGAAGCCGAGCCTCGCCAGCCGGTCGGTCTCGGCCTGAAGCCGCTCGACCGGCACCGCGAGCGCGTCCGCGTGCGGCAGTGACAGCTCGTTGAGCACGCGGAACGCCACTCGCTCGTCGAGAACGTCAACGAGGTCGCGACCGAGCAGCCTCTCTCCCAGGAACCGGAGGCGGTATACCTCGACGCGGCCCGTGAGGCGATCGCCGGTCGAGGTCGGACCGTCGAGTGCATAGCCGAGCGCGGCGATGCGCGCCCTGTCGAGGCCGCCGAACTCCTCGACGAGAGGCGGTCGCGGGATGCCCCTCTCGCCGACCTCGCACAGGCGGTGGATTTCGAAGGCGGTGCGTTGGTCGCGGTTGCGACCGATGGTGTCTGCTCTCATGCGACGCAGCAAGGCCGCAAAGCACGGTCCCGCCGAACCTGCGAACGGGTCAGCCGGTGGCCGCTATCCCGCACTCCGCCAGACCGCGACGGAAGGAGTCGTCGAGCATGATCGGCACCTGCCCTTGGTCGGACGTGTACTGCCCGACCCTGTTCTGCGCTCCGGTCGGTAGCCCGTAGGCGGGCGCTGCCTGGGCGGCGCGGTAGATCAGGCCCTTGCCCGCGATCATCTCGGCGAGGATGGCCTTCGCCGTCTCGCCGCTCGCCATCGTGCTCGTGGCCGTCATCGACGCGACCATGTTGCCGGTGCTCGCCATCGCCTCCTCGATGCGCTTGTCGGTCTCGGCGTTGCCCGTCTTGTAAGCGCCGACGCCGAACATAGAGCTGCCGGCCAAGGCCGGGTTGTCTGCCGCCTTCAAGGTGCGGTGCGGGTTCTGGTCGACGCGCCAAAGGATGTCGCCAGTCGGCACCCGATAGGTGCCGCCCGAGCTGACGCCGACGAGGAGGCCGAGCTTCGAGTTGTTCTCGACCACCGGGTAGAGGAAGCCGAGCCGGGAGTACTTGAGCTTGCCGACCGAGTCGTAGGCCGCGACGACGCAGCTGCTGTCGCCCGTGATCGGGTCTGACGTTCGGCTGACCGACCACACCTCGCGTGGCCGCTTCTTCGCGTCGGCGGCGGTCGGCGCGAGGCCCAGAGCGATCGTCGCGACCGCGGCGATCTGGAAAAGAGACTTCATCGGCTGCTCCCCTGTCGGCATCCCGAGGATCGGGCATATAGTCCCTAGACCCTGCCGCAAAGAGAATTGCCTTGTCCACCAATGGAATGGGGCAGGATCGTAGGCGCCAACGTGCGCCGCTTCCGGGTCGAGCGCAAGCTGACCCAGGAGCAGCTCGCCCATGAGGCCGAGATCGACCTGACCTACCTCGGTGGGATTGAGCGCGGGCGACGAAACCCGTCCGTGGATGTGCTTGGGCGCCTAGCGTCGGCTCTGAGCTGCCATCCTCGCGATTTGTTCGACGATTAAGCGGCTGCCTTATGCCGCGTCTTCTCGATCAGGCCGATCAAGTGATCCCCGATGGCCTTGCCGAGCAGAGGGGGCACCGCGTTGCCGACTTGGACGTACTGCTCCGTCTTCGACCCTGCGAACTCGAACGAGTCCGGGAACGACTGTATGCGGGCCGCCTCTCGCACGGAGATGGCGCGGTCTTGCTCGGGGTGGATGTAGGCACCCCAATGGATGTCGCACTTGGTCAGCACGGTGCAGGACAGGCCCTCCCACGTCATTCGACCGTAGCGCTTGGTGTGGTCGCTCCGCTTCGCTCGCTTCATGCCAGCCGGCAGGAGGTCGAAGGGGATGTCTCGCCAACTGCCGCCGGGCGGGATGTGCTCCAGCCGCTCGACGTTGACGCCTCCCAACCGCGGTGCGGCATGATTTGCGACCTTGACCGCGTTACCACGGAGAATCCGCTGGAAGTCTGACTTTGGCGCCGTCGCGTACTTCACGTCGCCGCGGTCCTCGCCGTTTTCAAGAGAAGGGAGGTCGCCGATCGCGTCGCGGATCGTCACGTAAGGGATCGCGTCGGGCCCGTGTGTCGGCTCGGGGTGGCTTATCGTCGCGCCCATTCTGTTGCCGATGAAGACCACGCGACGACGCTCTTGCGGGACTCCATAGTCCTCCGCCTTGAGGACGCGCTCCTGGACCGCATACCCGAGCGCTGCGAGCTCCGCCTTGATCGCCCGGACCGCCTCGCCACCGCCGATCGAGTAGATGCCCGTCACGTTCTCCATGACGATCCACTCGGGTCGCAGCCCGTCAACGATCCGGAGGTACTCGCGGAACAGGGTGGCCCGCGCGTCGAACATGCTGCGCTGGTGGTTGTAGACTGAGTACGCCTGGCAGGGAGGCCCACCGACGAGCACCGTCAGCTCGCCCTTCTTGAGGCCGGTGACCTCCATGAGTCTCTCGACCGACAGGTCCTGGATGGGGCCGCCGATGAATTGCGCGTGCGGGTGGGTGCGCGAGAACGTCTCCCCCGCGGCGTCGAACAAGTCGTTGCCGGCGAGCACGGTGAAGCCCGCCATCTCAAGGCCTGCCGACAGTCCGCCGGCGCCACAGAACAGGTCAATCGCGGTGTACTTCATGGGAGTCGCTCAGCCCTCGATGTTCTCGCTTTGTGCTCGGCGTATACCAAGGCGGTCGGGCAGTCGCAATGGCCCACAGTCATCCGATCTTGTCCTCGATCCGCCCCTCGAACTCGTCGAGCGAAACGGGAACGCCCCCGGTCAGTCCCTCTATGGCAGACTCGAGGGTCGTGTAGAGTTCCTCGACGACGACCAGCTCCCTGTGTGCGCCGTGCTGAGGCCTTGGGAAGTCGACTAGGAACCACACGATGTCGGCGTTCGAGACCTCATCGACCGTCCGCCTCTCTCCCCTCGACTTGAAGACCGGCACGTCGACGACGACCGCCATCTTCTTCCCCCAGCGCCTGAGTGTCGGCACCTTTATCTGGAGCTGCGGCATCAGCCGCTTGGGCCCGCTGCTCCGATAGTCGGGGCGCCGACCAGCTTGCGGCATCGAGAGGGCACCGTGGGTCGCGACGATGTGCCGAAACTCGATGCCCATCTCTCTACCTGAGAAGTAGACCGCCTGTATCTCCACTGGCGCCCACTTAAGGGGCAGGGCCGGCTGCGGGCGAGGGCTGACCAGGATCATGTCGATGTAGCCGACGTCGGCGCCCGGGTCGCTGTCGAGGTTGCCGGTGGACTCCAGGAAGCCGACCTCGCCGAGCTGACGCGGGTCTTGGTCTGCGAGGAGCCTGTCGCCGATGTGCCGGAACACGGTGTTGCCCTGGTGGAACCGGTAGGGGCACATCGCCCTGACCATCCCCCGCTCGCCCCCGACCGCGTGGACCGGCCCGCCGTCGTCGGAGTAGAGCTGAAAGGAGCACACTCCTCCCGGCTTGGTGCAGGTTGGGTGGACGGTGTCGGTCCTGAACGGGCAGGGCTTCTCGTTGAGGTGCTGCTGGTCGAGCTTGGCACGCAGTACCGCAAGGCGGTCGGTCTCCGCCGGCGTCAGGTCCCCGCCAACCTCCTTGTCCTCTAGGGCGACCAGTCGGTCGACCTCGGCCTTGGTCAGCGCAGAGCCTCCGACCCGGTGGCGGGCGAAGTCCACGCGCTCCGCGTCGGTCAGTTCTAGGAAGGGCCGACCGTACCACTCTGCGATGTGAAAGCGCTCTGCCAACGTCCCCGACCTTTCGTCGAGGGGCGTAGCAAGCGGGTCGCGGGCGATCCAGTTTTCCCCCTCACAAGGCTGAGGAAATCACCTGCTGACGACGTTTTCGGTGCCTATTCGGTTTTCGTCGCCAGCTCGCAGCCGCGAAGGCAGCCAGAATGACCGATAAATGACTGAAATGTAAGAGGAAAGGTGGTGGACGCACTAGGGCTCGAACCTAGGACCCGCTGATTAAGAGTCAGCTGCTCTACCAACTGAGCTATGCGTCCATTCCGCCAATTGCCCCGCGAGGAGGCCTGCCGGTCCCGTGAAACAGGGCGTCCGTGACAGCCCCGATTCGCGTGAGGCGCTGCATTTAACGCGTCACGGGATGATGGCAAGTGCCTTTTCGCACCTGCAAGAAATCACACCGAGAGCCCGCGCCGGGGGGCCTCGCGGTTCCAGCGGTTGACCATCATCAACAGACCGATGCAGATCATGTTGGTCATCATCGACGAGCCCCCGTGGCTCATCCAGGGCAGGGGAATGCCCTTGGCCGGCGCCATGCCCATGACCATCAGCAGATTGATGGCGATGTAGAAGAAGATCGTCGCCGTCGCGCCCGCCGCGAGCAGGGCGCAAAAGCGGTCCTGGCTCTCGCTGGCGACTTTCCAGCCCCATTTGAGGATCAGGGCATACATGGCGAGCACGAAGAGGCCGCCCATCAGCCCCCATTCCTCGGCCATCGTAGAGAAGACGAAGTCGGTGTGCGGCTCGGGCAGGTAGTTGAGGTGGCTCTGGGTGCCGTTGTTGAACCCCTTGCCGAAGAGGCCGCCCGATCCGATCGCGATCTTCGACTGGGCGATGTGATAGCCGGCGCCGAGCGGATCGTTTTCCGGGTCGAGGAAGGTCGTCACCCGCGCGCGCTGGTAATCGTGCAGCGCGAAGAAATAGACCAGTGGCAGGGCGGCGATCCCGAGACCCGCTGCCGAGAGGAACCACCACAGGGGCAGGCCGGCCAGGAACATCACCACCACGCCGCCAAAGGCAATCGCGACCGAGGTGCCGAGATCGGGCTGGAGCAGCACCAGCGAGATCGGCAGCAGGATCAGCATCCCCGAAGGCACCACCGAGCGCCACGACCCGATCATGCCAGAGGGCAACGTCTCGTAGAACCGCGCCATCGCCAGCACGACGGCAGGCTTCATGATCTCCGAAGGTTGGATGCGGATCGGCCCGGCCTCGAGCCAGCGCTGGCTCCCGCCGCCGACCTGGCCCACGATCTCGACCGCAAGCAGCAACAGCAGGACGAGGAGGTAGGAGGGATAGGTTAGCAGCCGCACCGCATCGCGCGGCAGGGCGGCGATGATAGCCGCCATGACCGAGAACACCCCGAAGCGGATGAAGTGCGACAGCGCGAAAGGCTGCATCGCGCCGCCGCCCGCCGAGTAGAGCACCAGCCCGCCGAAACAGGTCAGCAGTACCAGCGGAATGAGCATTTCCCAAGGCTGACGGGCAATCGGCGCCGGAACGATCCCGCTGTTCCCGGCAAGCGTGCTCATTGCGCTGCCTCCGCTGCATTCGCAGCCCGACTGGGCGTGGGTGCGGGTGCTGCGGGCGAAGCGGCCGCCGGCGGGGCCGTGGCACCAGGCGGCGTGGCCGAAGGGTTCGCCTCGGGCCGCGGGGCGATGACCTCGCCTGCGATCGCATCTGTCTGGGTCGCGGCGCGGCGCGCCTCGGCCTCAACGCGGTCGAAGATGTCCTCGTCGCGGCGCGGCGGGCGGCTGACAGTGGCACCGCGCTCGGCGGCATAAGCGGCATAGCGCCGCTCGAGCCGCTGCTGCGCCGTGCCGCCCCATCCGGCCTCGAGCGCAGCAAGAGCCTCCAGTCCCTTGGCTGGATCGAACAGGAAGGTCATCACGTCGCGGGCAATGGGATAGGCCGCACCCGATCCGCCGCCATGTTCGATCACCACCGCACCGGCATAGCGCGGGTTGTCATAGGGGGCGAAGAAGATGAACAGCCCGTGGTCGCGATACTTCCACGGCCCCGACTTGCCGTTGGAGACCGACAGCGAGACGACCTGCGCCGTCCCGGTCTTGCCTGCCATCTGGACACCCTCGATCGGCAGTTTCGCCCGTCCGGCCGTGCCCGGGCCATTAACGACATCGCTCATCGCCTTCTGGACATAGGCGACCTGCTCGGCGGCGAAATCGATCTTGTCGAAGCCCTGCGGCTTGGTGTCGAGCGTGAGGCGCGGCATGACGTGGCGGCCCGTCGCAAGGCGCGAGGCCATGACAGCCAGTTGCAGGGGACTGGAGAGCATGTAGCCCTGGCCGATGGTCGCGTTGACTGTGTCGAAAGCCTGCCACTCGCGGCCCCACTTCTTCATCTTCCAGGCCGGATCCGGCACCGTGCCGAAAAACTGGCTGATGACGGGGAGGGGGAATTCCTGCCCCATGCCGCACCGCCGCGCCATCGCCGCGATCGGGTCCATCCCGATGCGCTGCGCCATGGCGTAGAAATAGACGTCGCAGCTCTGGTATATGCCCTTGGCCATGTCGACCGCACCATGGCCGCTGCGGTTCCAGCAGCCGAAGACGCGGTTGCCGACCCTGAGGCCGCCGCCGCAATAGACTGTCTCATTCGGATCGATGCCCGCCTGCATGAAGGCCATCGAGACCATCGGCTTGACGGTCGAGCCAGGCGGATAGAGCCCCTTCAGAACCTTGTTGCGCAGCGGCACGCGTTCGTCGTCGCGCAGCATCGCATATTCGACCCCGCCGATGCCGTCCGAGAAGGAGTTGGGATCGAAGCTCGGCATCGAGGCCATGCACAGCAGGTCGCCGCTGCGGCAGTCCATGACCACCACCGAGCCGCTCTCGAGCCCGATGCGCCGCGCGGCATAGTCCTGCAAGGGGCCGTCGATGGTGAGGCGGATGGGATTGCCCTGAACGTCCTCGCGCGTTTCGAGATCGCGCACGATCCGTCCGCCGGCGGTCACCTCCACGCGCCTTGCGCCGGGAATGCCGCGCAATTCCTTCTCGAACTGCTTTTCGAGCCCGTCCTTGCCGATCTTGTAGCCCGGCGTGATCAGCAGCGGGTTAGGGTCCTTCTCGTATTCCTCGGCCGAGGCCGGGCCGACATAGCCGATCAGATGGCCGACGCTGGATGCGGTGGGATAGTAGCGCGAGAAACCGCGCTGGGGGACGACGCCGGGCAGATCGGGCAGGCGCACGCTGAGGGCGGCGAATTGCTCGTAGCGCAGACCGCTCGCGACCTCGACCGGCTGGAAGCCGCGCGCGGTGCTGACCTTGTCCTTGATGTCCGCGATCCGGGCCGGTTCGAGCGACAGCAACTCGCCCAGCTGGTCGATGGTCGCCTCGGGGTCGGTCAGTCGCTCCGGGATCAGGTCGACGCGGAAATCGGCGCGGTTCGAGGCGAGGGGGGCGCCGTCGCGGTCGAGGATCCAGCCCCGCCGGGGAGGGATCAGGGTGAGGTTGACGCGGTTGCTTTCGGATTCGAGCCGGTATTTCTCGTTCTCCGCCACCGAGAGATAGCCGAGGCGCAGCGCCAGCAGCACGCCGAGGCCGCCCTGGATCGAGCCGATCACCACCGCGCGCCGCTCGAAGGTGCTGCGCAGGATCGAGGCGTTGATCATCTTGGCCGGGCGCTGCGGTCCGCTTTGCAGGAACGGGATCTTCATCAGTCGATGGTCCGCGCGCGGGCGAGGCGGAAGCGGTCGAGGGTGGCAACCATGCGGGCGATGATCGGATAGAGCAGCACGGCAAGCAAGGCCTGCGGGGCGGCCACACCCAGCATCTCCGGCGTGATGCTCGCACCCGAGAACAGCAGCGTCGCCAGCCAGTAGATGATCGCGATGACGCTGGCGGTGAACCAGTCCTGCCAGAAACCGCGCCAGGGAAACCGCGCCTCTATCAGCTCGATGACAATCATGGCGATCGACCACAAGAAGATCGCGCAGCCGAAGGGCTGGCCGCTCACGAGGTCATCGAAGGCCCCCAGCAGCGCACCCGACCACAAGGGCAGAAGGCCCGGGCGCACCATCCGCCAGGCGAGCAGCATCAGGAAGCCGAAGGACGGGGCCAGCGGCATGGTGTCGGCGATCAGAAAGACCGGCAGGAAGGATGCCAGCATGATCGAGCCATAGGGCACGCTCTGCACGCGCCAGGGATCGGGCGCGCGATTGATGCGCAGGCCATAGATGTCGGAGCGGGCGCGGGGGTCGAGCCGCTCCATCACTCCTCCGCGGCCGGAGCCGGCCGGGCTGAAGAGGAGGATCGGGGCGGGGCCCCGGCAGCCGCTGCCGGGGCGGCGGGCACTGCGCCCTCGGGAGCCTCCAGCATCTCGAGCGCCTTGGCCTCGTGAACCGGCAGGACCGAAACGTAATTTGTGGCCGAGGGATCGGCGACCAGTTGCGCGATGCCCCCATCTGGGGTGATCTTGGCGATGATCGCGACCGCGACGCCGGGCCGGTAATAGCCGCCCGCGCCGCTCGTCACCATTACGTCCCCGACCTTGAGCGGATTGACCCCGAGGTTGACCAGACGGATGCGCAGCAGCCCGTCACCGCGTCCTTCGGCAAAGGCGATGACATTGTCCTTGGTCCGGCGCACCGGAAGGACGCTCTCGCTGTCGGTGAGCAGCAACACGCGCGCCGAATTGCGACCCGTTTCCAGCACCCGGCCGATCACCCCGCGCTCGGACAGAACCGGCATTCCCGGCTGGACGCCGCTCGCCGATCCGGCGCTGATATAGGCGTGACGCCGGCCGCTGGTTGCGGTCGAGGCCACGAGCCGCGCCACCGCAACAGGCGTGCTCTCGCCGTTGCGCAGGCCGAGCAGACCCTTGAGGCGGCGGTTCTCTGCCTCGACCGCCTCCGCCTCGGCAAGGCGGATGCTGGCAAGCTCGACCTTGCGGCTCAGTTCGGCATTCTGGCTGCCGGCGCGGAAATAGGCGGCGATGCCGGCAAGGAAGCCCTGGCTCTGCTCGCGCGCGACGGCCGTACCAGTTCCGACCGGGACGACCACCTCGCCCGCCACGCCGCGCAAGGGTGCAAAGGCAGCCGGTTGCCACAAGGACAAAGCCAGCAGGGCGGCACCCACAAGGGCACCGGCACCGGCCAGAAGATAGCCGGTGAACAGCGAGAACTGCGCTTTCTTCGAGAAGCCGGAGCGGCGCGAAGAGGGGGGCGCCATCGCTCTAAAGTCCCTTCTGCCGCTACGACCGGCTCAACAGCTTGCGGATCACGCGGTCATCAGGACGCCGCGATAGACCGGGTCCTCCATCGCGCGGCCGGTGCCGATCGCGACGCAGGTCAGCGGGTCCTCGGCGACCGACACGGGCAGGCCGGTTTCCTCGCGCAGGTGCTCGTCGAGGCGGCGGATCAGCGCTCCGCCACCGGTCAGCACGATGCCCTGGTCGACGATGTCGGCCGCGAGCTCGGGCGCGGTGTTCTCGAGAGCGATGCGCACGCCCTCGACAATCGCGCCGATAGGCTCGGACAGGGCTTCGGCGACATGGGCCTGGTTGATGGTGATTTCCTTGGGCACGCCGTTGACGAGGTCGCGGCCCTTGAGGGTGATGATCTCGCCCACGCCATCCTCGGGGATCATGGCGATGCCGTAATCCTTCTTGATGCGCTCGGCCGTCGCGTCGCCGATCAGGAGGTTGTGGTGGCGGCGCACATAGCTGACGATCGCCTCGTCCATCTTGTCGCCGCCGGTGCGGACCGAGGTGGTGTAGGCAAGGCCGCGCAAGCTGAGCACGGCGACCTCGGTGGTGCCGCCGCCAATATCGACGACCATGCTGCCGACCGGCTCGGTCACGGGCATGTCGGCGCCGATGGCGGCCGCCATCGGCTCGAGGATCAGGTGAACGTCCGAAGCCCCGGCGTTCGAGGCCGCATCGCGGATCGCGCGGCGCTCGACCGAGGTCGAGCCGGAGGGCACGCAGATCACGATTTCCGGATAGCGGAACATCGACTTCTTGCCGTGCACCTTTTGGATGAAGTGCTTGATCATCTGCTCGGCCACCTCGATATCGGCGATCACGCCGTCACGCAGCGGACGGATCGCCTCGATCGAGTCCGGGGTCTTGCCCATCATCATCTTGGCATCGTCGCCCACGGCCTTGACGCGGCGGATGCCGTTGATCGTCTCGATCGCGACCACCGAGGGCTCGTTGAGGACGATGCCCTGGTCCTGGACATAGACGAGCGTGTTCGCGGTGCCGAGGTCGATCGCCATGTTCTGCGAGCCGAACTTGAAGAGATTGGACAGGAAGCTCATCGTGATCCCAGTGTTGATGGTGGCAGGCGTCGGCGCAGTCCTGCAAGGAGGGCATGACTGCGCAGGCTTTCGTGCCCGTTTATGACATGATGAGGCGCGCCTAGCGAATCCGCGGGCAAAAGGCCAAAATATTTGTCCACCATGATCGCGATTTTGGCGCGGCTGCTCTCGAAAAACCGTCCGCTGGCCGCTAGCCTTGCCGCAAATGCCCGAAATCCGCCGCCTCCCCTCCGCTCTGGTCAACCGCATCGCCGCAGGCGAGGTGGTCGAGCGCCCTGCTGCCGCGCTCAAGGAGCTGGTCGAGAACGCCATCGATGCCGGTGCGCGGCGAATCGGGGTGGTGCTGGCGGAAGGCGGTCTCGACCGCATCGAGGTGGTCGATGACGGCTGCGGCATGGGGCCTGAGGCCATGGCGCTCGCGCTCGAGCGCCATGCGACATCCAAACTTCCCGATTCGCTGATCGGCCCCGACGGCGCGATCGAGCTCGTCACAACGCTGGGTTTTCGCGGCGAGGCGCTCCCCTCGATCGCCAGCGTCGCACGCCTCTCCATCGAAAGCCGCGAGGGCGGGGCAAGCGAAGGCTGGCGGCGCGTTGTCGATCACGGCGCGGTGCTGGCCGACGAACCCGCCGCGCTTCCCCCCGGGACCCGCGTCCGGGTCGAGGAGCTGTTTGCGAAGGTTCCGGCGCGCCGCAAGTTCCTGCGCTCGGCCCGCAGCGAATATGCCGCCTGCCTCGATGTGGTCCGGCGCCTCGCCATGGCGCGGCCGGATATCGCTTTCACTCTCGAGACGCTGGGGGAGGCGGGGACACGCAAGGTTCTCGCACTGCAAGCCGGCGAGGAACTGGCAACCCGCGTAGCGCGCATAATTGCCCATGAACTGAAGAACAATTCGGTCCCGATCGAGCTCGAGCGCGACACGCCGCACGGGGTGATGCGGCTGACCGGTGTGGCGGGCCTGCCGACCTGGAACCGCGGCGTGGCCGATCACCAGTATCTCTTCGTCAACGGCCGGCCCGTGAAGGACCGCTTGCTGGTCGGCGCGGTGCGCGGTGCCTATGCCGACATGCTCGCGCGGGATCGCCATGCGGTGCTGGCGCTGTTCCTCGACCTGCCGCCGCAGGACGTCGATGTGAACGTGCATCCGGCCAAGACCGAGGTGCGCTTCCGGGATTCGGCAGGGGTGCGCGGCTTCATCGTCAGCGGCCTCAGGCAGGCGCTGGCAACGGGAGACCGCCGCTCGGCACAGGGTCCGGGCCGCGCCGCGATGGCGCGCTGGCAGAGCGAGCCTGTCGCGCCTCAAGACGCGCCGGTGGCACCGCTACTCGAAAGCGTATTCACCGGGCGGGACTGGTCAGCGCCGCAGCCGCGCCTAGGCGAAGCGCGCACGACATGGAGCGCGCCAGTCGCAGCCCCTATGGCCTTGCCGCAGGGCCGGGCCGAGCAGGCCGCACCCGTCCCCGAGGAAGCGCGCCAATACCCGCTCGGTATCGCGCGCGGACAAGTGGCAAATACCTATATCGTCGCCGAGGCGGCGGACGGCCTCGTGCTGGTCGACCAGCACGCGGCGCACGAACGCCTCGTCCTCGAACGCCTGCGTGCCGCCGGGGCCGACGAGGGCGTGCGCCGCAGCCAAGCCCTGCTGGTCCCCGATGTGGTCGAGATGGACGAAGTCGATTGCGACCGCCTCGAGGATGCAGCCGAAGGATTGGCGCGCTACGGCCTCGTGATCGAGCGCTTCGGTCCCTCGGCGATGCTGGTGCGCTCGCTCCCGGCGGTGCTGCCCAAGGCGGACAGCGCCGCGCTGCTGCGCGATCTGGCGGACGACATCGCCAAGCATGGCAGGCAGGAGGAGAGCGGCGCGCTGCTGCTCGCCGAAAGGCTCGAACTGGTGCTGGCGACCATGGCCTGTCACGGCTCGGTCAGGGCAGGGCGCACGTTAAGCGTTGCCGAGATGAACGCCCTGCTGCGAGAGATGGAAGCCACGCCGCGCTCGGGCCAGTGCAATCACGGCCGCCCGACCTGGGTGAAGCTGTCGATGGAAGACGTCGAGAAGCTGTTCGGGCGGCACTGAGGCGCACCGCCCCGCAGGTCAGACGTTGAACTTGAAGAGCAGAACGTCACCGTCCTGCACGACATATTCCTTGCCTTCCTGGCGTAGCTTGCCCGCTTCCTTGGCTCCGCCTTCGCCGCCCAGCGCTATGTAATCGTCATAGGCGATGGTCTCGGCGCGGATGAAGCCGCGTTCGAAATCGGAGTGGATCTCGCCGGCCGCTTGCGGGGCCTTGGCGCCATCGGGGAAGGTCCAGGCGCGGGCTTCCTTGGGTCCGGCCGTGAAGAAGGTCTTGAGGCCGAGCAGCTTGTAACCGGCGCGGATAACGCGGGCGAGGCCGCTTTCGGTGAGGCCCAGCGCCTCGAGGAACTCGCCGCGGTCTTCCAGAGGCATGGCGACCAGCTCGGCCTCGATCGCGGCCGAGACCACCACCGCCTGCGCGCCCTCGGCTGCGGCCTTGGCGAAGACCTTGGCGGACAATTCGTTGCCCTCTGCCGCGTCCTCCTCGGCGACGTTGCAGACATAGAGCACCGGCTTGGCGGTGAGGAGCTGGGCCTGCCGGAAGAGCCGCGCTTCTTCCTCGTCGGTCGGCACAGTCAGGCGGGCGGGCTTGCCCTCGCGCAGGAGCTCCAATGCCTGCCCGAGGACGCTGGCCATGGCCTTGGCTTCCTTGTCGCCCGCAGCGCCGCGCTTGGCGGCGGCAGGCACGCGCTTCTCGAGGCTTTCGAGATCGGAGAGCATCAGCTCGGTCTCGACCACTTCAGCATCGGCAATGGGATCGACCTTGTTGGCAACGTGCTGGATGTCGTCATCCTTGAAGCAGCGCAGAACGTGGACGATGGCATCGACCTCGCGGATATTGCCGAGGAACTGGTTGCCGAGGCCTTCGCCCTTGCTCGCGCCCTTCACCAACCCCGCAATGTCGACGAAGCCGAGCTGGGTCTCGATGATCTTGGCGCTTTTGGCGATTGCGGCGATCTTCTGGAGGCGCTCGTCGGGGACGGCGACCTGGCCGACATTGGGCTCGATGGTGCAGAAGGGATAATTCGCCGCCTGCGCCGCCTGCGTCTCGGTGAGCGCATTGAACAAGGTGGACTTGCCGACATTCGGCAGGCCGACGATCCCGCAACGGAAACCCATGATCTGTTTTCTCTTGGCTAGCTGGAAAGCGCCGCCCTTAGCGGGGTGCTTCGCTGCTGGCTAGAGCCTCACCGTCCGTGAACGGCGCGCATCAGCGGACCGACCGCCGGCGAGGCGCCGAGCCACTCGGTCTGGACCCGGGCGGTGACCTCGTTGATCGGCACCTGCGGCTTGTTGCCCGGCGCAACCGGCAGGCGCAGCGGGCGGGTACCGGGGGGCTGGGCGATGAGGGCGGAAATGGCCCGCGCCACATCCATAGGATCATTGCTACGGCCCGAGCCGTCCTCCATCCCCATGCGCGCCACCTGCTCAGGATAGCCATCGGTGTGCCTCGCCTCGGCCCGCGCCTTCAGAGCGGAGGAATAGGCATTGCGATTGACCCAGACCCTGGTGGGATAGCCGCCCGGCTCGATGATCGAGACATCGATATTGTGCGGCACCAGTTCATAGGCGAGCTGCTCGCTCATCGCCTCGAGTGCGAATTTGGTGGCCGAATAATGCCCCGACCACGGGGTAATGACGCGGCCGAGCTGGCTCGAGATCTGGATGATCTGGCCTGCGCCCTTCTTGCGCATCCCCGGCAGCACAGCACGGGCCATGCGGTGCGGGCCGAACACGTTGGTCTCGAACATCAGGCGCGTTGCCTCCATGTCCTGAACCTCGACCGGGGAGGTGATGCCGATCCCGGCATTGTTCACCAGCACATCGATAGCTCCGCCGTTCAATTGCTCGGCGACCCCCACGCCGTATTTGCAGCTATCGTCCGAGGTGACGTCGATGCCGATGATAGTGATGTCGAGCTTGTCCTTCGCCATCACGGATGTCAGTTCGATCGCCTCGGGCCGCGGGATGTTGCGCATTGTGGCGAAGACCTTCGCACCCTGCCGCGCGAGCAGTTCCGCAGCGATCCGTCCGAAGCCGGAAGAGCATCCCGTGATCAGCACGCTCTTGCCCTTGAGGCTTACGTCAGGGCTGTAGACGGGCTCGGCTGCCGCGGCGCGGGAGGCGGCGGCGAGCGAGGCGGTGGCCGCGGCTCCGGCGAGCAGGGTGCGGCGGTCGAGGCTCATGGGAAAGTCCTTTGCTGAACAGGGTCAGCCAAGGTTATTGGCTTTGCGCCATTGTGCAAGCATCGCCGGGCTTGTGAGGCGCACGAGATTGCCGGCATAGCCCGCCAGCCTGGCTTCGGTGCGCGGGCCCGGCCCGCTGTTCCAGTTCATCACATACCAGAAGAAGGCGGCATCGAAGCGTTCGGGGCAGCCCTCGGGCACATCCGGGCGCGAGCGGCCGCGGTGAGTGATGATCCGTTTCGCTAACCGCCACAGGCACAGGCGGATCGGGAAATCGAGATAGATCACCGTCTCCGCCCGTTCGAGGCGGGGAGCAAGCGTGCTGCCGTAATTGCCCTCGATCAGCCATGTGTCCTGGGCAACCACCTCGGCAAGGCGGGCGTTCAGTTCCGGCTTCTCCGTCTCGACCCAGCCTGCCTGCCAGCCCATTTGATCCATGTGGACCAGCGGCAGGCCAAGGCGCGGAGCAAGCTCGCGGGCGAGGGTGCTCTTGCCCGATCCGCAGGGACCGATGACGAGGACGCGGTTCACAGCGCGGCTTCCACCCGATGATGCTTGATGTTTTCGCGGCGCTTGCGTTTGAGATAGGCCGTGAGTTCGGCCGGGCCTTTCTCCATCGGGGTGGGGATCATGTAGCCGAGCGACCACAGCCTGCTCCAGTGGCGGCGGGGGAGATTGGAGCCATCCACCTCGATATGGACGTGGTAGCCGATCCCCCTGACGTTCGCGCGCCTGCTGATGCGGGTGATTTCCGACCAGCCCAGGGAAAATGTCCAGAAATTGCCGATCATCCGGATACCCATCGGCCCGATCTCGAGCCGGTAGGTGAAGAGGCCGTTGAGCAGCAGCACCATGACGAACAGCATGAAACCTGCACCAACAAGCAGGAAGATGCCCTTCCACCACTCTCCTGCCTCACCGAGCAGATCGAGACCCGCAATGCCCATCGCCGCGCTCAAACCGCCGAACACCGGAAGACAGAAAAGCAGCAGAAGGTGCCCCCACCATCGCATCCGCAGGACGGTCACCGAGCCGGTGATGGTCGGTTCCGACGGATCGGCAGCAGCCGGCAATCGCTGATCGCCGGCAACGCGGCCGTTCACGGGTTCTGTTCCTGCATCCTGAGCGCGACATCGTTCATGAAGCGCACGTCGTCGCCCCGTGCGAGCCACTCGGCCTCAGCGCCAACCGCGCCGAGCATGGCGGCGAGATCGTCCTCCTCGGCCTTGGCGAAATTGCCGAGAACGTAGCCTGTGACGCGGTCCTTGTGCCCCGGATGGCCGATGCCGAGGCGGATGCGGCGGAACTCCGGCCCGCAATGCTGGTCGATGGACCTGAGGCCGTTGTGGCCCGCATGGCCGCCGCCCTGTTTCACCTTGACCTTGAAAGGCGCCAGATCGAGCTCGTCATGGAACACGGTCAGCGCTTCTGTGCCAAGCTTGTAGAAGCGCAGCGCCTCGCCGACCGCGCGGCCGCTTTCGTTCATGAAGGTGGCGGGCTTGAGCAGCAGCACCTTCTGCGTGCCGATCCGCCCCTCCTGCGCCCAGCCGGAGAATTTCTTCTGCACCGGGCCAAAGCCGTGCATCTCGGCAATGACGTCCACCGCCATGAAGCCGACATTGTGCCGGTGGAGCGCATAGCGCGGTCCGGGATTTCCG
>VFQM010001708.1_pt1 | contig 18373 bp, 20 predicted proteins | sample 3512391 | NCBI WGS metagenome assembly VFQM01 (sample SAMN10412369, study PRJNA504923) | tailings metagenome | isolation source: Replicate 1 from Balatoc abandoned mine | place: Philippines | reverse complement strand
TTCATGGCGCCCGCAGGCGCCAAGGCCGCGCCGTTCGAGCCGGAGGATGCCGATCCGCTCAACATCATCTACTCCTCGGGCACCACCGGCATTCCCAAGGGCATCGTCCACAGCCACGGCATGCGCTGGCGGCAGATGACCTTCCGCGCCTCATTGAATTACGGCGCGGACAGCCGGACGCTGACCTCGACCCCGCTCTATTCGAACACCACCATGGCCGTGTTCCTGCCGACGATGTATTCGGGCGGCTATGTCTCGCTGATGGGCAAGTTCGACACGGAAAAGTGGCTTGAACGTGCCCAGGCCGAGCGGATCACCCACACCATGCTGGTCCCGGTGCAGTACCGCCGGCTGATGCAGTTCGAGCGGTTCGACGATTACGATCTCTCGTCGATGAAGATGAAATACTGCACCAGCGCGCCGTTCCCGGCCGACCTCAAAGGCGAAGTGCTGCGGCGGATGCCCGGCGGGCTGATCGAGATCTATGGCATGACCGAGGGCGGGGTGGCCTGCATCTTCCCGGTCCACGAACACCCGGACAAACTCCACACCGTCGGCAAGCCGGCGCCGGGCCATTTCCTGAAGGTGCTGGACGAGAACCTCAACGAAGTGCCGCCCGGCACCCCCGGCGAACTGGTCGGCAAGTCGCCTACCATGATGCTGGGCTACAAGAACCAGCCCGAAAAGACCCGCGAAGGCTACTGGATCGATCCGGAAGACGGTTCGGTCTGGCAGCGGATGGGCGATGTCGGCCGGGTTGACGAGGACGGCTTTGTCGAACTGGTCGGGCGGACCAAGGACGTGATCATCTCGGGCGGGTTCAACATCTTCCCGATCGATCTGGAAGGCGAACTCGCCAAAGACGAGCGCGTGGTCGAAGCGGCCGTCGTCGGCGTCCAGTCCGAGAAGTGGGGCGAAACCCCGGTCGGCTTCGTCGTGCTGAAGCCCGGCGTGGGTGAGGACGCGCTGGAGGATATCCGCACGATCGCCAACAGCCGCCTCGGCAAGACCCAGCGCGTCGCCGAACTCTATGCCATCGACGAAATGCCGCGCAGCCACATCGGCAAACTGCTCAAGACCGACCTGCGCGAACTCGTGCCAGTCAAGCCGCGCTAGGCCGGGGTCTCGCTTACCGTCCGCCGGTAGAGGTGCCAGGTGGCGTGGCCCAGCACGGGCAGCGCCACCAGCAGGCCCAGAAAGGCTGGGAGCATGGCGATGAACAGCACCAGCGCGATGAACACGGCCCAGCCCAGCAGTACCGCGCGGTTGGCCTGGATTGCGCGCAGGCTGGTGATGATTGCGGTGAGGAAATCGACGTCGCGATCGACCAGCATCGGCAGGCTGATCACGGTGATCGCATAGAACACGAAGGAGACCGCGGCCCCCACCGCGCTGCCAACGGCCAGCATGGCGAGGCCCGTCGGCGTGCGCAGCATGGTCAAGGATTCGCCGCCCGGGCCCAGTTGCGCGGCAAAGATCGCGAAGATCCCGTGGGCCAGGATGATCCAGAAGGTGAAGCCGACGAAGATGAACCCGCCCATCAGCAGGATCTGATCGTCACCATGCCCGCGCAGCGCGCCCAGCACCTTGCCCCAGGATAGCGGCAGCCCGGCTTCGCGTCGGCGGCTGACCTCGTAAAGCCCGACTGCCGTGAACGGCGCGATCAGCGGAAAGCCGGCGGCCAGCGGGATCAGCCAGGCGCTCGCCCCCTTGATCATCAGTGCATAGGCCGCGCCCAGCCCGCCCGCGACATAGATTGCCGCGAAGAACAGGCCGTAAAGCGGATGAGCCAGGAAATCGCGCGCGCCTGCCGCCAGCGCGGCGCGCAGGTCACGCCAGGCCAGGTCCCGCGCCACGGGAAAGCGCGGATAGGGCGGCTGCTGTGGTTCTGCCATCGGATCTACTCCCCCAGCGCAGAATGCCAGCACGGCGGCGGCGATCATTGACCCGTATCAAGTGCCAGCTCGCGGGATGGAATGACCTTCGATCGCATGATTTGCTCGCCATACCAGTGATTTGCGAAAGCCGGTGTTAAGACGTGAATGGTAGGTAGGCGGCATGAGCAAGCGAAGCTTTCATCGTGCCCTGGCGCTGATCGGCCTTGCCGTCATCCTTTCGATCCCGGAATCTCCGGGAGCGCTGATCGGGATGCTGGCTGGTATTACGATCGCATTTTTCTTGGCTCTGCCAGGCGGTCTGGCAGCTGCCGCGCTTGAGCGACAAGGCTTCGCGGTGACCGCACAGGAAATGCTGTTTGCAGTGGGTGCTATCTATATGCTGGTAACGATCGTTTTCGCGCTGCTCGCCTGGCGAGCTTGGACCCGAGGTGATGGCGACACCGCCAGGCTCCGTACGGTGAAAGCAGTGCTCCTCGCCGCCTTGCCACTGATTGCCTACATTTCAACCAGGACGATGGCGCAGTCCTGGCCAACCTGAGGCTGGGACGAAAGGGGATTGCTTACCCGCCGCGCTTGCCACCTTGGCCCGGCTTCCTTATCGGCCAGCCATGACTATCCAGCCCTCCGATTCCATCCTGATCGTCGATTTCGGCAGCCAGGTTACCCAGCTGATCGCCCGCCGCGTGCGCGAGGCCGGGGTCTATTCCGAGATTGCCCCGTTCAGCCTTGCCGCCGCCGCCTTCCAGCGGATGCAGCCCAAGGGGATCATCCTCTCCGGCTCGCCCGCCTCGGTGCTCGATGAGGGCGGCCCGCGCATTCCGGACGAGATCCTGGAGAGCGGCCTGCCGATCCTGGGGATCTGCTATGGCCAGCAGGCGCTGATGCACCAGCTAGGCGGGCAGGTGCTGCTGGGTGACAGCGGCGAATTTGGCCGCGCCTTTATCGAGATTTCGGATCGCTGCGCGCTGTTCGACGGGCTGTGGGCCGAGGGCGAGACGCACCAGGTGTGGATGAGCCACGGCGACAAGGTGACCGCCCTGGCCCCCGGCTTCCGCCCGGTCGCCAGCTCGCCCGGCGCGCCCTTCGCGGTGATCGCGAATGATGAGAAGCGCATCTACGCGATGCAATTCCACCCCGAGGTGGTCCACACGCCCGATGGCGGCAAGCTGCTCAAGAACTTCGTCCGGCATGTCTGCGGCCTCGCTGGCGACTGGACCATGGCCGAGTTCCGCAAGACCAAGATCGAGGAAATCCGCGCCCAGGTCGGCAAGGGTAAGGTGATTTGCGGCCTCAGCGGCGGGGTCGATTCGGCCGTCGCTGCCGTGCTGATCCACGAGGCGATCGGCGATCAGCTGACCTGCGTCTTCGTCGATCACGGGCTGATGCGGATGGGTGAGGCCGATCAGGTCGTCAGCCTGTTCCGCGGCCATTACAACATCCCGCTGGTCCACAAGGATGTCTCGGCGCTGTTCCTGGGCGGGCTGGTCGGGGTGACCGACCCCGAAGCCAAGCGCAAGTTCATCGGCAAGACCTTCATCGACGTGTTCGAGGAAGAGGCCAGGCAGGTTGGCGGGGCCGATTTCCTGGCCCAGGGCACGCTTTATCCCGACGTAATCGAATCTGTCTCCTTCACCGGCGGGCCGAGCGTCACGATCAAGAGCCACCACAATGTTGGCGGCCTGCCCGAACGCATGAACATGCAGCTAGTCGAGCCCTTGCGCGAACTGTTCAAGGACGAAGTGCGCGAGCTCGGCCGCGAGCTCGGCCTGCCCGAGATCTTCGTCGGCCGGCATCCCTTCCCGGGGCCGGGCCTGGCGATCCGCATCCCCGGCGAAGTGACGCGCGAGCGCTGCGACGTGCTGCGCAAGGCCGATGCGATCTACCTCGAGGAAATCCGCAATGCCGGTCTTTATGACGCGATCTGGCAGGCCTTCGCCGTACTGCTGCCGGTCAAGACCGTCGGCGTGATGGGCGATGGCCGGACCTATGACAACGTCTGCGCCCTGCGCGCCGTGACCAGCACCGATGGGATGACGGCGGACATCTATCCCTTCGACGCCGCCTTCCTGAGCCGCGTCGCGACCCGCATCATCAACGAGGTCAAGGGCATCAACCGCGTGGTCTATGACTATACGTCAAAGCCGCCCGGCACGATCGAGTGGGAGTGAGGCTAACCTGTTGTTAGTACGAACGTAATATAGCATTGGCCGTGCCATGAGTGGAGGGGTGCCAATGTATTTGCGTTTCACGGGTCTGATCGTCGCGTCGCTGGCGTTGGGAAGTTGCGGCAGCCTGTTGGGCGGCGATGGCACCTTGCCAGCGGGAAATTATGACGTTTCGATCGTTCGATCGAACCTGGGCTCCAAAACCACAAGCGCCCAGCCGCGCTGCATAAGTGACTCTACCGATCCTGGACTTGTGGCGGCTATGCTGGTCCGTCCTTCCATGACGGAGAATCTCGATTGCCGGACCCCTGACATCAAGCGCGATGGCACTACCATCATTGGCAAGGCGATCTGCCCGCCGGTTTCGCCAGAAGGAAGCACGGCCACACTGACCTTCACCGGGACAGTCGGCAAGGATCGCATCGAGTTCGATCCCAGCAAGAAGGTCTCCCGCGAGATGCAGGCCGAACAGCGATTTGTCGAGAACATGACTTCGAGCCTGTCCTTCACTGCGGTGCACACCGGCAAGTGCGGCACGAGCAAGCTTTCGCCGAGTTCGCGATCAAAACCCAGCTCTTCGTCGGTAGGAATGTCCGACTCAGAAGACTTCGATGAACCTGTTGAATAGGATGGTTCGCTCAGTTAGCGAGACGAGGCGCCCTGACCGGTCCCAACGGCACGGCTGCGATTGGCGGGCCGGCGTGCCACCGGTCCAAAGGCCGGGCTGACGCCTGCCCGCTCCGCGCCTAGCGGCGGTGCATGGAATGGATCCCGACCCGCGCTGCCGGCCTTGAACGGCTGGCGCAGTTCCTGCCGAGTGCCGGCCGCGCCTATGCCGAACGCCGCAATGTCGATCTGGGGCCGCAGGACCGCGCGAATGTCTCGGCGCTCTCGCCGTGGCTGCGGCGGCGGCTGATCACCGAGGAAGAGGTGGTGGCGGCAGTGCTGACGCGTCACAGCGCGGCAGCGGCCGAGAAATTCATTCAGGAGGTGGCCTGGCGGACCTATTGGAAGGGCTGGCTCGAACTGCGGCCGAGCATGCTCGAGCGGTTCGATGCCGATCGGATCGCGCTCAAGGCCGAACTCGCCCGCGATGGCAACCTGGCCCGCCGCTTCGCTCGCGCGACCGATGGCGCGACCGGCATTGCCTGCTTCGATGCCTGGGTGGCCGAACTGCGCGAGCTGGGCTGGCTCCACAACCATGCGCGGATGTGGTTTGCCAGCGTCTGGATCTTCACCCTGGGCCTGCCGTGGCAGCTGGGGGCGGACTTCTTCTACAAGCACCTGCTCGATGCCGATCCGGCTTCCAACACGCTGTCGTGGCGCTGGGTCGCGGGGCTGCACACGCCGGGCAAGCATTACCTGGCCCGGGCCGAGAATATCGCGCGCAACACCGGTGGGCGGTTCGCGCCCTATGGCCAGCTGAATGAAGCGGCGCTGCCACTGACGGAAGATGCACCGCCGCTGCCGGTTACGCCGCTGGCCCCGGGTCAGCGGCACGATGGCGGCCCCTGCGCGCTGCTGCTGACCGAGGAAGACCTGCATCCCGAAAGCTGGGACTTGGCGGGCGAGGTCAGGGCGATTGCGGTGCTGCCAAGTGCAACGGTTCATGCCCCCGGCAGCCCTGCGGCGCGTTTTTCGGAAGGCGCGCTGGCTGATGCAGCGGCCCGGGCGAGCGCCCACTTTGGCGTGCCATGCCACACCGTTGCCGCCGCTGACTTGCCAGGCTGGCTGGCCGGGCATGGGCTGACAGCCCTGGTGACGGCGCAGGCCCCTACCGGCCTGATCGCCTGGCAGTTGTGCGCGGTGGAAGCGCGGCTTGCGGCCGATGGCGCGCGGCTGGTTGAGCTCCGTCGTGCGTGGGACGATTTGCTGTGGCCGCTGGCGACAGCCGGCTTCTTCAAGTTGAAGACGAAGCTGCCAGGGGTGATTGCTCGGCTTGGCCTTGATCCGGCGGCACCGCGGCTGCTTTGACCTGATGGCGTGACAAGGCTGCATTGCGCGCTAAGCTGCTGAATACGGGTGGAGGAGGATCGAACATGAGCGAACTAACCGCCTATCATCTGCCCGGCCGCTGGGGGCTCGTTTCGGTCAGCCCGTTCTGCCTCAAGCTTGACGCCTTCCTGCGGATGGCGGACATTCCGCACCGCTCGGTCACGGCCGCCACGCCCTTTGCGGGTCCCAAGAAGAAGGCCCCGTGGATCGAGCATGAGGGGCGCACGATCGGCGATTCTGCCTTTATCATCGCCTACCTGGTTGAGCGTTTCAGGATCGATCCCGATGCCGCGCTGACCCCGGCCCAGCGCGGGCAGGCGGTGGCGATCCAGCGGCTGGTCGAAGAGAACCTCTACTGGGCGATGGTTTATGACCGCTGGGTGCGCGAGGAGAACTGGCCGATCCTCAAAGGCTCGGTGCTGGGTGAGATCGCCGCGCCGATCTGCGCGCTGATCGCGCCGCTGGCGCGCCGGGGCGTGAAGAAGCAGCTCGCCGGGCACGGCATGGGCCTCCACAGCGATGCCGAGATTCAGGCCATCGCCGCGCGTGATCTGGGCGCGCTAGCGGCCATGCTGGGCGATCAGGACTGGTTCTTCGGCACCGAACCCAGCCTGGCCGATGCGACGGTGTTCAGCCTGCTCGCCAATATCCGTTTCGTCGAATTCGTCAGCCCGATGCAGGTGATGATTGCGGGTCACGAGATCCTGGCCCGCCACACCGACCGCTTCCGCGACCGGTTCTACGGCTAGGAAGGCGCGCAACTTTCCCCTCGCCAAGCGTGCTTTTGCTGTTAGCCTTGGCGCAGTTCCCGGGGGGAGAACGAATATGGCGTCAATGGCCCAAGGCAGCCGGATCAGCGCGGCGCGGCTCAACTGGCTGGTGATCCTGATCGGCCTGTCGGTCCTGCTCAACTATGTCGATCGCGGCGCCATCGGCATCGCCGCGCCGCTGATGAAGGCGGAGCTGGAGCTCTCCGCCACCGGCTTCGGCACGGCGGTCTCGGCCTTCTTCTGGGTCTATGCCCCGCTCTGCCTGTTTGTCGGCTGGCTGTGCGATCGGTTCTGCGTCTACCGGATGTTTGCCGCCGGCATCGCATTGTGGGCCATGGCAACATTGCTGACCGGCTTCGTCCACGGGATCATAGCGCTCATCGTGCTGCGGCTGATCCTGGGATTTGGTGAGAGTATCGCCTTTCCCGGCAGTTCGAAGATCTTTGCCGCAGAGGTTCCGGCCGCGCGGCGCGGCTATGCCAATGCCATGGTTGCCGCCGCTCTGGCTTTCGGTCCGGCGGTTGGCACGTTCAGCGGCGGCCTGATCCTGGCTGAACTCGGCTGGCGGCCGATCTTCTGGATCTTTGGCGCGGTCACACTGCTCTGGCTGGTGCCCTGGCACTATGTCGCCGCGCCGCTGCGCACGCAAAGCGTCAGCGTGCCGGTCGCCGATCCGGTGCCGCTGGCGACGATCATGCGGGTGCCCGAGGTCTGGCTGATGGGGGTGGGGCATTTCTGCACCAATTACGGATTCTACTTCCTGCTGACCTGGCTGCCGCTTTACCTCGTCAAGTCGCGCGACTTTTCGATTACCGACATGACCATACTGACCACGCTGGGCTTTGCCGTGCAGGGGGTGATGGCGCTGGTGGTCGGTCATGTCTCGGACAAGTGGGTGGCTGGCGGCGCCGATGAGGCGCGGGTCCGGCGGCGGATGATGATCGCGGGGCAAGCGCTCGCCGCCGTGTCGATCGGGGCGGTCTTCTTTGCCGATGGTTTTGCCCAGGTCGGCGCCTGCCTGGTGCTGGCCGGGATCGCCAGCGCGCTGACCTCGACCAACCTTTTCGCGATCGGCCAGATGTTCGCCGGCCCGCGCGCCGCGGGGGTGTGGATCGGGCTGCAGAACGCGGTCGGCAATGCCGCCGGGATCATCGGTCCGGTCCTGACGGGGGTGATGATTGACCGGCTCGGCGGCTATGGCTGGGCCTTCGCGCTGACCGCCCTGATCCCGGCGCTGGGCGCGCTGTGGTGGTGGAAAGTTATCCCCCCGATCCGCCAGTTCGAAAGTTAGCGCCCCGGAAACCGTTCCCGGATTCGACCCTGTGGATAACTTAAGGTAAACTCCTGTCAGGCGCGATTCGCTAACGCCTCAAAACAAAGTGTTTTCCTGGGGGAAAGCCAATGGGTCGCGAAGATTACAATAGCCTGGTCGCCAGGAGCGAGAGCGTTGGCACGGCGCTGATGTGCGCGCGCGTTGCCAGCAACCTGTCGATCGAGGATCTGGCCGAGTGGACCAAGGTCAGCACCCGCTTCCTCCACGCGCTGGAGCGCGACGACTTCTCCGTCTTTGTCAGCCGGATCTATATCATGGGTTTCGCCAAGGCCTATGCCAAGGTCGTCGGCCTCGACTGCGAGGGGATCGTTAGCTCGCTGCGCCGCCAGCTTTCGCCCGAGCCGCTATAACGCGACGAATTTGCCCGCGGCGCGGTCCTTCCTGACCTTCAGCCCGTCGAAAACCTGACCGCTCATTGCAATATAGACCCCCGGCGCAGCGGTCTGCACGGTGGCAAAGGCCATGCCCAGGTTGAAGTTCGCGTCGGTCTCGGCAAAGCGCGCGGGCGATAGCGCGCCGGTCAGGCAGATCGTCTTGCCCGGCACCTCGGCGGCGAGGACCTTGGCCGTATCCGTCATCGTATCGGTACCGTGAGTCACGACGATCCGGTTTTCCGGTGCCTCGCGTGCGGCGCTGGCGATCAGCGCGCGATCGGCCTCGGTCAGCTCCAGGCTGTCCTTGCGCATCAGTTCGACCACCCGGAACGGCAGCGCAACGCGCGCTTCGCTCAGCAGCGCGGGAATGCCGCTGTCGACGATCTGGTATTCGGACAGCGCGTCGAAATAGTTCTTGTCGATCGTGCCGCCGGTGGTGAGGACGAGAATGCCTGTGGTCATGCCCCGGCTCTAGCGCCGTTCAGGGGCGAAAGGCCACCCCGGTCATCGCCTCGGACTTGTCCCACAGGGCGGCGGCGAGTGCTTCATCGCGGACATGCGGCCAGACGCCCGATGCCGGCGGGCTGTCCGGCCCGGCCATGGCGCCGATATTGCAGTCCTCACAATAGACCCCGCCCAGGCCATCAAGCAGCGGCGAAGTGGCGCACCAGGTGGCGGTGGCGGCGCCTTCGGCAGTGGTCTTGAACATCGGGTGGAGCTGGCCCTCCTCGTTGTACCAACCCATCGCCTTCTGCTCCTCCATCGTCAGGTGGCGCTGGAGCGGGGTGGCGATACCGCCTGGATGGACGGAAAAGGCGCGCACGCCGTGGGCTTCACCCAGCTTGTCGAGCTGTAGCGCGAACAGCGCATTGGCCGACTTGGCCTGGCCATAGGCGACCCACTTGTCATAGCCGCGGTGCTCGAAGTTCGGATCCTCGACCGACAGACCGTTGAGGCGATGGCCGATCGACGAGACCGAGACCAGCCGCGCGCCGTTCGCCGCCTTGAGCAGCGGCCAGAGCCGCGCCGTCAGCTGGAAGTGGCCGAGGTGGTTGGTGGCGAACTGGCTTTCATAGCCGCGCGCGTCGCGGGCCAGCGGGCAGGCCATGATCGCGGCATTGTTGATCACGATGTGGAGCTGGTCTGTGCATTTGGCCACTTCGGCGGCGCAGGCATCGATCGAGGCCGGATCGGACAGGTCGAGTTCGAGGATCTCGACCGCGCCGCTGACATCGGCCAGATCCTCAGCCGCCTTGTCGGGCCGGCGTGCCCCCACCAGCACCCGCGCGCCCGCCGCGGTCAGCGCGCGCACGATCTCGGTCCCCAGGCCCGAATAGCCGCCGGTGACGAAGGCGGTCTTGCCCGACAGGTCGAGGCCCGCGACGACTTCCAGCGCGGTTGAGCGGTAGCCGAAGGGGGAATCGATCGGGGCCTGGGGGGTAGTCATACGAATGCTCCGTTGCAGGGGTCGCGGCCCAGGTTAGACTGCGACCGAACCTTTGCAAGGACTTGGGCTTTATGCAGCGGATCGAACGGCAGATTACCGGCGGGTGCCAGTGCGGGGCGGTCCGCTATGCCGCCGCTGCGGTGATGGACAATGCCCACCTGTGCCACTGCCGGATGTGCCAGAAGGCGGTGGGAGGCCTGTTCGCCGCGCTGGTCGCCGTGCCGCGCGATGCCATGGCCTGGACGCGGGGCGCGCCGGCGCGCTGGCGCTCGTCGGCCGAGGTGGACCGCGGGTTCTGCGCGCAATGCGGCACGCCGCTGTTCTATGAGAATGTCACCGGCGCGCACGTCTCGGTGACGCTCGGCTCGCTGGACGATCCCCGGCCGTTCAAGCCGGTGACGCATGACGGCACGGAGGGGCGCATGCCGTGGTTCTTTGATCTGGCCGAGGTGCCCGATCACGGCGAGACCGAACAGCCGAGCCAGGCCGACTGGGCCGCGGCGATCAAGGTCAGCAACCGCCAGCATCCCGATCACGATACGGAGAGCTGGCCCCAATAAACCCACCGTCACCCCGGACCTGATCCGGGGTCCCGCTGCCTTCTGGCCGGAAAAGCGGGACCCCGGGTCAAGCCCGGGGTGACGAAGTAGAGTGAAGCCTTAGGCCGCCAGCGGCGCTTCCGCCTCGATCGCCTCGATCGCGGCCTGCAGTTCGGCCAGTGCGGCCGGGGCCAGGGCCTGGTCGAACAGGGTCAGGTGCCGCAACAGGGTGCGGCGGACCGCACCCGTGCCGCTGGCGGTGGGGGTGCCCAGCTCGCGCTCGTGCTCCAGGCCATAGCGCAGCAGGATCGTGGCGTTGACCGCCAGGTCTGCCAGCCGATCGCGGGGCAGGCACAGCAGGCCCGCCTCGACCAGCGCGGCGAGGTGTGCCTCGATCTGGGCGAAGGTCTGGCGGGTCCAGCGCGGTGCGTTCTCGGCGATTACGACCGCGTGATCGCCGTAGGCCGGCTGGTCGCGGTAGAGGAAACGGAAGTCGCGGAATTCGGCCATCATCGCCCGCAACATGCGGATGTAGCTGGCCACCGGATCGCCCTCTGGAACCAGCGCCAGGCGTGCCTCGATGTTGGCCGCAAAGCGCTCGCCAATGGCGTCAAGCAGGGCGCGCTTGGTCTTGAAGTGATACCACAGGTTGCCTTCGGCCATGCCCAGCCGTTCGGCCAGGGCGGCCGTCGTCACCGCGCCATAGCCGGCCTCGTTGAACAGGCGCAGCGCGGTGGCAAGAATGCGATCCCTGGTTCTCAACTGGCGTTCTTCTTCAGTACCGCGACAACTCGACCTGCACCGCCTTGTAGCCATGGACAAAGCACTGGGCGACGCGCTCCGGCTCGCTCAGCACGTTCACCCGCAGGCGGCGCTTGGCCATCTCTTCCAGCAGGGTAACAAGCTGCAATTCGGCCACGCGGGCGCCCACACAACGATGGATGCCATAGCCGAAGGAGAGGTGCCGGCGGGCATTCTCGCGGTCGACGCGGATGTGCTCACCGTCTTCGAAGACGCTCTCGTCGCGGTTCGCAGAGATGTACCACATTACAACCTTGTCGCCCTTCTTCATGGCCACGCCATCAAGTTCGGTGTCCTCTTCGACCGTGCGGCGCATGTGGGCCAGCGGCGTCTGCCAGCGGATCAGTTCCTGCACTGCATTGGGGATCAGCGCAGGGTCGGCCTCCAGCTTGGCCCGCTCTTCCGGATACCTGTTCAGGCCATAAGCATAGGCGGACATTGAATTGCGGGTGGTATCATTGCCGCCCACGATCAGCAGGATCAGGTTGCCGAGGAATTCCTGCTCGCTCATGTGGTTCATCGCGTCCGAACCCAGCATGACCGAGATCAGGTCCTTGCCAGGGCGCTTCGCCTTTTCCTGCCACAGCTCCGCAAAGGCCATGCCCATTTCGGCGAGCGCAGCGTTGCGCTCGATCAGACCCTGAGGATTGCGGATCCGCTCGACATCGCCGCCCATATCGGACCACCAGGTCAGTTTGTGGCGGCGTTCCCACGGGAAATCGAACAGCTTGGCCAGCATGCCGGTGGTCAGCTCGATCGAGACCTTTTCCACCCAGTCGAACGGCTGTCCGATCGGCAGACTATCCAGCACTTCGCCGGTGCGGGCGCGCACTTCCGCCTTCATCGCCGCAACTTCGCTGGGGCCGAAGGAGGGCGCGATGGTGCGACGTTGCGCGGTGTGCTCGGGCGGGTCCATGGCGATGAACATCGGCATGCGGATCTCGTTCTCGAGCTCCTTGTCCGGATCGAAGGCGATGGAAATCCCGCCGTACTTCCAGCTCGATGAGAAGATCTTCGGCAGCGCCTCGATATGGACAATTGGCTTGTAGGTGCTGATTGACCAGTAAGGCCCGAAGATCGAATCCTCCACATAATGGATCGGGGCCTCGGACCGATGACGGCGAAATACTTCCTCGAAGGTATCCTCGGCGTAGATTTCCTTGCGCGAGACGTCGAACGGATCGGCGACGGGTTCAAGTGCAGCAGTGGCCATGGGCATCCTCTCCCAATTCCCTTTTTAGGGTATGCACCCTAGATGCGGGAAATACGGGGTAGAGTCAATCCTACCAGGCGTTGCCGCTGGAAATGGCGCGGACTTCGGCCGGACTGGAGCGGCGGCCAAGCACGGCGTTGCGGTGCGGGAAGCGGCCGAAGCGCGCGACCATGCGGTAATGGCTGCGGGCAAAGCCGCTGCGCCCGGCATCGCCATTCGCGGCAAAGTGGCGCACTGACAGGTGCTGATCGGCAATCGCCTCGCTGTGCATCAGCGGCAGCAGCAGGAACTGGCGCTGCGGCCGGGTCAGGCGGCGGTGCCAGCCCTTGGCGAGCGCAGCCCTGGTGATAGCGGCGGCCAGCCGGTCGGTGGCAAAGGCGCGGGGGCTGCCCCGGAAGCTGTTGCGGGGGACCTGATCGAACAGCAGCACGGCGGCGCGCGCTGTCAGCGGATCGGCCAGGAACTTGCGCAGCGGCTGGCGCGACAGGCCGGTCAGCAGCGGCGCAAAGCGGCGGCGCAACTGGGCATCGACAGCATCGTCACGCGCAAACCACTGCGGTGGGCGCAGCTGGTGAAACCAGAAATGGAGCAGGTCCGCCGCCCAGGCCTGCCGGGCGGCCGTCATGCTTTACTTGGCGGCCTGCTGGACCCGGCGATAGGGGACGAAATCCCCCAGGTTGATAAAGCCGGTGGTGAAGTGCCCCATCCGGTCCACCGTATGGACCATGTCGAGCCGACAGAGCTGGCTGCCGCTGGGGCGGATCACCAGGATATCGTCCGAATCGAGGTCTTCCGGATTGCGCGGCTTGTTGACGTAAAGCGTGGTGCCCGAACGATAGACCAGCGCCACGCCATCCAGGATTTCCAGGTCGCGCGTGTCGCTCTGCGAGATGCAGCTGGTCGGCTTGCCGGCCGTGCGACCTTCGAGCAGCTTTTCGAGCCGCTGTTCGGGAGTCAGCTTGGGCTTGGCCGAAACTGCGGCGCCACCGGCAACCAGCGCCGTGGCGGCAAGGGCAATGGCAAGAGCACGCATGGCGATTCTCCCTAAAGGGTCAGGCCCGCAAGGCTAGCACAAGATCCTGAACCGTGCCTGACAAATCAGGCCGTTCCGCCGACGGTCAGGCCATCGACCAGCAGGGTCGGCTGACCCACTCCGGCAGGGACCGACTGGCCGCCTTTGCCGCAGACGCCAACGCCTTCGTCGATCTCCAGGTCGTTGCCGATGCCGGATACCTTGGTCAGCACGGTTGGCCCGTCGCCGATCAGGGTCGCACCCTTGATCGGCGCGCCCAGCTTGCCGTTCTCGACCAGGTAGGCCTCGGTGCAGGAGAATACGAACTTGCCCGAAACGATATCGACCTGGCCGCCGCCAAAGCTCTTGGCGAAGATGCCCTTCTTGACCCGGCTGAGCAGTTCGGCCGGATCGTCCTTGCCGCTGCGCATGAAGGTGTTGGTCATGCGGGGCATCGGGGCGTGGGCATAGCTCTCGCGCCGGCCGTTGCCGGTCGGTTCCACCCCCATCAGCCGGGCGTTGAGCCGGTCCTGCATATAGCCTTTCAGGATCCCGTCCTCGATCAGCACGGTCTCGGCTGTCGGCGTGCCCTCGTCGTCGATCGAGAGCGAGCCGCGCCGGCCCTGGCCATTGACGCCCAGCAGCGTGCCATCATCGACCACGGTGACGCCGGGGGCGGCGACGCGCTGGCCGATCTTGCCGGAAAAGGCGCTGGTGCCCTTGCGGTTGAAGTCGCCTTCAAGGCCGTGTCCGACCGCTTCGTGCAGCAGCACGCCGGGCCAGCCGGGGCCGAGCAGGACGGTCATTTCGCCCGCTGGGGCGGCCACGCTTTCCAGGTTGACCAGCGCCTGGGCCAGCGCCGAGTCGATTGCGCGGTTCCAGGTTTCGGGAGCGAACAGATCGTCATAGAGCCGGCGCCCGCCGATCCCGAAGCTGCCGGTTTCGCGGCGCCCGTTCTGCTCGGCGACAATGCCGACATTGAGCCGCACCAGCGGGCGCACGTCGGTGGCGACAAAGCCATCGGGGCGGACAATCTCGACCACCGACCACGAGGCGGCGAGGCTGGCCGAAACCTGCACCACGCGCGGATCACGGGCGCGGGCGGCAGCGTCGATCATCTCGAGCAGCTTCACCTTTTCGGCAAAGGGGATCAGGTCGAGCGGCGAGGCATCGGTATAGAGCTTGCGGTTGCTGGCGCGCGGCGGGGCGGCCAGCTTGTTTGCGGCGGGATCGAGCAAGGCCAGGGTCTGCCCGGCGCGGCGGATCGCATCGGCGCTGATCTCGTTGGCATGGGCAAAGCCGGTCATCTCGCCCGACACGCCGCGCAGGCCAAAACCTGCCTCGCGCGAATAGTCGGCGGTCTTCAGCCGGCCATCATCGAACCCGAAGGTCTCGCTGGCGGTATACTGCAAGAACAGCTCGCCATCGTCGCAGCGGGCCAATGCCTCGCGGGTGATGGCCTGGGCCTGGGCGGGATCGAGCTGGCGATAGAGCAGGGCGCGCGGATCGGTGGTCATGCCACCGATATAGGGGCTTGCTATTCGAGTGCCAGTGGCAAACCATTGCTCCATGGCGGAATCGTTCGAGACTGCATCAATTGCAGAACCCAACGACGAACTTCGCGCGCTGGTGGCGATGGCGCGCGAAGAGGGCTTCGGTTTTATGGATCGTCTGCTTGCCCATTGGGAAGATGGCACCAATCGCTTTGACCGACCGGGTGAAGGGTACTTCGTGGTTCGTTTCCAGGGCCGCTTGGTTGCAGCGGGCGGCCTTAACCGCGACCCCTATTGCAGCGAAGCGAGCGTTGGTCGCGTGAGGCACGTCTATGTCTTGCCCGACGCCCGTCGGACTGGCGCGGGAACTGCGTTGATGGAGGCCATCATCTGCTCTGCTGGGCTGGCGTTCGAACTGCTGCGACTTCGCACCACAACGGAGCGAGGAGCTATGTTCTATGAGGCGCTAGGCTTCACGCGCAGCGATGCGCCTGATGCAAGTCATGTCTTGAAACTCTAGCGGCTGGCGCCAGCGGACACGTCGTCCAGTTGCGCCGGATCGACACCATCGGCCGGCCCGCCCTTCAGCACGAAGCGCTTGTCGCAATAGCCGCAGTCGACATAGCCGCGCTCGTCAATTTCCAGCCAGACGCGCGGATGGCCGAGCGCCGCGCCACCGCGGATATCGCTGGCGCCATCGCAGGAAACGCGGGTGGTGGTGACGAGTGCGGTTTCGGGCTGGTTGCTCATGGACCCGCCCCCTAGCAGGCGTGCCAGCGCATTTCCAGCCTACTGGTATTGAACGGTGACGACGAAAGTGCCGTTGTAAACGCCGCCCAGCTGGTTGGCCCCCACGTTCAGCGTGCCGCCGACGCGGAAGTCGAAAATCCCGTCGTTGGGCTGAATTTCCCAGCGGCGGTTGTTGCCATTGCCGATGGGCACCAGGTCGGGCGTCGGATCGAGCGTGATATTGTTCACGGTCATCGTCGCGCCGCCGCCAACCCGGGTCAGCGAGATCGAAGTGGGCAGGGTAATGCGAACACGCATCCGCCGCACGCCCATGCCGGTAAATTCGGCCGCCTGGCAGGTACCGACGCGGACAATCGTGCCCGTGGTAGTGCAAACCTGGTTATCCGGATCGAGCACGACGGTCCCACCGGCCGGACTGGGCGCGATCCGGCCGAAGTTCATTGTCTGGTTTGCAGCCAGCGAAAGCGGCGCAACGACGATGGCCTGGCTGTTGGCCGTAGCCGTGACGGCCTGGGCCTTTGCCGGGTTCGCAGCGAGGGTGGCGAGGGTAAACGCCAGCACCGCGCAAACTGCGCGAAACAGCCGCTGGAGCGGCCGGCTGGTGGTGGTCCCCCGATTCATCACGCTTTTCCTAATCCGGCGCGGCTTAACACCATGCTGGACGGATATGGTTAACAGGCTGGTAAGCCGCGACAAGCCGGAACCGAAGCGGCAGGGCTTTTGGCGGGGCTTTACGAAGCGCGCATCCTGCCGCAAGAGCGCGTTCATGGAACAGCCCGCCGCCATCCGCATCCGCGACCTCGTCAAGCGCTACGCCCCCGCCGGTCACGGGGAGGGCAAGCTCGCGCTCAAGGGCGTGTCCTTTGATGTCCCGCAGGGCGAGATTTTCGGCCTGCTCGGCCCCAACGGCGCGGGCAAGTCGACGCTGATCAACACCCTGGCCGGCCTGGTCATGAAGACCAGCGGAACCGCGGAAATCTGGGGTTTCGATATCGACAAGGACCCGCGCAACGCCAAGCGTGCGATCGGGATCGTGCCGCAGGAAATCGTCTTCGACCCGTTCTTCACGCCGGTCGAGGTGCTGGACATCCAGGCTGGATTGTACGGGGTGCCCAAGGCCGCGCGGCGCAGCCTGGAACTGCTGGGCCAGGTCCACTTGTCGGACAAGGCCAACGCCTATTCGCGCACACTGTCGGGCGGGATGAAGCGCCGCCTGCTGATCGCCAAGGCGCTGGTCCACCAGCCGCCGGTGATCGTGCTGGACGAGCCGACCGCCGGGGTCGACGTCGAACTGCGCCGCCAGCTGTGGGAACTGGTCAGCGAGCTTAACGCGCAAGGGGTGACCGTGGTGCTCACCACCCACTACCTCGAAGAGGCCGAGGAGCTGTGCAACCGCATCGCCATCATCAACCACGGTGAACTGATCGCCAACAAGCCGACCCGCGAACTGGTCGAAATGGCGCGCGAGAAGGTGGTGGTGGTGACGGTCGACAATCCGGCCGCCGAATGCCCGGTCCACCCGGCCTTCCTGAAGTGCGAGAAGACCGGCGAGCAGACGCTCGAGATCACCTACGACAAGGACAAGACCAACGCCGGCGAAGTGCTGTCGCTGGTCCAGAACCTGGGCTTCGGCATCATCGACGTCAGCACCCGCGAGGCCGATCTGGAAGACGTCTTCGTCAGCCTGACCAGCAGCGCAGCCCAGGCGGCGTGAGCGCGTGAATCACGACGTCATCATCGTCGGTTCGGGCGCGGCGGGGCTGACGGCGGCGCTGGCGCTGGCGGAAAAGGTCAAGGTCCTGGTCCTGGCCAAGGGCGCGATTGATGGCGGCTCCACCGCCTGGGCCCAGGGCGGGATCGCCGCCGTGCTCGATGCCGGGGACACCTTCGAAAACCACATCCGCGATACCATGGTCGCCGGGGCCGGCCTCAACCGCCGCGAGACGGTCGAGTTCGTGATCGAACAGGCGCCTCACGCGATTGACCGGCTGGTCGAGCTGGGCGTGCCGTTCAATACCGAGGGCAAGGACCTTCACCTCACCCGCGAAGGTGGGCACAGCCACCGCCGGATCGTCCATGTCGACGATGCCACCGGGCGGGCGGTGCTCGATGCCCTGCTCCGCGCGGCCGAGGCGCACCCCAATGTCACCCTGCTGCCGCACCAGGCCTGCGTCGACCTCATCACCGGGCGGCACGAGGAACGCTATTCGGGCTCGGGCCGGGTCTGGGGCGTCTATGCGCTCAACGAGCAGACCGGCGCGGTCGAGGCGCATACCGCTCGGGCAACGATCCTCGCCACCGGCGGAGCGGGCCGCGTCTATCAGTTCAGCACTGCGCCGCGCGGGGCGACCGGGGATGGAATTGCCATGGCTTGGCGCGCGGGCTGCCGCGTTGCCAACATGGAGATGATGCAGTTCCACCCGACCTGCCTCTACAACCTCGAGGTCAAGAACTTCCTGATCACCGAGGCCGTGCGCGGCGAGGGTGGGCACCTGCTCAACCCCAAGACCGGGCACCGCTACATGCCCGACTATGACGAGCGCGCCGAGCTGGCCCCGCGCGATATCGTTGCCCGCGCCAATG
>VFQM010001707.1_pt1 | contig 18378 bp, 18 predicted proteins | sample 3512391 | NCBI WGS metagenome assembly VFQM01 (sample SAMN10412369, study PRJNA504923) | tailings metagenome | isolation source: Replicate 1 from Balatoc abandoned mine | place: Philippines | reverse complement strand
TTACATTTTCAACATCCACCTGCGGCTCTAAACGCACGTAGGTCTCCAATTGTGGCCATACCCAGCTCCAATAAAAGCGTTCAACAGCGGGAAAGCTTTTCATGGATAACAGTACATCAAATTCTATGTAGGAGTTGTCAGGTATATCCGCAACAACACCAGTGATTTCGTATGTTTTTTGTTCTTCACCATTTACACCGCCAACGCGTATTAGTTTCCCTATGGGATTTACTTCACCAAAGTATTTTTTCGCACACGAGGCAGTCATTACCATGGTATTGGCTTGATCAAATGCTGTGGATGGGTCTCCTGTCACCAAGGGAAAATTAAACATGGAGAAGAAGTTCGAGTCAGCTGCCAAAACCTTGTCCTCTTCAAAAGCAAGCACTTCGCCTGTTGGATTCGAGTAGGACATGATGAAGTTACCGGGCGTATGAATACTGGTGATCAGTTCTACTTCGGGAAGTTCTTCTTTGATCGCATAAGCCACACCAGGCCCGGTAGCAGCGAATTGATCTTTATTGTTTTCACCCCAGATAAAAGTTTGGTTCACGCGATAGATGCGTTCAACATCATGGTGAAAGTGGTCATGGCTTAGCTCATGCTGTACATAGAGATAGATGAGTAAGGTACTGACCATACTGACAGTAAGCCCTAATAGGTTGATTGTGGAGAAAAGCTTTTGCCTGTTAAGGTTGCGGATAAACAAGAGGACGAAGTTGCCTGACATGGTTTGGTTTTTCTTACAACAGGCGAAAGTTGTACCAAACCAAAATACGTCCAGAAATGGCTTTTTAGCAATATTAGCTGTTCGTTGTTGGGGTGAAGTGTCCGTTAATGGGATGTGACAATCTTAAAAGAGACCATAATCTTCATATAGAATATACTTTCTTCCATTCCATGAGAACAATTGATTACCACCTTTAAAATCCAGGTCCTCATACTGTTCTTTGGGATACATTTCTGAAGATGAAATGAGAATGTTTTTTACTAGCCCCTCAGATTGTTGTACTGAAATGGTAGTTTCAATGGTTATTTCATCAAAAGATTCAACCTCATCGCTAGAAAATGCATAATGACTGACAGGATAGGAGAGTACTTCAGTTAAGCTACCCTTGTTACTTATAAAAAGTTTTGCTGTGTGATACTTATAACCTGAATCACCAGCGCCTTCTTCAGAGTCGATTTTGTGCGTAACCACTGCATGTCTATCGTTTGTGATTTTAATAGTTGAACAGAATATTTCAGTATAAAAAAGCCCTTGACCACCACTTTCAGGCAATTCTATATGATCGACTAATTTGTAGATATCATTTTCTAATTGAAGGAGTGCCAGCGTTGAATAGATCGTTTCAAATGGTAATGCATCACTCTTTATGCCTCCGTAACTTCCTTTACCCGTCTGAAGCAATACAACAAATAAACTATCTTGATCGGAACCAAGATTCACAATACTGTCTGTAACAATAAGCATTTTTGCAAATACACCTTTTTGTTTTGATTTTTCAGTAATGAGGTAATAGAAGATTGAATCAATTCCTGAGAGATCAAACGTCATCGTATCTTCAGCCTCATCGACAAAAGTTTCAGAATAACTAATAGCAGGCAATTTGACTGTATCCGCCTTTACTGAGGAGATATTTTCATTTTTTTGATCATTGATCACACATGAATAGTTTAAGAATAGTGCGATAAATAATAACAGATGTTCCACTAACTTTATCATTAATGTAAGTTATTGATACTTACTCTAACAAGTCCTCTATTGATCTTTTTCTTATGAAGATTTGACTAGGGACTACATTTATTAGGGATTATTGCCATAAAATAGCTAGCATTAACGATCAAAAAATTACTGATTGAAAGCCTGTAACCTTTTGCCGGGGTGGCAGTAATTAAGTATCAACTAAATTTATGATCAAGATACTTATTTTATTACTCGGGAGTTTTTTGTGTTTTTATACACATGCTCAACATAATTTCACCTATTCAGTGGAATTACAGGATCGGAAAGCGTCAACATACAGTTTACTGTTGGTTGAGTATGAGGTGGGCGGAATTAAGTATACGGATAGCTTACAATTTAATGGATCAGTGAATGTTATCACTAGAAGCTTAGCACAACCAGTATCCGCATCTATGTATCAGCCTGGTGATAAAGCTGTTACACAGGTCTTCCTTGCCAATAATCATATAAGACTGAGTATCACTGATGGCACTATCGGCACTATCCCTTATGCCCTTGAAGATGAATTTTTATACTTAAGTGCAAATGACAGGATAAGACCAGGATATTTTCCCTTGTATGGAGAATTAAATGCGCGTAACGACACCGTTGGACTACAAAAATTGAGTGTCATTTTTGATAGCCTCAGGTCGAATGATATAACGAAAGCAAAAGAATATTTTGAGAGTAAGCCCACTTCTTTGCTTTCACTCTATGCTTTTGATCGTTTTGCTGCTTTTAATGGAGACTACAGTGCCCTGACTCAGGATTTTGATAAGCTACCGGCCTGGGCGAAAGAAAGTCCGGATGGAAAAAGTATTCGTGCAAAAATTGAAGGGGCTATTGCCGCGCAGAAGGGTGCTAAGGCTAAGCTCTTTGCGCAATCTAGCGCGCAAGGAGATTTAATAAAACTTTCAGCGTACAGCGGTAAATATGTGTTGCTGGATTTTTGGGCCAGTTGGTGCGGGCCGTGCAGAAAGGAACATCCCGACCTGCTTAAAGCCTATGGTTTATTTAAGGATAAAAATTTTGAAATTATTTCAATCTCCCTGGATAACAACAAAGAAGCCTGGTTGAAGGCCATTACAAAAGATGGATTGACCTGGCCTAATGTTTCCGACTTGAAGGGAATGCAAAATGAGGTGGCAATCTTATATGGAGTTCAATCCATACCTGCCAATTTTCTGATAAGCCCTGATGGTAAAATCATCAGTAAGAATTTATCGGGTAAGGAGTTGAGTGAAGTTCTTAAGGAGTTACTTGAAATACATTGACTCAATCTAAATATTTGCTCAATGTAGGGTTAACACTTTTTAACAATTATCTACCCTACAAGGCCAATGACCTGCTAACCATTATGAAGCATATCCGTTAGCTGCTGTCATGGGCAAACATTACCTTAAGCTAATCTTCTTTATCGTCCTTGTTATTTTATTAATCAGCATGGCTTCACCTATCTGGGGCTTGGCCGCTGGTTTAGTCTTTAGCTTATTGTTAGGTTCTCCTTTTAGCCGCGAAAGCCTTGCTAAGTTTCACGGCCCGCTTTTAAAAGTGGCCGTGGTAGGGCTGGGATTTGGATTAAACGTAAACAACGTACTGGCTACCGGACAAGAGGGTGCAGTAGTTACCCTGATGATGTTAGGTGTAATATTGGTAGCCGGCTTCCTGTTATCGAAAGCATTTAACGTTAACACACGCACGGCATTGTTAATCACCTCAGGCACTGCTATATGTGGTGGTAGTGCTATTGCAGCCATGTCACCCATTGTTAAAGCAAAAAACATTGAACTCAGCACTGCTATGGGTGTGGTTTTTATATTGAATGCTATTGCGCTGCTTATTTTTCCGTTGGTAGCAAAGTGGTTGGATATGTCAGGCTCTCAATTTGCCTGGTGGGCTGCTATGGCCATTCACGATACCAGCTCAGTGGTGGGTGCAGCTTCACAATTTGGGGATCAAAGCCTTGCTTTGGCCACAACGGTTAAACTTACGCGTGTGTTGTGGATTATTCCGGTTTCCTTAGTGGCAGCCATTGCCATGCAAAGCGATAGGAAGAAGTTTACCATACCGTATTTTATAGGCTTTTTCCTTTTAGCGGTACTCTTGTCTTCCTATATTCCTTTCTTTCAAACAGCAGCCCCAATATTTACACAAGTATCAAAAGTACTATTCACAATTGTACTTTTCTTAATTGGTTTAGGATTGAACAAAGCCATGTTTACGGAGATGGGCGTGAGGCCTTTATTATTTGGTACAGCCCTTTGGGTTGTCAGCGCAATTGGTTCTTTGCTACTGGTTTATACTTGCTGTAGTTTCAATAGTTTTTAAGATGTAAATATTAGTCAGGAACATAGAGCCTGAGAATGTGTAAAAGCCAAAGGTATGTGCTTGCATAACCATGGTTGTAATTTGTATATTCAGGAAAGCTATAAATCAATTACTGTTTTTCCTTCAGTACTCCTAAAGGCGGCCTCAATTATTTTCATCACGTTTATACCATCTTGCGCTGTTTCAGGTAAGGCTTCATTATGTATAATCGATCTGTGGATGCCTTCGTAAAAGGACAAGTAATTACCAGCAAGGGTAGGAATTTTATCACGCACCGTTTCTCCTTCTTTTAAATAGTGCAAAATGCCATATTCACTTTCAGATTCAATACCCCAATCTGCTTGTGTGGGTTTTTCTCCAGCCAACAAGCGTGCTTCTTGTTTGTCGCTACGCGCTTTTACAAATGAACCCTTTCGCCCATGCAGTATATATGCTGGAGCAGGCTCTTTGATAAAATAACCAGCCCTAAGCCGAACCCGATGTTTCGGATAATAAAGCAATATTTCAAAGTAATCATCAACCCTTGAATGCTCACGAGTTATCATTATGTCTGCGAATGCAGCATCAGGCATGCCAAACAAAAGCAAAGCCTGATCGATCAGGTGTGGGCCTAAATCGTTAACAATGCCTGCACCAGGACCAGGTGTCTCCTTATGTAGTTTTGCACTCAGTAAGGGATTAAAGCGTTCGAAGGAAAAAGTGACTTCAACGATGTCTCCCAGTTTGCCACTGTTAAGTACTTGTTGCACAGTTTTAAAATCACTATCCCACCTTCTGTTTTGGAACACTGCCAGTTGTTTGTTTTGCTTTGCAGCAAGGCTTTTCAATGCTTCTGCTTCTGCGACTGTTGTCGTAAAGGCTTTTTCTACTACAAGGTGCTTGCCGGCCAACAAAGCTTTTTTTGCATAATCGAAATGTGTGTGGGTTGGTGTATTTACAATAACCAATTCAATACGATCATCCTGTAAAACAGCATCTAACGAAGCATAGCTTTTAGCTTTTGGATAATGCGTAGTGATTTCTTTTTTACTTCGTTCCCAGGCACCTGCTAATTCGTAACCACCATGTGCCTCCAGAAAGGGCGCATGAAATACTTTACCGGACATACCATAGGAGAGAAGGGCGGTTTTAATTTTCTACATGAGCAAAGATGCACACTTTATAAGCTTTTGTAAAAATTAACCTTAAGCCTTTTCTTCAATGGCACTAATTTGCTTTTTGTATTGTGGTGGAAGAAGCAAGGCTTTCATCAGCCAATCCAGTTTAATAAACTTGGTGACTTTATAGATGTACAACAAGGGACGGATGATAATAAAAGGATGAAAGTGGAGTAAATCACTTACTTGCCTGGGTGCTAAATATTTTTGCACACCTAATAAGATATAGTAGCGTATGGCTCCCAGGTGTTTTTTGTACTGCCTGAACAAATCACTTGTATGATGACTATTCGCGAGATGCTCATCCAGGTGCTGGTTACGTTGTACATACCAGGCTGCCAGGGTTGTGGGAAGTGCTTGCATGCCCATACCCATTCCCAGTCTGATAAAGACATCAAAGACCTCTTCCTTTTCAGCAGGGCTTAGTTTACGTTCTAAGGCTTCAAATGATCTAATAGAATAATCAACTAACATATACAATACATCCCGGTAAGCCCAGTCCGGAATAGGAGCACCACGCTTTTCTTCTACCTGTGCATGTATGGCACTTACAGCAGTAATGGCCTGAAGCGCTTTGCTCTTTTCTGAGAAAATAATGGCACGTGCATAAGCAACAGTGCTGAAAAGCCTGTTAATAGGGTCAGCTGGAAGTCGACCGGTAAAATATAACCAATCGACAGCCTTATTCAGGGAAAATTCTGCTGCCGCACCAGCAAAGATGAAGAGCACGGTATCACTCTTACCCCATATTTTTCTGACAATAGAATCCTCACGCACAAAATATTCAGCCTTCATATAAAAATTCTCCGAGCACTGTATTTTTCTATAAGCAACACAATCAAAAAGCCTATCACATATGCGAGTATGTCAAGCCATGCAAAGGAATTACCCAAAACTGTAGTAGCGAAAGCTGAGTCAGCTGCTCCGATCTTGTTCACAAAGTTTATGGATTGAAGCCACTCAATCAAAAATGAGAAAAGCAGTACACCAATAGCCGTAGGGTTAACCGGCCAGGAGAAAAAAGACTTGATAAAGCAATACATCAATATGACGACCAGTACATCACCAACATAGGGTCTAATAAAGCGATCATGAATGAAAAGCGCAATCAGCACTTCGACAACAAAAATGATTGTAGCCAGGATAAAGTAGGTTTTATTAAATCGAATCATGATGGATGCAGTAGGGATTTGTTGTTCTTATTTATTTTTTGTTTGAAAAACTTGAGTTGTATAACAATGACTATACTTAATACCACGAGTAAAAACCAGGAGGAGATTTTACCAAGACTTACCATTTTCCAACCTTCATGCTGAGTGGCGTATTTCCAGGCACCGAGATAAGTAGCCATGTTTTCAGCAATCCAGATAAAAAAGCCAATCAATAGAAAAGATAAGACCAAAGGCATTTGTTGTTCTCTGGTACCTGATGTAAAAATCACCTTTGTTCTCCAGAAAATGATAAGTAACAGGATGGTAAGTACCCAACGGAAGTCATACAGGTAATGGTGTGTAAAAAAGTTAATGTAAATACCGGCCGAAACAGCTATAGCGGGAAAGAATCCGGGCCAGTGTATGATCTTTAAATTAAACCAGCGCCAGGCCTGACAAACATAACTGCCGACACTGGCGTACATAAAACCGCTGTACAAGGGTACTCCGTATATTTTAGTATAGGCAAATTCAGGATATGACCATGAGTGCATGGATACTTTGTAAATTTCCATAATCAGGCCCAGCAAATGAAACATGGTGATGACAAGTAACTCCGAGCCAGATTCAATTTTTGTAACATACATGATCACTTGCATGAGCACACAGGCTATTAAAAGAAAATCGTAGCGAGGTAAATAGGGTAAAGTAATAAGGTTAGAGACAACCAACATTAAAAAGATAAAGGCCGGAAAGAGACAAGATAAAATTTGTTTAACACCAAAAACACTTAACGTTATAAATAAATTATGCAGGTAAGTTGTTTGAACTTTGGTGCTGACCGTATAAAAAGCACGTACAAGTTGTTTCAATTAGCTGTTGTTAAAATTGTAAATGACAAAGCGATTTTATCTGACTCACAAGCTCAATTTCACAAGGTATCCGCTAAGCCTAATACAAATCCCATATATAAGCCAAAGATAAAAACAACAAGGCTTAGCGTAATAGCTGCTGTTTTACTCAGCCCTGCCAGGCTTCTGAAGTTAATGATTACATAGTTGAAGAAGCCTCCCATAGCACCAGCAAGGACCATGAGCGAGATTGGTCTTAGCATCCAATACCTTCCCCAGTCGGGATCAGGTTCTTTAACCGTAAACAGATAAATGATGATGAGTGTTAGGGCTATACATGCACCGATAAACATTTGTTTCGATAGCGAAAGCCGAAGGTGATAAGAACTTTTGGAGTAAGCTGCCATTTGCTGGTGTGTTATGCCTCGGTTCTTTTTTCTCGCTTTGCTTCTTCAATAGATACAAAGCGAAACAACATACCTGCAACGGTAAACAGCGTACCGAAGAAAGCATTAACGCCAATAATTTCTAATACAGAGCTACCCGGATAATCCTGCATGTTGGCCAGAAGCGCAATAATAGCGATCAATACAAAAGTAAATGCCATAGCGAACATGGTACGCTCCATGCCCTGTGCACTAAAGCGAGAAAGATAAGTGCCCACGAGACCTACCAGGATAACAGCAGCATACATTAAGTTACCGGCATGAGGACCACCACCAATTAGTCCTACCGCAAGATTAACCCAAATCAAAAGAAAAGTGGAGGCCACGGCAGCAATCATGGCTATTTTATAGATGTAGTTATCAGAATAGGCAGTGAAGATCACAAAGGCTGAACCAGTGCTGAAAAGCAAGGCACCCATAATGACAAAATCACCAAGTCCCCAGTTTACTTCAGTGGTATACTGCATGGCAATGAGGGGAATAAGTAAGAGTATGCCTGTTATTAAGGCCACGATGAATAAAGGTTTTGCGAGATTGAGCTGAGCATTCATATTATAAATGGTTTATTAATTTTTAGTAGTATCCAACGAATGGTATTTCTGTTTACGCTTTTGAGTTTTTAATCGATAGCGTATGATAAAGTACCAGGTAGCACCTATAAGTAATAGCAGTAGGGGGAGGGCCCCAGGCTCACTATCTGCATAGATTTTAAAGGCCAGTAGCAGTGCTGCGAGGCCGAGGAGTAGCTTAGACAATAATTGTTGAAATGCTAAACGTAAATTTTGTTCGGTATCCATGTTTTTTCTGATTGACGCTGCAAGATATGCAAAAGTACTTTTAATTTCAAAGTGCTTTTGAATGATTATTCATAAAACCGATTTTTACTAAAAAAAGGGGACTTTTTGCAGTGATCACTGGGTATTTAGCGACTATTTGCTGAGAGAAATTTTGTGAGGGACTTTTGAAGATTCCGTATTTCAATGTAAACTATTTTGTGCGGATATAAACCCGGGTGGGGTGTCAAATTGATCGACATGATACACTTAACTCCTCGTTTATGATTTTAATGGGTGACTATTTTACCAAGTATTGAGGATGCTAAAAGTTCATGTAGATTTGCAAATGCGAAATTTCATTCTTGTTATTCTACTTTTTTTAATAAACACTTTATCTTTTGCACAGACTAATCTATTGAAAGCAGATTCACTTTCTTTAGTTGATCAAATGGCTGAGTTTCCCGGTGGTCAGAGTGCCTTCTATAATTATATATCAAGGCACTTGGTTTATCCAGGTATAAGTTCTATAAAAGGAAAAGAGGGTAGAGTACTTGTTCAGTTCATTGTAGATGAAAATGGTCATATAGTAAAGCCATCTGTGAAGTCGATAAATGGTTTTGACGAGCATTGTGATTTTGAGGCTGTAAAAGTTATTCGTGAATGCCCCACTGTATGGAAGCCAGCAATCAAGGATAATAAAAACATTGCACAACAATTTATTCTACCAATTACCTTTAAGCATAATCTGAATGATTCGGTTCGTGCATATATGATGCAGATGGAAGAATTCTCTGCTAAAACAATTGTGATCAATAAGCCGGGAACGCCAAAAATAAAAGATTGGCAACTGTATGCAGATTTATTTCTTACTGTACCAATAGGATATTTGAGTCCGGGGGACACAGTTAATGTTATTGGCTGGGGACCACGACTTGTGGGTATTCAGAAGGGATACCGTATAGGTTATTTGTCGTGGAAAGCTATTTTAGTGACGAAAGAATTAGAACCAGTTATGAAAATGATTGAAGAGGATACGCCAGCTTTTGAAAAAGTATTGATGAGAGCCGATAGTCTTAATAATAGTACATCAAAAAAGCTTCAAACTACTTCAAATTTTGTAAGGAATAGGTTTAAAAGTGATTCAGAAAAGCTTTATTTTTCAAAGATGCAGGGTCTTAATAATGCATTTCTGGGTTTATCAAGCACAAAAAAAAATATTGTAGTTGGTGAATGTGCTGTTGTGGATTTATCATTTTACATAAGCACTGAAAATAAGAGACGGCTTCAATTTCATAATCTAGGCCCGCAATTGTCTGGTTTAATTAATGATTATATGCGTGCTGGTCCTTATTGGACTTCATCTAACAATATGGTCGAAATTGAACAGGAATACATTCCACTCAATAACCTTAACTTTTCAAAATACACATTGTATGTGGCAAGTTATTGTCCTGTTAGTACCAAATCTATTATTCTTCCTTCACTTACTTTAACGATGAAAGAATTTGAAAGTAGTATAGATAGTGCTGGAATAATTTCTTCATTTACCAGTTTCCCATTGGAAATTCAAGTTCTTCCAATGCCAGAACAGGTTTATCCTTCTAAATCAGATTTTTATACAATGGCGGGTGTTTTTGAAATAAAAGATACTGTATCTTCAAAATCAGCTACTATTCACGAAGAGCTAAAGTACACCATAGAAATAAAAGGCGAGGGACTTACCTACCCACTTCAGCCTCCGGCTTTAAAATTTCCAAACGCTATAATTAGGTTAGTTGAGACAATTCACGCTGACACTATTGTTAATAATCGATATCAATCAAGACGATCATTTACTTATTCAATTCTATTTTCTAAGCCCGGTATATATAATTTTGGAGATGTACTCAAATTTAAAGTATACAACCCAAAACTTAAAATAGTAGAAGAAATCTCCTCAAAGCATACGTTGCAGGTTACTAATAGTTTCCAGCATGAGCAGATATCAACAAATAAATCTCCTTTGTTAGTTACAAATAAAATGATAGCAGTAGATATTTCTCAATCCATGATGATAGAGGATTACCAACCGTTTAGACTTGCAATTGTTAAACAAGCCATAATAGATTTTTTAAAGAAACGAAAAGAGTGTGACTTTCGACTATTACTGTTTGGTAGTGATGCTATTAATTATAATCCGGAGGTTGGCTCTTTATGTTATACATCTTCAGATGTGGAGTTAATAGATTTCGGATTATCTGGCGGGGGGACGTCAATAGGGAATGCTATTTGGCAATCTGTAAATTCGTTGACAGCTAGGCAAGCGAATAAAAAAATTGTTATTATAGGTGATGGAGACAATACTTCTGGGAATTTAACGATAGATCTTGCAATTGCTTTTGCAAAGAAGAAAGGAGTAAAAATTTATACTATTGGTGTAGGCAATAAGGGTCCTGTTCAATTTGGAAAAGATTTTTTAGGAAATCCAAACTTAGTTTCAGATACATTTTCAGACAAAGATTTTAGAAGAATAGCATTGGAAACAAGGGGGGAGTACTTCTGGGCTAAGGACAAAGAATCAATCACTACGGCCCTAGTCGATATCTTTAAAGAATAATATTTAGTGTTTTAATGATGATCGGTATTCTCACCAATCACTCATGAGTCTGTTTAGTGCAAAGTTTTTTGTTGCGTGATTGAAGAAAGTTTAATTTTGTGCTATCCTTGCCTACTTCCATGAAGTCTACTAAAGTTTTTATACTCTTAGCATTTTCCACATTATTTTCCCCGGATCTTGTGGCTCAAAAATCTAAGTCACTCGCTTTTAACCAACAACTTACTTTTACCTGCGACAATAATTTCCTTTTGTTTAATGGAGAAGATGGCTACTATACCAGTGGTTTGTTTCTGAAATATGATAGACTACGCAGCAAGACCTGGCAAGGTGCGGCCAAGCAAATTTTCTCTTTTGAAGCTGGCCAGCAAATTTATACTGCACATAGTCGCAAGATACTGCCTAATCCAACGCAGCAGTTCCCTGGTGGACTAGACGAGATTGACAGGCCGATTGCAGGTTATCTTTATGGAAAGGCATCGCTTAATACAGTTTTTAAAAATCACAAATTCTTTAGCCTTGGTATTTCTGTAGGTAGTATTGGGCAAAATTCCTTAGGTCGTGAGACCTATGCTTTTTGGCATCGCGTAATTGGCGTTAAGGAACATTGGAATTGGGTGTGGGATCATCAGGTAGAAGATAAACTGGGCTTAAATTTACATGGTGCTTTTGCAACACCCTTACTTGCTGAAGCCAGGCGATTACAAATTACGCCCATTACTGAGTCAACTGTCGGCACAAGCTTTATCGATTTTACACAAGCCATATTATTTCAGTATGGTAAGTTACTGTCGATAACAAATAGCAGTTACTTCCATACAAAATTACAGGCTACCGCGGATGAAGGCAGTAGCATACATGAATTGTTTTTTTATTACAAACCTTCACTTAGTTACCAGTTGTACAATGCCACTATTGAGGGCGGACGATTTGACGAGCAGCAGGGTATTAGCCTTAATCCGGAGCCATTTGTATTTAGTCATGAAATAGGCTTGCGTTTTTCTACCCCGCGATATTGTTTGGCTTATCAATTTGTTTTGCAAAGTAAAGAAGCCAGGGGTCAGTTCAGGAACCAGGCGTATGGAAGTTTAATATTGGCCTTTCGTTTTGGAAGAACGTTGTAAGAATAAATAGCTTCTATCAGAAAAGATAAGGGGCTTTTCATAAGCGGACTTATCTGGCATATTGAATACTTATACTTTCAAAATCACCACCACTACCAGCACCTACGAATATTCCCACTTTTCCATTTTGAGTAGTTGATAGTTTCTCTACTGTAAGAGCAGGTTCATTAGCCTCATTGATATAAGCCTTTATCTGATTATTGGCTACAAGTACTTTTAAGGTAAACCAGGCATTCGGATCGGGTGGGGAAATAATTTCTTTCTCGTACATTCCATTCTTTTCTTCTCTCAATTTCTTCCAGGTAAAGGTTGGATGTGAAATATACTGTATAGCATGAAGTTTACGCACCGAATCTTTAGCTAAAAAATTAAATGGTCGACAATAAACAGCATCGTAGGTGCTGTCGTTTAGAGCGTGAAAAGCAATGCCTATAAAACTTTTTTGAAATACATCTTTGCCACGCATCTTTATTTCTATCACACCATTTTTAAAATCGTTCACCGGAATCCAGACAAGACCTTCTTCTCCGCTTTTTTCAGAAAGTCGAACAAAACGATGCTCGCTTTCAGAAACAGGTTCTGCTTCGCGATTAATGACTGTCAGCTTTTGCTGTTTTTGTAAATCAAAGAGATTAATGGTAACAGCCTGCTGCGCAAACAATGGATTAGAAATAATAAGAAGGAGTAGTAGCCTATTCATAAACAATGTATAAGTGACAATCATAGACTAGTACGCCTGGGCTATAAATTTGTTTCTTTATCTCTTAATTAGTGACAAAAATAATAGGGAAGTATTTTAACCTAATATGAAAACTGTTTTCTTATTTCTCCTCAGAGTCTCTTGGGAGGAGGGTGTGCGCATGAGCACAAGGACTCTGAGGATTTATTCCTCATTTATCTTGGTACGCATCCTCACAAACCACTATCTGTTGTAACTGATGTTGCACATGAGCAAATGCGTATACTTATTAATGACCTTGTTTAGACTGAAATTTTTGAATGTTTTTTGAAGTCACTTGAGTCTGGTAAAAGCTGCTTCGTGAAGACACGAAACAGGGCGGCAAAGACGGATTAGAAATCCGCTTTATTAAAAGTTCGCCATGCGCTGCGCTAACATGGTGAACAGCTGGTGAGTAGCTGGACACAAAACAAAGGTTAAACAAAAGCAGGATAATCGCTTTATTAATTTGTTAAGCATTAAAAAAAAGGCTTATCTGGAAGTAAAAGCCAAGTATTAAATCTATATATTACTTTCAACTTAACCGTTATGAAAGTTCTTTTCTGTACGCGCGAATACCCACCTTATGTTTATGGAGGAGCCGGGGTTCATGTGGAGTACCTGGCACGTGAACTCTCCAGGTTAATGGATGTTGAAGTACGATGCTTTGGTGATCAGCACCAACAAGCTGAACACTTGCAAATACTTGGCTTTAAAGAAAGTAAACTTTCGCTGCCAAACACTAATCCAGCGCTTTTCTCCATATTTTCTACTTTAAACACCTGTATTCAAATGAATACAGGAACAATGGATGCGGATATTGTGCATTGCCACACCTGGTATGCACAGTTTGCAGGTGTGCTTGCTAAACTTTGTTACGGCACACCGCTGGTAGTGACCACGCACTCATTGGAACCACTCAGGCCCTGGAAGCGTGAGCAGTTAGGCAGAGGTTATGATGCTTCATCTTGGATTGAAAGGACGGCCATTGAAATGGCTGATGCTGTTATTGCCGTATCACAAGAGACAAAACAAGACGTGCTGAAGTACTTTAATGTGGATGAAAAGAAGGTAAGCGTTATTTATAATGGTATAGACCTTGAGCAATATAAGCCTAGTCAGGATACATCGGCTCTTGATAAATTCGGTATTGACAAAAGTAAAAACTACGTACTTTTTGTGGGGCGCATTACAAGGCAAAAAGGAATAATCCATTTAGTCAATGCTATCAATTACCTGGATAGTGATACGCAGGTAGTCTTATGTGCGGGAGCCCCCGACACAGCAGAAATTGGTCTTGAGATGAAGCAAAGTGTGGAAGCGATTCAGCGAGACCGACCTCATGTTATCTGGATACCGGAAATGGTGAGTAAGGAAGAGGTAATCCAATTGTATTCTCATGCAGCCGTCTTCTGTTGTCCCTCTATTTACGAACCCTTTGGCATTATTAACATAGAGGCCATGGCGTGTAAAACGCCTGTTGTGGCCAGTAGTGTGGGTGGTATTAAAGAAGTAGTTGTAGATGGGGAAACAGGGATACTGGTACCCCTTGAGCAGGAGACAAGCGCACCCTTTGAAGCTTCTCACCCTGATAAATTTGCGCGAGACCTGGCCGCAGGCATTAACAAGCTGATGGCTGATGAAAAACTAAGGAAAACAATGGGGGAAAATGGACGGAAGCGAGTAGAAAAATATTTTGACTGGAGAGCGATTGCTAAACAAACTGAAGCCTTGTATAAAACACTAGTAAGCCATGATAAATGATGATGTGATTGCGATAATTCTTGGAGGTGGCCAGGGATCACGTTTATATCCTTTAACCGCGAAACGTTCTAAACCGGCAGTACCTATTGCAGGAAAATACAGGCTCGTGGATATTCCGCTATCCAATTGCATTAACTCAGACATTAAACGCATGTTTGTGTTAACACAGTTCAACTCAGCTTCATTAAACAGGCATATTAAGAATACCTATAATTTCAGTTTATTCAGTAATGCTTTTGTTGACCTATTAGCCGCTGAGCAAACCATGTCTAACAAGAGCTGGTTTCAGGGCACAGCAGATGCTGTTAGGCAAAGCATGCACCACTTTCTGCATCACGATTTTAAATACGCACTCATTTTGTCTGGCGATCAATTGTATCGCATGGACTTCAATCATTTAATTAAGTGTCATGAAGAAAGTGGCGCTAAAATTACCATAGCCACATTGCCGGTTAACGCACAAGATGGCGTTGAGTTTGGTATATTAAAAACCGATGGCGACAGCATGATCACCAGTTTTGTTGAAAAGCCAACTATTAATGAAATAAAAAAATGGGATTCTGATGTAAGTGATCAGATGAAAGCAGAGGGACGTATCTACCTGGCCTCTATGGGCATCTATGTATTCGACCGCGATTTGTTGGTTGAACTCATGAATGATCCCAACACGAATGATTTTGGTAAAGAAATTATTCCACAGTCCATCAAAAAGCATAAGGTATTTAGTTATCAGTTTGAAGGATACTGGACAGACATCGGGAATATACGTTCTTTCTTCGAAGCCAATCTGGGCTTAACAGATGTCATACCCAATTTCAATTTATTCGATAATAAGAAACGTATTTATACACATGCCAGAATACTGCCTACTTCTAAAATATCTGGTACTTTAATCAACGACTCGGTTATAGCAGATGGTTCTATCATCAATGCAACAAAAATTGAGCGATCTGTTATCGGAATCCGATCCAGAATAGGTAAGGGGAGTACCGTGATTAGCTCTTATATGATGGGGAATGATTACTACCAAACCCTGGATGAAATTGCAGTGAGGCCGGGAGAAATTTTAATGGGTATTGGGGAGGACTGTCACATCGAAAATGCTATTTTGGATAAAAATTGCAGAATCGGAAACAATGTAACTATAATGGGAGGAGCACATATTGCCGACCAGGAAACCGACTTGTTTGTAGCCTCTGGTGGTATTGTTGTTGTTAAAAAAGAGGTGACTATACCACATGGTTTTGTGATACGGTAATTTTATAGCCTTTGCTTAAAACTAATCTACAGAGGTTACACTAAGTCCATTACTAGTCCAGCAATCGTCATAAACTGAACAATAAGTGATTTTATATTGAAAATTACTGGCACTGAGTAGAGAGTCAACTTTTGTTGCCTGCGAGAGATTGTAGAACTGAATTCTTCTGATAGATTCACCAGGAACAAGCACTCTACCCTCAAGTGTGCTATATGAATAGTCAGTGGCTACTTCTGCCGGGAATAGGGCTTTCACAAATTCTTCAGTACTTAATTCAGTGAGTAAAGTATCAGCCAACCAGAATTCTTCCTTTACAATCTTAGCCGGGCCTATACCTTTATTGGTCACTGATAAATAATAGCCCTCTTCGTCATTAAAACTTCTGATCCACTCAACATAGGGCCAAACTGAGGTGTGTTTTTGTTCAGTCATAATAGCCGACTGATAGACATAAACCAGAAAAGTAAATAAAGCGATCGCAATTGCCGAGAGCGAAAGTATGCGATCTGCTGAAAGCTTGTTTCTTTTTTTCATATTTAATAAGACTTTAGCATTAATAAATGTAGTAGAAATACTTTCTCTTAGATAATCGTAGTCATGTTAAGTGCCTACTTAGCGATCATAAAAATGACTCAGGTTTTACGCCTTATCCAAAACTCGCAAAGTAAAAGGTTAGGTACCCAGCTCAGCCATGCTATGGTAGCATAGGCGGCAGGTTGTGAAAGATCGAGCGACCACGAGCTGATAAAAACATATAGGCGAAGTGTAATAGCGGCAAGGGTAAGGGCATAACTGCGTAGCATCCAGTGCTGATGTGCTTTTATCTTACCTTGTCGTATAGCCATATAGGCCAGGTAGGTGCATACAAACCAACAGGTGCATTGCAGAATAAAGCTGCTTAATACCCATGGACCACGGCCAATAAAAAAACTCATCACCATGCCTCCAGGCGCTGAGAAGATGAGAATACCACCAACGTATACTTTACCCAGCGTGCGGTGCCATTGGGGCCATCGCACACGCGACAAGGGATGCAATTGAAAGATACCAATCAGCAATATGAATGCTGCGGCCAATACATGTGCATAATAAGCAGGAAGGTACCAGCCACCGGCAATCGCTTTCTCTTTTAAACGAAGAAAACCATACGAAGCATCAAAGTTAGCGTAAGTTAAGGCATTGATAGCCAGAGGTACTGCCAATAGTGTCAGTACAATAAAGGTAAGTTTTCTGGAAATGTGCATGCGTGACCGCCTTAAACCTGTGGCTGCATCAACTCAAGTATCTTAGTAATAAAGTTAAAGTTGTATTGATCAACCTCACTCATCACAGCAACGGCCTGCTCCATATTATCGGTCAATTCTATTCCATCCTGTACGTAACTAAAGGTAGTTACGCCTCCTTCCGGAAAGCGCAATCCATTGGCAGCAAGCAGTTCATCTCGCATATAGGTCAGGGTTTTAATGGAAAGGAAATCTCTTTCTTCCATTTGTTGCGTCTCGCTGTTGTACACGGTGAAATTCCCCATCAGGTAGGTGCTGTCAAGTTTTACATATTCAGTCTGTGGATAAAGGCGTTTGGATTCTAATTTCGTAACACTCCTTTCAGGTGAAATATAGAAATAAGTGTGACTCCACAGGTTTTGCTCTTCACTGGCTTCATTCTCCATAAACCAATAGTCGTGTGGTGTGCGTACTTCAAGTAAAGTGCTGTCAATACTACGTAAGATTACTTCTTCACCAGAAATAGTGGCACTGCTGATCGTATTCAGGTCATTGTCGATAAAGGCAAGATTACTGCTGGTATAAAATTCTTCACGTCCCTCCAGGTAGCGCTCTTTAATAGTGGTAACTACTGCGCTTAGGGTAGTGCTGATACTCTCCATAAAAGCGCCTGTCATCTCTTTGTACTCAGTCCATCCGTTAATTGGTACTTCCGTTGTGCTAAAGCCACTTTCGATGCGTGAAAAAATTCCGTTATCAGAAAAATAGGATGAAGGAATGATAATGCCATTGCCCGCATATTGTGCATCAGGTATTTCACAGAAGGTATAATTGCCGGGCTCAAGTCGGATCATTTGTTTTAGGTAGTCGAAGTTATTGAACCAGCTCTCCATAGCAGGTGAAGCAAAGCCCTCATTGAAAGTAAATGAATAGTCTAGCCAGCCTACAACAGCACCTTGCTTTACAAATGCCCACGCGTTATCCAGGTTATATGGAATAATCATGTCGTAAACAGGCGCTACTACTTCCTTCTTTTGCACGAAATCATAGTATCCGTATTTACCATCTTTACTTACCTCTACCAAATTCTCTGTTTCAAAACCAAGAGAGCCAATTAACTCATATTCTATAGGAATGATCAGCTCACCATTTTCATTGGTCAAGCCCATCTGTACATTTGTATTTTGCTGGTCGCGGGTATCGTATCGCATGAAGTAATTTTCCCAGTTGCCACTTACTACGTAAAAATAGGTTTGGCCTTTA
>VFQM010001706.1_pt1 | contig 18379 bp, 14 predicted proteins | sample 3512391 | NCBI WGS metagenome assembly VFQM01 (sample SAMN10412369, study PRJNA504923) | tailings metagenome | isolation source: Replicate 1 from Balatoc abandoned mine | place: Philippines | reverse complement strand
TGGCACCCTCGTCACGTGATCGACTCAGCGTCGATCTGCATGGTCTGAAAGCCGCTCTGTTCGAGCGTGCACGGCTGGCCGGTACATCGCCCTCGGGCTGGGTCAGGGCGACGCTTGCAGAGGCTCTGGATGGCTCCGCTGAGCCTGCCCGCGAAGCCATAGCGCCTCGGCTCCAAGCGCGCGATGCGAGTCGCGTGCGGCTCACGTTGCGCATGTCCCGCGCCGACGCATCTGCGGTCCTGGCTGCTGCCCGTCTGGCGGGCCAGCCTCCGGGCGACTTCGTCGTTGACCTGCTGGCGGGGCTGCCTGCGTCGATGCCGGCCAGCGACCGCGCCGAAACCGTCGGCGCACTGATCGCGGCGTGTGCGGAGCTGTCCACTTTCAGCCGCAACCTGAACCATCTAGTGTCGCTGTTGCGGCAAGCTGCCTTCAGGCCTGCCGAGGAGTACCGGCCGATGTTGACCACGTTGAGCCTCGACGTGCGCGAGCACCTCGATCACCTCACTCGTGCGCTAGTCGAGCTGCAGCCCCGACGGGGCAGCGGGATGCAGCACCACCGCACCGGCACCACGCGCACGGGAGCACGGCCATGACTCAAGGTCAGAACATCGACGGCGTCCTGCTGCAGTGGGGCGACAGGCTCTTCTATCCGGGCAACCGGATCGTGCACACCCGGCCGCAACCCAAGCTCAACGCACTCGCCGCAAGGCAGCGGGCCGCCGCCATCCGCGAGCGCATCGAGGCGACCGTGGTGCGCCGGGCGCCCCAGGTGATGGTGAAGGTCACGGGTGGTGGGCGTGGCATGAAGGCCATCGCGGCGCACTTCCGCTACATCAGCAAGAACGGCCGTCTGGACATCGAAGACGACCGCGGCGACACGTCGCGCGGCAAGGCTGCGCTTCAGGGGCTGGCCGATGATTGGCGCTACGGCGGCACCTACATCGACGATCTGGGCGACCGGCGCGAGGCCTACAACCTCATGCTGTCGATGCCTCGGGGCACCGATCCGCTGGCGGTGCAACGCGCGGCGCGCGAGTTCGCCAAGGTCGAGCTGGCGGATCACAAGTACGTCATGGTGCTGCACGACCATCAAGCCAATCCGCACGTGCACATCAGCGTGCGTGCCGAATCGCGGCACGGCAGGCGCCTCAATCCGCGGAAGGCAGACCTGCACCGCTGGCGCGAGACCTTCGCCGAGAAGCTGCGCGATCAGGGCATCGAAGCAGAGGCGACCCGCCAGGCCACCCGCGGGCGCGACAAGAACTACGACCTCCTGTGGCGGCTGAAGGCCCGCCAAGATGGGCGCCTGCGGACGACGCGCCCGGGCTTCAAGGCCAGTGCCGCGGCGAAGTGGACGCGGGCGCAGGCCGTCGAAGCCTGGATGCACGTGGGCAGGGCGCTGGCGATGTCTGGCAACCCGGCCGACCGGAACCTCGCGAAGTCCATCGCTGCGTTTGTGAGGGACATGCCATCGACGCCGGCTGCAGAGCCGCGGAGGCAGGCGCCCGAGGCCACGCCGCAGGTCAAACCCGCCGACATCGGCCCGCAACGCTAGGCCGCCGGCAGAGCGGCTGGACAGGAACCACAGCCTCTAGACTGGATCCAGGAAAAAACGCATCAATCGACAAGTTGCAAAACTTCGTTGCGCCGGTCGATTTTGCCGTTACCATTGCGGTATGGCGTTTGATGCAAGTATTGCAGTTCTGGCGGAGGTGGCCTCGTTGCAGGCCGGCTACCCCTTCCGCACGACAGTCGAAGAGGTCGCGAACGGCGATGTCCTGGTCGTGCAGATGAAGGATGTCGGGCCTGAGATCGGCGTGGACTGGGCGGGCGCGATTCGAACCCGCCTTGCCGGCCGCAAGCAGCCTGACTGGATCCAGGGTGGCGACATCCTCTTCGCCGCCAAGGGCGCCCGGTTCTACGCTGTGTGTGCTGGAGCGCCGCCAAGCCACGCCGTGTGCGTGCCGGCGTTCTTTCACCTCCGTGTCCACGCCGCAGCTCAGGTCGACCCTCACTTCCTGGCCTGGCAGATCAACCAGTCCCCTTGCCAGCGACAGTTGCTGCAGGCCGCCGAGGGCAGCAGCCAACTCAGCATTCGCCGGCCCGTGCTGGAGCAACTCGCGCTCTCCATTCCCGCGGTCGCAGAACAGCGTCGCATCGTCGTCCTGGCCGAGCTGGCACAGCGGGAGCGCCGCGCGCTGCAGCGACTCATCACCAACCGCGAACAGCAGCTTCAGGCCATCGCCGAAGACTTGAGCGTGCCCGCAACCCATACCCGCATGCAGGACCAGAAATGAACGACCTCGTTGTGAACAAGACAAGCGTGAGCCAGGACGACATCAACGGTGCCGTCTGGGCTGCCTGCGACACGTTCCGCGGCACGGTGGACCCCAGCATCTACAAGGACTACGTCCTGACCATGTTGTTCCTGAAGTACGTCTCCGATGTTTGGCAGGACCACTACGACAACTACAAGCAGCAGTATGGCGACCACCCCGAGCTGATCGAGGAGATGCTCAAGAACGAGCGCTTCGTGCTGCCCGCCAGCGCCAGCTTCTATGCCCTGCACGCGCTGCGGCACACGCCGGGCAACGGCGAGCGCATCGACAAGGCGCTGCACGCCATCGAAGAGGCCAACCTCGGCAAGCTGCGCGATGTCTTCCAGGACATCAGCTTCAACAGCAACAAGCTGGGCGACGAGCAGCAGAAGAACGACATCCTGCGTCACCTGCTGGAAGACTTCGCCAAGCCCGAACTGAACCTGCGCGAAAGCCGCGTCGGCCAGCTCGACGTGATCGGCAACGCCTACGAGTTCCTGATCAAGAATTTCGCCTCCACCAGCGGCAAGAAGGCCGGCGAGTTCTACACGCCGCCCGAGGTGTCCACGCTGATGGCGCGGCTGATGGACCCGCAGCCCGGCGACGAGATCTGCGACCCGACCTGCGGCTCGGGCTCGCTGCTGATGAAGTGCGGCCGGCTGATCCGCCAGCGCACGGGCGCGCGCAAGTACGCGCTGTACGGGCAAGAGGCCATCGGCAGCACCTGGGCGCTGGCCAAGATGAACATGTTCCTGCACGGCGAGGACAACCACCGCATCGAGTGGGGCGACACCATCCGCAACCCCAAGCTGCTGGACGGCACGGCCAGCCTCAAGCACTTCGACATCGTGGTGGCCAACCCGCCCTTCAGCCTGGAGAAGTGGGGCTTCGAAGGCGCCGAGGCCGACAAGTTCAGCCGCTTCCGCCGCGGCCTGCCACCGCGCACCAAGGGCGACTACGCCTTCATCCTGCACATGGTCGAGACGATGAAGCCCGGTACCGGCCGCATGGCCGTGGTGGTGCCGCACGGCGTGCTGTTCCGCGGCGCGGCCGAGGGGCGCATCCGCCAGAAGCTGATCGAAGAGAACCTGCTCGACGTGGTGATCGGTTTGCCCGAGAAGCTGTTCTACGGCACCGGCATCCCAGCCGCGGTGCTGGTGTTCCGCAAGCACAAGGCCGACGACAAGGTGCTGTTCATCGACGCCAGCCGCGACTTCGAGGCCGGCAAGAACCAGAACGTGCTGCGCGAGGCCGACCTGCAGCGCATCCTGGACACTGCCGCCGCGCGCCTGCCAGTGGCGCGTTACGCGCACCTGGCCACGCCCGCCGAGATCGCCGAGAACGACTTCAACCTCAACATCCCGCGCTATGTCGACACCTCCGAGGCAGAAGCGGCAATCGACCTCATGGCCGTGCGCAAAGAGCGCGAACAGCTCAAGTCCGAGCTGGCCGGGCTGGAGGCGCAGATGTCCGCGTACCTGAAGGAGCTGGGCTATGAGTGAGAGGGCAGATGCATCGCAGTGGTTGGTGGCCAAGGCCAGTCAATCCGTGAAGTTCTGTCACGGGTTGAAGCCGCGGGCAGCAGCCCGGTGGGGGTGTGATGCTGCCTAAAGGATGGAGGCAAGTGCCTTTGCATACCGTTGCAGAAGTCCGCACGGGGCTATCAAAGAATGCGCGTCGGGAAGGAACAACTCTCAAGCGCCCGTATATCAGGGTGGCAAACGTTCAAGACGGGACTCTGGATTTGACGGACGTTAAAGAAATTGACGTTCCAGCCAGTCAAATAGCGCGATACACGTTGCAAGCGGGGGATCTTCTTCTGATCGAGGGCAATGGCAATCCCGAAAATCTTGGGCGCAGTTGCCTATGGCGAGGCCAAGTCCTCGACGCTGTTCACCAGAATCATGTGTTTGCAGTGCGAACACTTTCGAATGACGAGGTGATACCTGAGTTCTTGGAGCAGCAGACTCAATCCGAGTACGGACGAAACTACTTTTTGTCGTGCGCCAAAGGATCAACTGGACTTTCATCGCTGAACTCCTCACAGCTGAAAAGTTTCCCGTTGCTTATTCCGCCACCAGCAGAACAACGTGGAATCGCCCAAATCCTCTCCACCTGGGATCAAGTCATCGCCAGCACAGTGCGCCTGCTGGCGAACAGCCGCACCCAGTGGCACGCGCTGATCGGCCTTACCCTGAACCTGCCGTCTGCCAACCCGGATGCGGTCGCACCGGCCGACAACGGCGGGTTCCCGCCCTCGGTGCAGCCCGGCATTCCCTCCTTGCCGCCAGCGCCTGCGGGATGGCGTCGCATCCAGCTGCGCGACCACCTTCGCGAGGTGCGCCGGCCTGTGGCGCTGGAGGGCGACACGACGTACCGGCTGGTGACCGTCAAGCGGTCGCGGGGTGGTGTAGAGCTGCGTGAAGTGCTGCGGGGTGCGGAGGTCAAGACACCGTCGCAGTTCTACGTGCAGGCCGACGACTTCCTGATCTCCAAGCGCCAGATCGTGCACGGGGCCTGCGGCATAGTGCCGCCCGAGCTTGACGGTGCGGTGGTCTCGAACGAGTACGCGGTGCTGAACAGCGACGGGCAGATCGACCTGCGCTTCCTGCGCTACCTGTCCGAGTCGCGCTACTTTCAGCAGACCTGCTTTCACTCGAGCATCGGCGTGCATGTCGAGAAGATGATCTTCAAGACCGAGCGCTGGCTGAAGTGGCAGTTCAACATCCCGCCGCTGCCCGTGCAGCAGCGCATCGTCGAGGTGCTGGACACCGCGAGGCGGGAAGTGGAACTCATCGCGGCCCAGATCGAGCGGCTCAGGCAAGAGAAGGCCGCGCTGATGGCCGACCTGCTCACCGGCAAGCGCCGCGTCCGTCTCCCTGCCGCCGAGACCACACCATGACCGACGCCGCCCCCAACTCGAAGGAGCAATACGCCGCCCACCTGCCGGCGCTGCACCAACTGTGCAACCTAGGCTGGAACTTCCTGACCACGGCCCAGGCGCTGGCGCTGCGCGGCAGCACGCGGGAGGTCATCCTCCGGTCCCGCCTGGTCGAGGTGCTGCAGACTCGGCGCTACGAGTACAAGGGCCAGTGGTACTCGCTGTCCAGCAGTGGCATCGAGCAGATGGTGCGCGAGCTTTCGGCCGTCAGCCTGACCGAGGGACTGCTGCCGGCCAATGAGCGGCTGTACGGCAAGCTGGCGCTGGGCATCACCGTCACCGAGTTCATGCCCGACGGCAAGAAGCACCAGCCCACCATTGCCGTCATCGACTGGGCCGACCCTGCCGCTAACCGTTGGGATGTGACCGAGGAGCTGGAGGTGCTCTCTGCCCAGGGCACGCACCACCGCGCACCGGACGTGGTGTGCTTCGTCAACGGCCTGCCGCTGGTGGTGATCGAGGCCAAGCGGCCCGAGTCCACGCATGCCGGCAAGTCGATGGTGGCCGAGGGAATCAGCCAGCACCTGCGCAACCAGCGGCCCGACGAGATTCCGCAGCTCTTCGGCTACGCGCAGCTGCTGATGGCCGTGAGCCAGACCGAGGGCCGCTACGGCACCACCGCCACAGCTGCCAAGTTCTGGGCGCGCTGGCGGGAGGAAGAGTTCGATGCGGCCCACCTGGCTGCGGTGAAGAACGCACCGCTGCCGCCGGAGGTTCGCAGCCGGTTGTTCGAGGGCAAGACCGCCAGCCTGGCGGCGTACTTCGAGTCGCTGTGGTCGCACCCCATGGAGCCCACCGATCAGGATCGGCTGCTGTGCAGTCTGCTGACGCCCGCCCGCCTGCTCGAGTTCCTCCGCAGCTACGTGCTGTTCGATCGCAAGGTCGGCAAGATCGTCGCGCGCTACCAGCAGTTCTTCGGCATCCGCGCATTGCTGGCCCGCATCCGGCAGGTTCGTCCCGACGGCGGGCGCGAGGGTGGTGTGGTCTGGCACACCACGGGCTCGGGTAAGAGCTTCACGATGGTGTTCCTCACGAAGGCGCTGCTGCTCGTCGATGCGCTGGCGGAGTGCCGCGTGGTCGTGGTGACCGACCGCGTGGACCTGGAAGGGCAGTTGTCGCGCAACTTCATTTCGGGCGGCGCCTTTGGCTCGGCCATCGCGTCGCAGAAGGACGGCGAGAAGAGCCGGGCGATGACGGGGCGCGACTTGGCCAGGCGCATCGGCAGCGGCACGGAGCGCATCACCTTCACGCTGGTGCACAAGTTCAACTCGGCGTCCAAGCTGCCCGAGTGCCGCAACGATTCGGCGAACCTGATCGTGCTGGTGGACGAAGGGCACCGCAGCCATGGCGGCGAGACGCACGAGCGCATGAAGAAGGCGCTGCCGCGTGCGGCCTACATCGCCTTCACTGGCACGCCGTTGCTGAAGGACGAGAAGACCTCCAACAAGTTCGGCCCCATCGTGCACGCGTACACCATGCAGCGCGCGGTGGAAGACGAGACGGTGGCCCCGCTGCTGTACGAGGAGCGTGTGCCCGAGCTGACGATCAACGAAGAGGCTGTCAACCGCTGGTTCGACAAGATCACCGCGGGCCTGAGCGACGCGCAGCGCGTTGACCTGAAGAAGAAGTTCGCCAAGAAGGGCGCGATCTACGGCGCCGCGGGCCGCATCGAGCTGATTGCCTGGGACATTGCCACCCACTTCAGCGAGAACATCAAGGCTCTTGGCCTGGGCCTGAAGGGCCAGGTGGCCACCGACAGCAAGCTCGACGCCATCCGCTACAAGAAGGCGCTGGACGATACGGGCCTGGTCACCAGCGCCATCGTGATCTCGCCGCCCGACACGCGCGAAGGCAATGCCGAGGTTGACGAGGACACGCTGCCCGAAGTGCAGAAGTGGTGGAAGCAGACCGTGCTGGCGAGCGGCCTGGACGCCGAAACCTACGAGAAGCAGGTCGTCGGCGACTTCGGCACGGACGACGGGCCGGACCTGCTGATCGTGGTGGACAAGCTGCTCACCGGCTTCGATGAACCGCGCAACACCGTGCTCTACATCGACAAGCCGCTGAAGGGTCACAACCTGATCCAGGCGGTGGCGCGGGTGAACCGCCTGCACGACGACAAACGCTACGGCGTGCTGGTGGACTACCGCGGCATCCTGAAGGAGCTGGACACGGCGATCCGCGCCTATCAGGACCTGGAGACACGCACCCAGGGCGGCTTCGAGGTGGCCGACATCGAGGGCCTGTACCGGAACTTCGGCACCGAGTACAAGCGCCTGCCGGCGCTGCACGACCGCCTGTGGTCTTTCTTCAAGGGTGTGGTCAACAAGCTTGACCGCGAACAATTCCGCCAGGTGCTGACGTCGAAGTTCGTGACGGCGGCTGACGGCGAGGAGTACGACGAGCGCCAGAAGCTGCGCGACGACTTCTATGCGGCCTTGACCGAATTCGGCCTGTGCCTGCAGACGGCGCTGTCCAGCCGCAGCTTCTTCGAGGACAAGAGCTTTTCCGAGGCGCTGATTGCCCGCTACAAGAGCGACCTGCGCTTCTTCACCGAGCTGCGCCAGACCGCCCGCCGCGATGCGATGGAGACGGTGGACTACAGCAGCTACGAAGAGCAGATCCGCCGGCTGGTCGACAAACAGGTGATCGGCAAGGAAGTGCGTGAGCCCGACGGCTTGTACCTCGTGCACCAGCTCGGCCGGGCCGAAGACCCCGAGCAGTGGTCTGAAGAGAAGACGCGCAACGAAACTGACCTGATCCGCACCCGGCTGCGCAAGACGATCGAGCAGGAGCTGGCCGAAGACCCCTATGCACAGAAGGTGTTCGGCGAACTGCTGCGGCAGGCCATCGCCGAGGCGGAGGCCATGTTCGACCACCCGTTGAAACAGTACGCGCTGTTCAAGGACTTCGAGGATCAACTGGCGGAGCGCAAGACGCCTGGCGTGCCGTCGGCGTTGGACGAGAACCCGCACGCCAAGGCCTACTTCGGCGCGATTCGACTGGTGCTGGGCGACCAGGCCTGCGATGCCATGGACGCGGCAGCGCAGGCCAAGTTGATTGAGCACGCGGTCGCCATCGACGGGGTCGTGCGCGATGCGGTGGCCGAGCACTCGCTCAACCCGCAGAACATCGAGGCTGCGATCCGCAAGGGCTTGCTGCCGATGCTGTTCGGCGCGCTGGGTCTGGAGAGTGCGCGCCAGGTCGTCGAGCAGGTGATCCAGATTACCCGCATCGGGCTGAGCCGGTCATGACGGATCTGGCCCGCGGGTTAGCCGGGGAGCAGCGCATTCGCTACGGCGACGAGATCATCCGCTTCCGCGTGCGCGTTCAGCCAGATCGGCGCTTGCCGCGTCTAGCGATCCATGTGGAGCCGGATGGAAAGGTACTGGTGGATGCACCCAGCGGTGTCACGCCGGCGAGCGTGATGGCGGCTGTGCGCAAGCGGGCGCTCTGGATCAGTCGGCACGTCGAGGCCGCGCGTGAGAGGCATGGCGGCTTGGAGGGGCGCGAGTACGTCAGCGGGGAGTCGCTGCTGTATTTGGGGCGGCGCTACCGGCTGAAGGTGGCGGTGCAACCTGCGGCGCTGGTGCATGCGGCGCTACGCGGCGCCTACCTTGTAGTGACGGTACCCCAGCGGGCGCCGGAGCAGATCCGCGATGCCCTGGATGCCTGGTACCGGCAACGGGCGAGGGAAGTTCTTGCGCAGCGCCTCGAGGCTGTTGCCGCGACCCTGCGATGGGTGCGCAGCGTGCCTGAGATGCGGCTGCGAAGCATGACGGTGCAGTGGGGCAGCTGCTCCCCGGCCGGACGCATCACGCTGAATCCGATGTTGGTCAAGGCACCCCGTGAGTGCATTGACTACGTTGTGCTGCACGAGCTCGTTCATCTGCTGCACCACAACCACAGTCCGGCGTTCTATCGAACCCTGGACCGGCACATGCCCGCATGGCCAGCCTTGAAGAAGAAGCTGGATGGCATGGCCGAAGACGTGTTTCGTACCTGACTAGAGAAGGGAGTCGCCATGGGTGTCGCAGAGTGGTTCTCGGGCTTCTGTACTGGTTTGAGAATCTGCCAGGATCAGCGGGCTTCGGTTGGAGGCCGCACGGGCCGCATCGCCGGGCAGCTAAACCACGACTTTCGGGGGCTCGACTCGAAGACGGCGAATCGCTTCTATGTCGGCTCCTACGGCCGAAGCACTGCCATCCCATCGGTGAGTGACCTCGATCTGCTCTACGAGCTGCCTGCGGCGCTCTATGCCAAGTACGACGCCTACGCCAGCAATGGCCAATCGGCGCTGCTGAGCGCTGTGCGTGACTCACTCCGCAATACGTACCCGACCTCGGCGATCGCGGGCGACGGCCAGGTCGTGGTCATCAACTTCAATGACCGGATCCGGTTCGAGATCCTGCCTGCCTTCCTGAATCAAGGAGGTGGGTACACGTTTGCGGACTCGAATAGCGGCGGCACTTGGCGCACGTGCAAACCGAAGCAAGAGATGCAGGCCTTCTCGAGCCGGAACGTGGACTGCAATGGCAACTTGGTCGAACTTGCCCGAATGGTCCGAGCATGGCGCGACTACAACAACGTGCCGATGAGCGGAATGCTGATCGACACCTTGACCTACCAGTTCATCGCGGGCTGGGCACATCGGGACAAGTCGTACCTGTACTACGACTTCATGACACGCGACTTCTTCAACTACCTCGCGGGCCAGGACTCCGCGAAGACGTATTGGTTGGCGCCTGGCAGCGGTTCATATGTCTATCGACAGGGGCCCTTCGAGTACAAGGCGAGGCAGGCCGAGCTCAGGGCGTTGGAGGCAATCGTTCATCAGAGCGCGAACCAGGATTGGTCCGCCAAACAAAAGTACCGGGAGATCTATGGAACCAGCTTCCCCAGCTAACGCGGCCGCCATGACTTCCTTGGAAGGTCAATTGCGCGAGATGTACGGACGCGCTGCGTACACGCACAAGACGCACGAGAAGATGGCCGACGGGTACATCCGAAGGTACAGGCGCATCAAATCAGTGGAGATCTGGCTCTCTGCGCTGGCGACGGGCAGCCTGCTGCTGGCCGTGTTTGGTGACTCGCGCGAAGGCACGATCGTGGGCGCGGTGCTGTCCACAATCCTGCTAGGTCTCACGCTTTACTTTCGGGAAGCGATGCTTGGCGAGCAAGCGCAGAAGCATACGGTCGTCGGCTCAAAGCTCTGGGGTGTGCGCGAGGCCTTGCTGAGCCTTCTCGTGGACATGCACGATCGACGTGCCGTCGAGGAAGTTCGAAGTGAGCGAGATCGGCTGAACCAGCTGTTGGAGGAGATCTACAAGGGGGCTCCCCGCACCGATAGCAAGGCGTATGCGGCGGCCCAGAAGGCGCTCAAGGCGGACCAAGAACTCTTCTTCACCGACTCCGAGCTGGATCACATGCTGCCGCAGCGCCTCAGAAGCCAAAGCAAGTAGAGAACAGTGACCAGTCGCTTCCCACGTTGAACCGCGAGTTTCGCGGCCGTGCTAGAGTAAGTTTGGACTCGCGGACAGATTTTTTGCCATGCTTCATGGCATGTGAAACTAATGTCCGGGGATATGCTCCTCGGCGTCCCTCGTGGTTGCCCGGCGTCCTCGCTGAGCATCCGTGCGATCGCGTAAGAGTGTCCGCGAGTCCGCTTTCTTTCGCTGCCTTCGCGCATGTCCCAACTCAAACAGCTAAGGGCAGCAACCACGCTCTCTGACGTAGCCCGGCTCCTTGAGATCAAGCCTGGGATGCTGTCTTTCCTGCTCTACAAGAAGCCGAAGGCCGCCCTGTACGCGAAGTTCGACATCCCTAAGCGGCACGGCGGCACGAGAGAGATTTGGGCACCCGACAAGGACCTGAAGCTCGTTCAGCATCGCCTCGCGAACCTGCTGCAAAACTGCGTTGAAGAGATCAATGCCGGGCGTGGTCACGTCGAGGATGGCAAGCGCCATGGCGTCGCGCATGGGTTCAAGCGCAAGCACACGATCATGACCAATGCGCGCGTGCACGTGACGCGCCGGTACGTCTTCAACGTCGACTTGCACGACTTCTTCGGCACGATCAACTTCGGCCGGGTTCGCGGCTTCTTTCTGAAGAACAAGAACTTCGCGCTCCAGGAGAAGGTGGCAACCGTGATCGCACAGATCGCATGCCACGAGAACAAACTGCCCCAGGGCAGCCCGTGCTCGCCAGTCATCTCGAACCTGATCGGCCACGTGATGGACATCATGCTGGTCCGACTGGCCTCGGCGACAGGCTGCAGCTATTCGCGCTACGCCGACGACCTGACGTTCAGCTCGAACAAGAGCAAGTTCTCATCGCGCGTCGCGACGCAGGGCGAAGACGACAAGGACTTATGGCTGCCAGGTCAAGGCCTCAAGCGCCTGGTCGCCAAAGCCGGCTTCAGCTTCAACGACAAGAAGACCCGGATGCAGTACCGGGACTCCAGGCAAGACGTGACAGGCCTCGTCGTGAACCGGAAGGTCAACGTTCCCGCGACCTATCGCTACACCGTCCGTGCGATGGTGGACCACGCCCTAAAGAAGGGGGCGTTCGAACGCATATTCAAGATGGTGGACGCAGCTAGCGTCGAGACGACCTTCAAGCAGCCCGGGACGAACCGTCAACTCATCGGCATGTTGTCGTACATCGATCAGGTCGACCTCTTCAACCGCAAGCTCCGCGAGGACAACGGCCTCGAACCGCACGACACTTCGGGGCGAACCGATCTGTTCCGCCGATTCTTGTACTTCGATGCGTTTCACGCGATCAGATCGCCGGTCATCGTTTGTGAAGGTCCGACGGACAACATCTACCTCCGGCATGCGATCAAGCGACTGGCACCAACTTACCCGATGCTCGCAGCAGGAACACCGCCGAAGCTGAGCGTACGGCTGTTCAAGTACGGGCAGCGCCGAACCAGCGAGATCACGCAGCTCACCGGAGGTGTGGGTGGGCTGTGCCATTTGATGAAGCACTATCACGCGGACTTCACTAACAGGATCAAGGCGCCAGCTCCGAAGCACCCCGCCATCATTCTCGTCGACAACGACGCGGGCGCGAAGAACATCTACGGCGCGATCTCCGAGATCATCCAGAAGCCGCGCCCGACTGGCACGGAGCAGTTCATTCACGTCGTCGGAAACATGTACGTGGTGCCCACGCCCTTGGGTTCAGGCGGCGCCAAGACAGCGATCGAAGACTTCTTTGATGCCAAGACGCTGGGCGAGAAACTTGGCACGAAGACCTTCTCGCGAGCCGCGAAGTTCGACGACACGAAGCACTTCGGGAAAGCGGCGTTTGCTCGCGAGATCGTTGAGAAGAATGCCGCGTCGATCGACTTCAGAGGGTTCTCTGCGATCTTGGACGGCGTGATCGCGGTCATGGCTGACTACGCAAAGCGCCACCCCACGACGCCTTAGGGCAGACAGCCTGAGCGCCGTTAGTTGCCACCTATGGCTGATCGGCCACAGTGCCGCGCCATGCGCATGAAACAGGGATCCACGACGACTCAAAGTCGCCGCTCAGGCTGCACGCGGCAAGCGCCGGGCCAAGGAACAGGGCGAGGGTCTCTACCTCCGTGTCAAGGCTGGTCCACTGCAGGCCAGCTTTCGTCACGAAGGCCCGCCATTGCTGGGCCTTGATCTGGTTCGATGAGAACTCGGCCGTCAGGGCAGCGGGAGCTGGTGCTGGCAGTGATGTGTTCCGCCTTGCAAACGTCGCGCGGATGGCGTCGACCAGCGTGCGGCCGTCAAGCTCTGATGTTCTGGCGATGACTGCGAGGTCGAAGATGTCCTTCATCCGGCTGTTGTTCATACCCAGCACGACCATCGCGTGGAGCTTCTCCGCAATCACCGTGTAGACGGGGTAGGCCCGCAGCGATGGCGCCGCCAGGTCATCAAGCAGGGTGGGGTAGGTAACCGTCTCGGGCGCGGGCGTGATCGCGTCGCCGAATCCAATGTCCACCTGCACCGGCAGGCGTGCACTGCCGATGAACGCCGGAATGGTCAGGCGCAGTCCGCCGTAGACGTTGTCTTCGCGGATCGGCGCGATCCGCATGCCCGCAGTCTCGTATCGGACGCCGTCGTCGGCGTCGATCGCGCAGATTGCGGTGAATGTGCTGCGCAGCGTGTCCGCATCATCTGCGCCGAAGCCCAGCAAGTCGGCGTCCTTAGTCGGTCGGTGCGGTGTGTCGTACCAAAGCGCAAACAGCAGCGCGCCCTTCAGCACGAAGGTGCCGGCATGTGGGGACACTGAGAGCCGGTACAGCAGCCGCTCGATCGCAAAGCGCGAGAGCAGGAGGTTGTAGTTCTCACCGGTGCTGCGCGATCGATTCAGCAGGCGTGCGAGCACCGAAGCCGACCGGTCTGCGCTCATCCGGTCATTGCCTCCAGGTACGGACGCATCACGTTGGTCATCCGGTTGACCTTGGCGTAGCGCCACAGTTCGTCCATCGTCACTTTGCGCTGCTGCCAGGCCTCGCGCAGGGCTTCGAGCGCCACGTCGAGGCCCACCTTGCTGCGCAGCTTGAAGCAGTCGGCGATGGTCTTGGCCAGGCCGTAGACGCGGACCGGTGCGCCGTCGAGCACGACAGTTTCGATGCCCTCGGTAAAAGCCTCGCCAGACAGGCGGGTGACGCGCAGGGCAACTTGGGCGCCCTTCGGTGCGTGCGTACCGGCCGGCAGCGCGATCCAGACCTCGAATGGAGCCTGCACACCGATGCCGTGGATCTCCAGGGCAGAGAGAAGGCACACCACGGCCTTGGGAGCCTGCCGTGTCACCTCGATCGCCGACTGGTGCACGCTCGGTGATCCCTCGGCGCCGGTGTACAGCCCGCGGCCGACGCGGCGCACTTGGCCACGCGCAGCCATGCGCGAGACCGTGCGCGCAGGAATACCGTGCGCGGAAAGCTCGCGCGCGGACACGGCGGGCTGCTTCGCGGCAAGGCGCAGCAGCTTGTCGGCATGGCTTTGGGCTGGCATGCCGGCATGGTAGCAAAGTGCACTACTTATTTGCAAGTAATGCATTCTATGGACGTTCAGCATGGGCCGGCTGGGGCGGGCGCTGTGCATGCGCGGGCCCCGTCGGCCTGGGCGATCGGGTGTACCTCTGCGGGAAGTGAGGTATCGGCTCACCGGTTCGACGCCACATCCACACCGCCGGACCTGGGTCGCCAGTCGTGCGACCCGGAGTCGCTTCGTCGAGGCCTGCGGTAACGATGAACAGCATCGGCGCCAACCCTTCGCAGTCGGTGAGCACGGCGCTGGCGATCCCGTTGTCCCGCCCGAGGTTGTAGTGCAGGCCTTTCACGAACGCGCGGTTCTCGCCGACGAGCCGGTCCAGGAGCTGCTTTTCGAACCCGTCCGCGACCGGCAGCCATTGCCGCGTCACCGGCATCAGGCACAGCTCGTGGATCGCCGGAACGCCGGCATTGCTCACGCCGAAGGTGGCGATCATCACCATGTGGATGTCGTCGCTGGCGCCCCACAGCGCCAGTTCGGGCTCGAAGCGACGCCCGAGCCGCCGGTAGAGCTGCTCGTCGATTGAGAAGGCCTGGTCGGGCATGTGCTTCACGATCGCCTTGAAGCCGTAGCGTGCCGGCACGATCTCCTTGACCTCGCAAATCAGCAGCATCAGCTGCTGCGCTTTCCCGGGAGCGGGCAAGGCGGTTTGCCACTGCGCCAGGCGCCGGGCGTTGATCGCGTCACGCTCTTCGATGGAGAACGGCTCCGGCACGTAGAGCCGGGCACGTAGGGCGTCGCCGCGGGCGAGCTTGTGCTCGGCTGCGTTGAGCAGGTGCCTTCGCACCGTGGCCCATGTTCGCTTTCCGGCGAAGCCGGGATGCCAGCGCGTCAGTTCGGCCTGGTCCCAAAGGTAGTGCAGCAGGCCGCGCAGCGAGAGCTTGGTGCCGGTGGAGGAAACGCTGTCGCCCTCGCCTCCAGTGGGAGGGATCGTCGACCGGCCCGGCATCTTGGTCAGCGGGAAGTCCAGCTTCAGGGTCGTCTCGCCGGTAGCCGGGTCTTCGGTGATCGCGCTGCCCAGCACCTGCCCCAGGCCGGAGAACTCGGCCGGCGGTTCGTAGGACGGGCAGTCGGGTGCGTGGTGGCTGCCCGTGTCGGGCATGCGCTTGATGATGTACCCCTCGCCCAGGCGCGCCACGTACATCTCGACGCCTTCGGCCAGGCACAGGCAACGTGGACGCTGGTGGGCGGCGTGGGCGTCGGTGATGGCGTCTGCGATGCCTCGCGACCCGATCTTGAAGCGCCGGCCGCCGATCTCGTAGACCGCGGACGGCGCCGTGATGCCGTGGACCGAGGTATCCACCGCTTCGGCCTCATCGCACAGGTGTTGGCGCGGCGCGGTCGCGGGTGCGCTGGATCTCGGACGTCGGCATGACGACGGGCCGCTGCGACGGGGCTGCCTTGTCGTAAACCTTGACCTTTGGTAGCTGGCCATCGCGGATGCGCTGCGCGAGCTTCTCAGTCGCCGCGGCCATCACGGCTGCGCGCTGTTTCTCCGGCACCTTCTTGGCGACCAGCACGGCCTCGATAGCGGCGAGCACGGCCTTGCGGCCACCGTCGCCGCGAGCTGATGCCTTGTCGGCGGGGGCTGCCGCCGCGGCACCAGCGTCGCGGGCCGGCTCGATGCGGTTGACCAGCCGGGCTTCGCGCTCGCGCCTCAGCACTTCCAGGTCAGCGGGATTCGGTTCGTAGCCCAGGGTCTTCACGCCGCGCACGGAGGCCTCGAGCCAGACCATGCGCTTGAAATCCTCGTTGCCGGAGACGCGCAGCGCCTTCCAGTTGCGCGCCTCGGCCACATCGACCATAGAACGGGCGACCGAGGGGCTGTTGGTGTCGGTGGCCAGGCGGAAGGTCGATTCTGTGAAAGCCACGCGGGCGGTGTCGCCGCGAAAACGGTACTCAGTGCGGCCGATGGTCACATCGCCCATCGTCACCGGCGCGCGCTTGATGATGTACCGATCCATCAGGGCGGCTTCCAGGCGCGCCACCAGGGCCGCGCGCTCGGCCTGGGCGTCGATTTTCGCGACAGTCTTCGCATCGACCTGCTCGGGCTGCGCAGGCGCCTTGGTGGCGCCTAGCATCGAGACCACATTGAAGGCCTCGGGCACCTCGTCGCGAGCCGGCACGGGGTCCAGGGGCCGCTCCGGCGCGGCCGGGCGCTGCTGCCCGCGCTGCCACTCCCCGTCGACCTTCTGGAACGGCGTGCGCTTGCCGTCCTCGGCGACCGCGACGATGCGCGTGCTGCCGACTTGATCGGCCTTGGCCACCATCTCGGGGAAGGTGTTCGCGCGGTAGGTCACCTCGGCGAAAGGATCGCGCATCTCGTAGCGCTCGCCGGCCGCGTCAGTTGGCGTCTGGAACCGCGCGATCGCCACGGGTGCGCGATTGGCGGGCTCGACGGTGCCGCCCTGGGCCGGCGCTGACTGGCGGACGGGGGAGTTGTCTGCATCCATGGTGACCTCGCGATGGTGGGTTGGATGGGCGCTCAGGGCTGCGCCACCGCTGCGGCGTTCAGCGCTACCGGCAGCGCGCGGTACAGCTCGATCTCGACGCGCCGGTTCAGGTTGCGGCCTCCGGGGCTGCCGTTGTCGGCGACGTGATCGCCGGCCGGCTGGTAGGTGGCGCGGATGCGCGCCGGGTCCACGCCTGCGGCCACCAGGTAGTCACGCACGGCCGCGGCCCGCTCTCGGGCGATGCGGCTCTCGGCTGGCGCATCGGTGACGCCATCGGTGCGCCCGCGCAGCAGTACCAGCGGAGACGCCTTCGCATCCTCGACAAGGACCGCCGTGACCTCGGGTGGGAGAGCGACGCGCGTACTGCCGTAATCGAACCGGACGGTGAAAACGCTGTTGGCCTTGACCTGCTGGGCGGCTGGCGCTTGCATGGCGACGATCAGCTGCTGGCGCGCCGCCAGGTTCGCCAGCGTGGCCGCGGTGGTCTCCGCGATACGGCTCGACTCGGTGGCCAGGATGCGCGTGTTCTGCAGGTCGTTCTTGCAGACCTGCAGCTCAACGGCTATCTGGGAGTTGACAGGCCGCTTCTGCGACTCGTCCACTATCGGTGGTTTCGGGGGCGAGCTGCAGGAAGCAAGGACGAGCAGCCAGGGGACAAATGGGGTGGCGTTGCGCACGGAAGTTCTCCCGCGTTCTCAAGGAATGATCTGGGCCTCTGGCGGGCTGGGCTCGCTGCTTGGCGCCGGGTCGATGTCGGCGTCAAGTGCCGTAACGTCAAGCGTCATCACAGCCGGGTCGCTCTCGGCGAGCAGCACACCGTCTTCGTCGGCGACAGGCTCGATCGCTCCGCCGATGCCAGGGATGCCAGGCGCGCCCTTGTCGAAGAAGGTCAGCAACTCGTCGGCGACCTTGTCCGGCGGGCCTTCGAATGAATCCGGCAGCAGCGTGTGGTCGTGGGCCAGCGCCTCCAGGCTCAAGGTCTGCCCGGCCGGCAGTTCGTCTTCGGCATAGCGCCAGCGTTGCTGGACCCGCGCCAGGTGGAGGTCCATGTCCATGCGCGGCACGGCCGGCGCCTTCAGCAGGCGCGAGGTGAAGGCCTTGTCTCGGTAGTAGCGGATCTTTTCGCCCAGGATCGGCTTGCAGTTCTCGAAGATCACCACCAAGCGCTCGCTGCCGAGTTCCTTGAACTCCTGCGGCAGCAGTAGCGCGCGGCGCTGCTCGCTCTCGTTGCGGCTGACGGTGCTGGAGCCGTGGCCGCTGAAAGACCGGCTGCGCCCGCGAGAGGTGGCGCGCTCAGTGAAGTGGCCGAGCATCGCGCTGTACTCGTCCGCGTCGCGCTGTTCGCGCGGCGCGTAGAGGATCTGCAGGCCGTGGTTGGTGGCGAAGGTGCGGGCCTCCTTGTCGCCGTAGACGGCGTCGAGCTGCGACATGGCCTGCACCACGGTCAGCAGCCTCAGGTTGTAGCCGGCCAGGAAGGCGGCGGCAGTGGTTATGACGCCGACCCTGCCCATCGCCGTGAACTCGTCGTTGACCAGCAGGCACTGCACCTTTAGCGTCAAGTCCTGCTCGGGCAGATGCTGCGTGTTCAGGCTGACGAGCTGCGAGAAGAACAGGTTCAGCAGCGGCCGGGCG